>Ga0180218_1000488_pt1 | contig 36220 bp, 26 predicted proteins | sample eDN3rd37CKraftBY_FD_151334 | JGI IMG/M metagenome (GOLD analysis project Ga0180218, IMG submission 151334) | Enriched backyard soil microbial communities from Emeryville, California, USA - eDNA 3rd pass 37_C Kraft BY (version 2) (version 2) | ecosystem: Environmental > Terrestrial > Soil >... | reverse complement strand
CCGTGACACGTTTGGGGCTAAAACTCAGGCGGGTAGCGGTCGGGTTGCCGTCGCATGGGTCACCCCGATTATCCATCAGAATCACGTTGAGAAGCCCGGTTTACGGCCCTGAGGTGGCCGTCGCCGATATGACAGCGAGAAACACGAGTCGATCGTGGGCCTGCCTGAGCGATGGCTCGACATCGCAGCCGTCGAATACGTCCCGTCCGTTAGCCTGGGCGTTGTCCAACTCTCCGTGTGCATTCGAGTGTGAACACGTGCCACGTGATCCATCCTCCTCGGATCCTGAAACCCCTGTGGCTGTGCGGGTTGGCGTCACCGCAACTCACGTACTGGACTTGACCACCGGGTTGTTCGGTTGTCGCCTCACAACTCCACGTCCGCTGCCCCTGGAGGCGTTTCTCGGATAAATGACTTTGACCGTTCGAACGCAATTCGGGTGACTTTCCAGTATGTGTGCATCACGTCACCGAGGCCCTTACCTCGATCTTTCGTGCGGGTGACGCGCCGGCCTGAGCAGTTCAGATTGGGTGTGGAAACCTGCGGATCCGGTGTGCGGCCACGATCGACTACCCGACACGGTCGGGTGACGCCGGGGTCCACGGCCCCGAGCTGAGTGTCCTTTCGTCTCGATAAATTAAGATACGTGCAGGTCACGCAGGCGAAGGTAGCGCGGTGAGCCTGTTCAATCCGGCCACGAGAACATCGACACCCGGAGCCGTCGCGGCCAGCCGCAGTCGAACACGGCGGGCATGCCGGGCGATCTTCCCGGCGATCGACAGCACCCGCAGCCGTAGCCGTTTCGGTTCCCACCTGCGTGCAGTCACGTCGGTGAACGCGAGCATTTGCATCCACGCGGTCAGCTCGCATGCGAGTTGCACCAGCGCCAGCCAGATCCGGTTCTGGTCGTAGCCGTGCAGCGGAAGATTCTGCAGACCGGTGACTTTCGCTGCCCGGATCCGGTCCTCGCACCGAGCCCGACGCCGGTGCCGCAGCTCCAGATCGGGGAGTTGCCCACGGCGGGTGTTGGTGACGAACGCGGTCAGGCGCAGCCCGTCACGGTCGGTGAACCGCAACTGCGCACCCGGATGCGGGCGTTCCTTCCTGACGATCACGCGCATGCCGGTCGGCCACGTGGACAGGTCGAGCAGTCCGGTGATCTCGGTGACCCAGGCGCCGTCACGAACCTGCCCGTCCAGGTCGTAGGCCGGAGTCCATGCCTGTTCGGGGACCAGATCGAGGGCGGCGGTCATCGTGTCGGTCAACCCGAATCCGACCGAATACGAGAGCCTGCGTTTGGTCAGGTACTCGATCAAGGAGTGGGTGCCGCCGGCACCGTCGATCCGGACCAGTACCTTCTTCCCGACCCGATATCCCGGATCGAACGGTAACTGCGCCAGGGCGTCCTGCACGACGGTGATGTGATCGGTGGCGGTATTCGACCCGGCGTTACCGGGGCGCAGCAGCACCGCCACCGGTTCACCGGTGCCGTACTCACCGTGGTCGATGAACGCGCACAATGGATGAAACCCGTAGCCGCGTTTGAAGTTCGGGGCAGCGTGTTCTTTGTCGGAGTGGGCGGTGACGAGGGTGGCATCGATGTCGATGACCAGTGGTTTTTGTTCGTCGATGGTGTGATCCGGTGCCGCGGAGCCGGCGGCGGTCCAGGCGTGGGCGCGGGCGGTGGCGCGGGCCCGTCCGATGGCAGCGAGAGCGGTATCGGCGTCGGAGGCCAACACACCGATCAGGCGGGAGACGGTCGGATCGGACGCCACCGCACCGAACAGTTCGGGCTGGGCACGTAGTTGGTTGATGTCGGCGAGGCAGTCTCCGCCGAGTGCGAGGGAGACCGCGAGGTCGAGGAGGATCTTGCCGGGATCGTGGCGAGCCAACGGTTTGCGGAACGGGCCGAGTTCGGTCGTCAATGCCGTGGTGAGGCCGGTTTTCTCCGCGGTGCGCAGCAGCAGGATCGCGCCGGCATGCGACACGAGGCTGGTTCCGGTGGCCGATGCGGACACGTGTGGGTAGGGGGACGTAGGCTTGCTCACCGGAATGGTGCCTTTCGGACTCGGACTGATTCAACCTTCGCAAGTCGAATTATCCCAGTTCAGGGCACCATTCTTCGTGTTCGACACGGCCGCCCGCTCAATCAGTACGAAAGCGCGAGGCTTATCCCACCCGGCTGCCGACTCTGTCTCAGCGGTGCGGCCAGCCCGTGTAGCTCTCGGCGAGGTACTGCTGACCGTACCGCGACGACGTGACACTCGTAAGTTCGCCGAGGGCTCGCTTACGTTCGAAGGGATTCGCATCGGCACGACTGTGCAGCATATTCGTCATCCAGTACGAAAAGTTCTGGGCGCGCCACACCCGCTGCAGGGCGGTGTCGCTGTACTTGTCGAGCAGTTCGCAGGACTTGGTCGTAAAGAAGATTTCGAGGGCTTCGAACAGCACCCGCACGTCGGCCAACGCCAGGTTCAAACCCTTGGCGCCGGTCGGGGGAACAGTATGTCCGGCGTCACCGACGAGGAAGAGGTTGCCGTAGCGCATGGGCTCGCACACATACGAGCGGAACGGCAGCACCATTTGTTCGAAGATTCGACCGCGCTTGAGCTGGAACCCATCGGGGCCGTCTACACGCTTTTGGAGTTCCTCCCAGATTTGCTCTTCTGTCCACACAGACGCGTCGGTGTCTGGATCGCACTGGAAGTACATGCGCTGGACGGTATCGCTACGCTGGCTGATCAATGCGAATCCGTGGTCGGAGTTGGCGTAGATCAATTCGGGTGCGCTCGGCGGCGCTTCGGTCAAGATGCCGAACCATGCAAACGGGTACTCGATAAAGTGGTCCGTGCGCACAGTGTCGGGGATCGACCATCGGGCTACGCTCTGCGAACCATCCGCTCCCACAAGGATTTTACAGTAGATCTCCACCGCAGTGCCATCAACTTCAGTAAAGCGGATCTTCGGGGTGTCGGTGGTCTGGTCGAACACCTCGGTGTCGGTGATGCTGTAGCGCACGTCGCCGCCGTCACGTTCGCGGGCATTGGCGAGGTCGACGAAGACCTCGTTCTGCGGGTACAACCACACCGACTCGCCGATCAGGTTCGAAAAATCGATCCGGTGACTTTCCCCCGCGAAGCGCAGATCTATGCCGTCGTGTCGGTGTCCTTCGGTCAGGACTCGCCCGTTGACGCCACTGTCGGTGAGCAGCTGTACCGAACCGTGCTCAAGAATGCCAGCGCGATGAGTATGGGCGATGGTCTCACGATCACGTTTTTCAACGACGATGTTGTCGATACCGACTCTCGCGAGAAGATGTGACAGCATCAAACCTGCAGGTCCTGCGCCGACGATGCCGACCTGGGTGGTGTCGATTCGTGAATTCATAGAATGGGTCCTCCGCTTTGTGACGTACGCCATGAGTGTGGAAGACACGCGGGGCACGCCCCGCCTTGATTCTTGTTGAACGAGAAATATCAGGGTCCCTGCCCGCTACTGCGTGCAATGCCGCGCGCTGCGGCACTAAGCACCGCGACGATCGTGTGCCGCCGCGTCCCGGTCGGCACCACGACTCCGAGGGACGCCATTGCATGCTTGGACCGGTCGAGGACCGGCACGGCGATTCCGGTAGTGCCCTCGTCGAGTGCACCGTCGAGGAGTGCGTACCCGTGGGTGCGAATCTCGGCGAGTGCTCGACGCAGCCCGCCGTCGAATCGGTGGTCGATTTCGGGATGCTCGCGCAGATACTGCTCCTGACGATGCGGCAACGAGAACGCCAGCATCGACATACCCAACGACGTGTCGTGCACCGGTAGCCGATAGGCCACCGATGCTTGGTTTGTTACCGAATCGGCTGACGAAAGTCGCTCCAGGACAAGGATTTCGTCATCTTGAAAGACTGCGAGTTGAGTGTGCTGGTGCACTATCGACTGTACGTCTTGGATGAACGGCAATGCGGCGTCGCGCAGATCTCGGGCGGGGTAGCAGCGGGTGACAAGTTCCCACAGGCGCAACCCTGGCCGCACCTCACCGGTGGGCTGACGGTCGAGAAATCCACGTCGCACCATGTCGTCGACGATGCGGTACGCGGACGCTTGCGGAAGGTCGGCACGCCGAGCAAGGGCGCCGACCGTCAGAGTGGGGGAGGATGCGTCGAACGACTCAAGAATTCGTAGCACCCGATCGAGTACGGAGTCTCCGGACGGCGAGTTAGCCATCCAACGATTATCCCCGCGAAAGCGGGTGGTCTCACGTCTCCGCTTGCAGAAGGATCGGGCGGGTGTGGTTGCGTCCATCAGAGTAGCGCCTCTTCAAGCAGCGCAACGCTTCTTTATGATTTTCCCCTCGGCGCGCTGTGCCGGTAATACGTGCGGCCGGGCATATCCCGTGCGATCTGGGTGATCGCCATGACGTGCAGACAACAGTTGGGTTGTCGGTCGCCGGCACGAGAGAGCCGGTGACAGATGATGTCGCCGGAGGACGCTTCGATCGGGGCGGCGCCGGTGTAGGAAGCGAACGCGGCCGCGGAACGGAACCGGTGAATCGAACCGACCCGGGCAAGGATCTTGCCTGCGGTCAACGTCCCGATCCCGCATAACTCGGTCAGAGTACTGCCGGAATCGGCGACCGCTGTCTCGATCTCGCTGGTTGCTTTGGCGATCCGCCGATCCAGTTGACGGATCTCGGCGATGAGGTTCGACGGCGAGGCCAGGCATAGTCTTGCCGGCAGCATCGCGTGGCCGGACCGAACGCAGCAGTTCAGCGGCCTGATCCGCGCCCAGCTCCCCCGGTGCGCCGGCAGAAACCAGGTGGGTGAGCACAACGTGCAGTCGATTGACGGTCTGGGTACGGGTCTTGACCAGGTCGTCGCGGTGTTCGACGATCGCCCGCAGCGCGGTGACGGCACCATCCATTCGTGCACTCGTCAACCCGTGTCCGGTCAGCGCAGCGATGCCCACCGAGACAGCATCAGCGTCGACGCTCTTGCGGCCGTGCCCGGTGGAGAGCAACCGTACCCGTGCCGCCAGTTTCGCGGGGACGTCGAGCACCACCAGCCCTTCGTCGCCCAACCGGTTCGTCAGCGTCGCCTGAGCCCAGTCGTGTCTTCGACCGTCCACTCGACGTCGTTCCAGCGCGTCTTGGGCACTGCTGCGACGACGAAGGCGGGGAAGTGGCACTACACGGCGCTGTATCTCTTCAAGTTGGGTGTGTTGGTCGACGACTGCATGCAGGTCCTCCATGAAGGGCCGCGCCGCCTCGCGCAGGTTCACCGTCGGTGACGAGCGTGAGGAGATTTCCCACAGTCGCACCCCGACCCGCACTTGTCGGCCGTCTCGTTCCAGCCAGCCGCAGCGGACGAGTTCTTCGATGATTCGGGATGCCGTCGCTATGTGCAGGTCTGCTCGGCGAGCAATTTCCGAGACGGTCAGGGACGCGTCGTCGATACCGAACGCTTCGACCACCCGGGCAGCGCGTGCGAGCACCGATTCGCCTGTGTGTACGCGCGCCACGGCCGGCCCTCCTGCCTTTGTCGTGCCTCTCACGCAACGGTGCGTTCGCCTTCGACGGTAATCACGGCGGCCCCGGCCTGGGCGCGCACTGTGGACACCACCACCGCTGCACCCAGGAACGCCACAGATACCAGGAGGTACAGCTGCGTCGCCGTCCATCCGGCGTCGAGAAGCGCTCCCGCGACGATCGGCGACAGGATCGCACCCGCACGCCCGACGCCGATGCCCCAGCCCATACCTGTGGCGCGGAGGGGCGGGGAGTACAGCGTGGTCGGCAGCGCGTACAGGCCCCCGATACATCCGTTGACGACGACGCCGATCGCCGCGCCCAGGACGAATCCGACGGCGACGGTCGAGGTTGCCGGCACGAATGCGGCGAGCAGGATCGACGCCGCAGCCATGTACCCGACCAGCACACGGCCGATGCGGAACCGGACCGTCAGCACGCCGAGGAGTGCGGTGCCGAAGATTCCGCCGAGATTGAGCAGAACTCCGCCGGTGATGCCCTGTGTCGCCGACATGCCTGCCTCGACCAGCAGCTTGGGCGTCCAGCTGGTGACGAAGTAGAACCCGAACATCGTAAGGAAGAAGGCACCCCAAAGGAGGAGCGTGTTACGGCGCAGCTCAGGGGTGAATACATCCGCGGGACCCACTCCGCGCACACGGGACTTGTCGGAGACGATAGGCGCGGGCGGCAATTCGTCGAGGGGGTCGTGCCCGGTACGAACGGCGAGCATGTTGATCTGCTGCAGGGCGTTCGCCGGTCGACGGGCGAGCAGGAAGTCGAGTGATTCGGGCAGCCGGAACCACACGACCGGTATCAGCGCCGCGGTGCACAGTCCGCCGAACAGGAACACCGAACGCCAACCGGATGTGTTCTGCAGTACCACCGCGACCACGCCGCCGAGCGTCGCGCCGATTGCGTAGCCGGTCGAATTCAGGGTGACGGCGAGGCCGCGGAACTTGCTGGATGCGAACTCGCTCGCAATGACGTTGCTACTGGCGAGGATCCCACCGATTCCGATGCCGGTGAGGACCCGTAAGGCTCCCAGTTGACCGGCGTTCTGTGCCAGTGCCGACAGCAGCATTCCCGAGGATGAGAGGGAAAGGCACACGAGGATCATGGTGCGGCGGCCGATTCGATCTGCCCATGGTGCCAGAGCGATCGAACCGAGTGCCATGCCGAACAGGCCTGCGCTGAGCAGCAATCCGAGCACCGAGCCGGAGATGCTCCATTCTTGCGAGACGGATTGCGAGGTGAAGGCCATGACGAGCACGTCGAACCCGTCGAGCACGTTGAGCAGCACGCAGACCGCGACCGCGGTCCATTGGAATCGGCTCATCGGACCGGTGTCGATGTGGTGCCGTAGATCGATGTTCATCGGATCTCCTCGAATGGCGGGTGCGGTGGCGACTGAAACGTCTGCCTTGGAAGTCCGATGAAGCATCACGATTGCGGAGAACTCTCCGCTACGGAGCTTTCAATCATTGAGAGAGAATTTGTGTCCTGCGTCTCACTCGGTTCCGGATGCGGTGTGGAGTGCGTCGTCAGGCAAGCGTCAATAGTCTCGACCGTGGAGTGCTTCCAGCCCGAAGGTCGATGCTGACCGGTCGGGGCCGTCCTCTCGCACGGAAGGAAAGTGGATAATTAAGATTATCCATCAAGATCATGTTGAAGAGATCGAGATATGGTCGGAGGCGACCGTCGCCAACATGGACAACGACACGCATCGCGGTCGGCTGTCGCGTCGTCGGCCGGCATACGGCCACCCAGGATGGTCTCGTCGTCGCCTCGAAGCTGTCGGACATTGCCGATCTGGACCGCCAGGCTGCGGAGTCGATCGACGTGCGTCCGGATTGGCGGGAGCCGGTACCGCGAATCTGTGGTTCGTGCCGACCCGCGTGATCGGATGAACTGTGGAAGCGTGCCGTCATCGCTGCGACGAGAGGAGGTCCAAGTCGCTAGTTAACATAACGTAGGTTATCGGCACTGCTGTGACCTGCGCGTTTGCTTATTCGGGAGTGTGGGACTCTCGCTGTGTTGGAATCTCCCGCAGGCTCGCGGTGAGGCCGTTAGGAATATTTCTACCTAGGCTGCTGTGCGGCGGGTATGGGTAGAAAGCCTTGAGACGGGATCTGGTATCAATGACGCACTGCCATAGTGTCCGCTCGGCGGTTGCCGCACGCTTCGGCGCCTGAGGGCAAGATCACCGCCTGGGCTCGTTTAGCTCGCGCACCTAACGCTCTCCCCCTAGGTAGCAGAAAATTTGTGCAAGTCCGGCGTGTCTAGAGTGAAAGAACGAGACAAACTGTCATGATCGGCGGCATGTCCGATTGTGTCCGTCGCCGCAGAGTGGGTCGTCCCGCGCTGCCGTATACGCCTGTGCAGATGAACCTTCGGGTGCACCCGAGCGTGCGTCGGTTCCTCCATACCGAAGCGGAACGGCGTGGGCTCAACGCCAACACGCTGCTTATGGAGATCGTTGCGGACGCTATGGGAACGACAGTCGCCGACCTGACCGCCGAAGGGCCGCAGGAAGAGGAGGGCACCCAGATCCAACGAAGCGCCTGACCTGGTAGAGCAGGCCCTACACAAAAACGAAACCCCCGGCGTGCCGGCCAGGGGCTTCGAAATAAGTCACGTAGAGGAGAAGCGCCAACTTCTTGTTCCTCTACCTCCCCGAAGGGACACTCTTGCCTGAGTGGTCTCAGGGTATCGCACACCCTGAAGAAGGTTCAATCAAATCACCGCGTGTCGCCAGCGATTTAAGTACAGCCACTAAATACTGCGGTTCGAATGCGTCACAGAACAGTGACCTGCGTCTCTTAGAGAGCTTGTTCGAGGTGTGTACTCGTAAATGGTCACCACGACCCCGAGTACGTCTCGACGTGCAGCAAACGCATGACTACCTGGCCACATCAGCGATGCCTGCGACGGCACCGGCGGTGCCGTGGGCTATTCACCTCACTGATACGCAGCGAAGATTCCGGCTACTCGCATTCGACTTCGATAGCAGTCGGCACGGTACTGAGACTGCCATTAGCGATGCAGACCGCCTGTGCAATGTGCTCGATGACTTGGGAGTCGCACATCTGCGTACGGTCTCCGGTCCAACAAAGGGCCAGCACATATGGGTTCGGCTCACGGAAGCGGGCACTTCTGCGGACAGTGTGCGCCGCCTAGCGCACGTATTACGCCAGCACTACCCAAGTCTCGATCCGTCCCCGCTCACCAACTCCGCCACTGGCGCGGTGCGACCTCCTGGTGCCCCTCATCGTCACGGTGGCTTTTCCCTCCCCTATCTTCGTGGGCAAGCACTGATCGACACGTTGGTGCGCATGGATGTAGGTGCTTCTCCCGAGATGGTGCAATGGCTTCTCGCCCAGCATCCTCACGCCGAATCTCATTTGCGAGACCCTCGTCTTCAGAGGGTCCGCATTGTCAAGGACCAGGCCGGACCGCATCTCGATCGCCCGCGCCGACCACTTACCGCCCGAACTCGCGCTCTTCTGTCTACGACTCCCCCGCCAGGCACCGACAGATCGGCCCTGGCACACAGCATCCTGCTCGGGATGGCGAAAGCTGGTCATACCCTCGCAGATGTCGAAGCAGTTGTCGGTTCAGCCCCGGGTCTTGTCCGCCTACGCGAAGACCGTGATCGGGGCCGAGATGAGACGGTTCGCCAGTGGCGGCGCGCCCTCGATACTGCCGCTCGGTTTACTCCGCCCAGTGTCACCGAACGCGAAGTTATCGATGACGAGCTCGACCAAATCGAAGCCGCTATTACAACAGACCCGACTCGTTGGGCACGCGCCGGCGGAGCGAGCGACGAACGAATCCTGCATGCCCTGGTCGTCCTGGCGCGTACGGCCCGCACGCGGACGCTGGACATAGATGTACGCCGATTGGCCGAGGCTGCCGCCGTTGATGCTTCCACGGTGTCTCGACGCCTGCGAGTGCTTGCACAGGAAGGCTGGATTTCGCGAGTTCGAGCAGGAGCAGGGACTCGAGCTTCCACCTGGGAGTTGAACATTCGGTGTTCTACTGCAACACAAGGGGAACCCGCCCCCCGCTCCCGTTCGGGGCTATCTTTAGAACTGTTGGACCACCACACTCACGATGTTTGGTCGAATGGATCAGGGCTCGGTGGCGTAGGTGCTCGTGTTCACTGGGCAGTTCTCAAGTTCGGAGAAACATCAACTTCCGCTTCTCTCGGAAATGACATGATTTCCTGGGTTGCATCCTTTACCGGCTACACCCGAAGCACCGTGTCCCGGACCGTAGGAAAACTCTATGAGAAGGGGTTGCTTCCGGAGTTGTCGACTTCAAGAAATTCGCAACAGATGGACCGAGCGGCTGCCTCGCTCGGAGTTAGAGGCGTGGCAGCACAGAGAGCTCATCGGCACCTTGTCGATCGTGAACTGCATCGGTGGTGGCTCGAAGAACTTGAGTGGAGAAGCCGCCGCGGTAAGAAGCACGGCGTCCCTAGGACTCCCCCATCGAATCTGGCCCTCCCCATGGACGCAAGCGCTCGGATGCGATACGGACGATTTCCTACCAGGGCCAATGGCCGTGCGGACTACCGGTCGGCGCGCCTGATCGTCACCGAAGCGCTTGTTGTGACGTCGTCCAACAGAAAGGCCGCATAAGTCATGGAGAGGCCGAACTTTCCCCCGCAACTGATTCACCTATTACTATTGTAATATCCCCGGCAGTCCTGCGGATGGAAGGGCGCTACGCCCGGACAGGGCGCAGTCGAGGAGGTCGCGTGGCAGACGAAAACGCCCAGCCGGGTGCATTCGGTTCCGGGGATCAGGGAGGACAGGGCAATGGCGCAGAGCGAGGAATTCACGACACAGGTCGAGGGGATCGACTTGACGATCGCGGCCGAGACCAGGCGGATTCTGGCCGAGTGGCTGGGCGTCGATCCGGCGACCGAGCAGGAGCGGATCGACCGGGAGGCCCTGCGCCTGCAGCAGCTGACCGAGGACGCGGCCGAACAGTTCGAGCAGGCGAGCCCACCGGCGCCGGCCGCGACGTACCAGGACGCGGTACAGGCCAAGGAAACGGCATGGCGGGCAGCACGGGAGATGGTGCTGGAGAACGAACTGTATCCGCAGGTGACCCCCGAGATCCGGAAGGACTGGGAGCGGTTCGAGGAGTGGGCCGAGCAGGAACTCGAGAAGGACTGGGAAGCAGCCCGGACAGCGCAGGACCCGGATCGCTGGCGGACACGGAACGTGAAGCCGAACCCGACGGCAGTTCGCGTGGTCGAACGAGTGTGGCTGGACAGGCCGGGATGGTTTCGAACATTGGCGAAGTCCCTGATCGCACAGCGGATCGAGGACAACCAGCCGGTACCGATGACCTCCCGCGACCGGTTGGTCGACGAGTTGACGGAGCTGATCGAGGACGAGATGCGGCGCAACCCGCCGGAGGATCCGGATCTGCCGTTCTGATCCAGGCACAGTGGGCGCAGGCCCGTGACCAGCTCGTAGAACTGGAAACACAGGGGGAGAAGCTCGGTGATTTCCTCGCCAAGGCCAAGAACGCCCTCGCGACCGCACAGGAACGCGGTCTCGACCGTGGCATCGAGACCCACAGTCAGCGCGTCTCCACGCTGACCGAACGGCTCGACCGTCTGCGTGGACGCTGGCGTGAGCTGCGGGCGCAGGAGAACCAGCTGCGCACCGAGCTGCACACCTGGGGCATTGACCCGGAGGCCGTCCCTCAGCAGACGGTGCGCGAGGTCGCCGCCGCACAGCCGGCCTGGCGGGATCATCCCGCGACCGAGCGGCAACTGCGCACCCTCGAGCGTCTGGCCGCGGAGACGAATGTGCCGTTCGTCCTCGACGACGGCATCACCAAAGGCCAAGCGCACGATCTGATCGCGGCGATGCTGGCCGGCAACCTGCCCAACGCCCAGTTCACCGACCGTCCCGCAGGGCCGATGTTCATCCCGGCCGCGGCACCGGCCGAGCCGGCCACACCACCTGCCCCAGCCGCTGCCGAGGCATCTCAGGACGAAGAACCGCAGGTCGAGCAGCTTCAGCAGCCGCGACCACAGATCGACCCCCTGGCCGAGGTTGAGCGCCGGTTGCTCGAGTGCCTCGCCGAACCGGACACCGAGGCCGACGTTGCCGCCAACCCCCAGGTCAACACCGCACCGCAGTTCCTGTCGTGGGCCGATGGGCATTTCACGGTCAAGGCCCAGGTCGCCCTCGCGGATCTGATGGCCGACCGCGACGTGCTGACCGACGAGCAGTTCCTGGTGTGCCGGACGATCCTGTCCGACCCGAAACGCTGGGGCGAGCTCGGGCACCGGGCTGCCGGGGCGTACTGGCAGGCCCGCACCGGTGAGCCGGTGCAGCACCCGGTCACTGCTGAAACCGTCGACGCGATCGTCGACGCCCGCGCCAGCGAGGACCGTGCTGTCGCCGAGGACTTTCTCGACACCACCCAGGCCGTGCTCGACAGCCAGGGGCCGGCCGAACTCGCCACCGCCGACCAGCGCAATGAGCAGGTCGAGGCGATCCAGGACGGGATCGACCAGGCCGCCACGGTCGAGATCGATCAGTGGTGGGCACGAGGCCGCGCCGCCTACGACCCGGCCGATCCGCTGACGCTGCCGCAGCCGGACACCGATCCGCAGGTCGCCGCCGCGATCGGCAAGGTGCGCAGCCGCAAGGGTCGCGATGAGATCCGCAGCCAGTGGTTCGCCGGTGTCGGGCAGGCACGTCGCGAGGCCACCGCCGGCGAACGGCAGGCTTTGATCGCCGGGGTCGCCGTCGATCCTCGGCTGATCGCCCAGGTCGAGGGACGGCGCCCGGACTACCTGCCGGCCGTGACCCGTTCCGAGGTCAAGAGCCTGATCGCCGAGGCCGCCCGCGAGGCGCCCCCGCTGCGCCAGGCCGCAGCGAAGGTACTGCTCGAGCACCGGTTGCCGGACGAGCTGTACGAGCGGGCCTACGCCGAATGGGAGCGTGTGCACGGTCCCGAGCTGACCTGGGATCAGGACACTGCCGCGGAGTGGACGGCGTGGATGACCATGCACGCCAGACGGGACCCGCTGCTCGGATCGTGGGTCGGACTGCCGATGTACCCGCGCACCCCGATCATCGAAATCGGTATCGAGACCGCCTTCGAGGTCATGGCCGAAGAGCGCCCCGATCTGATCGCCGCCACCTCTGACATCCCCACCGAGCGTCTCGCTGCGGAGATGCGCGGAAACATCATCCCGAACCTGCCCGCACCCGACCCGTCGGAGCTGTCCGCCCAGTTCCAGGACGGGGCCGCGTACTGCGCCCTGACGTTGAAGGACCGCCCGAACAGCAAGGTCACCTACTTCCCGATCCGGGGCTGGGACTACACCCTCGGCGGCGATAGCAGCTCCGTGACCTGCGGCCGCAACGCCCGGGCGGCAATCGGTGCGCTGCTCGAGGCCCGCAACATCGCGCTCCCGGAGTGGATCGAGCGGGCCTACCGGCCCTACGCCCAGGCCCGCGCCACCGTGCTGACCAGGGCGATCGCCTACGCCCGCAACAACGAGTTCTACCACGCTGCCGCCGGTGCGGACCTGCTGTGGCGCTACAGCCAATCCGGTTCCGCGGTTGCCGACCACGCACTCATCAAGGATGTGCGGCGCGGCATTATCGACCAGCTGCGCAGCGACTTCCCGGCCGAGACCGCCCTGCTCGACCGCTACGGCATCGATCTGGCCTGGACCCTCCAACACGATGTGGACCCGAAGGTTCTGCGCGACCTTCGGGCAGCCGGGGACGACCTCTACAGCCTCACCCCGGCCGATCTGACCTTCGCCGGGGCCGGAGATGTGGTCATCGGGGACCCGGACGGCCGGCACATCACCCTTAGCTTCTCGTGGGCGCGCAACAGCACCGAACGCATCACCTACGTCGATGATCAGCCCCGGCCCGAGCTGACCCTGCGTGATGCGATCGCCGAGGCCCGCGCCGTGCTCGCCACCGAGCACGCCGGTGGCCAGCTCGACGCCGACACCGCGACAGCGGCCCAGACCCAAGCCGGCGTGGACGCCGCCGAGGCCGAACCACAGGTCAGTGAGGAGGTCGAACCACCGTCCCCCCGAGTCGTAGCGCCTGCAATCGACGACGCAGGCGCGGTGATCTTCGAAGAGGTCGACCCGGCTCCCACCGAGCCGTCGGCCCCGACCGGCACCGCCCCTGCCACCGAAACGCCCGCGACCTCATGGGTGCTCACCGACCGCCTGATGGTCGGCCACATCAGCCCGACCACCGGCCCGACATCGACTGTGGAGACGACCACCGAGCCGGTCGCTACCACCTCGACAGACGAAGCGGCACAATCCGCCCCGGCGGTGGACACCGCCGAGCTGGTGGTTCCCGATACCGAGTACGGCGAGCCGCTGTCGAGTCCCCTCTGGCGCGACCGCAGTCGGTCTCTGGTCAAGGTCCGCAAGGAATCCGGCGCGTACGTGTGGGTCTCCCGCGACACCGCCGCCCAGTACGCTGCCGCTGCCGGCATCGAACCGCAGCCCGCCACTGACCAGCCACAACGCCAAAGCGCCGCCGCGGCCGCGGCCATCACTCCCGAGATCGACCCCACGGCCACGGCCGAGACGGTGCCGCCCGAGACCGGTGCAGCGTCGACACGCACTGACACCGAAGCCCAGGCCGATCAGGGCGCAACGGTCCCCGAGCCCGCCGAGACCACGGTGGCCCGTCCTGCTGCCCCGGCCGTGGCGGTGCAGGACTTCGCCCTCGGAACCGAGGTGCTCGTCCCCAGCGGGGCGAAGGCCCGGGCACGGGCGAACATCGCCGCTCTGCGTCTGGTGCAGCACCTCGACCAGCAGCAGCGACTGGCCACCGCCGATGAGCAGGCGGTGCTGGCGCAGTGGTCCGGCTGGGGAGCGATCCCGGAGGTCTTCGACAACCGGTCGAGGATCCTCGCGCAGTGGGGCGACGAGCACGCCGAACTGCTCGATCTGCTCGGGGACAAGGGCTTCGCCCAGGCCCGTCAGACCACCCTGAACGCGCACTACACCGACCCTGCGGTGGTGGCGGAGCTGTGGCGGGCGGTGGCGCGGGCCGGGTTGCCCGACGGCGCCGTGGTGCTCGAGCCGGGCTGCGGGGCCGGCCACTTCGTCGGTACCGCACCGGAGTCGGTGCGCATGGTCGGCGTCGAGATCGAGCCGATCAGCGCGAAGATCGCGCACTACCTGTATCCCTCGCAGCAGATCCGCAACCACGGCTTCGAGCGCAACTTCGCCCCCGAGAACACCTTCACCGGGGCGATCGGCAACGTCCCGTTCGGCAGGTTCGCACCCGTCGACCCGATCCACAACGCGGACGGTCTGTCCATCCACAACCACTTCATCGCCAAATCGCTGGCGTTGACCGCTCCCGGTGGCTACGTCGCGGTGGTCACCTCGATGTTCACCTCCGATGCCCGCCGCGCCGAAGAACGCGCCGCGATCGTCGCCAAGGGGGATCTGATCGGGGCGCTACGCCTGCCCACCGGAGCGTTCGACCGGCAAGCCGGCACCGACGTGGTCACCGACGTGCTGGTATTCCGCCGCCGCGACGACGGCGCCACCCCCACCGAGGACACCCTCGAATGGGCACAGCCCGCCATCCAGGTCGAGGCGGTCGACGCCAAGACCGGCGAAGCCGCCCACACGTGGATCAACCCGTACTTCAAAAAGCACCCGCAGCGGGTGCTGGGCACCCTGACGGTGGGCAACGGCATGTACGCCGGGTCGTCGCTGCGCGTTGCCCCCACCACCACAAAGCCGCTGGCGACGCAGTTGCGCGAGCAGCTCGACCCGATCATCGACCAGGCCCTCGGTTGCGGACTCGGATTCACCGCCCCGGCCCCCGCTCCGGCGCAGGTCGAAGCGTTCACCACGCCGGGGCTGCGCACCGGAGCCGACCTCGATTCCCATGAGGTGCTGCCCGGTGCGATGCGCTTCAACGAGGCCGAGGACCGCTTCGAGCAGTTCACCCTCGGTCGCGGCTGGGCCGAGGCCGGCTGCCGCGGCAAGGACCTGGCCGAGCAGTGGAAGGTCATCATCGGTCTCGGTGAGACGGTGATGGAGCTGGCCGAGGCCAGCCGCTCGCGCACCGCCACCGTCGCCGACCGCGACGTCATCCGCGCCCGCCTGGGTGGCCTCTACGACCGCTACGTGGCCACATGGGGGCCGCTGAACCGCTTCAAGCTCACCGAACCGACCCCGCTGTCGGAAGACAAGATCGCCGCCCGCCTCGACAAGGCGATCGCCGAGTGGCGGATCAAGACCGGTCGCGAGGAGGCCCTCGCCGACGGGCTGGATCCGAAGGACGCCGGCCCCTACACCGGGTCGATCCCCGACGAGGTGTACGAGGAGCTGTACGAGAAGGCGTCCGAGCAGCCGCAACCGCGCCGCTATTCCGCGCATCTGCAAGGCGCGATCGCCCGGGACCCACGCCTGGGCATGGTGCTGGCCATCGAAAACTTCCAGTCGAAGTTCGACGGCAGCGACGCGGTGGCGACCAAGACGGCGATCTTCACCGAGGACACCACCCCGTTCAAGGACAAGGCCGCCAGCGCCGCCGATGTCGACGAAGCGCTGGCGATCAGCTTCGACGAGCTCGGGCACATCTTGCCGCAACGAGTCGCCGAGCTGCTGAATGTGTCCGTCGAGGACGCGCTCGAGCAGGCTCAGGAAAAGATCTATCCGTCCCTGCACGACGCCGATCAGTGGGAATTGGCCACTGTTGCCCTGTCCGGGCAGGTGCGCGCCAAGCTGGCGCGGGCGACGATCAAGGCCGGCGACGATCCTCGCTACGCGCCGCTGGTGGAGGCGCTGACAGAGGTGGTGCCGCCGGATGTGGATCCCGCCGAGATCGGGGTGCGCATCGGCGCAACCTGGGTGCCGATCGAGGACTATCGCGCGTTCTTGGTCGACGAGTTCGGGCTGCGCCCGGACCGGCTGACCGTCGAACACGATCAGGTCAGCGGAAACTGGCAGATCACCACCGATCAGCGCAGCCGCCACGAATGGTCCGGTGGCTACTCGGACAAGTACGGCAGTGCCCGGCTGCCGGGCGTGAAGATGGTCGAGCTGCTCGCCAACAACAAACCGGTCCAGGTCAACAAGACCGGCGACGAGCTCGAACGCTCCCCGAAGCCGCGGTTCAACGTCAAGCTCACCGAGCAGGCGCAAGCCTCGGCCGCAGCCCTGCAGGAGCGGTTCGAAAAATGGCTGTGGGAGGACGGCGACCGCTATGTGCGCCTGGCCCGCATCTTCAACGAGCGCTACAACTCCTACGTCAAGCCGGTCCACGACGCGACCGGCAAGGCGTTCCCCGGCATGAACCCGAAGTACACGCCGTACGACTACCAGGCCGCTGCGGTGACACGGTTCCTGCATGATGAGACGATCCTGCTCGACCACGTGGTCGGGGCCGGCAAGACCCTGACGATCACCGCCTCGTGCATGGAAGCCAAACGGCTCGGGCAGATCCGCCAGCCGTGGATCGTGGTGCCCAATCACCTGCTCGGACAGTGGTCGGCCGAGGCCCGCGACGCCTATCCGAACGCGAACATCCTCGTCGCCGCCGACCTGGACGGGCGCGACGACCGGCAACGCTTCGTCGGGCAGAGCGCCGTTGGGGACTGGGACCTGGTGATCGTGCCGCAGTCGGTGTTCAGTCGCATCGCCATGCGCCGCGAAGCGCAGATCGAGTACCTCGAAGGCGAACTCGGTGAGCTGCGCGAGGCCCTCGACGCCGCCAACAGCCAGGGCGCGGAGTTCACGGTCAAGCAGATCGAGCAGGCGATCAAAAACGCCGAGGCCAGGGTCGAGAAGATCATCGCGGCCAAGGCCACCGACGAAGGATTGACCTTCGAACAGTCCGGGGCCGACTTCTTGTTCATCGACGAGGCGCACGACTACAAGAACCTCACCCGCCCGTCCAATAGCGCCGATCTGGCGGTCACCAACGGCTCCCAGCGGGCCACCGACCTGGAGATGAAGGCCAAGTACCTGCGGGAGAAGGCCCGCGCCCGCAACGCCGAGCAGGGGATGGCGCACGCGCCGGCCAAGGCGATCGCCTTCGCCACCGGCACCCCGATCAGCAATTCGCTGTCGGAAATCTGGGTGATGACCAAGTACCTGCGCCCGGACCTGCTGCACGCCGCCGGCCTGGGACGGATCGACAACTGGGCGGGTACCTTCGCCAAGCCGGTGTCGGTGCCGGAGATGAACACCACCGCCACCCGCATCCAGATGAAAACCCGCATGGCCGAATACGCCAACGTCCCGCAATTGGTGGCGATGCTCGACCAGTTCCGGGACGTGGTGACCTCCGATCGGATCCCGGTGCGCCTGCCCGTCCTCGACGGTGGAGCCCCGAAGATCGTGGAGTTCGACATGGGCCAGGACGCGATCGACGCGATGGCCGACCTCGATGTGCGCATGTCCCAGATCCAGGGCGATCGGATGGACCTGGACAACAGCCTCAAGATCGCCACCGACGGGCGGAATCTGACGATGTATCCGTCATTGGCGAACCTGGGCGCACCGGATCCGCAGCACAGCCGGGTCGAACACGCCGCCGACCTGATCTGGCAGGTCCACCGCGACCACGCCGACCTGCGCATCCCGGCCGACAAGTACGGTCCCGAGATGACCGGGGTGTTCCAGCTGGTGTTCTGCGACCGCGGCACCCCCAAGGCCGGTGCCGGTCCCAAGGCCCGCAATCTCTACACCGAGCTGCGCGACGCCCTGGTGGCCCGAGGGATGAAACCCGAGCAAGTCGCCTTCATGCACGACTACGACAACCCCAAGGCCAAGGCCCGCCTGGTGCAAGCCTGCGCCGACGGGCGGATCCGGGTGCTGCTCACCTCCACCAAGAAGGGCGGCACCGGCCTGAACGTCCAACGGGCACTCAAGCAGATGATCAACCTCGACCCGGCGTGGACGGCCGCGGACATGGAACAACGCCTCGGCCGCATCATCCGCCAGGGCAACGTCCACGAGACCGTCAGCGTGGTCAACATGGTCGCCCGCCGCTCCTACGACGCGATGATGTACCAGTACGTGGCACGCAAATCGAACTTCGTGGCGATGATCCGCAAGGCCGATGTGCCACCCACGATGGAAGACCTCGGCGGAGATCTGACCGTCTCGTGGGCGCAAAGCAAGGCCGCAGCCACAGGTGATCCGGTGTTCGTCGAACAGGTCGAAGCCGACCAGAAGGTCGCCGAACTCGAAGCCCGCCGCGATGCGGTGCTCAACGCCAATGCTGCCCGCAACGCTGCGATCCGGGCACTGAGCCGGTCCATCACCGCCGACGAGAAGCGGCTACCCGAGGTCCGGGAGGTCGCCGGCAAGCTCGCCGCCTGGAGCGCCGTCGAGGACCGTGCCCGGAAGATGTGGGCCTTCCCCGACGGGACGATCCCCGACTCACAGACCGCGGAGCTGGCCGATGCCCTGCGAGGGTCGTTGATCCGGCTCAAAGACGAGGTGACCCGCAGCAGTGACGAGCAGGTTTTCGGTGTCATCGGCGGGGTGCCACTGACTCTGGGTTACAGCCAGACCCTCGGCCAGTTCTCCGTCACCGTCGGTGAGGAAACCGCCTGGTACGAGCGGGATCGGTTCTTCAACGTCCTCGAACGCTCCACCGGCGCACAGGGAATGCTGTCCACGATCCGCAAGATCGCCGATCGCGCCGACCGGCACCCCACCACCATCGAGTCGCGGATCGAACACAACCGCGGCCGGCTCGCGCAGGCCGAGGCCGAACCGGAACTCGACTTCACCCACACGGCCGAACTCGAGGCCGCGAAGCTGCGGGCCGAGGAACTGCGGCTCGAAGTCAACGCCCGCGAGAACTCTCCCGAGGCGTTGCGCCGTGCCCGCGAAGACCAGCAGCGCCGGGCTGCGGACGGGCAGTACCCGCAGTGGACTCTGGATCTGAACCCGACCGATGCCTGGGCCGAACACCGGAACATGAGCAAGGCCGAGCTCATCGTCTCGGTGCCCGAGCGCATGGCCGCAGCCCGGCAAGCATGGCTCGACGGCGCCGAGATGCGCGAACAGAACCGCAAGGCCGATCCGTGGGTGGCCCTCGACGACACCGAAGCGATCTGGGAGTACGGCTTCGACTCGGGCAGCGGCCGGCCCGGTGCGCGAGTGTCCTGGGACGAGCGGCAATGGCACCTGCAAGTGTGGGACGGGGGCGGCAACGTCGAACGCGACGCCGTGAACACCCGCGGCGAAGCCTTCAGCATCGCCACCCGAGCGGTCGAGAAGTTCGCCGCCGAGCAGAACATCGGCCGTGACGCGATCCACCAGGCCAGTATTGAACGCCGCGAAGGTCTCACCACCACGACGGACACCACAACGCTTGCCGAAACGGCAACCGGAGTTGACGGCGAGATGGCCGTGGGTGTCGAAGCGGACACCGATGCTGTCGTCGAGCCGACCGAGGCGGTGATCGGCCCGGACGAGGCGGTGACGCTTGCCGAGGACACCTTCGTGCTCGACGAGATGCTCGAGAAGGGACTGCGGGCAGCCGCCGGCGACCGGCGCCCGCTCCGTCCGATCGATCCGCGCCGCACCGGGCCGGACCAGCCGCAGTACACCGACCCGCTGCCGCAGTACGAAGCCGGATACGACGGCGGATACGACGACGGCCGCGCCCTCTGACCACCACCATCACACTCGACACCACCGGTGGGGCAGGACCGATCGACAGTTCTGTCCCACCACCACCCGACCAGAGGGGAACTCGTGACACCACGCAAGACCGAAGCAGAAGCCCGCGCCGCCCTCGCCGACATGGAACCGATCATGGCGATCGAAGGCCGACAGATGAGCGAGGACGACAAGGAAATACTGGTCGAGCTGATCCGGGGCACCAAGACGCTCAAGGATGTGGAGACCATGCTGCTCCGCGAAGCGGGATACGAGACCGACTGATATGGCCCCGCGCTACTCCCGCGAATGGTTGGACTACTTCATCCCCGAGACGATCGACTGGAGTCCCGATGAGGTGCCCGACACCAGCCGGGCGGTGATGAAAAACCTGCTCGGGCCACGGTCGAGCTACCCCCACGGAGTCCCCGACTCCGAGACTCTCCGCCGCTACGAAGGCTTCGCGTCCTACACACGGATGCAACAGCTGGCCGAGACTCCGATCCCCGGCCGCTACGACCTGGACCACTTCCAGCGCATCCACCACTACCTGTTCCAGGACGTCTACCCCTGGGCCGGAGACCTGCGCACTGCCCCGCAGGACTGGCCGATGGTCAAGTGGGGGCCGGACGTCGCCGCCGTCCGCAACGGGGAAAATCGCGTCACCGAAATTCCGCACAAGTATTTCAAGGCCCGCGAAGTCCCTCAGGCCGCTAAAGTCGTTCTCGACCGCATCGCTGTTAAAGACAATCTGCGCGGACTTGCCCGCAGCGACTTCATCGGCGAACTGACCACAGTGTGGCTGCGGATAAATGCTGGTGGAAGTCCATTATTCGGATAAGAACTATTGGTCTGAGTGCCGGTAGCGAAGGCACCCGACAAGGGATTATCGGTTCATGCACATCGACCGCCTCACTCTCCCCCTTTCGAACGTGGTGATGCAGTACCGCGAGGACGGGAAGTACCTGATCGCACGAGAGGAGAGACTTCCTGAACTGTATGAAGCGGAACGTCGAAGTATCTCGATCTGGAACGAGCCGAACCACAAGGCGATGACCGCGTTCGAAGAAGAATTCGCTGGCGATGTTCCTCACCCCACATGGTGGGTGATCTCAGGGACGGCCAGCCCCGAAACCAAGATTCACGTGACCTTTGCTGACGACCACACGGTGGGGCCGTTCACACCGGCACTGGCTGCCGGGTCGGATCCACAGGTGTATCGCCTCGGCGAACTCTGGGCATGTGAATGGATCAGTCTGCCGACGACTGTCTATATCCATAGGAGTGACGATCCCAACGTCCCACGGATCAAGTTCAGAAGGCCGAACTTCCTTCCACCAGCTCCCCACCCCGAGGTGGAAGTCGACGAAAACCGCTGAATCAACCGTGGCACATCCTCCCAGTTCGCATATGCACTGGCGGTGACGCTGCAATGACAGGCCTGAGCGGGAGCCATGCTTCCGAACCACCGTGTCCAGCTCCCAACAACCGTGCACCGCGATCACCGGCACAACACCGGCCACACGACACCCTCTGGATCTCGGTGGTGGCTCTGCTGCCAGTGCTGTTCGCAGCCGCGACCCTGTTCAGCGCGCATTACCTAGACGAGCACCGCCAATCCGGCATCGGCAATGTTCTGATCAACTGGTACTTCATCGCTGTGATCGGATCCGTGGTGATCGTGCCGGTCCTGGTGGTCTCGCTCTGCGGGGCCGCAGCGCTGACCCGCCGGTTCCGTATCGGTCGTCTGCTGTCGACGGTGGGGTGTACGGCAGCGCTGCTGGCTGCTGGCGCGCTCACCTATGCCGGTGTCACCGAAGCGCTCTCCGGCGGCATTCGGCAGCAGGACCCCAACAGTTGGACACCGTCACTGTCCGCACTCGAGACCCTCGTGTTCACGACGCCGTTCGCCGTGATCGCCGGTGCCAACATGTGGGTGCTCGTCCGCCTCTGGACACGCGGACCTTCGACACAGGGCGACAAGGCCTGAAGCCACCGCACTCGACCGCCGGTTCTTCGTCCATCCATTTCGTGAGGGCAACACCCGTGCTCAATTCGCCTTTTTCCGGCAACTGTCCGTCGAGGCCGGTTACAGGCTCGACACCGATCGCTTCCAAGCCGTCAGCAAGACCGCGCTGAAGCAGAACCCCCTGGTCGGAGACCTGCGTGAGCAGTTCGTTTGGGGACGTTTCGAGTACATGCAGAACGGCGACACCGGCCTGATGCGCGACGTGCTGGACATGGCGATCACCGAGGTGGCCGATCCTGTTCCCGCCGGTCCGGCCATCGACCACGGTGTCGATCTGCGCGCTATCACCGCCGCCATGTCCGCGCACCCACGCTCTGTTCACGACTTCACCGCCAACACCTCCACCCCGGACCCCGTGACTCCACCCGTGGACCTGCCCCGCAGCCGACCCTCCCTCGACCTCGACTTTTAGACGGATACGTAACTGTCGGTGGCGGTGCCGCAGCATCGCCACCGACACTCGCACCTACGACATGGCGCATCCACACCCCGCACCTGCCGGTCAGGGTCCTGCAGAGGAAAGCGGACCGTCCCTGGCCAACGTGCATCACCGAGCACCACCCGAAAGTGTTGCAGCGAGCAACAACAGGGTGAAACTGCTGCATATACGCACTATCATGAGAGCGATCCGTGCAGAGGGCGCAGATGGTTCGAGCCGAGGAGGTGGACAGATGAGCGTGGTCACACCGAAGACTGTGCGTCAGCAGCTTGTGCAGTCCGCCGTGCTCGACAAGATCATCACCACCGGTCTGTCGGTCGACACCGAACCGGTGCGCCGCAGCCTGCAAACGATCCGCCGTCAGGTGAACCGGAGCCCACTGATGGAGCGCTACCTGGACCGATGGGACATGATCGTCCGCACCAACGACATCGACGACATCCGCCGGATCGTCGAGACGGACGACGACACCAGCCGGGAAATGCGCAACCTGTCCCCCCTGTCGGTTCTGCTCAGCGATGACGAACGTCGCCGCGTCCTCATCGAATTCAGCACCAGACTCAAAGCTACTGCGCAGCGGTGAACCGGGACGAACTCGGACGGGCGATCAAGGCCGCGTGCGCCAACCTCGACGAACCCCGCGTGATCGTGCTCGGTTCTCAATCGATCCTCGGCAGCTTCGACACCACCGCCCTGCCCCCGGCCGCCTTTCTCTCGCGAGAAGTCGACATCCTGCCCCTGAGCGGGATCACCGATCCACCTGCCGTCGAAGACAAGCTGCTGCTCCTCGATGCCCGACTCGGCGAGGGCTCCCCTTTCCACATGTCCTTCGGCTTCTACGTCGAAGGCATCCACAAAGACGTCGTAGTCCTACCCCGACACTGGGAACACCGCCTCGTCCACTTCATCGTCGACGACGACACCTCCACCCTCTACGGCCGAACCGGATTGTGCCTGGACCCAGTAGATCTGTGCGTGTCGAAAACGATCGCCGGCCGCGAGAAAGACTACGAATTCGTCGCCGCCCTGGTCGCAGAACAACTCGTGCGAGCCGCCGACATCCGCGCCCGCATCGACAGCGGAATCGAGTGGCCACCGACCTACACCGAGAACAAGGACCTCTCCCTCGATCGAGCGCGGAACTGGCTGAGCAGTCTTGCCGACCTCACCGCGACCTCGGCCAAGGAAGATCCTGCCTCTAATGCTCCGGCGTCGGTGGCCGCCGACATCGCCACCGCTCTCCTCGGCCATCCCCGCTCGGTCGAGCAGATGCTCAACAGCAAGAACCGAGGTGAGAACCCCTCGACGTCCGCTGCTTCTCCTGACACCGGACCGACTCGAGAAGCCGGACCCGACCTCTCTCAATGAGTGCTGTACGAATCTGCCTCCCCAGACCGGTGTGCGAATACCGCGACAGACGGAAATAACGGAAAAACAGAAATCGTGCGCCAGTCGGCTACCCTCGCCGACCTTCCAGCGTGGACAACAACACGAACTTCGTGCCCATCAGATCGAACGCCGCCTCGCTGTCCCCGCCGACGAGAAGCTCCCGCTCGCGGGCATTCAGCGCCGCAATCGCGGTCTCGAGCTCATCGTCGGTCATCGCATCGGCGGCATCGCCGATAGCTCGCGTCCTGTCCTCCACGCGCCGAGAGTAGCCACGGTGTCGTCCGCTGCACGCGCAGCCCATCAGCGAAAAGGCGATGGTCCCCGGCGGGGGGCGCCGGGGACGATCCTTCGACCCGTCAGGGAATCACTCACCTGTCGGGGAACTCGGGTGATAGCAGCGGTCACCGTAGCGACAGGACGTATCGCCCGCCAAACAGGTGACGCGAGAGCTGCCGGCACGAAGAAGAGCTCTCGGAGTCAGTCCTCGACAGGCACGAGATCGGTGATGCGCGCCGGCCACGGATACGTGAGCGGGCTGTCGGCGTCGACCTCGATCATGGCCATGCCGGTGTCCTCATCGATGTCGTCGACGCTGAACACGAACGTCCCGCGTGCGCTGACCGTCACCTGATCGCCAGGCTTGATGGTGGTGCTGTCTGCGATCGACACGGGCAGAAGGGAGGCGTGTCGTTGTCCCAGTTCACACCACAATGTCAGCGACGCTGATGTTCTGGATCCTGGTGGGTCGCCGCGTCTGTGATCCGGCCGGCTCGCTCGTCTTCCGAGCCGGGCCGCGGCTGCTTCTGCGTCTGTCTCGGCGGCCACTGCACCCCGGAGAACGGTGGCCCGGTGTGCGGGGGAATGAGGATCTGCGCATCGCAGACGATGCACAGGTAGGTGCGGTGTCCGGTGGCTCCCGAGGGGCGCAGGGCTGTTGCGCAGGTGCACGGTGTCCATCCCACGACCACCCTGCGGGGTCCCAGCCTGTGCCCGTGCGTTATCTCACCCCTACGTCGGTTTTTGCTGGCCAGCGGGCTGTGGGGTGTCAGTTGCTGTGGATACTGTGCCCATTCGCTGTGCTGCCTGAGGACACTCGAGGAAATCAATGCTGTGCGGCGAGGGTTTCAGCGAGGTCGGCCGGCACCGTCATCCGGGTCATCAGCCCGGCACGGGTACGACCGGTGTTGCCCTCGGGGTAACGGCCCAGCGTGGACCCGGGAGACGCGACGATGACCCGCACTACCTGACCGAGAGCTTCACGACGGTCACGCTGGCGCAGAGCAAGACCGAGCATGGCGAGGTGGTTACGGGTGTGCGGCCACGGGTAGGGCTGGGACAGGATGTGCGCACGCTCGAGGTGCGCCCACCGCTCGCTGTCCACGGACGTGGCGCGGGCGGCCGCCATCTCGGCGGTGTAGGCGGCGTGGACGATCGTGGACATCGCGGTCATAGTGCGGACTCCTTGGATTCAGTGCGAGCATCGACGACACCGGACACGAGCAGCAGTCGCCACGGCGGCCGCACTCTCGCGATCGGTGTACCGGTCATGCGCTGGCCGTAGACGCCGACATTGGTTTGGGCATGCCCGGCGTCGGGCCGGCGAGGGCGCGGGCGCGGCCGGCGCGGACCCCGTTGGCGATCACGATGATCTCGGCGACCTCGTGAACCAGGACGACGGCGGCCAGCCCGAGCACCCCGAACAACGCGAGGGGGATCAGGACGGTGATGATCGCCAGCGACAGGCCGACGTTCTGCAACATGATCGTCCGGGAGCGTCGGGCATGCTGCAGGGCTTGGGGCAGGTGCCGCAGGTCCTCACCCATCAGGGCGACATCGGCGGTTTCGATGGCGACGTCGGTGCCCATCGCGCCCATCGCGATCCCCAGATCGGCGGTGGCCAGGGCCGGGGCGTCGTTGACGCCGTCGCCGACCATCGCCGTCGGCCGCGTACCGCGGAGGGTGTCGATGATGCGGGCCTTGTCCTCCGGACGCAGATCGGCATGGACCTCGTCGATGCCGACGTCGGCGGCCAACGCTCGTGCGGTGCGCTCGTTGTCGCCGGTGAGCATCGCCACGGTGTAGCCGTCGCGGCGCAGCCCCGCAACGACGTCGCGGGCTTCGGGGCGCAGTTCGTCGCGCACCGCGATCGCGCCGATCAGGGTGCCGTCCCGTTCGATGAGCACCGCGGTGGCTCCGGCGTGCTGCATCCGCTCGATATCGGCGGCCAGGGGGCCCGGGTCGATCCAGCCCGGCCGGCCCAGGCGAGCGGGGATGCCGCCGACGTGTCCGGTCAGTCCGGCGCCGGGGACCGCGTCGACGTCCCCGGCCGGGGTGTAGTCGTCGACGGCGGCGAGGATCGCTGCGGCGAGGGGATGTTCGCTGCGGGCCTCGAGTGCCGCTGCAAGGTTCAGGACGTCGGCGCGGGTGGCGCCGCCGGTGGTGGCGACGTCGATGACCTCGGGTCGGTTGCGGGTCAGGGTGCCCGTCTTGTCCAGCGCAACGGTGCGGATCCGGCCCAACGCTTCGAGGGCGGCACCGCCCTTGACCAGGACACCGAGCTTGGAGGCGGCGCCGATCGCGGCGACCACGGTCACCGGGATCGCAATCGCCAGCGCACACGGGGAGGCGGCGACCAGCACGACCAGGGCGCGTTCGATCCACACCAGCGGATCGCCGAACACGCTGCCGATCGCGGCGATCAGCGCCGCGGCGACCATCACCCCCGGGACCAGGGGCTTGGCGATCGTGTCGGCCAGACGCTGGGCCTCGCCCTTACGGGATTGCTCGGCCTCGACGATCTTGACGATCTTGGCCAGCGAGTTATCCTGCGCGCCGGCGGTGACCTCGACCTCGAGCACGCCGGTGCCGTTGATCGATCCGGCGAACACCTCATCACCCGGTCCGGCCTCGACCGGCACCGATTCCCCGGTGATCGCGGAGGTGTCCAGGGCGGTGCGGCCGGTGCGGATGGTGCCGTCGGTGGCGAGCCGCTCCCCGGGCTTGACGATCATGATCTCCCCGAGCCTCAACTCCGCGGGGGCGACGGTCTGTTCACGGCCGCCGCGGAGGACGGTGGCGGTGTCGGGCACCAGATTCAGCAGGGCGCGCAAGCCGCGGCGGGTGCGGGTGACCGCGTACTCTTCGAGGCCCTCACTGATGGCGAACAGGAACGCGAGCATCGCGGCCTCGCCGACCTCGCCGAGCAGCACGGCGCCGACGGCGGCGATGGTCATCAGGGTGCCGACGCCGATCTTGCCCTTGGCCAGCCGCTTCAGGGTGGAGGGGACGAAGGTGTAGCCGGCGACGATCAGCGCCACCGCCTCGAAGCCCGTCCCGAGAGCGTCGGGCCCACCGATCAGGTGGACGATCAGAGCCGCAATCAGCAGCACACCGGCCACTGCGGCGGCCCGGATCTCGGTGACCTGCCACCACTTGTCCGGCTCGTGCTCGTCCTCGCCTTCGACGCGGGGTTCGTCGTGGCCGCACCCGCAGGCGTCGCTCATGCCGTCACCCCGGTGTCGGTGCCGGTGCCGTAGTTCGGGCACAACGCGACGGCGTTGCCGGTGGCGGCCAAGAGGGTTTCGGCCGAGGCCAGCAGATCGAGCAGTTCCGGTCGGGTCAGCGAGTAGAACACCTGCCGGCCCTGCGGCCGGCCCTGCACCAGGCCGCAGTCCCGCAGGCACGCCACGTGCGCCGACACTGTCGACTGTGCCAATCCCAGCTCGCCGACCAGGTCCGCTACTCGGGCTTCCCCGCCGGCGAGGCTGCGCACGATCGCCAGTCGGGTGCCGTCGGAGAGGCTGTGGAACAACGCCACCGCCGCATCGAGATTCGATTCGGTGCCCGCTGCGGCGAGGCACCCATCCACACTATTAATCGCCATACGGCGATAATAACCGCTAACCAACGATGAATGGAAACCGTCTCGTCAGCGTCGCTACCGCGGTCTCTGATGGGCCGACAACGGGTGAGTCGTCACACCCTCCGGCCGTGGAGCGGGACCGTCCCGTCCGCACAATTCTGGTGCGCGAGGTCCTCGGCGTGTGCTCGTCGGGATGCAGCGAGGTCCTCGCGAAGTTCCGCGAGGAGGTTGTCTTGTTGAAGCACTTGGTGCCGTAGTGCGATGTTTTCAGCGGCAAGCCGGTCATGATCCGCTTGTAGGCGTTGGTGATCGCCGATATCGATGGTCGAGTGAGCGAGTGCGTCACCGAGATAATGCTGCCGCTGTCTTTGTAATTCCTGGATCGTGGACCGCAAGTGCGCCATGGCGGATTTCTGGTCGGAGATCTTGGCGGCGAACGTCTGGTTCTGGGCGCGGAGTCCGTCGATGCTCGCGTTTTCCGAGGGGATCGACGTCGTGTTGTGTAGAAGTTCCCGTGCGGCAGCGTCGATGAGCTGGCGTAGGTCGGGATGGGCGTAGATGAATTCGCGGGAGACGCCCGCGTGCCTGGCGACGATCGATTTGGTGATTCGACCCCGCGGGCTCTCGCGAAGCTCGGCGACGGCGTCGAGGACCGCCTGCGTCTTCTGCTTGCTTCTGGCGGAGTTGTAGTGGATCAAACCGGCGATCGCCGCGGTGGTGGTCATGGCTGGTCGACTGCTTTCAGGTGGTAGCGAAGGTCGATTCGTCGTGCGGAGGTGGCGCGGCGTCGGATATCGGCCATGCTGTCGAGCGCCACCCGGATCGCCGCGCCCTCCTCGGGAGGGAGGGTGGAAAGGTAGTCGTCGATCGCGTTGATAATGTTGGTGCAGTGGTCAATTCGGGCTCTATAGTGATCGAGCATGTGCTGGGGAGTTCCGATAACCGACGCCCGCTCGAGGTGTACCTTCAGGTCGACCCGTTTGGCGATCATGCCATCGCGTTCGAGGGGATCGACCCGGAAGAACGGGCAGGCTTCGCACGCGTGGGCGAGCATGCACCCATCGCCGCCCAACGCGACATTCTGTGGTTCTTCGCAGTGTCCGAGGGCGACGGCAACTCGAGTGAAGCCATCGCGCTCGGGATTGACGTCGACGACGCGGCCGAAGGAATCGATTCTCCGGGGCGGGATGGCTGCGAGTGCCTTCTTGCGGCGTTTGGCGCCGACCTCGTAGTACATCATCGTCGTGGTGAACGACTTGTGACCCATGAGCGCCTGCAGCACGTCGGGGGGTGTCGTGCTTCGGCCGTCCGCATCCACCGCGTCGGCGTAGCGCTGCGCGTAGGCGTGCCGCAGGGCATAAGCATCGATGGTCCGCAGGTCGTAGTCGATCAGGTTTCCGTCGGCACCTTCGACCCGGCCGGGGTACGGCGCATGCTCGAGCACCGCGGTCACAAGCTCCCGCAGTCGGGACAGCAAATACCCGGTCCCGTAGGGGTCGTCCCGATGTCGATACCTGCTCGACGGGAACAGCCACTGCGATTCGATCCCGCACTCACTTTTGACCTTTTGCCACTGCCGGATCAAGTCATGGGTCTCACGGTGGATGGGCAACCTTTTTCCCGCGCTCCGGGGTGCCTTGATGCGCTCCCACTCGAGAAAAGGGTGTCCGGACGAGTCGAAGGACAGACAGTCATCGCGCAGATGCAAGAGCTCGACGGGCCGGCGGCCGCAGCGTTCGAGCAGAAACAGCAAGGCCCGCGCCTCCATGGTCCGGTAATCGGTGTCGCGCTCGACGAGGTGGAGATGGTCCATAAGCCAATCCACGACTGGCTGGGGTACGAACCGGAAAGGCTCGTCGTCGTCGCGTCCGGTACCGCTGCGCGGTTTCGGCCTGTGCGTCGTGCGGTTTCGACCGAACCGTGAGGGGATGTTCTTCCAAATGTGCTCGAGGTCGTCCACCCGATGCCCGTACTCGATGAGCGTCCAGAGCATCGTCATCCGGCGTCGTTGCTCGGTCGCGGAGGGCCATTTCGCGGTGATCGCTCGGACGATGGCGTCGATGTCAGTCGCGCTCAGCCGTGACGGCGGTTTGTCGTGCACACTCAGCACCCGATCGGCGAGACGCCATGCCCCGAGCATCCGCGAAATGGTGGTGGTGTGGGTGCGGGTGTTCCACATCCAGTGAGCCACACTCTCCACAATCCAGTTCTGGGTGAAGCCGTTCAGATCCGCCACAGCCTTCGGGCCCGGCCGATGGTGATCTGTGAGATCGAGGTCGACGAAGTGGATCAACCTCGGATCCCGATCGTCACGTCCGGACCACACGCGGTGTTCTGCTTCGATCCGGCGGACGCAGTCAGCGGCCAACACCCGCACAGCTCGTGTGGACGTGGTGAGTTCAGCGACCTGGAGCGGATCCGAGCCGATGAGAGTGCTCACCCCGCCGCGACGCAATGCGTGGTGCATATGTCGGAGGTGGACGGGGTCGAGGCTGGCTTTGGCGTCGGTGTCGCGCAGTTGCAGGGCGTAGACGAGCTCGAAACGGAGAGGCTCTTCCAACAAACCGAAGGGCACCGCACGCAACGTGGCCATGGTCCGGCCGGTCTGCTCGTCGATCGGTTCCGCGGAGCGCTGGATCCAGAGGTTCACATCCGCGGGTGGTGTCCGGCCGGCAGCGTTCCAGGTAGTGAGCCAGCACTGTGCCGCTGTTCGATGGTTCGAACATAACGTCGCGGTGACCTGGTCGTACCGGCAGCCGGGTATCGCGCATGATGGCGTCTTCTCCAGAATCGTCGGCCGGGTGAGTTCGATCCACTCCATGAGGCCGAGGTCGGCACCGTGCTTGTGGACAGAATTCTGGTAATGCCTGGCATGTGCGTAGCACAGGCCGGTTCGGCGGGTCGTGCGCTCGCATCCGACTAGGCACGTGCGTATGTCCCGACGCACGATCGGCGGAGAAGCACAGAACTCCTCCAACGACTGTCCCGAGGTCACGGCGTGCTCGGCGGTGCACGACGGGCAGAGTCGTACCCCGTCCACAACATGGAAGCAGCCCTCGCGCCAGCAGCGCCGCAACAGCGTCCGAGGATTGTCCGGGCTCGGAATCAGAATCAGCCGGCGATGGTCGTACTCGCCCGGTCGCCACTGCGTATCGATGTGGCTCAACAGGTGCTCGCGCCATGTCAGGACCGGTGGTGAACCGCTTTCTGTCCACAGCGAGAGCGCAGCACCGCCGCCGACGCCGATCAACGCGACGCTGTCATCGGCGGCGTGGGGCGGGGTGCCAGCGCCGAGGTAGCCGCTTTCATCGCAGTTTCGACATCGTGGGTGTAGATCCGGGTCGAGGTGATGCTGGCATGCCCGAGCAGCGATTGGACAACATCGATCGGTACCGGGTCGCAGTCGATCCCACGCAACAGCCGGGTGGCGAAAGTATGGCGCAGCATGTGCGGACCGCTCAGATCATGGCCGATAGCTCGTGAACACCGGTCCATCAGTCGTTTCACCGACTGGTAGCTCATCGCTCGTCCCAGCCAACGAGGCTCGGAGCGCACATTGACGAACACATGCGGACTCGAATCACGGACCGAGGCCGCCGAGAGGATCTCTCGACGCTCCAGGGCATAGTCGATGTAGGCCTCGACAACATCACGATGAACGAACAACGTTCGAGGCCGCCCTTTGGCGCGGGCCCGGTTCTCCACCGAGTTGCCGACACGCACGTGAAAGTGCGGGTCGACGTGATGGCAACCCAGCTGCCTCGAACCTCCACCGAAATGCAGATCGGCCACGAACAGCGACAACGCCTCGCCCACACGGATGCCTGTTGTGGACAGAAGATCGACCAGGAAGCGGTCTCGGGTGCCGAGTTCGAGATGGGTGAGAGCCGTGCGAGCATCCGCATCCGCGATCCATCGCGGCGTGGCTTCGGTCTCCGTCACGGACCGTAGAGAATCGACCAACACTCGACGGGTGACGCCGAATTCACCGCCCGCTCGAGTGCCGGGAGGAAAGTACTTGAGCTGCGTCATCCGCGCGATCAGATCGGTTTCCAGCAGCTCATGCGCATCGGCCCACTCATAGAACGAGCGCACAGCAATGACCCACAACTGGACGGTCGACGCTGCCCGAGTCACCGCCGGACCATTTGTTTTCCCCATAGGAGTGGCCGCGACGATCTGTCGCCACAACGCGATATGACTGAGCGTTGCCGTGCGCCAGTCCATCGTCTGGGCACACCAGGAGAGATATCCCGCGACCCGGCGTCCATACTCACGGGCAGTGAGGGGTGATCGCCCACTGTCGCTGAGGTACTGCAGCCACGCGGTGCCAGCCGGGTGCATGCGCCCGTCGCGATCGACGATCACAAATCGCTGCTCACCGGTCTGGGTATGGATCGCTGACGTCACGCTGTACGTCGGCTTCTCCGGCATGCGTCCGGACGCTACGGCAAACTGCTGATAGCCGGATGCATAACTGTCAGAACATGTCTCGGTCTCCCCTGCGCGGACAAGCGCTGACATCGACTACATAGGGGTACATAACCGCTGGGCACATCTTCGGAGCGCGCTCGTACGCCACCACCTCCCGATTTTCGCACATACTTTCGAACCCTCGCTATGATCGGGGTGCGGCAGGTCGATGGAGGGGCGTCAACGGCGGTCTTCGGGAAGCGTCGGCCTGCCGCTGTTCGTCAGCGCGCGGGGGCCGCTACCTCTCCGAACCCGGTGAACACCGTCACCGGGTCCGGGCCGGGGATCCCGGAGAATCCTCGAGCCGAGAGGGGGGAGGTAGCGGCCCCTTGCTCGCCGCTGATCGGGACTGTAGCGCACCCGTCGGCCACCTCGCGCCGCGCCCGCATCGCACTGCCGAACGGCTCCACCGACGTGCAGGCCACTACGATCGTCGCAATCACGGCCGGCCGGAGGGATGAAGATGAGCACAGCTGCACTGCCTCGATCCGCGATGTCGACCCTGAATATCGCCGAGGGGCGGGGTGCGGCCGCCCCGAGACATTAAGACACCGAACGACCGTTTTGGGGCATATGTGACGTAGGACTCTTGTCGTCGGCGCCCTCAAACACAGTGCCTTTTCTGGATGTGAGGGCGCACCAGAACACAGCCCGGTGCATTGACCGTAGTGTGCGTGCTACGCCGTCCGCGATCACGACGACGAGAAGGGACCGGTGCATGACCACCGCCTACGCGCAGGGGCACGCCGCGGGTTTCCGCGAAGCCTCCGAGCGGGACCACCTCGGCGATGCAACCAGCGGGGACGACGCCGCGACATGGTTCACCGCGCCGGTCGGGCAGCCCGACGTCGACGCCTACGAACGCGGGTTCGTGGCAGGATTCGCCGAGTACTTCGCCGGCCGCGACTGACGGACCGCGGCATCGAACCGGCGACGACCGACGAGCGTCTCAGCCGGCCTCGGTGACGATCACGCTCGAGTCGGGCTGAGGCGGGTCGACGCCCGGGGTGTAGAGCACGATGACCTCGTCGCTGTCCTTCCAGCGGTAGCCGTAGTGCCCGTCGTCGAGCCGGACCAGGCCGGGCTGCCCGTGATCGTCTTCTGGAGGAAAGGCCATATCGGCCATCCTCTCACCGTGGCGACGATCGCCGACCGCGCCGTGGTGAGAGCCCCGTCTGCTTCCGATTCGCCGAGGAGCGCCGTGCAGACCACCCTCGCGACCGGAGGTGTCGGACCTCGAGGGGTAGCCGTAGTATCCGCCGGAAATCGGGCGGATTTGGCGTATCCGACTGGTGGGCACGGGGTTTCGAGTTCGGCATGCGCTGTCGACTGGTTGGTGCTTGACTGCCGATGATGATGTTGGTCGGTGCTGGTGGAGGCTGGGGTCGTGGCGACGCGGATGTTCGCGGACGAGGAGTTGGAACGACTGCGGGGATTCCCGGAGATCAGCCGCGAGGAGCTGTTCCGGTACTTCACGCTGACGCCTGCGGATCTGGCGTTCGTGGATCCGGGCCGGGGCCGGGGCCCAGCCGAGCGGCTGGGCTTGGCGATCGCGTTGTGTACGCTGCCGTGGCTGGGATTCGTGCCGGATCGGCTGGTCACGGCTCCGCCGGTGGCGGTGGCTCGTGTCGCCGAGCAGTTGCGGTTGGATCCGGTGGTGATCGGTGCCTACGGCAGGCGAGCCAAGACCCGCACCGAGCATGTGCGCCTGGCCGCGCGGTACCTGGGATGGCGTGCGGTCGGTGCGCTCGAGTTCAAGGAGCTCGATGAGTTCCTGCTCGCGCGGGCGATGGAGCACGATTCCCCGACTCTGCTGTTCCGGCTGGCGTGTGAGTATCTGATCTCGGCGAAGGTGATCCGGCCAGGCCCGGTCACCGTGGTCGAGCGGGTCGCCCACGCCCGCCACCAGGCCCAGACCGAAACCTATGACCGGCTCGCTCACGAGTTCACTGCGGCGCGGTGCGCGGAGTTGGACGGCTTGCTTGTCACCGACGCTTCGCTGGGGATCTCGCGGTTGCGGTGGCTGTCGACCGGGCCGGTGGAGGCCTCGGCGGCCGCGGTCCGCGCCGAGGTCGACAAGCTGGGTTTCCTGCGCGGGTTGGGCGCTGATCGGCTGGATATGTCGGTGCTGCCCGCCGAGCGGCGCCGGTTTTTGGCCACGATGGGCCGGCGCCTGAGTCCGCAAGCGCTGCAACGTCGGGATCCGCAACGCCGGTATCCGATCCTGCTCACGGTGCTGGCCCAGTCCGGCACCGATGTCCTCGATGAGGTCGTGGCGTTGTTCGATCAGGCGATCTCGGTGAAATTCGGTGCTGCCGAACGGAAGATGCAGCAGCGGCTGGCCGAACGAGGGAAGACTGGAGAGGACCGTCAGGCGCTGCTGGACGATCTGTTGGAAATCGTCACCGACCCCGGCGTTCCGGATGAGGAGATCGGTGCGCTGATCCGCGGCGAGAAGATCGGGTGGGAGCGCCTGCGCGCGGCGATCGCCCAGGCCAAGCCCAGGTTGCCGCGTGATCACGGGCATCTGGCGGCGTTGGATTCCTCCTACAACTCCCTGCGTCAGTTCACCCCCGCGGTGCTCGAAGCGGTGCGCTTCTGCGGCGGTACCGCCGCGACCGAGTTGCTGATCGCGGTGAACATGCTGCGCGAGTTGAACGCGACCGGGCGGCGCAAGGTCTTCGATGACGCCCCGACCGGGTTCGTGCCGATGAAGTGGCGCGGCTACCTCGACGAGGCCCGCAAATCCGGCAGCGCGACCGCGTATCGGCACTACTGGGAGTTGTGTGTGCTGCTCGGATTGCGTGACGGGTTGCGCAGCGGGGATGTGTTCGTGCCGGGCTCGCGCCGTTACGCCGACCCGGCCGCCTACCTGCTCACCACCGGGCAGTGGGAACCGCAACGCGTTGAGTTCTGCGGCCTGGTCGGGCGATCCGCCGATCCTGGCGTCGCGCTGGCCACCGTGGTCGCCGAACTGCACGACGCTCTCGGTGAGCTGGAGGAGGTGCTGGCCGGCGGGGACGGCCCGGTCCGGCTGGACGAGGGCGGGGATCTGGTGATCTCGCCGCTGAGCGCGGAAGATGTTCCCGCCGAGGCGATCACGCTCAAGGCCGAGCTGACCGAAATGCTGCCGTTCGCGCCGATCGTGTCGCTGCTGATCGAGCTGGACAAACGCACCGGCTACCTGGACTGCTTCACCCACGCCGGCGGTCAGGCCACCCGGACGCCGGAGCTCAAACGCAACCTGATCGCGGTACTGCTGGCGCACTCGACGAACCTGGGGTTGACCCGGATGGCCGAGGCGTGCGGAATCACCTACGACATCCTGGCCTGGACCGACGAGTGGTATGTGCGCGAGGAGACTTTGCGCGCGGCCAACCTGGTACTGGTCGGCTACCACCAGCGGCTGCCGCTGACCGCGGTGTTCGGCGCCGGAACACTGTCGTCGAGCGACGGGCAGCGTTTCCCGACGCGCGGTAAGTCGACCACGGCGCGGCCGTTGAGCCGCTATTTCGCCAGCGAGGGCCTGTCGACCTACACCCATGTCAGCGACACCCACGCCACCTACGGCACCAAGGTCATCGTGGCGACCAAACGCGAAGCCCACTACGTGCTCGATGAGATCCTGGGCAACGCCACCGATCTGCCGATCACCGAGCACGCCACCGACACCCACGGGGTCACCCTGGTCAACTTCGGGTTGTTCGACCTGCTCGGGATGCAGCTCTCGCCACGGATCCGGGATCTGGGGCGGATCACCCTGTACCGGCCGGGCCCGCGCGCCGAGGCCGAGGCCCGGTTCCCGCACGCGGGCCCGCTGATGACCCGCAAGGCCAACCT
>Ga0180218_1000487_pt1 | contig 36412 bp, 34 predicted proteins | sample eDN3rd37CKraftBY_FD_151334 | JGI IMG/M metagenome (GOLD analysis project Ga0180218, IMG submission 151334) | Enriched backyard soil microbial communities from Emeryville, California, USA - eDNA 3rd pass 37_C Kraft BY (version 2) (version 2) | ecosystem: Environmental > Terrestrial > Soil >... | reverse complement strand
TCGTGCGCATCCTGCGCGCGCAGGCCGGCGTCACCGTCACCCCGGGCACCGAATTCAGCCCCCACGCCGACGACAGCATCCGCCTGAACTTCTCGCAGAACCATACTGCCGCCGTCCACGCCATCGAACGCACCGCGCAACTCATCGAGCGCTACCGCGCCTGAAACGCGTCGCGCCGGTGCCTCAGTCGTCGTCCAGGTGGAACTTGTGGATGACGCGATGGGCCACCGGCGCCAGGATCAGGCCCAGGGTGGCCACGAACAGCAGCCCGATCAGCATGCCGTAGAGCGCGAAGAAGATCTTGCCGGCCACGGTGGCCGGCATGATGAATGGTCCGATGCCGCCGATGATCAGCGCGGTGTTGAGCATGGCATCGTGCCAGCTGACGTCCTCGAGCCAGAGATGCGCGACGACGCCGACCAATACCACCAGCGCGATGACCAGGACGGCCCATAGCAGATGGGCCAGCAGGCGCAACATGAAATGCCGCGTGGGCAACAGCGGCTCGCCCTTGGACTCGTACATATCCCCCTCCCTTGGACCGGATTGAGGCGGATTATGCCAACACCCCCAGGTTCCGTCACCTCGCGGGCACGCGCCGGGCCGCGCTCAATGCACGATCTGCCGCAGGAAGGCGACCGAACGCTCGTGCTGCGGATGGGTGAAGAACGCGTCCGGCGTGTTGACCTCGACAATCTGGCCAGCGTCCATGAACACGACGCGGTCGGCGACCTGGCGCGCGAAACCCATTTCGTGCGTCACGCACAGCATGGTCATGCCGTCCTGCGCCAGCGTGGTCATGGTATCGAGCACTTCCTTGACCATCTCGGGGTCGAGCGCCGAAGTCGGCTCGTCGAACAGCATGATCTTCGGCGCCATGCACAGCGAGCGGGCGATCGCCACGCGCTGCTGCTGCCCGCCCGACAACTGGCCCGGGAACTTGCCGGCCTGGTCGGGGATGCGCACGCGCGACAGGTAATGCATGGCGATATCGCGCGCCTCGGCCTCGGACTTGCGTTTCACCCAGACCGGCGCCAGCATGCAGTTCTGCAGCACCGTCAGGTGCGGGAACAGGTTGAAATGCTGGAACACCATCCCGACCTCCATGCGCACCGCGTTCAGCCGCTCCAGATTGTCGTCGACCTCGGCGCCCCCGATGCGGATCTCTCCTTCCTGGTGGCGCTCGAGCTGGTTGATGCAGCGGATCATCGTCGACTTGCCCGAGCCCGACGGCCCGCAAACGACGATCCGCTCGCCCTTGCCCACCGTGAGATCGACATCGCGCAGGACATGGAAGTTGCCATACCATTTGGACACCTTGCGCATTTCCACCGCTGGATGGCGATCGAGATCGATGGCCGAGACCGGGTCCTTTGAGAACAGCTTGCGAAGGTTCATGATGCCTACCTTTTGTCCGAGCGGGCCAGGGTCCGCTCGACCGAACGTGAATAGCGCGACATTGCGTAGCAGCACGCGCAATAGAAGAAAGCCAGGAACGCATAGCCGGTGTAGCGCGTGACCGGCGTGGCCCATACCGGATCGTTGATCGCCACCTCGACGACCTTGAGCAGGTCCAGGATCCCGACCATGGCCACCAGGGTGGTGTCCTTGAACAGGCCGATGAAGGTGTTGACGATGCCCGGCACGACGATGCGCAATGCCTGCGGCAGCACGATGAGAAAGGTGGTTTGCCAGTAGCCCAGTCCGAGCGACTGCGCCCCCTCGTACTGCCCCTTGGGCAGGGCTTGCAGGCCGCCGCGGACCACCTCGGCCATATAGGCCGAGGCGAACAGCGTGACGCCGACCAGGGGCCGCAGCAGGCGGTCCGGGCGCAACCCCTCGGGCAGGAACAGCGGCAGCATCGTGTTGAACATGAACAGCACCGTGATCAACGGCACGCCGCGGCCCAGCTCGATGGCGGCGGTGGACGCCAGCCTGACGAACGGCAGTTCCGAGCGCCGCCCCAGCGCCAGGGCGATGCCGATCGGCAGCGAGAACACGATCCCGACCAGCGAGACCACCAGGGTGACGAGAATGCCGCCCCACAGGTCGGTCGAGACGTGCGGCAGGCCCAGCGTGTCGGCGCCGACCAGCAAGGCATACGAGAGCGGCGGCAGCACCACGAAGAAATACACCGCGCCCGCGCGCTTGGCGCGGATGCGCCGGGCCAGCAGCCAGACGATCCCGGCCGCGGCCAGCACGAAGAACAGCACGACCCGCCAGCGCTGCGGCGGCGGATAGCCGCCAAAGACGAAATAGCCCAGCTTGGCGTCGATGAAGGGCCAGCAGGCGCCGTAGCGGCCCTGCGCGATGGTTGCCTGGCAGGCCTGCACGGAGTCGCCGGCCCAGGTGGCGTCGAGCACCAGGAAATCGAGCAGCCCCCGGAAAACCCAGTAGAGAATGGCCGCGCAGAGCACGGTCAGCGCGAATGTCCGGGGCGACTCGAAGACATATTGCCGTACCCAGGCCCATGCCGTGCCCGCCCGGTGCGGCGCGGGTCGCCCTTGCACCGCCTGTTGCCGCACGAAGGCGGGCCGTTCTATCGTCGAATTGTTCATCGCAGTCAGTCCCTTTATCGTTCAACCAGCCGCACGCGCCGGTTGTAGACGCCCATCAGGGCCGACGTGACCAGGCTGATCGCGAGATAGACCGCCATCGTGATGCTGACGATCTCGACTGCGCGGCCGGTCTGGTTCAGCACGGTGCCCATGAATACCTGCACCAGGTCCGGATACGCGATGGCGACCGCCAGCGACGAGTTCTTGGTCAGGTTGAGGAACTGGCTCGTCAGCGGCGGAATGATGACCCGCAGCGCCTGCGGGGTGATCACCAGCGATTGCGTCTGCCGCGGCGACAGGCCCAGCGCGACCGCCGCCTCGCGCTGCCCCTGGCCCACCGCGCCGATGCCCGCGCGCACGATCTCCGCGATGAAGGCCGCGGTGTAGGTGGACAGGGCCACGACCAGGGCGACCATCTCGGGGTAGATCCGCAGGCCGCCCGAAAAGCCGAAGCCGCGGAACCTGGGCAGCTCCAGCGTGGCCGCCGGATCGGCGGCCAGCAGCCCGGCCCCCAGCACCGCGGCGAACAGCGCCAGCGCCATGGCGCGCGCCGGATAGGGCCGGCCGCCGCGCAGGCGGGCGCGCAAGGCCAGGCGGCGCGCCAGCACATAACCCAGCACCGCCAGCGCCAGCACCAGCCAGAGCGGCCAGGCCGGTCCATCGATGTTCACGAACGGCAGGTACAGCCCGCGGTTGTTCAGGAACACCCAATCCGCCAGGTGCAGCGACTCGCGCGCCGCGGGCAGCGCCACCAGCACGGCCGAGTACCAGAAGAATATCTGCAGCAGCAGCGGCAGGTTGCGTAGCGTCTCGACATACAGCGTGGCCACCGCGGCGACCACCACGTTGGACGACAGCCGGGCGATGCCCACCACGAAGCCGATGAGCGTGGCCAGCACGATGCCGATGGCCGCCACCAGCAAGGTATTGAGCAACCCCACGACAAAGGCGTCGCCGTAGGTCGAGGTCGCGCCGCCATAGGGGATCAGCGACTGGTTGATGTCGAACCCGGCCGTGTTGGCCAGGAAGCCGAACCCGGACGCGATGTTGGCCGCCTTGAGATTGGCGACGGCGTTGGAGACGCCCACGTACCCGAGCCAAAGCAGCGCCGCCGCCAGCAGCAGTTGCAGCAGCAGGCCCCTGACTTTGCGATCGTGGAGCCAGGAAAGCAGCGGCCGGGCGGCGCGCTTGCCCGGGCGCTTGAGCGCAATGGTGGAATCTTGCATAGATCACGAATCCGTTTTCCCTCGCCGGGAATGCTGGAGGCCGCCGGCGCACGGCCGGAGCCGCGCGGTTCGGCGCAAGCCTCGATACGGCGGGGGGACGGCGCCGCCCTCCCCCGCGCCACGATGCGGCTCAGCGGAACGGCGGGGTATAGAACAGGCCGCCGTTCTTCCACGAAGCGTTGATGCCGCGCTCGAGGTTGAGCGGGCTGGCCGCGCCCACGTTGCGGTCGAAGATCTCCGCGTAAGAACCCACCTGCGCGACGATCTGGTATGCCCAGTCGGCATCGAGGCCCAGCACCTTGCCCAGGCTGCCTTCCTTGCCCACGAAGCGCAGGACCTCCGGGTTGGTCGTGCTGGCGGCCTGCTCGGCGATATTCTTCGACGTCAGCCCGAGTTCCTCGGCCGCCTGCAGCGCGAAGATGGACCAGCGCACCACGCTGAACCAGGCATCGTCGCCCTTGCGCACCGCCGCGCCCAGGGGCTCCTTCGACAGGCGGTCGGCCAGGATCACATGATCGTCGGGCGCCTTCATCTTGCTGCGCAACGCCGCCAGGATGCCGGCGTCGGCGCTCCAGGCGTCGCAACGGCCGGACTCATAGGCGTTGGCCGCTTCCTGTACCGTCGCGAAGGTGATCACCTCGTTCCGCACCTTGTTGGCGCGGAAGAAATCGACCAGGTTGAGCTCGGTCGTGGAACCCTGGTTGGTGCAGATGGCGCCGCCGTCCAGCTCCTTGGCGCTGGCGATCGTTCCCTTGCGGACCAGCACGCCCTGGCCGTCGTAATAGGTCACCCCGGCGTACAGCGCGCCGGCGCCTTCGCGCGACAGCGTCCAGGTCGTGGTGTTGAACAGGACGTCGACCTCGCCGGACTGCAGCGCGGTGAAGCGCTGGGTCGGATTGAGGACGACGATCTTGTGCCGCTCGGGATCGCCGAACACGGCGGTCGCGATGGCGCGGCAGACATCGACTTCCAGCCCGTGCCGCTTGCCCGTATCGTCAGGCATCGAGAAGCCCGGCGACCCGGTGGTCGAACTGCACAGCAGGTTGCCCCTGGCTTTCACATCCTCCAGGGTTCCCGCGTGGACCGGCGCGGCCGCATAGGCGACGGCGGCGACAAGCAGGGAGGTAAGGATTTTTTTCACGTTTCGCTCCTGAATTGGGCTTGGGGGAGGCGCGCAAGCGCGATGGCAACAAAGAATCCGACGCCGTAGGGAATGGCCTCGTCGTTGAAGTCGTAGGCGGGGTTGTGCAAGGCCGCGCTCGCGCCATTGCCGAGATTGACGTAGCAGCCCGGGATGCGCCTGAGCAATTGCGCGAAATCCTCCGAGCCATTGCTGGGCGCCGCCGCCGCATCGATGGCGTCCTCGCCGAAGCGGGCCTTGACGATGTCCCCGACCGCGGCGGTGATCCGCGCGTCATTGACCGTGGGCACGAAGACCCGGCTGTAGTCCACCGAGGCGGCGCAGCCATAGCCCGCCGCCACGTGATCGGCGACCCGGCGCATTTCCGCCTCGATCAGGGCGCTGGTTTCCGGCTTGAACGAGCGGCAATCGCCGCTGATCACGACCTCGCCGCTGCTGACGTTGCGCGTCCCGGAGGTCGTCATGTCGGTGCAGGACACGATGGCGAATTCGCCTGGCGCGACGACGCGCGACACGATGGTCTGCAGCGCGACGATGACGCCGGCCGCGGCCACCAGCGCATCGCGCCCCAGGTGCGGACGCGCCGAATGCACGCCCTTGCCGGCGATCCGGATCTCGAAGTTGTCCTCGGCCGACTTGAACACGCCGGCGCGCGTCTCGAACTTGCCCACGGGCAGGCCGGGCGCATTGTGCAGCGCGTACGCCTCGCTGGCCGGGAACCGCTCCAGCAGGCCGTCCTCCAGCATGGCCAGCATGCCCTTGCCCCACTCCTCCGCCGGCTGGAACACGAAGTGGATCGTGCCGTCGAAGTCCTGGCTTTGCGCCAGCAGCTGCGCCGCGCCCAGCAGCATGGTGGTATGTCCGTCATGGCCGCAGGCATGCATGTAGCCGTCGTTCCTGGACGCATGCGGACGGTCTTCGGCCGGCGCCTCGGCAATATGCAGCGCATCCATGTCGGCCCGCAGGATGATGGCCTTGTCGCTGGCGCCGCGCTTGAGCGTGCCGACCACGCCCGTGCCGCCGACGCCTTCGGTCACTGCGATGCCGCAGGCCCGCAGCATGGCGGCCACGCGTCCGCTGGTGCGGCGCTCCTGGAAGCCGAACTCCGGGTTCGCATGGATGTCCTGCCGGATCGCCCGCAGTTCCCTGAATAGCGCGTCGTGGCTGAATGGGGTTCCCACACCTGTCTCCGTCGAATCTGCGAATCTCGTCGCGGCGCGTGCGCCGCGGCCTGTGCCGTGCGTCCACCGGCCCGGTGGCGGGCGGAACATGACGGCGGGACAGGCAAAATTCTAGTGAGGGGCATGCGCGCAATTGATGCGTTGTTGCGAGGCTGGGCGCAATATCTTCCCGTTTTGCGCCGATGGCGGGTGAACGTTGCGGGTTTACCCGGGAGATCGGCCGCGCGCGCCACGCGCCGCGCGCGCGCATAGCGGTACAAACTTGCGTCCAGGCGCGCGAACTAGCGCGATTGTCGCGGGCGGGCCGGCCTAGAATTTCCAGCGTGCCGATGCACGGCACCCAGGAATTCGCAACATACATTCGAGGAACCGATGCTCCTTATCAACGCCCATCCCGATCGCAACAAACCGCTGGACGAGCCTGACCGGAAGGTCTTCGACGCATCGGCGGCGCACGAGGCCGAGCGGTTCGCCAAGGCACGGCCCGGCTACGCGCCGACGCGCCTGGTGGCGCTGCCCGGGCTTGCCCGGGCGCAACGCGTCGCCTCGATCCTGGTCAAGGACGAGAGCACCCGTTTCGGCCTGGGCAGCTTCAAGGCCCTGGGCGGCGCCTATGCCGTGATCCGGCTGGCCTTGCAGCACGCCTCGCAGGCGCTCGGGCGCGCGGCGGGCATCGACGAGCTGGACACGCAGGCCGTGCGCGCCGCTGCGGCGGATATCGTCGTGGCCTGCGCCACGGACGGCAACCATGGCAAGTCGGTGGCGCAGGGCGCGGCGCTGGTGGGCGCGCGCGCCGTCATCTTCGTGCATGCCGGCGTCAGCCAGGCCAGGGTCGAGGCCATCGCGCAGTTCGGCGCGCGGATCATCCGGGTCGAGGGCAACTACGACGATTCCGTGGCCGAGGCCACCGCGGTCGCGCAACAGAATGGCTGGACCATCGTCTCGGACACCTCCTGGCCCGGCTACGAACACATTCCGTCGCTGGTGATGCAGGGCTACACCACCCTGCTGCGCGAAGCGATGCAGGCCATGGCGCAACCGCCGACCCACGTCTTCGTCCAGGCCGGCGTGGGCGGCATCGCCGCGGCCACCGCCGCCTGCATGGGCCTGGCCTATCAAGCGGCGGGCGCGGCGGCGCCGAAATTCATCGTGGTCGATCCGCAACGCGCGGCCTGCCTGTTCGAGAGCGCGCGCCTGGGCGAACGGGTGCGCGTGGACGAACAGGAGCCCACCATCATGGCGATGCTCGAATGCTACGAACCGTCGATGGTCGCGTGGCGCATCCTGGCGCGCACGGCCTACGCCTTCATGACCGTCGACGAGGATGACGCCGTGCGCGCCATGCGCACCCTGGCCGCCCCGACGGCCGGCGACGCCCCCATCGTGGCCGGCGAAAGCGGCGGCGTCGGCCTGGCCGCCTTCCTGGCCGCCGCGCGCGACGACGACATGCGCCGCGCCCTCGGCATCGACGCCGACGCGCGCGTCTTCGTCATCAACACCGAGGGCGCCACCGACCCCGCCCAGTACCAGCGCATCGTGGGCCGCACACCCGAAGCCGTTCTGGCCGGCACCTGAAAGCAGGCCGGCCGCCACGCAACACCGACCCGGATACAGCCAGGTATTCGGGCAAAAAACGCGCCGCCAACGCAATAAACTACCGCCAGGGGCCGCGCCGGCCGCTGGCGCACGACATTGCGCCCGCGCCACGCGGTCCGCACCGGATGCCGGCCGGCGCGTCGCCGCGCCGCCCATCCGCCACCTGACCCGCGCCGCCCGGCATGCCGGGGCGGCCCTCCGGCGTTGACGACCATGGCCATCACCCTCGATGCGTACGATAGAAAAATCCTGGAGCTGCTCCAGGAAAACAACCGGCTCTCGCAGCGCGAACTCGCCGATTCCGTGAATCTGTCCGCATCGGCCGTCAACCGCCGCATCGCCGCGCTGGAGGCCAACAAGGTCATCCGCGCCAACGTCGCGCTGGTCGACCCCGAACTGGTCGGCCGGCCCATCACCCTGATGGTCGAAGTCAAGATCGAGAACGAGCGCCTGGACCTGCTCGACGAAGTCACCAACCGCTTCGTCCGTTGCCCGCAGATCCAGCAGGTCTATTACGTCACGGGCGACTTCGACTTCCTGCTGGTGCTCAACTGCAAGGACATGACCGAGTACGAGCGCCTGACCCGGGAGCTGTTCTTCACCGCCGGCAATGTGAAGAAATTCAGGACCGTCGTCGCCATGAACGTCGCCAAGTCGACGCTCCAGGTGCCGCTGGGCGACGTCCCCGCCTCGCCCGGCGGCTAGGACTACCGGCCAGGCTGCCCGCGACCGGGCGTAACCCATTGATTCGACTGAGCCGGCGCGCGTCGCGCGCTGCGGCCGGCCCGCGCCCGGCCGCAGCGCGCCGGCCGGCGTGCGCTAGCGTAAACCCCTATGGTTATCTCGTGCACAGCATCGTTATATTGCGTACTTAAATTAATCCTGTATACAAAACGATGACTGGCATACAAAAGAAAGCGGGTGCGCAGTCCGTGTTCGAGGACGTCAGCGCCCTCTTGCGGGACATGATGAAAGACATCACCGAGCCGGTGCGGGTACGCGAGGAGGATCTCGCCAACCAGCTGGGGGTCAGCCGCACGCCGGTGCGCGAGGCCTTGATCCGCCTGGAAAGCACGGGCATGGTCCACCTGCGGCCGGGGCGCGGAGCCTTGCTGACGCCAGTGACCGACGCCGAATACATCGAGTGGCTGCAGCTGCGCGAACAGCTCGAAGGCTTCGCCACGCGCGAGGCGGCGCTCAATGCCTCGCAGCGCGACGTCGAGCGGCTGCGCGCCCTGTTCGCCCCCTTCATCGGCCTGGACGAGGACGCTTTCGCGCCGGTGCCCTACGGCCAGGCCAATGTCGCCTTCCACAAAGAGATCATCGCCCTGGCCAACAACCGCCTGCTCGAACGCGTCTGGGCGGCGTTCGGCCATCGCCAGACCACCTACCGGCGCCAGACCATCAAGCGCCTGCACCGCTTCGGCACCTCGCTACGCGAGCACCTGGCCATCATCGACGCCATCGAGCGCCGCGACGCCGACCTGGCCGAAAAGCTGGCCCGGCAGCATGTGCGCACGCTTTACGACGCCTTCGTCAAGGCCCTTCAGTCGAGCGGCGGCGCGTGAATCCGCCGCCGGCCAGCCTTGCCTTCAACCCTGATTCGAGCCTGAAATGAAGTTTCTGACCTTCTCCGTACAGGAGCAAACCCGTCTCGGCATGTTGCTGGACGACAACCGCGTGCTGGACCTGACCGCCCTACTGGCCGCGCGCCCCGAGCTGGGGCTGCCCGGCGCGCCGCGCAACGTCGGCGACCTCATCGCCCTGGGCGACGCCGCGCTTGCCCGCCTGCGCGAGCCCGGCCTGCTCGACGGCGTGGACATCGGCGCCTTGCCGACGCTGGATGCCGTACGCGTGCAGCCTCCCCTGGCCATGGCGCGCAATGTGTTCTGCGTGGGCCGCAATTACCGCGAGCACATCATCGAAGGAAACCTGGCGCGCGGCCGGCCCGCCAACAGTTTTCCCGAGGCCATCGAATTCTTCACCAAGGCGCCCACCGCGGTCATCGGCCACGGCGGCCACGTCAAGCGCCATGCCGGCCTGACCGACAGCCTCGACTACGAAGTGGAGCTGGCCATCGTGATCGGCCGCGCCGGCGCCGACATCCCGCGCGAGAAGGCGCTGGACCATGTGTTCGGCTACACCATCGTCAACGACATCACCGCGCGCGACCTGCAGGCGCGCCACGGACAGTGGTTCAAGGGCAAGAGCCTGGACACGAGCTGTCCCATGGGCCCCGTGGTGGTGCACCGCTCGGCAATCCCCGACGCCAACCGGCTGGCGGTGTCGCTGTCGGTCAATGGCGAACTGCGCCAGCAGGACAACACCTCGGACATGATTTTCGACGTGGCCACCGTGATCGCGCAGCTTTCGGCCGGCATGACGCTGCTGCCGGGCGACGTGATCGCCACCGGAACGCCCAAGGGCGTGGGATTCGCCCTGACGCCCCCCCGCTGCCTGCAAGTGGGCGATGTGGTATCGGCCAGCGTCGAGCACATCGGCACCTTGACCAACGAGATCGTCGCTTGATTCCGGACGCGCCTGGCGCATCCGCCTGGAGGAGAAACCCATGAACATCCCTGACGCACTGAAACCCTATGCCACCGGCGAGCTGGCCTCGCGCTACGTGAACGTGGACGAGCTGGACTGGAAGCCCACCCCCACGCCGGGCATCGACATGAAAATCCTGCTCGACGTGCCCGAGACCGGCTTGCTGACCGCGCTGTTCCGCTGGGCGCCGGGCACCGCGCTGCCGTTGCACGAACACGTCGAGATCGAGCAGACCTACGTGCTCAGCGGCAGCATCGTCGACGACGAAGGCGAAGTCCGGGAAGGCAACTATGTATGGCGCCCGAAGGGCAATCGCCACATCGCGCGCTCGCCCAACGGGGCGCTGGTGCTGTCGTTCTTCCTGAAACCCAACAAGTTTCTGGAAGGCGAACTGGCGGGCAAAGAGCTCAAGTGAGCAGGCAAGACACCATTCCCAGAATCAGACAGGAGAGACAGATGAAGTTCCATTACAAGCGCATTGCGGCAGGGCTGGCGATCGCCCTCGGAGCCGGCATGGCGATGCAGGCCGCCGCCGCCGATATCCAGGAGCGTCGCGTCAAGTTCAGCTACCCGGTCAGCAAGACCAATCCGGTCGGCCTGGCCACCGACAAGTTCATCGAACTGGTCGGCCAGAAGACCGGCGGCAAGATCAAGGTCACCGGCTATGCCGACGCACAGCTGGGCAACGAGATCCAGGCCATGTCGTCGGCCCAGGGCGGCATCATCGAGCTGACCGTGGTCTCGACCGCGGGCGCCGCCAACAACGTGAAGGAGCTGGGCATCTTCGACCTGCCCTTCCTGTTCCACTCGGTCGAAGAAGCCGATGCCGTGATCGACGGCCCGGTCGGCAAGGAACTGCTGGGCAAGTTCGCCGCGAAGAACCTGGTGGGCCTGTGCTACTGGGACTATGGCTTTCGCCAGGTTTCCAACAGCAAGCACCCGATCAACAAGGTCGAGGACTTCAACGGCCTGAAGCTGCGCGTGCTGCAGAACCGCATCTACATCGACACCTTCAAGGCCCTGGGCGCCAACCCCCTGCCGCTGCCCTACCCCGAAACCTATACCGCCCTGGAGACCAAGGCGATCGACGGACAGGAAAGCGCGTACCTGGTGACCAAGAGCAGCGGCTACCAGGAAATCCAGAAGTACATGACGGAAACCAATCATGTGTTCCTGCCGGCGGTCGTCATGGCCAGCAAGCGCTTCTGGGACCGCCTGAGCAAGGACGAGCAGGCCATCATCCAGCAATCGTGCGATGAGTCGGTCGCGTACTTCCGCACGACCAGCCGCGACCTGGAAAAGAAAGTCGTCGGCGAGCTGACCGCCGCCGGCATGACCATGAACAAGGTCGAGCCTGCCGAGAAGGCACGCATGGCCCAGGCCACCGCCGCCGTGACCGACAAGTACAAGGCCGAGCTGGGCGCCGACCTGGTCGATCGCACCCTGGCGACGATCAACCAGGCCCGTAAATAACAACAAGCCGGCGCAAAGCGCCGGTTCATGTAAGGAGGCGGTCGTCGCGACCGCCCGCTCTCTTCAAGGACGTCGACGATGTCAAGAATCGTGCACGCCTATTTCACCCTGCTCAAAGCCGTCATCGTCATTTGCCTGGCAGCCATGGTGGTAATGGTGTTCAGCAATGTGGTGCTGCGTTTCATCTTCAATTCGGGCATTCCCGTGTCCGAGGAACTGTCGCGCTGGAGCTTTGTCTGGCTGACTTTCCTGGGCGCCATCCTGGTGCTGCATGAACGCTCGCACCTGGGCGTGGACGTGGTGCTGCAGGTGCTCGGACCGCTTGCGCGCAGGGTATGCCTGATCGTGGCCAACCTGCTGATGATCTACGCGACCTGGCTGATCCTGCTGGGCAGCATCGAGCAGACGACCCTGAACGTAGGCGCCAGCGCGCCGGCCAGCGGCCTGTCCCAGGCCTGGTTCTTCGGCGTGGGCGTGGTCTTCGCGGCCTCGACCGGGCTGATCCTGCTGTACCAGCTCTACCAGCTGTTGACCGTTCCCGCGGCCGAACTGGACAAACTCATTTCCCCCACCGAGTCGGGAGCCGAATAATGACGCTGGCACTCTTTGTCTTCGTGCTGCTGGCGGGCCTGGCCATCGGCCTGCCGGTCGCGTACGCGCTGATCCTCACGGGCGTGGCGCTGATGTACCAGCTGGACTTCTACGATGCGCAGATCGTGGCGCAGAACCTGCTCAATGGCGCCGACAGCTTTCCGTTGATGGCGGTGCCGTTCTTCATGCTGGCCGGCGCGGTGATGAACGCGGGCGGGCTGTCGGCACGGATCGTCGACCTGGCCCTGAAACTGGTGGGCCACATCAAGGGCGGGCTGGGCTACGTCACCATCCTGGCCGCCTGCATCCTGGCCAGCCTGTCGGGCTCGGCGGCCGCCGACGCGGCGGCCCTGTCGGCCCTGCTGGTGCCCATGATGATGAAAGCCGGACACAGCCGCGCCCGCTCCAGCGGGCTGGTGGCCTCGTCCGGCATCATCGCGCTGGTCATTCCCCCTTCCATCGGCCTGGTGCTGATCGGCGTCACCGGCAACATCAGCATCACCGGCCTGTTCATGGCCGGCATCGTGCCCGGGATACTGATGGGCATGTCGCTGTGCGTGGCCTGGTGGCTGCTGTCGCGCAAGGAGCGGATCCAGCCCCTGCCGCGGGTGGACCGCGCGGAGGTCAGGCAGTCGCTGGTGAGGAGTTTCTGGGCCCTGATGCTGCCGGTCATCATCATCGTGGGCCTGCGTTTCGGCATCTTCACGCCCACCGAAGCGGGCGTGGTGGCCGCGGTGTACGCCATCTTCGTGGCCACCTGCATCTACCGCGAACTGCCCCTGCGCCGGCTCTACGAGGTCTTCCTTACCTCCGCCAAGATGACCGCCATGGTGATGTTCCTGGTGGCCGGCGCGCTCGTCTCGGGATGGATGATCACCATTGCCGGGCTGCCGGCGCAGGTCTCCGACATCATCAGCCCCTTCAGCGACACGCCGACCCTGCTGATGCTGGTCATCATCGGCCTGGTGATCGTGATCGGCATGGCCATGGACATGATTCCCATCGTCCTGATCCTGATTCCCGTGCTGCTGCCTTCGGTGACGGCCGCCGGCATCGACCCGGTCTACTTCGGCGTGGTCTTCATGCTGGCCTGCGCCATCGGGCTGATCACGCCGCCGGTGGGCGCGGTGCTCAACGTCGTGGCCGGCGTGACGGGCACCCGCATGGTCGAGCTCGTCAAGGGCGTCTGGCCTTTCCTGCTGGCGCAATGCGCGACCCTGCTGCTGCTGATCCTGTTCCCGCAGCTGGTGCTGGCGCCGTATCGCTGGATCATGCATTGAGGCGCCGCCCTCGCCATAGAAGAGAGACATCACGATGGACCATCAAGACGACTTCACCGGCTGCCGCGTCATGATTTCCGCCGGCGCCGCCGGCATCGGCCTGGCCATCGCCCGCGCCTTCCATGAACGGGGCGCGCGCGTGCAGGTCTGCGATGTGTCGGACGAGGCGCTGGCGACGGCCAGCGCCTCCCTGCCCGGCCTGGGCGTCCATCGTGCCGACGTCGCGTCGGAGAGCGAAGTCGACGCCTGGTTCGCGCATGCGCTGGCCGAACTGGGCGGACTGGACGTCCTGATCAACAACGCCGGGATCGCCGGGCCGACCTCGGCCATCGGCGACCTCGGCGTCGAGGACTGGGACCGCACCATGGCCGTCAACGTACGGGGGCAGTTCCTGTGCGTGCGGCGCGCCCTCGCGCCGCTGCGGCAATCGCCCAGGGCGGCCATCATCAACCTCAGTTCGGTGGCGGGACGGCTGGGCTATCCCATGCGCACGCCCTACGCCGCGTCCAAGTGGGCCGTGGTCGGCCTGACGCAAAGCCTGGCCATCGAATTGGGCGAAGACGACATCACCGTCAACGCCATCCTGCCCGGCATCGTGGAAAGCGAACGGGTCGACCAGGTGGTGGCGGCCAAGGCCCGGCTGCGCGGCATCCCTGAACCCGCCATGCGCGCCGAGGTGCTGCAGCATGTGTCGCTGCGCCGCACCGTGCCCATGGCCGACATCGCCCGCACGGCGCTGTTCCTGGCCTCCGGGACCGGCCGCAGCATCACCGGACAGTGCATGAATATTTGCGCGGGCGTCCAGACGCTGCGCTGAGCATCGCCCCGAAGGGGGCGTAGGAGAATCATGTGGCTCATCAATTCCTGACTTCGACTTTCGGCCTGCAAGGCCGCACCGTGCTGGTCACCGGCGGCGCCTCGGGCCTGGGCCTGTGCATGGCCGCCACCGCAGGCCAGGCGGGCGCGCGCGTCATCGTCAACGATGTCCGGGACGCCGCCTGCAATGAAGCCGTGGAAGGCTTGCGCGCCCAGGGCATCGATGCCCGCGCCGCGGTGTTCGACGTATCCAACGCCGCGGCCGTATCCGATGCCGTGGCCGCGCTGGACACCGCGCGCTGGACGCCCGACGTCCTGGTCAGCAACGCCGGCAACCAGAACCGCGCCCCCGTCGTCGAGCAGGATCCGGCCGTCTGGCAATCGATCTTCGACGTGCACGTCAACGGCGCCTTCCATTGCGCGCGCGCGGTGCTGCCCGGCATGATCGGCCGGGGCGGCGGGCGCATCATCATCACCTCGTCGGTGGCGGCCCTGGCATGCATGCCCGGCATCGCCGCCTATTCCGCCGCCAAGGGCGCCCTGGCGGCGTTCACCCGGGCGCTGGCGGTCGAGTATGGCGGCCAGGGCGTCACCTGCAACGCCCTGGCGCCGGGCTTCGTGCGCACGGGCTTCACCACCGCGCTGCAGGAGCGCGAACAATTCAACGACTTCCTGAAAAGCCAGGTGCCGCTGGGCCGCTGGGCCGACCCCGACGACATCGCCCCGGCGGTCGTCTACCTGGCGTCGCAGGCAGGCCGGTTCGTCAATGGCCATGTCCTGGCCATCGACGGCGGGCTGCTGGCGCACATGTGATTCAAGCTGACGACAAGGAGTGGAGATGTTCCTGCATGTGGTGATGATGGAATTCGACGATCGAATCGACGCCGGGTTCTTCCGGACCGTCGACGAATACGTGGCCCGCATGAAGCGCGAGTGCGACGGCCTGCTGCTCTATCACTTCGGCGAGAACGTGGCGGCCCGCTCGCAGGGCTATACGCACGCGACCAGTTCGGCCTTCGTCGATTCGGCCGCCCACGATGCCTACCAGGTTTGCCCCGCGCACGTGGCCATGAAGGCGTTCATGGGCCCCCGCATCAAGCGGGTGGTGGTGTACGACGGCGAAGTTCCGGCCATCGGCTGAAACGCGGCCGCCCGCGCGCTAGACGACGTAGCGCTCGTATTTCTGGATCGCCGCGCGATTGTTGCGGTTCAGGACGCCCATGAGCTGTTCGGCCTCTTCGGCGTCCGAGCGCGCCAGCGCCGCCAGCACCGCCCGGTAGTCGGCCACCATGGTTTCGGCGCGCCCGGGCAGCAGCGCGACCCGCTGCCGCACCACCCGGATGCGCTCATGGATGCGCTCCGCCAGGTCGGACAGGACCGGATTGTTGGCCGCCGTCTGCAGGCGATTGCGGAACGTCTCGATCAGGGAAATGAGCCGGTCCACGTCGCCCGTCTCCAGCGCCTTCTGGAAGGGCTCGCCGAACTGCTCGACCAGGTCCGCCCAGTCCTCGGGACGGGTCTGGCGCGCGGCAAGCCGCACCATCATGCCGTCGAGCGCCTCGCGCGCATCGTAATAGTGATACACCCACTGCATGTCCACGTGCGCGACCACGGCCCCTTTGTTCGGGATGCGCCGGACGATGCCACGGTCTTCCAGGACCGCCAGTACCTCCCGCGCCATCGCCCGCGGGATGCTGTAGTTGTCGACCAGTTCTTCTTCCGTGAGCCGGGCGCCGGGAAGAATCGATTGCAGGGAAATTTTCTCTCGCAGGTTGGTAAGTACGGCCTGGATCGTGCTGGCCGGGCGTCTGGCTTGGGTCATAAATTCCGGGGAAAGAGGACGGCTATGTATTGTTGCCTGAAAATTCGCCACAGATTATAGCCAATAATTTATGCAATCTTGTATATCAAGAAAAACACAATCCAGCCAGGCTGCTACCCGTTCTCCTTCCCGGCCACCGGCACCAGGCCGCCAGGCGCCAGCCCGGCCAGCATGGTGTCCAGGCGCGCCGGCGCCCGCCCCTGGTCCTCGGCCGCTTCCTTGCGCACCAGCGCCGCCTTCACCACGCGCGACCCCACATAGCGGAACGGCTCCGGCGGAAAGCGTCCGCGCAGCCCGCGCGCCAGGGCCGAATGACGCCATGCGTCATCGTTTTCGAGCGCCATCGACGCCAGGAATTTACCGCCCAGATAGGTCGGGCCCACGCCATTGCCCGAATAGCCGTATCCGTAGACGATATCCGGATGCCCGCCCAGATGGCCGAAGCACGGCAGGCCGTCCATGCTGCGGTCGATGGGCCCGGACCAGCTGCGCGCGATTCCCAGCGGGGCCAGGGCCGGATAGAACCGGTGCAGGATCGCCGCCACCTCGCGGGCGTACCGGGACGGCCCCTCGTACAGCCGCCCTACCGCGCCGTTGAAGGCGAAGTCCCCGCCGCCTCGGCCGAACACCATCTCGCCGGCGCGGGTGTTGCGATAGTAATTGGTGAACAGGCGCGAATCGGAGATCGCCACGCCGCTGGTCAGGCCGACTTCCGCAAGCGCCTCGGGATGCGGCGCCGTGGCGACCAGATCGCTGCCCACCACCACGATCCCCTGGTTCAGCTCGCGAAAGCGGGTGCTCCAGGCGTTCATGGCCAGCACGACCTTGGCCGCCCGCACCTCGCCGCGCGCGGTGGCCACCTTCAGCGCCGGGCGCGCGCGCAGCGACCGCATGGGCGAATGCTCGTAGATGCGGATGCCCTTGGCCAGCGCGATGCTGCGCAGGCCGCGCACATACATGCCGGGGTGCACCGTCGCCGAGGAGCGCGAAAGCACGCCGGCCAGGTGCGCGGCGGAACCCGACAGCCGCCGCACCTCGTCGGCCGATAACGCGACGAATGCCTGCTGCCCATGGCGGGCCAGCAGTTCGATGCAGGGCATCCACGAATCCACCTGCGCGGTATTGCTGGCCGTCCACAGCCAGCCGTCCTGGCGCAGTTGGGCGTCGACGCCATGGCGCTCCAGGTATTGGGCCACGTCGGCGGCGATGCGCTCCGACTCGCCCAGCAGGCGCAAGGCCTCGTCCGTGCCGCAGACCTTGAGCAAGGTCTCGAACTTCGCCGCCCAGCTCAGCATGAAGCCGCCGTTGCGTCCGCTGGCGCCGGCGCCGCACTCCTGCGCCTCCAGCAGGACGATGTCCAGGCCGGGCGATTGCGCGTGCAGCTGCAGGGCCGTCCACAGGCCGGTGTACCCGCCGCCCACGATACAGACGTCGGCCCGCGCCGCCCCCTGCAGGGCGGAGCAGGCAGGCTCGCTGCCTCTTGCCTGGTCTAGCCAGAGACTACTCATAGGAAAATCCAACTGGAGAAGGGGGCGGCCACCCGCCGTATCGGCGGCGGGCGGCCGGGCGCGTGATGCGACAGGCCGGTCAGACGTCGTGCACCCGTGTTCCCAGGATGCTCTCGACGCAGCGGGCCCAGTACAGGAAGCGCGCATCCTCTTTCTGGAACCCCACCAGCTGCAGGCCGACCGGCAGGCCGCGCGGGCCGCGCGCGATCGGCAGCGTCAGCGACGGGTTGTGCAGCAGCGTCCAGATGCGGATGAAGATGTTGCTGCCCGTATCGCTGATATCCGGCGCTTCGCCCAGGGTGGCGGGCGTGGCCAGCACGTCGACGTCGCGAGCGACGTCCAGGAAGGCGCGCCGGCAGGCGTCGGCCAGGTCCAGCGTGCGGGCGTAGTCCTGCGCAGTATCGCGGTCGCCCTTGTCCAGGTACTCGAGCAGCGCCGGGTCGCACTTGTCGTGGTGGTCGCGCCGGATCTCCTTGAACGAGCGGGCCAGGTCGTAGGCCATGATGATGTCGTGGTCGTCGGCGATCTGCGTGAAAATCTTCGGCATGTCCAGCACCTTGACCCGCACGCCGGCCTGCTGCAGGCGCGCGACGGCGTCGTCGAACGCCTCGCGCACGCAGGGCTCCGCGTCGTCCCAGCCCAGCGGGCGCCACACGCCCACGGTGAAATCCCGCTTCACCGCCAGTTCGCTATCGAAGCGGGGGTCGCCCAGCGCCTCGCCGAACAGGATCGACAGGTCGGCCACCGAACGCGCGATCGCGCCCAGCGTATCGAGCGGACGGGAGTAGCGCCGCAACCCGGCATAGGGCAGCGTATCGATGGTCGGCTTGAAGCCGACCGCCCCGCAGAACGTCGACGGCCGCACGATCGAGCCGCCGGTCTGGGTGCCCAGCGAAATGGGCGTCTGGAAGTCCGCCACGGCCGCCGCGGAGCCGGCCGAGGAGGCGCCCGGCGTGCGCGACGGGTCGTGCGGATTGCGGGCCGGGCCGGGCAGCATGATGGAGTGCCGGGACACCGTGTTCTTGCCCAGCAGCACCACGCCCAGCTCGCGCATCAGGCGCGTGACGGCCGCGTCTTCGGCAGGACGGCGGCCGGGGAAGATCTCCGGATCGCCCAGCTCGGTCGGCATGTCGGCGGTATCGATGATGTCCTTCAGCCCCAGCGGCACGCCGTCCAGGCGCTGGCGCCGCCCTTCGCGGTCCACCAGGCGGGCGCGTTCGAGCGCCTTGTCCGCGTTGACATAGACCCAGGCCTTGACGACGGGATTGCGCGATGCGATGCGCTCCAGGCATGCCTGGGTCCATTGCTCGCTGCTCAGTTTGCCCGCCTCCATTTCGCGCAGCCCCTGCTCGACCGTCAGCGCGGCGATGCGGGAGGGGGCGGGCCGGCGCTCGGCCGGTTGGGACACAGTACGTTCTTCAGACATCGAAACCACTCCTTGGGTAGAAAAAGCCTCGTTCACGAGTCTTGGCTGGAAGCGGCGGACCGGCCTATGTACAGGTCCGCCATTTCCTGGTTCTGCAACAGGGCCTGGGCCGTATCGGCAAGCACGATGCGGCCGGAGTCGAGGATGTAGCCCCGGTCGCTGAATTCCAGCGCCTGGCGCGCACGCTGCTCGACCATCAGCACGGCGACGCCCAGTTCGGGCAGGCGCTTGACCTCCCGGAAAACCTGCTCGGTCAGCGCCGGCGACAGGGCCGCCGACGGCTCGTCCAGCAGCACCAGGCTGGGCTTGGACATCAGCGCCCGGGCGAAGGCCAGCTGCTGGCGCTCGCCGCCCGACAGGTTCTCGGCCAGGGTACGGCGCCGCTCGGCCAGCACCGGAAAGAGCGTCAGCATCCGGTCGATCATGGCCTTGCGGTCGTCGACGGCCTCGACCACCTGCAGGTTCTCCATGACGGTCAGGGTGCCGAAGACGTTGCTGACTTGCGGCACGTAGCCGATGCCCTGGAAGATCCGCCGCTCGACCGGCAGCTCCTTCAGGCTCCTGCCGTTGAGCACGATGCCGCCGGTCACCCTGGGCAGCAGGCCCATGACCGCCTTGATCAGCGTGGACTTGCCCGCCCCGTTGGTGCCGGCGATGGTGACGATCTCCTTCTCCGACACGAACATGTCGATGCCCTGGACGATCGGCGTGTCGCCGTAGCCGGCCGACACATTCTCCAATTCAAGTATCTTCTTCATACGGTGCCGCCCATATAGGCTTCGCGGACGCGCTCGTCCGCCAGGACATGTTCCGGCGTGCCTTCGCACAAGACCTTGCCCCGGTCCATGATGTACATGCGCGGCACGAGCTCCGACAGCGCCTGCAGGTTGTGCTCGATGATCAGCACCGTGATGCCCTGCTCGTTGAGTTCGACGATGCGCCGCGAAAGCTCGTCGACCAGCACGGGATTGACGCCGGCGAACGGCTCGTCGAGCATGATGAAGCCCGGCTTCATCATGAGCAGCCGCCCCAGCTCCAGCAGTTTCTTCTGCCCGCCGGACAACTTGCCGGCGAGCACATTGGCCACCTTGGCGAGGTTGAGGAACTCCAGCAGGCCCTGCGCCCGCTCGCGGATCTCGGCCTCCTGCCGCCGCACGCGACCCGGGGACAGGAACAGCGTCCCGAGGTGTTCGCCGCTTTGGTCCGGCGCGGCGGCCATCATGTTTTCCAGCACGCTCAGCTGGCCGAATTCGCGCGGCACCTGGAAGGTGCGCGCCAGCCCGAGATTGACCCGGCGCTGGACGCCGAACTGCGAAATGTCCTGGCCGTCGAAATGCACCCTGCCGCCTTGCGCGGGCACGTAGCCGCCGATGACGGAGAACAGGGTGCTCTTGCCCGCGCCGTTGGTGCCGATCAACCCCACCCGCTCGCCTTTCTCCACGGAGATCGAGACGTCGTCGAGCGCGAGCAGGCCGGCGAACCCCGCGCGGATGTTCTGGACGGAAAGCTGTGCCATGTTCATTTTCCCTCCGCCGACGCGCTGCCGAAGATGCCGTTGGGCCGGTACAGGATGCAAAGGATCAAACCCACGCCGATGATGAAGAAGCGCAGGCTGGCCATCTGGACTTCGGAAATGTCGAAGAACAGGAACTCGCGGACGAAGCGCGAACCCTCCAGGAACACCATCAGGATGACGGTGCCCGCCACCACGCCCTTGAGGCTGCCCACCCCGCCGACGATGATCGCGATCCAGACGTAGAACGTGATCAAGGGCACGAACTGCTCGGGCGCGATGAAGGTCAGGTAGTGCGCCGTGAAGGCGCCCGCCAGGCCGGCGAGCGCCGCGCCGATCATCAGGGAACGCGTCTTGAACCAGGCCGGGTTCTTGCCCAGGGCCATGACGGCCACCTCGTTGTCGCGAATGGCCTTGATGGTGCGGCCGAACGGACTGGCGATGATCTTGCGTATGCCCAGGAACACCAGGATGTTGGTCAGCAGCAGGGTGGCCAGGATCAGCACATCCACCGTCGCGCCCGACGCATACTGGCCGAACAGGCGCGGGATGCCCGGTATGCCGTGCACGCCGCGCGTCAGCCACTCTTCCTTTTGCAGGATCATGCGCACCGACTCGGAGAACCCCAGCGTGACGATGGCCAGGTAGTCGCCGCGCAACCTCAGCGCGATCACGCCCAGCGGATAGGCGCTCAAGCCGCTTACCAGCGTCGCCGCCAGGAAGCAGGCCGCCAGCGGCACCCCCTGCAGCGACAGCAAGGCCGAGGTGTAGGCGCCGATGGCGTAGAAGCCGACGTGGCCGAAGTTGATCAGGCCGGTAAATCCGTACTGCAGGGCGAGCCCGCCCGCCAGCAGCATGTAGATCAGGACCGTGATGAAAATAGCGATCAGATAGGCTTCCATCATTTACCTCACTGCCTGGACGCGGCCCATGATGCCCTGGGGCCTGAAGAGCAGGACGACCAGCAACACCAGGAAAGCGATCACGATCTTGTAGGCGGACCCGATATAGAGCGTCGCGACCTCCTGGGCGATGCCGAACACGATCATCCCCAGCACGGCGCCCACCGGGCTGCCGACCCCGCCCAGGATCACCGCGGCGAACATGGGCAGCAGCAGCTCCCAGCCCAGCTCCGGCAGCACCGTCGCCTTGATGCCCAGCAATACGCCGCCCAGCCCCGAGAACACCCCGACGATGCCCCAGAGGATCACCATCACCTTGCGCACGCCGATGCCGCCGACGGCCGCCAGTTGCGGGTTGTCCGATACGGCCCGCATCCGCCGGCCGGTCGGCGACAGGTACAGCAGGCCGAACATGAAGGCCAGGGCAAGCAGCGCGGCCAGGAGGATGTACGCATCCAGCGGCAGGATGCGTATCCCGCCGAAGTTCCAGGCCCGCTGCAGCGGCGCCTGGATGGTGTATTGCCCGTGCCCGGCGAAGAAGGTGATGGCGGCCCGCACGGCGAAGGCGATGCCGATCGAGGCGATCAGGCGCGCCACCAGCGAGCGTTGCGCCAGTTTCCGGAAGACCCAGAAATAGAAGAACAGGGAAAGCAGCCCGGTGGCCAGCGTCGCCACGATGGCGCTGCCGACCAGCGACGCGCCCATGAACGCCTGCGCGGCCACGGTCGCGTAGGCGCCGAAGGTCATGTAGTCGCCGGCGGCGGCGTTGGGAAACCGGGCTATGCCGAATACCAGCGTGATGGCCAAGGCCGGTAACGCCAGCAGCAACCCGACGATGACGCCATTGATGACGGCATTGGCGAACAGCACTGTATCCATACAGTATTCATCCTTGAAGAAAGCGTCGCCGGGCGACTACAGCAGCGATGCGCCGGGTACCACGTCCTTCAGGGCGAATGCCTTGCCATCGAATTCATAGATACCGAAGTCCGGAACGGTGTCGCCGTTGGCGTCGAAATCGAGCGAGGACGACGCGCCGTCGAAATCGATCTTCGCCTTCTGCCGCAGCAGGTCGCGGCCCTGGACGAACGAGCTGACCTTCTGTCCCGGCGGATTGGACACCTCGCGGACCAGCGCGGACAGATCGGCGGGCTTGGCATCCGGTCCGGCCGCCTCGATCGCCAGCGCCAGCGTGATGACCATGTCGTAGGCGGCGGCCGCGAACATTTCCGGCGGGCTCTTGGTCGCGGCCTGGAATTTCTCGACAAAGGTCTTGTAGGCCTGGTTGTCGCTGGCCGGCACGTTCGCGGTCGACACGATGTTGCGCATCACGTCCGGCCCCAGGGCCTTGATCAGCGCCGGCGTGGCCGAATAGCCGGGCATGATGAACTTGCATTCGTAGCCGGTCTGGTACCACTCCTTGAGCAGGATGGTCGCGTCCGGCGTATACGAGCTGAGGACGATGACGTCGGGCTTGGCCGCGACGGCCTTCTCGACCTCGGTGCGGTAGCTGGCCTGGTTGGGTTCGTAGATCGCCGAGCTGACGATCTGGTTGCCCTTTTTCTCCCAGGCCGCCTTGAAGTGGTTGGCCTGCGCCGACATGGTCGCGTTGTTGTAGCCCAGCACCGCGGCCCGCTTGTACCCCTGGCGCTGGCCGATGGCGGCGAACGCGGCGCCGATGATGGCGTTCGATGCATAGAACTGGAATACCAGGTCGCGCTTGTCTTCGGTGCGGATCTCCGGCGCGCCGCAGGTGTTGAACGACAGGATGCCTGCGGCGTTGGTGATCGGCAGCGTGGCCAGCTGCACCGCCGAGGACCAGATGCCGATCATGGCGTCGACGTGCTGGATATCCACCAGTTTCCGGGCGGCCAGCACGGCGGCGTCGGGACGCGTCTGGTCGTCTTCGGCGTACAGCTTGAGCTCGCGCCCGGCGGCGCCGCCGGCGGCGTTCACTTCGGCAATGCCGATCTTGATCGCTTCCAGCATGCCCGGCCCGTAGGTGCCGCCCGCGCCCGTGATCGAGTTCAGGGCCCCCACCTTGAACGGCGCAGGGCGCCCCTGCGAGAACACCGGCCCTGCCGCGCCCATGGCGGCCAGGGCCATCATGGCCTGCGAGAAATGCCGGCGCGAAGCATTGATTGATGTAGTCATGTCTCTTCCTGTCAGGTTTGTTTTAAGAATGTCCAAGTCCCTTTACGGGCTCGCGTGGCCAACAGAGTCATGCGGAAAACAGGGGATCAGGCTGCGGCTCCCCGGGCCTTGAGTTGCTCGATCGTTTCATCGGACAGGCCGATACCCCGCAGCACCTCGTCCGTATCCTGGCCGAACAGCGGCGCGGCCTTGCGCAGGCTGCCGGGCGTGCGCGAGAACTTCGTCGGTATCCCGATGACGTTCATCCGGCCGATCACCGGATGGTCGAGGCTGGCGACCATCTCGCGCGCGCGGTAGTGCGGGTCTTCCACCGCCTGCTTGAAGTTGTTGATGGGCCCGCACGGGACGCCGGCCTCGTTGCAGCGCCGGATCCACTCCTGCGTTCCCGCCGAGGCGAAGGACGCTTCCAGCAAGGGCTCGAGCAGGTCGATGTTCTCGAGCCGATCCATATTGGTCAGAAAGCGCGGATCTTCGGTCAGCTCGGGGCGAAACAGCACTTCCTTGCACAGCTTCTCCCACGTACGCTGGTTGGCGCAGCCCAGCACCATGTACCCGTCGCCGGTCTTGATGGCCTGGTACGGGGCATCGACGCGATGGCGGCTGCCGGTCGCCTGGGGGACCGTGCCTTCGGCGAAGTACGCGGCCGCCTCCCACACGAACCACGGCAGGCCGCACTCGGCCAGGCCGATGTCGATGTGCTGCCCCTTGCCGGTCTTGAGCTGGTTCACATAGGCGGCCAGGATGGCGTAGGCCGCCGTGATGCCCGCGCCCACGTCGTAGACGGCGATCCCCGATTTCAGGGGCCGCCCCTTGGGCTCGCCGGTCATGCTCATGATGCCGCTCAGCCCCTGGGCCACCAGGTCGAAACCGCCATGGCGCGCGTAGGGGCCGGTCTGGCCGAAACCGGAGATCGAGCAGTACACCAGCCGGGGGTTGATCTTGCTGAGGGTCTCGTAGTCGACCCCCAGCCGGGCGGTCACCCCCACCCGGTAGTTTTCGACGACCACGTCGGCCCACTTGGCCAGCTCGTAGACCGCGTCCCTGGCCTGCGCATCCTTCAGGTCCAGGACAATGCCGCGCTTGTTGCGGTTTATCTGCGCGAAGCAGGTGGATTCGCCCTTGACATAGGGGCCCATCTGGCGCGAATCGTCGCCGCCCGAGGGCTTCTCGATCTTGATCACGTCCGCGCCCAGGTCGGCCAGCACCATGGTGCAATAGGGGCCGGCCATGATCTGGGAAAGATCGAGCACTTTCAGGCCGGCCAGGGGAGTTGCAGCGTCACTCGTCATTGCATGCTTCCAACAAAAGAGTCGTCGAGGCGATCGTTCAGCGACCGATGAATTGCGGGCGTTGTTTTTCCAGGAACGCCCTGGAACCTATCTGGTAGTCCTGCGTCTCGAAACACGCATAGGCCTCGTCGCGCTGGGCCTGCGTCAGGGGCTGCCCCGACTGCAACTGGCGGATGAATTTCTTGTGCCACCGGTTCGACAGCGGAGCCAGCCGCGCGATGCGCCGCGCGGTCTCCTCGGCGTCGCTCCAGGCATCGTCGACCACCCGCGACAGCAGGCCCTTGGCCAGCGCTTCCTGGGCGCCGAACACGCGCCCTTCGAGCAGGATCTCGAGCGCCACCCCGTGCCCCACGACCGCCACCAGGTCCGCCAGCTCCTGGTGGTCCAGCGTCAAACCGATCCGGTTGACGGGGATGCCGAAGCGCGCATCGGCCCGGGCGATCCGGATGTCGCACAGCGCGGCGATCTCCAGTCCGCCGCCGACGCAGACGCCTTCGATGCAGGCGATGGTCGGGTGGCGCAGGTGCTTGAACTTGTCGAACATGGCCAGGGTGAATTCCGCGTAGGCCCGGGCCTGCTCGACGCCGCTGCGATTCTCGTCGAACCCGCCGATATCGCTGCCCGCGCAGAACGCCCCGCCCGCCCCGCGCACGATCACGCAACGCACCGAGTCGTCGGCCTGCAGGGCATCGCAGGCCGCCCCGAATGCCTCGTACATTTCCCAGGTAAAGGCGTTATGCTTGGCCGGACGGTCCATCAGCAAGGTGACGACCCCGTTGTCTGGCTGGCTGACTCTGATAGCCATTTCTGCTCCCCCTTCTTCGCGACCATGCCCGTGGCTGGCACCAGTCTTTGTAGATTGAATGATATTTCATATGCACGATTGAATGCAATCATACATGCAAGATCATTTGCAACTCAATCCATATGATTATTTATCGAAGCAGGAATGGGTATTAGGGTATGTCAGGAGGGTCGGTCGGCCGGGCGCCCGTCACGGGGTGCCTGTCCCGGCGGGGACAGATACCGTCTTGGCGGCCAAGCGTCGATGGCGTACGGCAGTGTGCCTGTCCCCGCGGGGACAGGCACACACACACGGGCAGGAGCCATGAAATCTTGCAGGCGCCAGTCCTCATGCGGGACAGGCACCCTTGAACGTCGCGCGGATTGCCGCGCCCAGACGGACCGGGGCCGGATGGCGACGTCGCCATCCGGCCCCGGAAACCATCGCATCGTCGACGCCCGCCACGGCGCCGCCTCAAACGCGACGGAAGGCCTCGCACACAGGCTTATTGCAATTCCACTCCTGCATCCCTGGCCGCCGCGGCCCACTTCCGGCCCTCTTCCACGATGAAACGGGTCGCTTCCTGAGCGGAGGTTCCGCGCGGCTGCATGGCGTAGCTTTCGAGCATCGGTTTGATGTCGGTCTGCATGACGGCATGCTGCGCGGCTTGACTGAGCTTCTCCACCACGGCGTCGGGCGTGGAGGAAGGCACGCCAAGGCCGTACCAGAGACTGACATCGAAATCCCTGTAGCCCAACTCCTGCATGGTCTGCGTGTCTGGCAGCAAGCCTACATGCTGCGCGCCCGTCAATGCCAGAGGACGCAACTTGCCGGTCTTGAAATTGTCACCGGCCGACAGGAACCCGACGAAGATGGCGTCCACTCGTCCGGCCACGACGTCCACCAACGCGGGGCTTACGCCCTTGTAGGGAATATGATTCAGCTTGATCCCGGCTTGTTTGGCGAAACGCGCAAAACCCAGGTGGGCCACGCTGCCGGTGCCCCAGGTTCCATAGCTCAGCTGGCCAGGCTTCTTCTTCGCCGATTCGACGAACTCCTGCACCGTTCGCGCGGACACCGACGCATTGACCGCGAACACCAGCGGTTGCGAGGCCAGGATGGAGATCTGCTTGAAATCCTTGACCGGGTCGTATTCGAGGTTCTGGTAGATGGCCGGATTGATCGCGTGCGTATCGGCGGTTTCCATGATGATGGTGTAGCCGTCGCCGGGCGAACGCGCGACGAACCCCGTGCCGATTCCGCCGTTGGCGCCGGCCTTGTTCTCCACGACCACCGGCTGACCGAGCTGCTGGGCCATGCGTTCCGCAACCTTGCGGGCGAAGACGTCCGTGAAGCCCCCCGGCACCCACGGCACGATCATGCGTATCGGTTTGCTCGGATAGTTGCTCTCGGCACGGGCCGCGCCCGCCAATATGAGCGGACATGCCAGGATGGACATTGCCTTCAGGAAAGTCCTGCATTTCATTGTATTTCCCCTGTTTCTATGGATGTTCCCATCCGGACGTCGGCGTGCCGCCGAATCAACCGACACGGCGCGCTTGAAAAGCGAAAGGTTCGACGGCGACGCCATACTGGTCGCGCGCCGATTCGACCGATACCAGCCCGGCGCGCACGTCTGCGGCCACCGCCGCCACTTCGCGCCGGCGCGGATCGCCGTATCCGCCCCCGCCGGGCGTGCAGTGAGTGACGATGTCGCCGGTCTGTATCGCCTCGATATCCCCGATGGCGTAGTCCAATCGCCGCTCTTGCGGCAACCCCCGGTTGATGACCCAGTTTCCGCCGTCGCCCGGCCGGCCGCCCGCCACGCCTTGCGGCAAGGAGACCGATTTCTGCGAGGTATGCGCAAGCACGGGATTCGCTCCCAGCACTTGGTACTCCAGAATCTGGCCCACCCCGCCGCGATACTGCCCCGCGCCGCCGGTGTCCTGCCGGAATTCGCGGCGCAGATAGCGCACCGGGGCCTCGATCTCCAGCGACTCCATGGGGGGAATATGGCAATTGGTCACGTGGCACGCCATGACGTTGATGCCGTCGGCGCCGGCGGTCGCGCCGAGCCCGCCCGGCACGACTTCGCCGAACAGCTTGCGCGCGCCGGTGTCGGCGTCCGTCACGTACGTGAAGTTGTACAGGCAGCCGCAGGAATCGCCCATGACGCGTTCGGGAACGGCTTGCGCGAGCGCTCCCATCACCAGGTCGACCACGCTGTGGCATACCACCATGCGCTGGTAGACGGCGGCGGGCGAGGCGGCGTTGACCAAGGTGCCGGCAGGCGCGATGACCTTGATGGGTCGCTTGCAGCCTTCATTGCTGGGAATACCCGACCCGGTCACGCAACGCATGACGTAATAGATCGCCGAAAGCGTGGTGGCCAGCGGGCTGTTGATCGGGCCGGCGATCTGCGCATCGGTACCGCTGAAGTCGAAGCACAGATCCGAGCCTTGCTTGGTCAGCGACAGACGCAGGTAGTACGGCCCGCCCTGCGCGCCGTCGTCCAGGACCGGCTCCACGTGTTCATAGACACCGTCCGGGATCGTGGCGATCGCCTGCCGGGTCCGCCGCTCCGAGAAGTCCAGCAGGGCGTCGAAGCAGTCCAGCATCTCGCGCTTTCCGTACTTGCGAAACAGGGCGTCGATATCCTGTTCGGCGATGCGCACGCTGGCGATCTGCGACAGGACGTCGTTTTCCAGGATGTCGCGGGTACGCGTGTTGTTCAGCACGATATCCATGACCACTTGCTGGAACTCGCCTTCCTTGACCACCTTGACCGCGGGAAGCCGCAGCCCCTCCTGATAGATTTCCGTGCCCCAGCCGCGCGTCGCCATGTTCATGCCGCCGATATCGAGGTGATGCACCATCAGTCCGGAGAAACCGACCAGCGCACCGTCGAAGAACAGCGGGTAGAAGGCGATGTAGTCGTTGGTGTGCGTGGCGGCCAACGATTCGCCCGCGACGTACGGGTCATTGATCAGCACCACATCGCCCGGTCGCCACGACTGCGGCGGCATGGCGTGGCGCAGAATCGTCTGCAGGCAGATTCCCACCGTATTGAGCTGGATGGGCGGACCGGCCTCCTCGGCCAGCAGTTGGCCGCGGGCGTCCAGGATCGACGCCGAGCAGTCCTCCATCTCCTTGACGATGAACGAGTTTGCCGAACGGATCATCCGCCGCGTAATGCGTTGCGCAATCGCCACCAGGGCGTTGCGTACGATTTCCAGCGTCACGGGATCCACCCGGCGCGCAGTCGAAACAGGCATGTTCATATCTCGTCCCCTTCAATTGGCGGCGCGCGTCAGGTGCGCGTTCTTGTACTGATCGAGCCTTGCCCGCCATTGCGGCGCTACGAACAGGGTCGATCCCGGATACTCGACGATGGCGGGTCCGTCGATTTCCTGCTCCGGGAAAACGTCTTCGAAGCGATAGACCGCCACCTCGGTCCAACCCATGCCTTCCAGATAGACTGGGCGATGCGCGCAGGGCGCGGCCTGGCCTCTGGCCTCGACGGCCGGCCAGCCCGCCTTCTCGATATGGCCGGTGGCCGTGACACGCACGTTGACCAACTGAATGACGCGCCCCGCCAGGCGGTAACCGTAGACGCGCTCATGCAGCTCGCCGAAGCGCTCGGCCAAGGCGCCGAAATCGCCCTGCAGATCGCGATCCACCAGCGGCAGGTTCAGTTCGTAGTTCTGCCCCTGGTAACGCAGGTCTGCCGTGGTCGCGAATTGCGAGTTCCCTGGCGAGACGCCCTCCTTGTCGAGCGCCTCGCGCGCCTGCGCGAGCAGTTCCTCCACCGTGCGCCGCAGCGCCGGCGCCGCGTCTGCGATCAGGTCGGACACCAGGGTGCGCGCCAGGTCATGACGCACGTCGGCGCACAACAAGCCCATCGCCGACAGGTTGCCGGGCGCCGGGGGAATCAGCACCTTGCGGATGCTGAGCGCCTCGGCCAGGCGCACGGCATGCAGCGCTCCCGCGCCGCCGAACGCCACCAAGGTGAAGTCGCGGGGGTCCAGGCCGCGCTCGACCGACACCAGCCGGATCGCGTTCGTCATGTGCGCCTCCGCGATGGACAGAATACCCACGGCAGCCTCGGCCACTTCCAGACCCAGCGGCCCGGCGATCTGTTCCTGGATGGCCTTGCTCGACTGTTCCGGATACAGTTTTCGAGCCCCGGCCAGGAAGAACTCGGGATTGAGCCGTCCGGCATACAGATTGGCGTCCGTAACGGTGGGCTGCAAGCCGCCTTGTCCATAGCAGGCCGGGCCTGGCACCGAACCGGCGCTGCGCGGCCCCACGCGCAGCGCCGAACCGCCATCCACGAACGCCATCGATCCTCCGCCCGCGCCTATCGTCACCATGTCCAGCGTCGGAATCAACAGGGGATGAGGGCCGACCTTGCTGCGATGGGTCATGTGCGGCGTGCCATTGGTGATGAGCGCCACGTCGGTGCTCGTGCCCCCCATGTCCAAAGTGATGATGTCCCGGATGCCGCACTGCGCGGCCAGTGCCGTGGCGCCCACGATCCCGCCCATCACGCCGGAGTGCGTGATGGCGGCGGCCAGCCCCGTGGCGCGGCCGAACGTCGACAAGCCGCCATTACCCCGCATGATGTAGCAGTTCGCCGTCATGCCGCGTTCGGCCGCGGTACGCTCGAGCGCATCCAGATGGTCGATGATGGCCTTCTTGATAAAGGCGTTCACGCATGTCGTGCTGGTGCGCTCGAACTCGCGAAACTCCCGCACCACGTCGCTGGAGAGGGAGACATCGATATCGGGGCAGATTTCCGCCGCCAGCTCGGCGATGCGGGCTTCATGGGCCGGGTTCGCGTAGGCGTGCAGGAAGCACACCGCCAGGCTGCGCACGCCGGCCGCCTTCAGCTCGCGCAGCACCTCGCGCGCCTGCTGCTCGTCCAATGCCGTAATCGGGCGTCCCTCGTGATCCATCCGTTCGCGTACGGTAAAGCGCAGATGGCGAGGCACCAGCGGGCTGGCGGGGCGCCAATGTATGTCGTAGACGTCCGGCTTGCGCGATGCGCGGCCGATCTCCAGCACATCGCGAAATCCCTCTGTCGTCAGCAAGGCGACGCTCGCCTCTTTCTCCTCGACAATCAGGTTGGTCACGTAGGTCGTGGCGTACACGAACCGGGAGACCACGTTCAGGTCCAGCCCGGCGGCGGCGCATATATTGCCGATGCCATCCAGGATGCCGATATTCAGATCCTCCGGCGTGGTGGGCACTTTAAGCGTGCGCACCTGATCGCCGTGGACCAGCACCACGTCGGTGTGGGTGCCGCCGGTGTCGACGCCGACGCGGACCTGGGTGGCCGCCGGCGCTGATTGCTGCAACATGATGGAATTCCTGTCAATAACGGATGAGGGTGGAAATCAATGGAACCGCGCGGCGCGATAGGGGTTGGGATCGATCGGCGGCCGCTCCTGCGCAAGCAGGGCGGCGGCCATGCGCGCGGTCATGGGCGCGCCTGTCAGTCCCGAATGGCCATGACCGAAGGCGTAAATCACATTGCGCGCGGCACGGGCCCGGTCGATGACCGGCAAGGAGTCGGGCGTGGAAGGCCGCGATCCCATCCAGAAGCTGGCGTCCTCGCCGTTCAAACCGGGATACATCTGCCGGGCGCGCGTCAGCAGCGCCTGCGCGCGCCGGTAGTCCGCGGGTGCGTCGGCCGATGCGATCTCGACGGTCCCGGAAATGCGCACCCCCTGCGCCATGGGAGTCAGGCCAAACATATGATCCCGGTTGCTGATCTTGATTGCCGGCCGCACGCCTGGGTCAGGCAACATGACGTGATAGCCGCGTTCGGCCTGCATGCTGACGCGGTCGCCCAGGCCACGGGCCATGCGCGCGCCATCCACGCCTGTCGCGATCACGAAAGCATCGGCCTCATGACGGCCTTGCGCACATTGCGCCGCCACCGCCCGGCTTTCGCGCAGCTCGAAGCGGCGGAACTCGTCGCGCACGACCTGGCCCCCTTCGGCGGCATACCTGGCCGCCAGGGCCCGCACGAGTCCCAACGGATCGATCGTGTGGCCGTTTTCAGGGAAGAACAGCCCTTTGTCATAGCGAACGTCCAGGTGCGGGTCTAACGAGCGGATCTCCGAGCCCGTCAGGGAGCGCGCCTCGACACCCTGCTCGAGACGCAATTGGCGGGCGAGCGACTCGACCGGGCCCGAGCGGTCATGCTGCCAGACATACATCTGGCCCGTCGTCTCGATGAGTTGACCGTACTCGCCGGCCAGCAGCGTGCGATAGTCCGCGAGGGCGTCGCGGTGCAGGCTGCGCATGGCCGCCGAGTTGGCGCGCACCTTCGCGATGTCGCGCCCCTGCAGCACCCAGCGGACCAGCCAGGGCATGGCCGCCGGCAAATGACGCCAACGCACGACCAGCGGACCCAGCGGATCCGAAAACCATCGGGGCACCCTTTTGAGCATGCCCGGCATCGCGAGGGGCACGCAGAAATCGGGGCTGATGGCGCCGCCGTTTCCGTATGAGCACCCCATGCCGAGGTCGCCGCGCTCGATCAACACGACGTCATGGCCGCTCCTGCGCAGCGTGAGCGCCGTGCTCACGCCCACGATTCCCCCGCCGATTACCGCGGTACGCATGTCTTTTCCTTGTTCATATGAAGTTTGTCGCCTTCCTCAGTCGGGCAGGGACCGGCCTATCTCGTTGCAGACCTGAGGCAGCAGTGCATGCACCCGCTCCACCTGCTGTTTGAAACGCTCGGTCGGCGCGATGATGCACAGCGCCGCCACCACCACGCCTTGACGATCCCGGATGCCGAACGCGCTGCCCGACGCGCCCACGACATGACTGTCGGTCAGCGATGCGTAGCCCTGCCGCCGCACGCGCTCCAGTTCCTGGCGCAGCACGGCTTCATCCGTGATCGTGACGGGAGTGAGCCGCTCGAACTTGCGTCCGTCGAAATAGCGAGCGAGCTCCTCTTCGTCCAAAGCAGCCAGCAGCACCAGACCGTTGGTGGTTGCATAGGCGGCGCGCTTGCCCAGTTCGGCGTCGTAGCGCAGCGGGTTCTGGCTTACGGACTTCTCGACGTACTGCATATCGCCGGCTGGCGTCAGGATGCCGAGAAAAGCCGACTCGCCCGTCTGTTCGGTCAGCGCCTGCATATGCGGCCGGGCCGCGCGCAACAGCACGCCCAGCTTGCCGGCCACCCAGCCGCCCTCGGAGAACCGCCTGGCGATGCGGTAGCCGTCGGCCTCGCGCTCGATGTAGCCGCGCGCCTCGACGGTAGCCAGCAGCATGGAGGCGCTGCTTTGCGGAATATCCATTTCCTCGGCGATCTCCATGACGCGCAGGGCCGACGGCGAGGTAGACAGCAACTCCAGCAGATCGAGCACCCGGGTTGCAGATTTGACTAGCTTAGATCGCATATGTGATGTATATTCATATTTGTGATGATTCGTATGCTAGCGCCGAGAACGGCGGCTGGGCAAGCGTTTTCATTGGTCGCGTGCCTAGGGGTTATCGCCAGGTTCCGCACGCGCCACAGATCGCGCAGGTTTTCTGGCGACTCGCTCCATCACAGGGGCGATGCGGGCGGCGGTGGCGCAAGTACGCCTGCCGGGGAAACACCATGTCATCGGCGCCGGGCCATCGCGGCGCGGCGGGCGCACGCCGCTGATATCCATGGGGTGCTCGACATCAAGCGCGAGTTTCCTGGATGGCGCACGGGTTCAGGTCGCTGACGTGACGATCGACAGCCGCATGGGGCGCACCTGGGGCGACCTGGGGATAGGCGGGAAGCACAACTGGGCGGACCGCTACGCCGTCTGCGGCGAAGCGACCGCGGACAGCGATTTCTCCGGCAGCGACGTCATCGGCGCCACGGCCAGCTTCAGGATGATGTTCTGGCGTTCACGCCGAATCGCGCGAGCCGCAGCGCAACGCCGGGCGAACCGCCCGGCGCGCGGCGCATTACTGCTTCCCGACCAGCGGGCAGGCGCTGTCGGCCAGCGTCTGGAACGCCTGCTCGGCGGGCACCGTCGTCAGCACCTTGTAGTAATCCCACGCACGCTGGGACTCGCCGGGCTTCTTGACCTCGACCAGGTACATGTCGTGCATGACCTGGCCATCCTCGCGAACGCGCCCGTTCTCGATATTCATGTCGCGCACCGGAAGTTCGCGCATCTTGGCGGCCACCGCCACCGCGTCGTCCGTCTTGGCGGCCTCCACCGCCTTCAGGTAATGGCGCACCGCGGAATACACGCCGGCCTGCGTCATGGACGGCATGGCCTTGCGGCTCGCGAAGAACTTCTCGGCCCAGGCTCGCGAATCCGGCGTGCGGTCCCAATAGAATGCCGTCACGAACTGCAGGCCCTGGGCGGCCTGCAGGCCCATGCTGTGCACATCGGTGATGAACACCGCCGGCGCGGCCAGCGCCTGGCCGGGCGTGATGCCGAATTCGTTGGCCTGCTTCACCGTGGACGTCATGTCGCTGCCGGCGGCTGCCGTCACGATCAGCTTGGCTTTCGAGGCCTGCGCCTGCAGCAGATACGAACTCAGGTCGAACGAATTCAACGGAAAACGCACCTCGCCCAGCACCTTGCCACCGTTCTCCGCTACGGCCTTGCGCACGTCATTGGCGAAGGCGTGGCCGAAGGTATAGTCCACCGTCAGCAGGAATACCGAATCCATGCCGCGGCTGGCCAGCAGGCGCGCCAGGCCGTAGCCGTTGCTGTAACTGTTGTAGACCCACTGCGTCGAGAACGGGCTGCAGGCCTTGCCGGTGAAATCGGACGACCCCGCCGCCACCAGCGTGATCTTCTTGCGCTCGTTGGCCAGGCCCTGCACCGCGAACCCGACGCTCGAATTGGAGAAGTCCGCGACCGCGTCGACGCCTTCCCGGTCGAACCAGGCGCGCGCGATGCCGGCGCCGATATCGGCCTTGTTCTGGTGGTCGGCCCAGACCAGCTCGATCTTCTTGCCCAGCACCTGGCCGCCGAACTCCTCGATCGCCATGCGCGCCGCCTGTACCGAGCCCGCGCCGGCCAGGTCGGCATACAGGCCCGACTGGTCGTTGAGAATCCCGATCTTGACGACGTCGCCGGACACCTGCGCGCCGGCGGGCGATGCGCATAGCGCGCCGGCGAGCATGGCGAGCGCGGCGGCGGATTTCATGGATGCTTTCTTGTTCACAGACATGTGGAATCCTCGATGAAAAAGGGAAACAGCTGGCAAGCCGCGGCACGGCCGTGTGCCTGGCGATGAAGGAAAAAAAGCGCTCATTTGCCGGACCACGCGTCCGAATGCACGACAAAGCTGCCCGGCGCATGGCGCGGCGCCAGGGCCGGCTTGCCGGGCCTGGCGGCCATGCGGGCGCGCCATGCCTCGAACTCGCCGACCAGTCCGCGCCGGAAGATCATCACGACAGTGACCAGGACCGCCCCCTGGATGACCATGACCCACTCTCCGAGCGGCGCCAGGTAGTACTGCATGGCGAGAATGAGCACGGCGCCGACCAGCGGTCCGATGATCGTCCCCATGCCGCCCACCAGCACCATCAGGACCACCTCGGTGCTGATGTGCCAGCCCACGTCGGTCAGCGAAGCCAGCTGGAAAACCAGCACCTTCGTGCCGCCGGCCAGGCCGGTGAGCGCCGCCGAGATGACGAAGGCCAGCAGCTTGTGGCGATTGACCTTGTAGCCCAGGGATATGGCGCGCGGCTCGTTGTCGCGGATGGCCTTGGCCACCTCGCCGAACGGCGAATGGATCGCCCGGTGATAGACCGCCACCGCCGCCAGGAAAATGGCGAGCACCACGACATAGAGCGTCCAGTCGTCGGCGGTGTCGAACAGCCCGAGGATGACGGGCCGCGGCACGTTCTGCAGGCCGTCCTCGCCGCCGGTGAACGGCGCCTGCAGACAGAAGAAATAAACCATCTGGGCCAGGGCCAGCGTGATCATCGCGAAGTAGATGCCTTGCCTGCGGATGGCGATCGATCCCGCGATGAAGCCCAGCGCCGCGCAGGCAAGCACCGCGGCCGGCAGCGCGGCCTCGAACGGCCAGCCCCACGCCTTGAGCGTATGCGCCGTGATGTAGGCGGACATGCCGAAGAACATGGAATGGCCCAGCGACAGCAGGCCGGCGTAGCCGACCAGCAGATTGACGGCGCAGGCGAAGATCGCGAAGCACATGACCTTCATGAGGAAGATCGGATAGACGATGGCCGGCGCCACCATGGCGCACGCCAGCAGGACGAGCATCGGGCGCAGCATCGGAGAGGTATCTTTTTTCATGGTGGTTTCACTTCGCCTTGCCGAACAGGCCCGTCGGCTTGATGAGCAGCACGATGATCATCACGAGGAAGATCACGGTCGCCGACGCCTGCGGGTAGAAGAGCTTGGTCAGGCCTTCGATGGCGCCCAGCGAGAAGCCGGTCAGGATCGAACCCAGGATCGAGCCCATGCCGCCGATCACCACCACGGCGAAAACCAGGATGACGAGGTTGGAACCCATCAGCGGGCTGACCTGGTAGATCGGCGCCGCCATGACGCCCGCCAGGCCGGCCAGCCCGGCGCCGAACGCGTAGGTCAGCGTCAGCAGCACGGGAAC
>Ga0180218_1000485_pt1 | contig 36629 bp, 30 predicted proteins | sample eDN3rd37CKraftBY_FD_151334 | JGI IMG/M metagenome (GOLD analysis project Ga0180218, IMG submission 151334) | Enriched backyard soil microbial communities from Emeryville, California, USA - eDNA 3rd pass 37_C Kraft BY (version 2) (version 2) | ecosystem: Environmental > Terrestrial > Soil >... | reverse complement strand
GCTCGTTATGAAGCGTCAGCCACAATAGCGCCAGGACCGCATCGTCGATCTTGTCTTCATCGATATCCATGTCTGACGTTACCACGTGAGGCAACCGAATACCTGCGGCCTTCATCGGATGCGTACCCTGAAGCCATTCTCACGCTGGCGGATGGCAACCTGCCCAGCGATCCACAGAGCGCGACGCAGTCGAGCGTTGCCGAACTTCGACAGCCGGGTCTGACCGCGGTATTGGCCAGATTGCTGGGTCGAGAGGTCAAGTCCGCAGAATTTGAGAAACTGACGATGGTGGTGGAAGCGGCGCAAATCACCGGCCTCGGCAATGATCGTCAGCGCAATGATCGGTCCGACGCCAGGGATCTGCCGCAGGAGTTGGTAATCCTGGCTGTGTCGTAGCAGTTCATCAGCCTGTGCTTCGATCTCGTTGCGTTGCCGGATCAGGCTGCGGGCTTCAGCCACAACCATGCGGAACATACGAACGGCAGGAGCCTCAAGCGGTAGCGGCAGTCCGATCGATGTGCTCGCGGTCTCGTAAATATCCATGAGAATCTGTGTCTTACTGACCTTGCGGCCGACGACACCCCAGGCAGCTTTAACGAACTCCTCCTTCGACAACACCACGATGCTTGCAGGTGTTGGAAACGCGTCGAGAAAGGCGAAGAACCAATCACTGCGGCTATTACCCCGAAAGCGTTCGATCTCAGGAAAATATAGAGGCAGGTAATGCGTCAAGATGCGATGCTGGATCTCGGTCTTGGCCCTGGCAATCGCCTCATGCGTCTTCGATAGTTCCTGCGCGTGGTTGATGCCGGCGCGAAGCGGGTCGTGATAGAACTGGGTCGCCTGAATTTTGAGCATGTGCAGCATCACCTGCGCATCCTTGGGATCGTTCTTGTCCCAACTGTTGTGCAAGGCCTCGCGGGTTCGGGCGAGCGCAAGCGACGACACCAGCCGCACCTCGAAACCAGCTTCAGCCAGGCGCCACGCGATGGGTCGGTGATAATTGCCCGTCGCCTCAAAGCCGCAGACCACCGATCGGCCATACGTCTGCAGAACTTCGATCAGTCGATCATGCTCCGCACGATTGTTGAGGACCTGCAGCCGGCGGCGACGTTTATGGCTTGGATCTTCGATCAGAACTTCATTGCGAACCTTGGCAATATCGATGGCTACCAACACCGCATCGGCGGGTATAATATTTGCGCTGGTCATGGTCGATCTCTCCGAATGGGTTGTGAATACTCACATTCTAGAGAAAATTTGACTGGCCATGGCACCTCGAGCGGTGCGCGCCTGCAGTGAAAGGCTGCGCGCACCGCTGTTGCGGCCGTCTCTGCTAATCCCTTCCGTAGGTGCTACGGTGCCGATTTTAGGTCACGGGCGCTGACCGATGCCTGCAAAGAATACGGCGTGAAACTCCTGTTCAGGCCGCCGGCCACACCTCGGTTCGGGGGGCACATCGAGCGACTGATCGGGACAATGATGGGAGCAGTTCACCTGCTGCCAGGCACAACGTTCAGCAACGTGAAAATCCGAGGCGGCTACGATTCTGAGGGCCGCGCGAATCTTACATTGCGCGAGTTGGAAAAATGGATCGCGCTGGAAATCGTCGGGAAATACCATCAGCGTATCCATTCCTCACTGTTGCGCCCGCCCCTGGCTGTGTGGCGCGAGCGGCAAGGTGAAGTCGACTTCAACTTGCCATCTGATCGAATGGCATTCTGGACCAGCTTCCTGCCTGGCGAACGGCGGCGCCTGCTGAAAGACGGCATCCATCTAGAAAAGATCCGGTACTGGTCTGATGCATTATCACGCGATGTAGGTCGTGGCGCCGAACTTGAGATCAAATATGACCCACGGGACCTATCCCGAATATTCGTTCGCCAATCAGATGGCCGGTTTATTGAAGCACGGTACCGCAATCTCGCATTCCCGCCTGTTTCCTGGTGGGAATGGAAGCACGCCAAGAAAGCACTTCGAGACAAGGGACGGTTTGAATTGCATGAGGACGTTATCTTTGCGGCTATCGCGCAACAGAGGCAAATCGAAGATATTGCAGCATCCTCAAGCGCAAAAGCACGCCGGAGTGTTACAAGAAGACCAACTGAACCGAGCCGTGAAGGACACAGTACCGTTCAATCGATAGATTTGACAAAACATAATCATTCTGACGACGACACGAAATATTGGGACCAATGATTGAATTCCCTCACCTGGCACCCGGCGCTGCCGCATTGGCAAATGGACCAAACCATACAAGGATTCGTGCCATTCGGTCCGATCGATGGGTCGGCTTTGATCGCGCTCGTAGAGTATTACGGCATCTTGATGCGATATGCGACCATCCGCCAACAACACGTCCACCAGGCCTCGCAATTTATGGTCATAGCGGTATGGGCAAGACCATGCTCGTGGAGAAGTTCAAGCGTGATCACCTGCCCACCATCAACCACAGCACCGGCGTGGAGAGCATGCCGGTGCTGGCAATTACGTTGACTTCGCGCCCGACAGAACGCCGGATATATGGGCAGTTGCTGATGGCAATGGGAGCCAGCATCAACGAGCGCCTGACCCTCATGGAACTTGAGATCCGAACCGTCCTCTTGCTAAAGAGCAACAATGTGCGCGTTCTGGTGTTTGACGAGGTTCATAACCTTCTCGCTGGGACCCCAAGGGAACAGCGCGTGATCCTCCAGCTTCTGCGATATCTCAGTAACGAGATCAAAGCTTCGCTTGTCTGCCTTGGTGTGTCGGAAGCGCGTGATGCGATAGCTGGCGATACCCAGCTGGCCCGGCGACTGGATCAGTTCGTACTGCCCAGGTGGAAGGCAGATGAAGAGTTCCAGGAATTGGTAACCGCGATCCTGCGCAGCCTACCGCTCAGACTTCCATCGGGTTTATCGAGCCAAAGCCTTCGCCATCTTTCTCGCCTCGGTGACGGCATCACCGCTCGGGTGTTCGGGATACTAAACGAACTCGCAATCGAGGCAATCAAGGACGGTATCGAGCGTATTACCGATGACAGCATCGGATCCTGGAGGCCCGCTTTGGAAAAGGAAGCAGCGTTCGCATAGCTGCCAGAAGTTACACTCCAATTGAGACTCCCCTGCACGGAGTCTCAATTGGAGTGTAACTTTCTCGAGCAAAATGCCAGAGTCCTACATTGAAAGGTAAATCGACACCAGCCGTTATGCGCAAAGTAGGGGACGTACTGCAATGCGCCGATCATCCCACCAGCAACTGCAAAAGCAAGGTATAAAGCACGGCGGCGGCCGCTGCTTTCGAGAAAATAGGTCGAAATGGGTACCCACACTGGCCAGACCAGCCATGCAAAGAACATGTAGGCCAGCGAGTATTGAGCGATCTTATGGGTTTCGCCTGCTGCACCGGCGGTCCAGACAAGTCCCTCCAAGAGCTGCTGAACGCCAAAGAGGGCTGGAAGCATAGCCAAGCCGAGGTAGCGCCGATCAACTCTGTAAGCGCGATAGGTACTCAGCGCCCCCGCTGGCAAAAGAACAGCAGCGGCAGCAAAGCTGACATTCGCGGACAGGCACATGCGAACTCCAATCCAATTTGACATTCAGAGGTGTGACGATTGCGACCCTGAATCGATGTCGGGTCCGTCCCAGCGAACCACGCCGCGGTCTCGCCTCAGGCGGGGCACACACGTCATAGAGGGCCCCGTCGGAGCCAGGTGCGGCTTAACGGCAGGTCCGGTGAAGCACGAGAGCCACTCGGCCGACTTCTCTGTATCCTATGCACGGGCCACCGCGTAAGAAGATCAGTCCAAGGGACGAATTTTGCCTAAATCTTGCCGTTGTTCCTTCAAAGCAGCGGGCTGGCCAAGCGGGCTACGTTCTCCGCCACCTTGTTCAAGAGCGGTCGCTTTTCCCAATCTTTGAGGTTCAGCGCTCGACTCGAGGCGAAATAACGATTCTGTTCCTGCCCGAGTTGCTTCACGACGCTTTTGTCAAATGCGATGAGGCTCACTTCTGCGTTGAGCACGAAGGAGCGGATATCGACATTGCTGGAACCTAGCAAGGCAATTTCGTCGTCGAATGTGATGTGTTTTGCGTGGAGGAAGTTTTCTCGGTATAGATGCACCTGAACACCTGCCAGGAGGAGTTCAGAATAAAAGGATCTTTGTGCAAGTTTCACAAGGATCTGGTCCGTCATCTGCGAGACGACCAAAGCGACCTCCACCCCGCGCAACACGGCCATTTTGAGTGCCTGTAGAAGGGACTCATCCGGTACAAAATAAGGGGTGGTAATGATCACACGCTCGCGCGCCCCGTGCACGAGCGAGACGATAAGATCTCCAAGACCCGCGCCCGGATAGTCCGGGCCTGTGGGAAGTATCTGCGCGACCACGCCGCCGCCGGGCGGGTTGTGAGGGAATAGGACTGGGTTGGCCAATTCCTCATTTGTTTCCATGAACCAGTCCGCGATAAAGACTGCTTGAATTTCGGTGGCGACCGGCCCCAAGACGCGAGCTACGAGCTCTTCGTTAACAACGCCCTCGCGAAATTCGGCGTTGATGATATTCTGGGAACCCAAGTAACCAACGCGACTGTCGATTACAGCCATTTTGCGGTGGTTGCGAAGGTCAGCACGGGCGGATTTTCGATGGAGGAGCCCGACGCGGAGTGCCAGGTGAACCTCTACGCCAGCAGGAACGAGTAACTTCACGATGTTCCGGGCCCACTGCCGTGATCCGATGGCGTCAATCAGGACCCGGCACCTGACGCCACGCTGTGCGGCTCGCTCGAGTGCGTCGACAACACGCAGACCCGTCTCATCATCGGCGAAAATATAATACAGGAGGTGGACCGTTTTTTGCGCCGCATCAATATCATCGATCAGGCGGTTGATGACGCCGTCATAGTTGGAGATAAGCTCGAAGTGGTTTCCTCCTACCGTCGGGAACTGCCCAAGCTTCTCCACTAACATGGCGGGCCCCGAAAGGTGGCTCGGCAGATCGGGACGGCGACAGTAACGAGAGTGAGAAATTTCCTTGGATGCCGCTGCAAAAACAGCTGGCAACATGAGAAAACGCTCGCGCCGCCAGCGAGGGTAGGTTGGCCTTCCGATGATGAGGTAGGTGAGGAGTGCGGGGATCGGCAGCAAAAACACAAGGATAAGCCAACTTCGCGCCGCCTCAGGAGAGCGCCGCATGGGCACAATCACCATCATCGTTAAGCGGATTGACCACTCAACTGCAACGTATCCGACAGCCCAGACCTCCATCACGATCAGTGTCACCTCGTGTCCTACACTGCTTACGCACCTATCGGCGGACTGGTTCGAGTCTGGGCATTCCCAGTCACAGCATCCCTCTCGCCGTGTACCGACAAGGGAGCGGCGAATTTGACTCACTTAGCGCCAGCAAGATTCGCAACGAGAGATCCGGTAACGTCACCATAAGTTCTCGCTGTGTCCTTAACTTCAATCAAGGATGCTGTGGCCAAAGCCATGGAGACTCGCCAAGAATTGATATTCTGTTTGAACGGAGCCCGAAAACCATGAATCAGAACACCCCTGTCCGCGTAGCAATTAACGGGTACGGCGTGATCGGAAAGCGCGTGGCCGACGCCGTTTCCTGCCAAGACGACATGATTGTTTCCGGTGTTGCCGACGTAGCGACGGACTGGCGGCTCCGACTTCTCGAGTCGAAAGGGTTCGCGCTCTATGGCGTGACCCCGGAGCACATAATTGCGATGGACGAGGCCGGTCTTCCGGCTGTAGGAACGCTCGATGAGCTTTTGGCGCGATCGGATGTTGTGGTCGACTGCACTCCGAAGCGCGTTGCCGCCCAAAACGTTGAGACCTACCGAGCTCGCGCAATTAAGTTCATTGTCCAAGGCGGGGAAAAGCACGATGTGACGGGCCATTCGTTCGTCGCAGAGTCTTCCTTCGAAACCGCCATCGGGCGCATGGCGACACGTGTGGTATCCTGCAACACAACCTCCATAGTTCGAACACTCGGCGCGCTCAAGCGCGCAGGTCTCCTGAAGCGCGCCCGAGGAACCCTGCTAAGACGCGCGACTGACCCTTGGGAGAGCCATGAAGGAGGAATTATGAACACCTTGGTCCCCGAGCCTCACATTCCCAGCCATCAGGGGCCTGACGCGCAGAGTGTTGATCCCGAACTTGATGTTGTGACCATGGCAGTAAAGGTACCCCAGACACTGGCACATCTGCATTACTGGACGGTGGATTTGTCCCGAAACGCAACCAAAGAGGAAGTGCTTGACGCTTTCAGGGCCTCGTCCCGCATCGCTTTTGTCCGCACTTCTGATGGAATCACCGCGCTCAACACCGTCAAGGAGCTCATGGCCGATCTCGGTCGACCGCACGACAACCTGTACGAGGTTGCTTTGTGGGAGGACATGCTGAAGGTTGAGAAGGGGGAACTGTTCTACGCCTATATGGTCGACAATCAGGCGATCGTCGTCCCTGACACCATAGACGCCATCCGGGCGATTACAGGTCTTTCCAACGATGCCCAAAGCTCTATTTTGCGGACGAATGCGTCTCTCGGAGTTGGAAAATTTTGAAAGGACCATGGCTGCGATAAACGGCAGTTTTGTGCCGAAGCATGCGCAGCGATCCGAGATCGACCTAACGGGCGCATCAAAACCCGGCTCGATCAACTCCATTGACTGTGACAAGGCCGACTGAGGCAACGCCTGCAGCCGCTTTTTGGAGCAGACGGTTACGTGGATGTCTACTTTTATGTGTAAGGGCGCGCCAGGCGATAGGCTAGTTGAGCGCGCCGCGAAGTCGTTTTGGCCCGTCGTCGTCGTCATGGTTTTCTAAATCGGCGAGAATGGGGCAGTCGGGCCGATTGTCGCCCGAGCAGCACGATGCCAGATGTTCCAGTGCCGATGCCATCTGTTCCATCTCTTCGATCTTGCGGCGTAGATCCCGGATACGGGCCAGTGCGATACGCTTGACGTCCGCGCTCTGGCGACTGCGGTCGCGCCACAATCCCAGAAGCTCGTTAATCTCGGCGACCGAAAAACCAAGATCGCGCGCCCGCCGGATGAAGCGAAGCATGTGCACGTCATTGGTGGAGTAGTCGCGATAGCCCGCTGCGGTTCGCTCCGCCGGCGGGATGAGCCCCGTTTGCTCGTAGTAGCGTATCATCTTGGCGCTCACGCCAGAGACACGCGCTGCTTCGCCGATGTTCATGCCGCGTTCCTTTCCACTTCGCGCACGTGGCTTGAGGCATTCAATGTTGCCGGGTGCCCAGATTGGGGTGCCTTGCCGCCTGCGGGCACCATGGGCGGCTTCCACTGCTTAAGGCGCATCGCATTGCCGAGCACGAAGATGCTCGAAAGTGCCATCGCACCCGCTGCCAGCACAGGTGAGAGCAGGACGCCAGACACGGGATAGAGCACCCCGGCAGCCACCGGGATTAGCGCCGCGTTGTAGGCGAAGGCCCAGAACAAGTTCTGCTTGATGTTGCGGATCGTGCCCTTCGAAAGCGCTATTGCGTTCGGTACGCCCTTGAGGCTGCCTGACATCAGCACCACATCGGCGGCCTCGATGGCGATATCGGTACCGGTCCCGATGGCGATACCGACATCGGCCTCCGCTAGCGCGGGCGCATCGTTGATGCCGTCACCGACAAATGCGAGCTTGCCATGCTCGGCCTTGAGCGCCTTCACCGTCTCGACCTTACCCTCAGGCAAGACTTCGGCTACCACCTCGTCGATACCGAGCCTTCTGGCGATAGCCTCTGCCGTGCGCCGGTTATCGCCGGTGATCATTGCTACCTTGAGACCCAGATCGTGCAGTGCCCTGATTGCCTCGGGGGTTGTCTCCTTGATCGGATCGGCCACCGCAATGACGGCTGCGAGCTTGCCACCGATGGCGGCATAGAGAGGAGATTTCCCCTCGTCACCAAGGCGTGCTGCGGTTTCAGCGAAGGCAGAGACGTCGAGACCGAGTTTCTCCATGTAACGGTCGGCACCGATCTCGATAGACACACCTCCCGCCTCGGCCTTGACGCCAAAGCCGGTCACCGATTCGAAACCACTGATAGCCGGCAGCGCAAGCCCTTCGGCTTCGGCCGCCTCGACAATGGCACGGGCGATCGGATGCTCTGACTTGGCTTCCACCGCCGCAACGCGTGCCAGCACGCCATTGCGTTCGAACCCGCCTGCGATCTCCAGATCGGTGAGCGCCGGTTTGCCCTCGGTGAGCGTGCCCGTCTTGTCGACTGCGACCACCTTGGCGTCCTTGAGAAGTTGGAGGGCTTCACCCTTACGGAAAAGCACGCCCATCTCGGCCCCTCGCCCCGTACCCACCATGATCGAGGTAGGGGTGGCGAGACCCATTGCGCAAGGGCAGGCGATGATAAGCACGGCGACGGCATTAACGAGTGCGAAAGTCAGCGCCGGCTCCGGTCCCAAGGCAAGCCATACGAGGAAAGTCAGCAGCGCCGCCACAATCACGGCCGGCACGAACCACATGGTTACCTTGTCCACCATCGCCTGAATCGGAAGCTTGGAGCCCTGTGCCTGCTCTACCATGCGAATGATCTGGGAAAGCACCGTCTCCCCGCCGACGGCAGTAGCGCGGAAGGCGAGCGCGCCCTTCTGATTGACCGTTCCGCCGACCACCGCGCTGCCGGCCGTCTTGGCCACGGGAATCGGCTCACCGGTAATCATGGATTCGTCAATGTAGCTTTCGCCTTCGGTTACCTCCCCATCAACGGGAACGCGTTCGCCCGGCCGCACCTCGACAATATCGCCCGGCGCGACTTCACCGATGGCGATCTCGACCGTCTTGCCGTCGCTACGGACACGGGCGGTCTTGGCCTGCAGGCCAACCAGCCGCTTAATGGCTTCCGACGTACGACCCTTGGCGCGTGCCTCCAGATAGCGGCCAAGCAGAATTAGAGTTACGATGACGGCTGCCGCCTCGTAGTAAACGTTGATTGTGCCAACAGGCAGTAGCGACGGTACGAAGGTGGCGACCATGGAATAAACGTAAGCGGCAATGGTGCCAACCGCCACGAGCGAATTCATGTCGGGCGCAAACCTCCCCAACGCGGGAAAGCCTTTTTTATAGAATCGGATGCCGGGGCCAAAAAGCACGGCCGTTGTAAGCGCAAACTGAAGGTACCAGTTCCACTGCATGCCGATCGTGCGCATAATGACGTCGTGCATGCCGGGGATGAGATGCGAGCCCATCTCCAATACGAAAACCGGCAGCGTCAGCACCGCCGCCGTGAGGACGGCGCGCCGCAACTCCGCTTGCTCGCGATCCTTACGCGCGTTGTCCTCGTCCTGTTGCTGTGAACCGCGATCCACCACCCGAGCCGTATAACCCGCCTTCTCGACCGCCTTTATAAGATCGGCGGCGGCGACATTGCCGCGTAGGCTCGCGCGCTCCATCGCGAGGTTGACTGATGCTTCCGTGACGCCTGGAACCGCTTTGAGCGCGCTTTCGACACGCCCTACACATGACGCGCAGGTCATGCCCTCAATAATGACCTCGGTGTGGGATGCGGGAACCGAATACCCCGCGTCTTCAACCGCGGACACGAGGACGCCGTACTCGACGGGAGTAGTGAAAGAAATTTTGGCCATCTCTGTTGCCAAGTTAACGCTGGCGTCTGCGACACCCGGCACGGCCTTCAGCGCGTTCTCGATACGCCCCACACATGAGGCGCAACTCATGCCCTCAATCCGAAGTGCTACTGGTTCGAGTGAAACTGCATGATCTTTAAGCGGGGCGTTCATCGAAGCTCCTTGCGTATGAATTGCGGCATTCGTGGCAGAAGATAGGGGTTCCAACGATGGGAAGGTCAATAGGAGAATTTATAGATATGAGGACTTGACCTTCCAACGGTGGGAAGCTCTATCTGAAATGGCATGAGCCATGAACAGGAGATTCTCATGCAATTCGATATCCAGAACATGTCGTGCGGCGGTTGTGTCCGAAGCGTGACCAAGGCGATTCAATCCGTCGACCCGTTAGCCACGGTCACTCCTGACCTATTGAACAGGAATATAAAAGTCTTGTCCCAGCAGTCTCGTGAGGCATTTGAGGCGGCACTCGCAAAAGCAGGATACCCGGCTACTTAGCATCGCTGAGGATATCCGTGCAGCGACGCACCCGCCGCTAGTCGGCACCACATCCGACATAAGTGGGTTAGCGTGCGACCTTCTTTGTCGAACTCTAAATAGCATCGAATTTCCGCGGTGTTTCTAGCAATGCTTTTTCCGCACCTTGGTGGTTCGACTGCTTGAACCTCCGGTGCAACAATGTGATATATGCGGAATGATTGGACGCTTCTTGGCACTTTTTGTTGTGTTCGCGTTCGCCGTCGTCTCGACGGCGAACGCGACACACATGGTGCGTATGAAATCCACCACAGATCATGCCGTCCAGCGCCATCACGTCACCGTCATGGGTGCCGGATACGATGTGCAGTCCTGCGAAATGGGACAGCAATGCACGCCGCAGAGCGCGGCCATGTGTGCAGTCGTCTGCGCCGGCCTGCTTACCTTTGTCATCCCGCAACGCGGTGATGCGAGTGTCTTTTCCGCTAGGGCGGATTATGGCCCTACTATTATACCGGCAGTATTGAGCCACAATCCCGGCGTTAACCACCGTCCTCCCAAGTTTCGTCTCCTTTGATCGCGTGGGCTCAAGCCCACGACAATCTTAGATCTGATGAACGGAACGTGATGTTCCGAGGAGACAATCATGATAAATTTCTCAAGACGTGGCTTTCTTGCCGCAGGTGCTGCAACGGTGGCGTACGCGCATATTCCGCAGTTTGCATTCGCACAAGCGGCGGCCCCGATCCAGTTAACTGCCGGCCGCCGCACACTCGATATTGGAGGACGGGCTGCGTCCGTCTTGGGGCTGATTGGCCCAGATGGACGCCCCGGTGTCACGCTCGATCCGGGACAGCGCTTCGCGGTCGATTTGACCAACGATCTGGATGTCGAGACGATCATTCACTGGCACGGGCAGATCCCCCCCAACGTGCAGGATGGCGTACCTGACGCGCCCTTGGCTGCGTTGAAGCCGGGCGAAGTTCGCAGCTATGACTTCGCACCTTCGGCCGGCACGCACTGGATGCACAGTCACATTCCCATTCAGGAAATGCAGATGCTGGCGGCACCCTTGATTGTCCGGCGTCCTGAAGAGATCGCTGCGGACCGGCAGGAGGTCGTGATGTTCCTGCATGATTTCAGCTTCCGCCCCGCCGAAGAAGTACTCGCCGAGATCCTGTCTGGTGCAGGGCACGGAGATATGGACGAAACCAATGCCATGTCAGGCATGGATCATGGCGGCCACGGTTCCATGCCGATGCCGCAGATGTCAGGCGCGGCCCAAGGCGGGAAAGATATGGCAGGGATGCATGGAGTGGGTTCCATGCAGATGGATCTGAACGATTTCGATTTCGACGCATATCTGGCCAATGACCGGACCTTGGACGATCCCGATACGATTTCGGTCGAACCGAATGGACGGGTGTTGCTGCGGGTGATCAATGGGGCCGCTGCGACGAGCTTCTGGATCGATAGCGGCGATCTGCCGGGCCGGCTCGTCGCTGTCGACGGTCAGCCGATCGAGCCCATAGCTGGCAATCGTTTCGGTCTTTCGATGGGACAGCGTCTGGATCTGGAGCTGGAACTGCCCGACTCTGGTGCCTGGCCCGTCCTGGCCCTTCGGGAAGGAGCTCGGGAACGGACGGGAGTGGTTCTTGCTACGCCCGGCGCGCAGGTTCGCCGTATCGATCCTCTTGCCGAAGCCGACGCACCTGCGTTCGATATCGGGATGGAACAGGAATCTCGCCTGCGTGCAGTGACCGGTCTCGCCGATCGCGGCGCCATCCGTCCGATTGACGTCATGCTCGGCGGGCAGATGCAGCCCTATGTCTGGACGATAGACGGCAAGACGTGGGGTGAGCATCTGCCGGTTACGGCGCGCAGCGGCGACCGTGTCGAGATCCGCTTTCACAACATGTCGATGATGGGGCATCCAATGCATCTGCATGGCCATCATTTCCAGGTGGTGGAGATCGGCGGACGCAGGATGGGAGGGGCCATGCGTGACACCCTCTATATCCCACCTATGACTATGGCCACGATCGCCGTGGATGCGGGTGAGGCGGCGCGCTGGATGTTGCATTGTCATCACATGCCACATCTGTCGACCGGGATGATGACCGAGTTCGTGGTTGCCGCCTGATTTTTCGAAGGCCTCCCGCCTAGGCGGGAGGCCGCTAGTCTCGCAGGATTGAACATGAACAAAACACTTGTTGCCGTGCTTGCCTTGGCGCTTGCTGGCGCCGCCGTCTGGTGGACGCAAAATCGGCAGGACACATCTGGCACCGGCAAGCCCATCGTTCAGGTCGCAGTGCCGTCACCGCTTTCGCCCATGGCCGAACAGGGCAAAACAGCATTCGACGCCAACTGTGCCAGCTGTCATGGAGCGAACGCTTCGGGTCGGGACGGGCTGGCCCCGCCATTGATCCATAAGATCTACGAGCCGAGCCACCACAGTGATATGGCCTTCACGCTTGCTGTACGCCAAGGGGTTCGCGCCCACCACTGGCGTTTTGGCAATATGGCACCGGTAGAGGGCGTCAGCGACACGTCGATCGAGGCGATCACCACCTATATTCGCGAATTGCAGCGCGTGAACGGTATCCAGTGAAGGGGACAGCGTTACTTGGCGGGCGGGTCTGACATTCCTACCTGTGGCCCGCCAGCTAAGTTGCAAATCTTCCTTCCCGGAAGGGCGCGCCAATAGCTTTGCATTTTTGTCAGCGACCTAAAGCTTGGCCCGAGCCGGTTACCGCAGGCAAGACCTGATACCGAGTCATGGACTTGAGCGTTGTGCACTATGGTGAACCCGACCTTGATTGTCGCCGCGCACCGCTCGCGGTAGCCACAGGTGGGGCGGGGACCATTGATCCGGCGCTAAGCCAACTCACAGCTCGATCTCAATGATGTCTTCGGCATCTGCTGCATAGTCGAGCGCGTAAGCCAGCTCGCCCGACGTTTCCGCGTGGATGTGGAGCAGCGGCTGCCCACGGATGACCTCGTCACCTAGGCTAACCTCCATATGGATACCGGCCGCCTTGGCTTCGGGCGCGCCAGCAAGCTTGGCGAGCCGAGACAACTTTCGATTGTTGATACGAACGATTCGCCCAGCATGCGGAGCCTCGAGTGGATGGATATGGAGTGCTTTTGGTGGCGTTCGCATCCCACCTTGGGCCTTGCAGATCGCCTCGAACTTCTTCCAGGCACGCCCGTCAGCCAGCGTTTCGAGTGCGAGCGCCAGCCCTTTTCCCTTCTCGGCCTTGCCTCCGATCTCCAACGCTATGCCCGCCAAAATCGCAGCACGCCTGCGTAAATCGTCGGGCGCATCGGACGCATCTTGCAGGACCGCTAACACGTCGAACGCTTCAAGCGCGGGACCAATGCCTCTGCCCACAGGCTGCAACCCGTCGGTCTGAAGGCATTCGACCGTCAGGCCAAAGCGAGCAGCAACTGCTGTGATCCGCGTTGCAAGATGGGATGCGGCCTTGTTGCTACGCATCTTCGCAGTCGGGCCGACCGGGATGTCTATAACGACATGGGTGGATCCCGCAGCGATTTTCTTGGAGAGGACGGAAGCGATCAGCTGGCCTTCGGTGTCGACGTCGAGTTCGCGTTCGACGCGTACGAAGATGTCATCAGCCGGACTGAGGTGGACCGCTCCGCCCCACGCGATGCAAGCTCCTTCGGCCTCGACCACGCGTTTCAACGTTGCAATGTCGAGATCCACCGGCGCGAGAGTCTCCATCGTGTCGGCAGTACCGGCGGGGGAGGTAATGGCACGGGAGGACGTTTTCGGCATGACGAGCCCGTTGGCCGCAACGATCGCCACGACGATCGGGGTGGTGCGGTTACCAGGCAGGCCGCCGACACAGTGTTTGTCGACAACAACAGGGGCATGCCATTGTAACCGGTCGCCAACCGCGATCATCGCACCGGTAAGGTCGGCAGTCTCGTTCTCGTCGAGTGGTAAAGCCGCAGTTGCGGTCAGGAACGCCGCAAGCTGCACGTCGGTGTAACGGCCGGCGACCACGTCCTGCACAATCTCTGTGAGAGCATGCGAGTCAAGCCGGTTGCCGTGGATACGTCTGCGTACGCTTGCCAGCGACTCGACAGCGGGGGCATGGGTAACCTGCACCTTGGCGTCCTCGGCGAGATTCAGCATCTCCCAGGCGGTTTCGGAGAGCCCGACCTCGTCAACGGCCAAGTGACCGTCGTCCTCCACCTGGAAGAGCGTTGCCTGTAATTCCCGCCCACCACCCGAGACGAGAACCTGCGAGCGAGCGGAGAGCCCTTCCGAGCGACAAACATGACAATCAGTGCGCATGACGACGACCGGCTGGTGTTGCGTGTGCAATCGAAGGCGCCGAACACGAAGAGTTGGTTGTTCTGGACCGGCATGAGAGAGGAGCGTGGTCATAGGTCGAACACCTGATCCTGACGTGGCACAGTGGCATTCCAGCCAATTTCGCGATCGATCCGGGCGCGCAGGGCTTCCGATGCCTCGTCCTCACCGTGGACAATGAAGACGCGGGACGGTTCGCGCCGGAAGCCTGAGAGCCAGCGCATCAACTCATTGCCATCGGCATGCGCCGAGAGCACCGACAGATCGTCGACCTCTGCTCTGACGGGTATCCATTGCCCGTGGATCTTGATCTCTCTCGCGCCCTGAACCATGGCCCGCCCCCGCGTTCCCGCAGCCTGATAGCCGGAGAACAGGATCGTATGTTTCGGATCGTTGGCGAAAGACTTGAGGTGATGAAGCACACGACCGCCGGTCGCCATGCCGCTGGCCGAGATCACGACTTTGGGAAAGACACTCGCAGTGATCGCCTTGGAGCTTTCCACATCGCGGGTATAGGTGGCGATTTTGCAGATCGACGTGCATTCGTCATGCGTCAAGCGATGATCGTCGCTATGTGCGTGAAGGAGGTCTGTAGCGTTGATTGCCATGGGGCTGTCGAGATAGATCGGTACACCTGATAGGCGGCCTGCCGTTCGAAGCTTCCAGAGATGATAAAGGAGAGATTGCGCGCGGCCGACTGCGAAGGCGGGGATAACGACCGTGCCGCCACGTTTTACGGTGCGCTCAACAACTTCTCCCAACACCTCGGTCGTGTTTGCGGGATTGTGAGTGCGGTTTCCATAGGTTGATTCGACGACGATATAGTCGGCGTCGGCCACGGGAGCTGGATCGGGCAGCACTGGATCGTCGTAGCGCCCAAGGTCGCCGGAAAACGCAATGCGGCGGCCAGCCCATTCGATGTCCGCGCTGGCCGCGCCGAGGATATGACCTGCGCGACGGAAGGTCAGGGTCGCGCCGCCGGGAAGCTGAAAGGCGGTTTCGAACGGCACAGTGGTAAACATCTCTATCGCCCGTTCCGCATCGCGCACGCCGTAAAGCGGCAAAGCCGGCTTGTGCTTCGAGAAGCCCTTGCGATTGGCGTATTCTGCATCCTTTTCGTTGAGAAAGCCGCTATCCTTGAGGATCAACTCGGCCATGTCGCGCGTTGCCGATGAGGCGTAGATTCGACCCTTGAAGCCATCGCGCACGAGCCTGGGAAGATAGCCCGAATGATCGAGGTGGGCATGGGTGAGCACTACGGCATCAATACTGGACGGGGGCACTGGCAGTGGCGTCCAATTGAGCTCGCGCAGGTTCTTGAGTCCCTGGAACAAGCCGCAATCGATCAGGATGCGCTTGCCGCCGTTCGTGAGGAGGTGCTTCGAGCCGGTGACGGTGCTCGCACCGCCGAGAGATGTTAGCGTCAGCATAATGGCCTCAGATGTTGAATGCAGCGATGTCGCCGGGATGCCCGCGGCCCTCTACGGCAGCCCGTTCAGCGGGAGCAAGGAGGTCGTCTCTGCTCCAGCCGGTGAGAGGAACAGCAGCGTCGACCAGATGAGCCCAGGAGCAGCGATTAGCAAACAACATACCAGACACATCGAGCGTCCCGCCCCGGCTGATGTAGCCGCGCGCAGCGGTCGTCCGTGGGCCGGAATCCAGTCGCCGAAGCAGGCCGAGCATAGGTTCGGGTCTCGTGTGGGAGACGATCAGGCGCGGCATGTTCGCCGGAAACAGGGCGGCGAGGGTTTCGTCACTCGCCGTGAATCCCGCCTCGATCGGATCGCGGGGTATGCGGAAGCGGCCGGGCTCCGACACCGCCGTCACGAGCACATGGCGACCGTGCGTCCTGAGCCGATAGGCCGCCTTGAGCGCTTCCTCGAGCTGATAGGCGCCGATAGCCACAATTTGAAGCTCGGCGCCTTCCGTCTCGCCCTGCACATGGGCCCCACCATCTGTTACGAAACGGTCTGCGTCCTCCGCATCGAAACGATGCGGCATGTCACGCTTGGAGACGATCAAACATCCTACTTGGCCGCGGCCATTGTAGACGGATCGCAGCGCTGCCACGGCACTGTTTGCATCGACGGGGAAAAGCACCCGCGAGGTGTCGGACATCTCGCCCAGCAGCGCCTCGCCGATGGTCGGGTCCTGATGCGATTGCTCGTTCTTCGCGTTCTCCCAGGTATGGGACGTGACAACCAGAGGCACCGAAATCCAGCGTGGTTCCTGGCCGGCCTCGCGCTGCCGTCGGGAAAACACGATCTCCTGCCGCACGCCACCAAGCATCTTCATGGCGAATGCTTCGTAGCTGACGATCAGATTGATCCCGCCCTTGTTGGCCAGCGCCGCGCCTGCGACGGCTTCCTCATTGAGCGCGGTGATGACCGCGCCGTCGATGGCGTCGGCGACGCCGGGCTCGGAAGTGTTCACGCGATGGCGCAGCCGATCGAGCGTTGCTCCCATGTGGTTGGAGCGTAGCTCGTCAGGATTGCCCACACGCGGGCGGAGCGTGGGGTTCGCGTCCACGACGCGGACGAACCAGCGGTCTAGCGCATGCATTGCGCAATCGGGCGGATCGCCGGCGATCGTCCAGTCCGGCTCGGGCAGGCTCGGTGCGGCTGGGTTACGCAGCGCGAGCGCATGCCGGCTTTCCGGCTCTCGGCCCTGCTCGCGATGGACAGCGATTTCGCCAACGGCGCTCTCGATCTGCGCGGCGGGAACGAACAGCGCTTGCGCGGCCTCGTTGAAGGCGTTGCGAGCCGGCTCGTCCTGTGCGGGATTGCCCCCGAGGGGTAGATTGTGCGCCGCGTTGGTATCGGCTCCTGGGAAGCCAAAGCCCTTGATTGTCTCGGCGATGACATAGGGGATAGGCGCCGGATAGACGCGGGCGGGATCCGCCGCGAAACGTTCAAGGCGCTTCTCAGCCTCGATGATGGCGCAGGCGAAGGCCGCAGGATCACGGCCATCGATGATAAAGGGATCAAAACCGTTGAGCTTCAGGTGGTCGGCGAGCCAGTCCGCGCCGCCCTGCTGCGCGATCTGGACACGTTCCTCTATGCGCCGGCCGTTGAGGATCATAACTGGAATCGCGATGCCGGAATCCTCGGCTCGCCACCAGCGCGGCGTCCAGTCCGAGCCGCGCTGTTCCTCGAACGCGCCGTCACTCAGGAAGGCGACGAGGCTTTCGCCGGGCAGCGGCGCATGAACGTACTGGACCTCGGCGAAGCCGAGATAGCCGCCTTCCGAGATGGCACCGGCGGTGTTCGGACCGGCGTGGCTGCCGAGCGGGACCGCTGCATTGCCGTCGGCGTCGATGGCATAGGAATAGAAATCGGCTGCAAGCTGCGAGAGACCTTTCTCGCTGCGATCATAGCGGCCCCTCTGCGCAGGAGAAACGTCCCCGGTGAGCGCGTTGACCGCCTCGATCGCGGCGACAGAATGGCCTTGTCCCATCAGCCATGAGCGGGTTTTCGCGGTGATCGCGTTGGCGGCGAGATAGCCAATGAAAGCGGGCACCATGTTGAGCGATCCGCCGGTATGACCTTCAGGCGTCGACTTGAACGCCTCGGCAGGCAGCGGCGTGCCGGAAAGGTCGACACGGTGGGCATAGGTCATATGGACGACAGTCCACATTGCGGCAGAAGTCAAACGGTCGGCTGCGGCAAGGATGCGATAGAGGGCCTCCGGTTCGATCAGGCCAGACGCCGCCAGGGCAGCTACGCGTTCGATGGTTTCATTGTTGTGGCTGATCGGGCCGTATCCCTGTTGCCACGTCTTTGATGTTGCTGTTGTCAGTTCGTTCATGCCGTCGCCGCCTTCCGTCAATCGTTTTTGTCGTCAGTTCACGCCGCTGGTCCAGGATGGCGGGTCGCTGGCAGGAAAGGAATCGAGCCCCGCCTGTTCCACTTCGTCCAGCGTCTCCGGTGGACGCCGGTGGCGTACAAGATCACCGTCAACTGAGGCCGCCGACGCGATGACGTTGCCAATCAAGGGGGCGAGCGCAACTGCATTGCTTTCGTGGGGTACGGAGTCGGTCGAGACGATGCGGTTGCAAAGCGGCACGAGACGTTGGAATGAATCGTCGGCAAATATCGCATGCACCACGGCGACCACAGGCCGGACGAAACCCTGAAGCGGAAGCTGGCGGGCAGCCTCAATCAAGGTATTCCCGGAGGACGCTATGTCATCTGCGAGCACCGGCTGCCGGCCGCGCCACTTGGAAAGGTCCGGTAGCTTGACTTCGACGTTGCGGTCGCCGTGGCGGACCTTTCGCAGCACGGCATGCGGAGCACCGATGCGTGCCGCGATGGCAGAGACCCATTGGTCGCTTTCCTCGTCAGGACCGATGATCAAGGGCTTGTCGACCTCCGCGGCGATCCAGTCCGCAAGCAGCGGTGCAGCATGCAAGGTGTCGGTCGGGACCGTATAGAGAGGCGACAAGGCCGGATAGCGATGCAGATGTGGATCTACCGTCAGCAGCCGGTCAAAGCTCGACGAGACGAGCCTGGCGAAGCTTCTGGAGGTCACCGCCTCTCCCGGCTGGAAGCGGCGATCCTGCCGCATGTAGGAGAGGTAGGGTGCGATCAGGTTGACCTGGCAGGCTCCCAGCTCTCTTGCAGCATCGGCCGCGAAGATCAGCCGCAGGAAGCCGTCGTCTGGCCGTGCCAGCGTGCATACCAGATCGACTGACTTGTCCTTCACCTCCGAGAGGAGGCGAACGTAAGTCTCTCCGTCAGGAAAACGCCGTGTTTCCATTGCGCCAAGTTCCCAGCCTCCTTCGTCGGCAAGACGCCGCGCGAATATCTCGTTACCTGGCAGCGGAAGGATCAGTCGCCTGGCGGGAGTTCCCGGTTGTTTGTCTACCGGTGTCATTTGTGCCTCCTGTAAGAGCGCAGAAGCTGGGCGTTGATGGCGACGATGATGGTGCTGGCCGACATGAAGACGGCCGCGACCGCGGGGGTCATTATGAAGCCAGTTCCAAAAGTAATGCCCGCCGCCATCGGGATGGCGATGGTGTTGTAGCCGGTCGCCCAGACGAGGTTCTGGACCATCTTGCGGTAGGTGGCACGCGAGAGTCCAAGGATCGCGCCGACGTCGCGCGGGTCGCTGCGTACGAGAACCACGTCGGCAGATTCGACGGCCACATCGGTACCCGCGCCGATGGCGATCCCGAGATCGGCCACCACGAGCGCAGGCGCGTCATTCACCCCGTCGCCGACCATGGCGACGGAGAGCCCCCGCGCTTGCAGTTCCTCGATCTTTTGTGATTTCTGATCAGGCAGCACTTCGGCGAAGTATTCGGTGATACCGAGTTCCTCGGAGACCGCCTTTGCTACACCCTCGGCGTCGCCGGTGAGCATGATCGAGCTGATCCCGAGGGATTTGAGTTCGGCGATGGCCTCCTTCGATTCCGGGCGAACGATGTCAGCCAGCGCAAAGAGTGCCCGCGGCTCGCCGTCGCGGACGAGAACGACAACTGTCTTGCCCTGTCCTTCCAATCGCTTGAGACTGTTATGGGCGATGGTGTTGCCCTGCCGTGCGAGGTGCCCGGGGCTGACGATACGCACATCCTGTCCTTCCACTTTGGCCACGATGCCTTCGCCGGTGATGTTGCTGACGTCGGTTGCCTTGGGAATGATCAGGCTTCGTTCCTTCGCCTCGGCCACGATGCCGTGGGCGATGGGATGCTCGGACTGGCTCTCGGCCGCTGCCGCATAGGCCAGTTCCTCGTTCTCGTCGCCGTCGGCAAGCAATACGATATCGCTGACGCCGAAACGGCCCTCAGTTAACGTGCCGGTCTTATCGAACACGGCGGCGTTGAGATTGCGCGCCCGCTCGAAGGCGGCCCGGTCGCGGATCAGCAGTCCGTTGCCGGCCGACAGCGATGTGCTGACCGCGACGACCAGCGGCACAGCGAGACCAAGGGCGTGCGGACAGGCAACTACCATGACCGTCACCATGCGCTCGATGGCAAATTCCAAGGGGGCGTCAAGGAAAAGCCACCAGACGAACAGCGTACCGAAGCCGGCGACGAGTGCGATGTAGGTCAGCCAAGCGGCGGCACGGTTGGCAACGTCCTGAGTGCGCGAGCGCGTTGCCTGCGCCTTCTTTACCAATTCGATGACCTGCGACAGATAGGTGGCGTCGCCTGTTGCCGTCACCTTGATGGTGACAGCGGCGGCCCCGTTGATCGCGCCGCCGATGGCGGCGGCGCCGACCCCCTTGGTTACGGGCCTCGATTCGCCAGTGAGCATGGCCTCGTTGAAACCGGACGAACCCTCAATGATCTCGCCATCCACCGGAACCTTTGCACCGGGTCGTACGATGACCTCATCACCGGGTTGAAGGGTTGAGATCGGCACCTCTTCGGACGATCCGTCGGCCCTGATCCGCGTGGCTGAATCCGGCAGGAGCCGGACCAGTTCCTCAAGCGCACGCGATGCTCCCATGACCGAACGCATCTCGATCCAGTGGCCGAGAAGCATGATGGCGATCAGCGTCACAAGTTCCCAGTAGAGTTCCTCGCCCGGAAACCCGAACGTGACGGCCGCCGAAAAGAAATAGGCCGCCGAGATCGCTAGAGCGATCAGGGTCATCATGCCGGGCTGCCCCTTCCGCAGCTCGGAGGTGAAGCCCGTCAGGAATGGCCAGCCGCCATAAACGTAGGCAATTGTCGAAAGCACGAAGAGAACGTAGCGGTCGCCTGGGAACGCCAAAGTTTCTGCGATGCCAAGCCAATGCTGGATCATCGGCGAGAGCAACAGCACGGGCGGCGTGAGCACGAGAACCAACCAGAAGCGGCGCCGGTAGTCCGCAACCATCGCGCCGTGGTCATGTCCGCCATGACCAGAATGCTCGGAATGGCTGGAGCCTGCAGCAGCGACAACACCGCGATGAGCTTCATGGTTTCGATGCCCGGTGGCGGGCGCTTGATGGTTCTGATGGCCATGGTGGGAATGTGGTGAACTCATCAAGTATCCCTTGTGGTGGCTACGCAGCATCGGGCCAACAGGAACTGCAATTCATCGAGTAGTCGCAGTTTTCGGCGGCCGTATCGTTCCAGGCTCAAGATCATCGGTTCGTGACCTGGAATCCTTGATCCAGGTTAAAGTCTTCTATGGCAGATTTTGGTATCCGGATCGGAAGTCACATTAAAAAATAGAATCCAATGCCGAAACTGTCTCAGGACCAGATTGAAACGAAGAATGGCCCCTTCATTCCGCAATCTGCGGCCGATCGCATTAAGGTTGCAAGTTGTCGAAGTGGGCAGCGTGGAGCGGAGTTAAGCTTTTTGCCGCAGCCTGGCGAAATCTTGATCCGGTGGTCAGGGGTCTGCTGCGGGCAGAAGGTGTTGATGCAAAGAATGTCCGCCCTTGCGGCCGCCCTTTCAGAATGAACTTTGGTGCAGGGCACCATCATTTTAAATGATCGCGACGGCCATACGGTAGATTGCGCCAGCAGACCGTACTCCACTCAAGCCGAAACTACGTAGTCAGTACGTTCTCAATGTCGCGCGTAACGACGTCCATGCCCTGCATACCATCGATCGAAACGAGTTCGCCTCTCCGGCGATAGTAGTTCAACAGCGGCGCGGTTTTATGCTGGTATTCGTCGAGACGCCTGGCAAAGGTATCCCGATTGTCGTCGCTACGAGCCGTGCCCCCAGCGGCCAGCGTATCGGCGACCCGCTTTTCCATTCGTGTGATGAGCGCGGCCCGCTCAACCTTCAGTTCGATCGCCGCATCAATCTTGTCACCCTTTTGCTCCAGCATTGCCGTGAGTGCTTCTGCCTGCGCGACCGTCCGGGGAAAACCGTCTAGAATGAAGCCCTTCCGGCAATCCTCTTGATCGATCCGGTCGGATACCATCTGGTTGACTACATCGTCGGGTACGAGTTCGCCGCGATCCATGATCGCCTTGGCCCGGCTCCCCATTTTGGTGTCATTGGCCACTGCAGCGCGCAGCATATCGCCTGTGGAAAGCTGAGGAATGGAGTGGCGTTCGGCCAGGCGCTGCGCCTGCGTTCCCTTTCCTGCTCCCGGCGGTCCAAACAATATCAATCTCATTGTCTTGTTTTACTCCTCGATCTTCGAATGTCTACTTGGGCCTGATCCTGTCCGCCTGTGAAGCCGTGGCGAAGCGGTGATCGTCGCTGCGAAGGCGGGTCTCCTCGGCACCGATATAATCGCGCGTCGTGGGCACGCTCGTAATGCTCTTGGCGATCTGCATCTGAAACACCATCATGCCCTGATGCCGGAACGCCATCTCCGAGACGGCAAGATAGAACTCCCAAAGTCGGGCGAAGCGCTCATCATAGAGATCAACTGCCTCTGCCCAGCGCGCGACGAAACGCTCCCGCCAAAGCCTGAGCGTTTCAGCGTAATGGAGGCGCAGGATCTCGACATCAGTCACAATCAAACCTGATTTCTCGACAGCAGGAAGCACTCCGAGAGCGCCGGAATATATCCGCCCGGGAAGATGTATTTCGAGATCCAAGGGTTGGTAACGCCTGGCGGGTCCGAGCGTCCAATCGCGACGCAGCGCCAAGCGTGCGCCGTACAACGCGCGCGAGGTGATAGAAGGCTGTTGGCTACCACCCTGTGAGAGGAGAAGGTGAAGAAGGTCCGCAACGGTGCCTTGATTGATTTTCAACTGGCCATTGACGTAGAGCTCGCCGAGCCTCAGTTCGGGATCGGCGAGAATATCGCGCTGCGAAGCTTTTGAAGCGAAGCTCACGGCAATGGGCGGACCATTGCCGTTGCCAAACACCGCCGTGTTGCCCTCGGCAGTTGTTACCTGAAGCGTGCCCGATTTGATGAGCCGCTCAAGGGCTTTGAGTAGAATAGCGTCCACGTGATTTTTCCGCCGTCCCGTGAGAGATACAGAGCGGCGCAAGTTTGACGCGATCCACGATTTTCAGACTTTAACGTGGATCAATAAATGAGCAAAAACCCTCTAAGACCAGAAGGAAGCCCCTCGGGCCACCAGGCGCACTCGGACGTGTCCTTCACTGGCGCGTGACCTCTCAAGTTGGTCTGGCTACCAGCCGCGGAAAGTACCCTGGCACGTTTTTTCCTATATCGCGCATAGGCATCGCCAAATTGCGCAAGCACTTCCTGTTCTTCACGGCGAGCGAGCTTCCAATACATAACGACAAGGACCGGGAACATAGCAGCGGCTAGCAAAGTAGGCCACTGGAGCAGGAATCCGAACATCACGAGTACGAAACCCTCATACTGAGGATGGCGGACCCAGGCGTAGACGCCGATTGTGGCGAGCACGCCCTTCTTTTGCCGCTCGTAGAGGACCTTCCATCCAGAGGCGATGAGCATGAACCCACCACCAATGAAGACGAAGCTCAGAAGATGAAAGGGGCCAAAATGCGGATTGAGCCGCCAGCCGAAGACCGTCTCCAGCAGGTGTCCGGCATCGTCGGAAAGCCAGTCGATCTGAGGATAGCGCGTCTGCAACCAGCCTGACAGAAGATAGATTGTGAGCGGGAACCCGTACATTTCCGTGAAAAGCGCAATTATGAAGGCGCTGTATGCCCCAAATGAGCGCCAAACACGAGCGGTCGCCGGCTTGAAGAAGCTGAACGCGAAGAAGATGAAAACGGCGGAGTTGAGAATCACCAGGGACTAAAGCCCATATGCAGGAATGTCCACATGCATGATTTTACTCCTGAAACTCTCAATGTTGATGGGGAGGTCGCTTCGGACTCGGCGAAGTTGAGCTTCCGCCTCGATGGTCGTGTCCGCCGTGGCGTCCGTGCATGAAGAAGTGGAGGAGCGGACAAGCCAGAATTACCAGCCACGGCAGCCACCCGAGCAGATGGGCCCGATGCTCGGCAATCAGGTAAAAGGCGCCGATGGCCAGGAACCCCCATAGTGCGATATTCATGGCGGAGATGCGCCGCGGAGGTTGGCCGTCGTTGCTGGGCTGTCCAATCTTGGGTGGCATGGTCGTTCGCCTTTCTGCACAAAGATTTCGTCTCGACGCAGGCGACGCAGCGGTTGGGTTAAGCCCGTAGCAGCGGGGCCTGCATTGATTGCGGAGACAACAATGTGCGCACTGGAAAGCAAAAACCTTGATCTCTGTTATAGTTTTGTTTGGGCTTGCGCCCTGGCGAACGAAACCGTCCGCCGCAACTCGTCGGCACTCGGCGCGGTTTGCGATTGGCCTGAGACCGCTACGGCCGGTTCGGCGGACGCATGCCGAAGGGCGTGCTGCTAGTCGGCCCCCCCTGGCACTGGCAAGACTTGATCGCAAGGGCCGGGGCCGCGCGTGTCCGCGATCTCCCGAGCAGGCCCGCGCCAAGGCTCCTGCGATCATCTTCATCGACGAGTTGGATGCACTCGGCCGCGCGCGCGGCACCGGAGAAGGAAACCCTCGACGAGGCGGACCTTGCCGCGTTGTCCGGGACCACAGAGGATGCCGACGATGACAGTGCCAATCAGACTGTCAACGCGACGGAGTGAGCCGCCACATCATCAATCGCGAGCCGGCGCGCGCCGTCACTATCCACCGTTGCAGCCGATTGAGGCCATTGCTTCGCGATCAGGGATAATTTCTCAGCCCTAACGGCCCGCGCTCTCTGTGACCCCCCGTCAAAGTGTTATAATTTGTATGTGCTATGGTGCAGCGTTGCATGATATACGACGCGATGGAATACTGCCGTGCAAATATGAGAGTTGGGTGAAACAGTCGCAAGGTGGTCCGTAGGTGAACATGCTTAAGCTACTGGCACTGCTGGTTGTTTGCACGGTTTCCTTCTTCATGCAGGGGGAACTGGCCTTGGCACATGAGGGAAGTTTCACGCCGGCTCAGTCGATCTTTCAGCGGCAGATGTCCCTAAGTCTCGAATTTGCCGCGCCATTGCCAGCGGATGACTGCGCATCCCAACGGACATGCTGTATGGTAGTATGTTCGCCATGCCAAGTGCTCCTAGCCGGGCAAGGAACCGAGTTCACCTGGAAATTGGATGAATCTCCGATCATTCCTGCTCTCGGCGACGATTGTCTCCGGTCGATCACGTTTGGCCAAGATCCTCCGGTCCCCCGATCCCATCGCTTCTAGTTTCCTCGTGTTCTGACTATGGCGCGGCGCTTGTTCCGTATGCTGTCCGCAGAAACTGCGGGCGGAAAAGCGGACGGTTGCGTCGTTGTGACGAAGCGAGGACTTCATCAGATTAACTGGTTGCGGAAAAAGCCATCAAGACGGCATTACGCCCGGCTACTGAAATAATAGCTGGCCTAGCCGGGTCGTCGTCGTTCTACCGCGACCGATGGGATAGTTCCAACCGGGACGGAGTAGACCATTGTTTCAAGAACGTACGACTCAGGTGGCGGCACGCGTTTCGGGCGGTCCACTTGATGATTTAAGCAGGCCAAAGTGCCCGATACACGGAGCCAAAAGCGAGGCTTGGGCTCCGGTGATTGGATTACCGCCGTCGACGGATGCCTACCGACTTCTGCCGCGTTTTCGAAAGGGAGATCGGAGGATGCCAGTGGGCCGGGACCTGTTCCGCTCCGGCGAGACAAGCAAGTCGATCTTCAATCTTCTGTCGGGCTGGGTAGCGATCTACACACTGCTTGAAGATGGCAGGCGGCAGATTGTTCATTTTGCGCTTCCAGGAGCGGTCATAGGAATGCCGACTTCAAACGGGGCTAAAAACAGCTATGGGGCTCAGGCCCTGACGGAAGTGGTTGTTTCTGTCATCCCGAGCACGGTGCTAACAACTGTTTTGAAGAACGATCCCGAGGTCAGCATGCGGCTCGCGAGCACGCTGGCCCGTGACATCAGTGTAGCCTACGACCACATGACAAGTATCGGGCGTCGCACGGCGCGAGAGCGCGTCGCGTGCCTTCTTCTTGAACTGTTCACGCGGCATCGGGCCCAATGGCCCGGCAACCATATTGGGGAGATGGAAATCCCTCTTACACAGGAACAGATCGGGGATGCTACAGGCCTGACCTTTGTTCACGTGAACCGTGTTCTCAGCACGTTGCGCAAAGACAAAATCGTGCATTTTCATTATCGGCGACTCCGAATACTCGATCCTGATCGATTGATCGAGGTAGCCGGGATTGATGCGCAAACAGCGATGTCTTGGTTTGAATGACGATCAACCTGACGCACCTTACAACCATCAGGATTTGCCATAGCGCTCCACGATGACAAGGCCGATTGCCGTCAAGACCGGACCGAATGCGAGCGCAGTCCAAACCGCTCGCCTAAAAACCGATGTCGGCCAGCAGGAGAAGACCGGCGTCAGGAGGTGAATGCTCGCCTAGCTGAGCGGAACGCAATCTAGCATCAAACCACGTCAGTACACCAAGGCTGTTCCGGGAAGCGTCAGAACGATCAAAGAGAACACGAAAGCCGACGAAGGTGTAGCTAAAATGGCTGTTCCACCGCCAAGTCATAATGGCTAGCGGGATTGCTCCGAGCAGAAGCTGCGCCGACATTGTAACCCAAAGGCTGAATTCGGTTTTTAACACCTTTGTTATCGAGACATCGCTAACATCAAGGCCCGCGGCTGCCAAGACAATGAAGTTTGTCCTATCGCGCTGTTATAGCCCATCTTGATGTCGAGCTAAGGCAAGCAACGACGACGATACCGAAGAACACGATCGCGCATCCCAGTATTGTGCGGGTCGCAAGCCCCAGGTTTCGATAGGACTCCATCAGGGATTATCGAAATTGACATCCCTCTATCTTTCGAAATAACGGCCCTTCTTTTGTTGGCTGGAAGAGCCGACACGTAGCGCACCGAGGTTCTGCGACGTTATTCGAGCCACGAGCCTGTACTGCTTTGATGCGTGTCTTGGTTTGTCAGTCTGCAGGATGTATGATTTTTCACCTAACCACGGTAGGAGAACGAAAATGTACAGCCATATTCTTATATCGACAGACGGATCAGAGCTTGCTCAAAAGGGCATAGAGCATGGTTTGTCATTAGCGAAGGCGCTCGGCAGCAAAGTCACCGTTATCACAGTGACCGATCCGTTTCCGATCATATACGGAAGAACGTGGCAACCCACGCCCGAATTATCATCGCGCTTTGAAGAAGAAAACAAGAATGCCGCTGCTGAGATCTTTAGCAAGGTTAAAGCTATCGCTGACAAGGTTGGTGTTGCTGTAGATACACTTCACATCGCTGACGCGCCGGCTGCTAACGCAATATTGGAAGCCGCGAGCGAATTGGAGTGTAGCCTCATTGTAATGTCGTCCCATGGACGCAGCGGAGTAGCTAAGATGCTCCTTGGTAGCCAGACCAGCAAAGTGGTGTCGAACAGCTCGGTACCTGTTCTAGTCATCCGATGACCTTTGGCCGCTGAGCTGATAGCTTACCATCTTCGCGATTGAAGACCCTTTGTCCACCCTGCCTTGGATAAACTATTTCTGTTCGGGATCGGAGCGGTTCATTACCTCTGAGCATCTAAGTGCGATTTTTGCTCCCCGACGTCGGCCGGTTGAAAAGCTAGACATTTAGACGACACACAGATTTCCGAGCCAGCGGGGGACCAATCGTGTTTAAAAGCTTATCGAGCTGCTCGGAGCAGCAGCATGGAGGCGCGAGATTTACAATGCCCCGATACAACGCAGTTAGCCTTTCATCGAGCTACATAGATGTGGCTATTTTCGATCTCGACGGTGTCTTGGCAGACACGACACAGGCTCATTCGGCGGCTTGGAAGGTGGTCTTTGATGATTTGCTTGCGCGAACCAGCACGGCCGATCAGACACACCGACCATTTGATGCCCGCTCTGACTATCTAGCCTATGTCGACGGGCGCTCGCGCGAAGATGGAGTGCGCCAGTTTCTGGCCTCCCGCCGCATCGTTATTCCTGAACGGAGCGAAGATGCCATGGTTGATTCAGTAAAGACGTTGGCCGCGCGAAAGGATGCACTGGTCCAAGTGTCCCTTCAGACAACATCAAAGGCTCTACCTGGCGCAGAGAGTACTCTGCGCGATTTAAGGAGCACAGGCATTAAGATCGGGGTTGCCTCCTCTAGCGCGAATTGCGAGCTTGTGCTCGAGGTAATCGGCCTCGCTCGATTTGTCGATGTCCGCGTCGACGGGGTCGTCGCCGCAGAACTAGGTCTGCCGGGCAAACCCGATCCCGCGCTTTTTTTGGAGGCTGCTCACAGACTTGGGGCGGACCCCCGGCGGGCGGCCTTGTTTGAGGACGCGCTGCCCGGCGTGGAAGCCGGCCTGCGCGGGGGCTTTGCTATCGTAGTGGGTGTAGATCGGGGAAATCAGGAAATCGCGCTGCGGCAGAAAGGCGCCCACGCCGTTATCCGCGATCTGACGCAGGTGACGGTGCGGGCTTGACCTTGCCCACCAGAATGATTTCCCGTTAGCGCTTAATTTTCGGGTCCGCGACGCAGTGTTCTGGAACCGGTTCGACAGCCACCGGCCGTGGAGTCTTCAGGCGAACACTGGGCGAATCGCTGGTTAGGCGAACCTCCTCGTCCAAGTGGTGGAACTCAATGGAGGAGCCGCCCTTCAGCAGATAGGTGGTTTCTTCATGGGTAATTCCAACCTGTAGATGTGATCCTCTGATCATCAATGAGAAACGCATTGCGTCCCACTGCGTTGGAAGCTGTGGCGTGAACGAAATCCGCCCGCGCTGGTCGCGCATTCCAGCAAATCCGTAAATGAGGGCCAGCCAGGTGCCGCCTATGGAAGCGATGTGGGCGCCATGCTTCATGTTGCCACCTACATCGGACAAGTCCATAACGGCTGCGAAACGGAAATAATCCCAGGCTTTTTCACGATATCCGATCTCGTTGGCGATGATGCTCTGTATGCAGACAGACAACGAAGAGTCGTGAGTCGTAAGGGGATCATAATAGTCGAAGTTGCGCTTTTTCTCCTTGAGAGTGAATTGATCTCCAAGAAGGAACATGGCCAGCAGGATGTCAGCCTGCTTGATGACCTGAGCCCGGTACAGGTTGAGAGGATGATAATGCAGCAGTAGAGGGTACTTATCCTCGGGCGTGCCCGCGAAATCCCACACTTCTTTGTCCAGGAAGCTGTCATCCTGGGGATGGACGCCTACTTGCTCGTCGTAAGGGAGATACATGCGGTCTGCCGCTTCCTCCCAGCACGAAACCTCGTCACCCTTCAGATCAGTGCGACAGGACAGGTCGGCCAGTAGATCGGCATGCTCCAGACGGAGCCAGCGCACCGTCTCCGCTGCATATCGCAGATTCTCGCGCGCCATCAGATTGGTGAAATAGTTATTGTTGACAATCGCGGTGTACTCGTCGGGTCCGGTCACGCCATTAATGCAGAACTGCCCCTGCCGGCGAGCAGAGAAGAAGCCAATGTCCCACCAGAAGCGCGCAGTTTCAATGAGAATTTCGGCGCCGTACTCCTGAAGAAAACCGAAGTCTCCTGTAGCTTCGACATATTTCCGGATTGCATACGCAATGTCGGCATTGATGTGATATTGCGCCGTGCCCGCCGCATAGTAGGCGGAAGCTTCTTCGCCGTTGATGGTACGCCAGGGAAAGGTCGCGCCGCGATGCCCGAGTTCACGCGCTCGGGCCCTGGCCTGCTCAAGCCCGTCGTAACGGAACTTGAGGAGATTTCTGGCAATCTGCGGCTCCTGATAAGTCAGGAATGGCAGGACGTAGATTTCGGTGTCCCAGAAATAATGACCTTCATACGTTTGGCCGGTGAGCCCCCGCGCGCCGATGCCATGTCCCTCGGACCGTGAGCTGGCCTGTAGAAGTTGGAAAAGGTTCCAACGGATGACTTGCTGCATTCGCGGGTCGGTGGAGGTGATCTCCACGTCCGCGCGTGACCAGAAGTCGCTCATATCATCACGCTGGCGAGCCAACAATTTCTCAAAGCCATTTTGTTCGGCGCGATCCAAAGTCCACCCGACCTGAGAGCGAATTTGATCGGCTGCCTCCCGTTTAGCGTAATGATAGCCGAGATATTTGGTGAGGCGGAGGGGCTGGTGGGGCGGAAGCCGTGCCGTAAAGACCACTGAAGCCGCATTATCCTCGCAAGTTGCCGTCGACGCGATTGGAAACGAGCTCTCCAAAACGTGTTCCATCCCGCAGGCCAGCGCAAGATCTGAACTAAGGGTAACATAGCTCAGCACCGCTCGATTCCTGTCGCAGTAGGAACCCGCCGGCTCCAAGACGCGCCCAACACTTCCAACCGCTAATCGCGGGTCGGATGTATCAGCCGGCAAGGGCTGCTGGTGTAAGATTTCGGAAGAAATAGAAACGTTTGTATCTGAGTCCAAGGCTCGAAGCTCATATCGTATGGCGGCAAGATGGCGATGAGAGAGCGATACGAAACGTGCGGTCTTGAGCTCCAGCCGAGGGCCAGCTTGCGTACGCCAAGTTATCTCGCGCGTCTCTACGCCCTCCCTCAGGTGGAGGGCACGCCGAAAAGACAGTACTTCCGCTTCGGTTGATATGAAGGGTTCGTCATCCACAAAAAGTCTAATGATCGTCCCATCAGGGCAGTTAAGCATGCTCTGGCCGCGTCGCGGGAAGCCATAGGCGTGCTCACCATAGCTGATCGGCCGGTACTCGTAGAACCCGTTTAGGAATACGCCCGCCTGTGCTACCGGCGCTCCTTCATAGAAGGTTCCGCGCAGCCCAAGATAGCCATTGGACAGCGCGAACATGGTTTCCGCCTGGCCAACAAATTCTTCCGCACCTCCATCCAGTTGGACATTCTCAAGCACCCAAGGATCTTCTGGAAAGCTACCCGGCGGCGGCAAAAGACGTTCACGCAGCATTTAACAGCTCCTAAACTTGAACGTTGTCTCGGTCGGTTGCAATCGTTGAGACCACTAGATGATACGGTCTGGCATCGAAGCTGTGAAGTAGGACGGAGCCGTGACGTAATGAAAAAACACCAGACCAAAGGATACGGATCTATATCTGTGTAAACCGCCCCAGAGATTCTAAGTAATCCCGGGGGCAACCATGCGCCTCAAGTAACCGTTGAAATGATCTAGAACTCAGCAAGAGCGGGCGAGGCAAACGTCCAGCGAGAAATTGGCCAGAGCTGGAAGTGGGACATCTTCGTTGTGAACATGAAGTCCATGATAGCGTGGCATCGCTGCTAGCCAGAAGAATGTCATCGCCTTCTCGAATACGCCGCGCGGGCGAATGTGAACCGCCGCCATTTTCGCGGAGTCTTCTTCCTCCAGACGATCATTCCGACAAGGAACCGAAGTTTTGTAGATCGATAGCGACTGCCTGGCTCCCATGATGGTTATAGTCGGCCAGGGCCGCACAGCTCCCCCGAAGGATTAATTGTTTGTTTTTCCGGTCAAACGGACAGCAAGAAAGGATCTATAGAGAGCATGGCCGAGTGTAATACTTTCAGCGACGGCGGCTAGGCTACGTACCGGCAGTCCCTGCAAGAGAAACGAGCTATCTTACCTAATCCGGCATCTGTCTGTACCTTCAATGCTCCGACTGATCAGTCGCCAATCGAAAATCTGCCGGGGCCGACACTGTCGTTCCGCTGCGGTTTTCAGACTCCACGCTTCAGGAGTTGCGGAATCAACTCAGAAAGATCGTACTATCTCCTCCACGATAGAGCCTTCCTCATCCGTTGGCAAAACGAGGACGTCGACGGCCGAACCGCGCGCTTGGATCCAGCGCTCATGGCGAGCGTTGCGTTCCGGATCAATTTTGATGCCGAGCCAGCTGGCCGATTGGACGATTTTTTCGCGAATTTCAGAAGAGTTCTCCCCAATTCCTGCCGTGAACACGAAAGTATCCAGTCCGCCGAGCGCGGCCGCGAGCGACCCGATCTCGCGTCCGGCGCGGTAGACGAAGGCATCAACGGCCCCACGCGCCTCTGGGCTGTTAGATTCGAGCAGCCACTGCATGTCGCCCGTGATCCCGGAGATGCCAAGAAGGCCTGACCGATGGTAGAGCAAGCTCGCGACTTCCTCCGCTCGCATGCCTCGTTCCAGCAGGAGGTACAGGATTACGCCGGGATCGAGCGCACCACATCGCGTGCTCATCACCAAACCGTCCAGGGGCGAGAAGCCCATGGTCGTGGCCACGCTCTTTCCGTCGAGCATAGCGCAGAGACTGGCGCCGCTTCCAAGATGAGCGACGATTACCTTGCCTCCCGAGGCAGGACCGTACAACTTCCGGAGTTCAGAAGAAATATATGCGTAGGATACGCCGTGGAAGCCGTATGATTGGATGCCTGACTCCGACAGCTCGCGCGGAAGACCATAGGTTCTGGCGACGGCCGGCCGGCCGGCATGGAACGCGGTATCGAAGCACCCGACCTGCGCTGCGCCGGGAAACAGCTTCTTTGCCCGCTCCACGATTTCCAGGTTTTGCGGCTGGTGGATCGGAGCCAGCGGAATCAGCCGACGGAGCTCCTCGACAACGTCATCATCGAGGAATACGGGAGACGTGAACGTCCGCCCTCCGTGGACGATCCGATGGCCTACGGTCTCCAGCCGGGAGATACCGATCACGGAGCGGATTTCGTCGGCGGCGATCTCGACTGCCGTTCCGGTGTCCAGCGGTCCCACGCCAAGGTCGCGTTGTCGTACAGGCTCCTCGCGGCCGGAAAGCCTGAGCCGAGGATTTGCATTAAGGGACGCAATGCTGCCCTTCAGCAAAAGCGGTAGGCTCTCGCGCTTCTCATAGAGCGCAAACTTCAGGCTCGACGAGCCCGCGTTCAATGCCAAGATCATCGAAGCCAAGACTCGCGCCCTCCCCTGGACCTAGTTGCCCGACCACTGCCAATCGCGGACCTCAGGCATGTCCTGGCCGTGAGCCCTGATATACTTGTGATGCTGGAGGAGCTTCTCGTGCATCATCTGACGCAAGCTTTCGCCGCTCGAGCGGATAGCCGTCGTCCTTTCGACGACGCTCTGCACCAGGTGATAGCGGTCCAGTCCGTTAAGCACTGTCATGTCGAAGGGGGTGGTCGTCGTGCCTTCCTCGTTGAAGCCTCGAACGTGGAAGTTGCCGTGGTTGTTTCTGCGGTACGTCAGCCTGTGTATCGTCCAGGGATACCCATGATAAGCAAAGATCACCGGCTTGTCCGTCGTGAACAGCGCATCGAATTCTCGGTCGGTCAGGCCATGCGGATGAACCTCGCGCGGCTGCAAGGTCATCAGGTCGACCACGTTGACGACCCGGACGTTCAGGCCGGGCATTTGCTCCCTCAGTATCTGGACGGCGGCGAGCGTCTCCACCGTTGGCACATCCCCGGCGCAAGCCATCACCACGTCAGGGTCGCCGGGGCCCTTGCCCGACGCCCAGTCCCAGATGCCAATGCCTGCGTCGCAATGTGCCCTCGCTTGATCAAGGGACAGCCACTGCCAAGAGGGCGCTTTCCCGGCCACGATGATATTGATGCGGTCCCAAGTCTTCAACACATGGTCGGTGACACAGAGCAGCGTGTTCGCGTCTGGGGGGAGGTAGACACGAACCACGTCCGCCTTCTTGTTCAGCGCGACATCGACAAATCCGGGATCCTGATGGCTAAAGCCGTTGTGGTCCTGCTGCCAGACATGGCTCGTCAGCAGGTAGTTCAGCGAGGAGATCGGGCGCCGCCACGGAATGTCCCGGCTCGCGTCCAGCCATTTTGCATGCTGGTTGAACATGGAGTCCACGATGTGGATAAAGGCCTCGTAGCAGGAAAACAGCCCGTGTCGCCCGGTCAGCAGGTAGCCTTCCAGCCATCCCTGGCAGGTATGTTCCGAAAGGATTTCCAGAACCCGGCCTTCGGAGCCGAGATCGGTGTCTTCCGGCAAGACGTGCTCCATCCAAGCGCGCGGCGTTACGTCGAAGACGTCCTGGAGTCTGTTGGAAGCCGTCTCGTCGGGGCCGACAAGGCGGAAGTTGCGGTTAGCTTCATTCTCCCGCATCACTTCACGCAGGAAGCCGCCCATCACCCTCGTTGCCTCCGCCTTCCCATCGCCGGGACGGCTGACTTCGACGGCATGGGGCACCAGTTCCGGCATCTCTAGGCTCTTGCGGAGCATTCCGCCGTTCGCATGTGGGTTGGCGCTCATGCGTCGGGATCCCGCCGGCGTGGCGGCGAGGACCTCTGGGGCCGGGCTGCCGTCCTCTCCGAACAACTCCTCCGGACGATAGCTCTGTAGCCAATCTTCGAGCATCCTGAGATGCTCTGCGTTCCCAGCGAGTCCGGAAAGCGGAACTTGATGGGAACGCCAGAATCCCTCCGTCTTCAGGCCGTCGACCTCCTTCGGTCCGGTCCAGCCTTTCGGGCTACGCAAGACAATCAGCGGCCAGCGGGAGCGTTGTTTGATGCCCGCCCCCGCGCGGGCATCTTCCTGGATCGCGCGGATTTTGCTGAGCGCCTCGTTCATCACCGAAGCCATCCGTTCGTGCATCTCAAACGGATTATCTCCTTCTACGAAAAGCGGTTCGTGGCCGTAGCCGACGAGGAGCGAGCGCAGTTCCTCCGGCGGGATACGGGCCAATACGGTCGGACTGGCGATCTTGTACCCGTTGAGGTGAAGGATAGGAAGAACGGCGCCGTCATGCGCGGGGTTCAGGAACTTGTTCGAGTGCCAGGCGGCTGCGAGCGGCCCTGTCTCGGCTTCGCCGTCGCCGATCACGCAGGCAACGATCAGGTCCGGATTGTCAAAGGCGGCACCGTAGGCATGGGAGAGTGCATAACCAAGCTCTCCGCCCTCATTGATGGAACCTGGCACTTCAGGCGCCGCGTGACTTGGAATTCCGCCTGGGAACGAGAACTGACGGAATAGCTTCCGCAGGCCTGCCTCGTTCAGAGGGACATCAGGGTAGAGTTCGCTGTAGGTGCCTTCGAGATATGTGTTGGCGACCATAGCCGGGCCCCCGTGGCCCGGCCCGCAGATATAGATCACGTTCGCGTCGTAGCATCTGATAACCCTATTGAGGTGGGCATAGATGAAATTCAGCCCAGGCGATGTTCCCCAATGCCCGAGCAGCCGCGGCTTCACATGCTCAAGCTTGAGCGGCTCACGCAGGAGCGGGTTGTCGCGTAGGTAGATCTGGCCGACCGTAAGATAGTTGGACGCGCGCCAGTAAGCGTCGATGCTTCGAAGCTCGTCCTGAGAGAGACTACCTCGAGCTGCTTGTTTCTTTTCGGACATCCCAGGGCTCCTTTACTGTGAAAGCCTCGATACAACGGGACTGCTGGGAATCCCGTGTGGTTCAGGCGGGCAATTAAACATAATGCCGCCATGGCCATGGCCTTGATGAAGCGTTCACCGGAGGTGAGGGCGAACTGGGCCTTGATCGTGGACCACTTTTCCACTCTTCCTCCAACCGGCTCAAGAACAGTTAGAGCAGCTTGGTTGCCGCCTCGTCGCCGAGAAGAGGCCTTTGACCTTGCAGCCAGTCGAAGTTTCGAGTTCAACGCTTCTATTAAAATTTGTTGTGTAGACGATCCGACACACCTCGTTAGGGTACGCAAAGAACCGATGACCTCTTCACAGTCACGCTGACAGCTCTGACCTATGGCGGTATAGCGTTGGCCCAAGTTGTCGGCCTCGAACGCCTTCGCAGTGCTGTTCGACGGCCTTCGCATCCAGAGCGCGGTAGATGTCGATAGAGCGAAATGCACGATGCGGAGCGACTGCCGGGGGGCCGCATGCCCACTGAGATTTAGGGCGTTTGTCCTGACCGCGGATGTACAGCCGGTAAGGACAAACGCAACAATGATTGATATCGGCAACATTGTGACCCGCATCAATTCTGTGTTCACCGCTACACCACGCTTTGATGGCGCGGCGCGCGGGCATCAACGAGGTGTGCTGCAGGATACGAAGCAGCCACGCCCTCAGCTCACCGCGACGGCGGACGTCAAATATAGGTCACCACGGTAGCGCAACTCGACGAATATAGCCGTTGTTGTAGCGCGCATAGCGTTGTGTGTGGACACGGGCCACCATCTCCTTGACCGTACTCAAGCGCATGGGTCCGTCAATGGCAAGCCCGCGTTTGAGAGAACGGCCAATGGAGTGCGCAGGCACTCGAAGCAGCCGACATCGTCTTCACCAATTCCAGTTCGATTATCGGGTGATGATTGATGCAACGCAAGCACGGAAACAGGAGCTAGGCTCAGGACCTATTAATTTGAGTTGAGATGTGATTCACGGTTTCTAGAAGGAGACCGTGATGAGTGATTTGTTTCTGCTGAGCGAGCGCCAGATGGCTCGGATCG
>Ga0180218_1000483_pt1 | contig 36833 bp, 36 predicted proteins | sample eDN3rd37CKraftBY_FD_151334 | JGI IMG/M metagenome (GOLD analysis project Ga0180218, IMG submission 151334) | Enriched backyard soil microbial communities from Emeryville, California, USA - eDNA 3rd pass 37_C Kraft BY (version 2) (version 2) | ecosystem: Environmental > Terrestrial > Soil >... | reverse complement strand
GGCCCTGGAAACACGCATCCTGGAAACCCTGGGCATTGCCGACCCCTACGCCTGATTCCCGCCCAGCGAGCCTCCGCGCGCTCGCGCCGCCGGGACTTTTCTTCGCCTGGCGCCCTGCTTGCAAGCGCGCCGCCGCACATGCGCAACAGCCGAAAAGTTTTGCAATTTCGGTTATGCTAAATGCTTCATAACCAGTCCTGTGGACAATGTCAGAATCCCACCCCGACCCCGAACCCCGATCTAGCAAGGCGTCCTCGAAATCCCTGCTCGCCAGAATCGTTTCCATCATTCGGCCCGAACCCGAAGACGAGGAAGACATCAAGGCGGTACTCGAGGCCGCACACGACAGGCAGGTGCTCGACGCCGATGCCTTCACCATGATCTCGGGCGCGCTCAATGTCGCCAACCAAACCGCCGCCGACATCATGGTGCCCCGCTCCAAGATCGACATGCTCGACATTTCCAAGCCTCTGTCCGAGCTTCTGCCCGAAATCATCGAAACAGGCCATTCCCGTTTTCCGGTCTATGAAGACGACCGCGACAACATCGTCGGCATCCTGCTGGCCAAAGACCTGCTTCTTACCATCACCAAGCCCTCTATCGACCTTCGCCCCCTGGTGCGGCCGGCGGTGTTCATTCCCGAAACCAAGCGCCTGAACGTGCTGCTGCACGATTTCCGCAGCAGCCGCAACCACCTGGCCGTCGTCATCAACGAACACGGCGGCACGGCGGGCCTGGTCACCATGGAAGACGTGCTCGAGCAGATCGTCGGCGACATCGAAGACGAATACGACGAGGACGCCGAAAAAACCATCTTCCAGACCGGCAGCAACAGCTGGCGGGCCATGGGCGCCACCGAAATCGAAATCTTCAATCGTGCCTTCAACACCAATGTGCCCGACGACGACTACGATACCCTGGGCGGCTGGTTCACCGCCGAGCTCGGGCGCATTCCCAAGCGCGGCGACACGCTTGATTTCGAAGGCCTCAACATGACGGTCGTGGGCGCCGACAACAAGCGGGTGCTCTGGCTGCACATCCAGCACGACGCGCAAAGCCCGCTGGCCCTGTCCGAAGCGGCCGAGCCTTGAAGCCGGCACTGCGGCAATGGCGCTATGGCGCCAGCCTGCTCCTGCTGGGCGCCGCCCATGCCCAGGCTTTCGCACCCGACCCGCTGCCGGCGGTATTGCTGCCCTATATCCAGCTGGTCTGCCTGGCCTTCCTGGCCCGGTCGGTCTGGCGGGCGCCCAATGCCCGCAGCTCGGCTGCGGCAGGCTTCCTGTTCGGCCTGGGCAGCTTCGCCGTCGGCCTGTACTGGATCTTCATCAGCCTGCACCGCTACGGCGGCATGGCGGTGCCCCTCGCCTCGGCCGCGGTGCTGCTGCTGGCCGCCGGCGAAGCCCTGTTCTACGGCGCAGCGGCTGCATCGGCCAAGTGGCTGGCTTCCCGCGGCCTCAGGGCCGATGACGGCTATGCCCGCCATTTCCTGGCGATCGCAGCCTGGGCGTCGTGCTGGACCCTGGCCGAATGGCTCAGGGGCACTCTTTTTACCGGGTTTCCCTGGCTGGCCATCGGCTATGCGCACGTCGAAGGCCCCCTTGCAGGCTGGGCTCCGCTTATCGGCATGTACGGCGTCACCTGGCTGGCCGCCTTCATCTGCGGCGCGGTGGGCCTGCTGATCCATCTTCAACGCTCCGGCCGCGAAGCGCCGGCAGCCGCCACCGTGGCCGGCGCCATCGTCCTTGCCCTGGCCGGCTGGGCACTGTCGGGCCTTTCCTGGGGCCATCCCGAAGGCAAGCCGGTCCTGATGCGGCTGGCGCAGGGCAATGTCCCGCAGTCCGAGAAATTCGACCCCGCCCTGATGCAGCGCGGCATCCAGACCTATATGGAGCTTGCCTCGCTGCCCCCCCGGCAGCCCGGGGCCGATCCCGCGGTCATCGTGCTGCCCGAAACCATCATGCCCCTGTTCCAGGACAATTACTCGCCTGAACTGTGGGACCAGTGGCGACAGATTGCGCAGCAGCGCAACGCCGCCATCATCATGGGGGCGCCCCTGCACTCGCGCGGCCCCGAAGGCCAGCGCTACACCAACAGCGCCATCGCTTTCGACGGCTCCACTCCCGTGGAACAGCTCGCCTCGGCGTCGATGGCGATGCGCTACGACAAGCACCACCTGGTTCCCTTCGGAGAATTCGTGCCTCCGGGTTTTCGCTGGTTCGTCGACGCCATGCACATTCCACTGGGCGACTTCGACCGGGGCGCTATCCGCCAGCAGCACTTTCATCTGGCGGACCAGCGCTTTGCCCCCAACATCTGCTACGAAGACGTGTTCGGCGAAGAAATCATCCGAGGCGTCCGGCCCAGCGCACAACACGGCGCCGGCGCCACCATACTCGTCAACATGAGCAATCTGGGCTGGTTCGGCGACTCGTGGGCATTGCGCCAGCACCTGCAGATTTCACGCATGCGCGCCCTGGAAACGGCCCGGCCCATGGTGCGCGCCACCAATACCGGCATGACGGCCGCCATCGACCCCAACGGCCACGTGCGCGCGGTGCTGGACGCCCATGTAAAAGGCGTGCTCGACGTCGAGGTACAAGGCATGGGCGGCCTTACCCCCTATGCCAGGGCCGGCAACTGGCCGATATTGGGATTGAGCCTGCTGCTGGCGGCGGCCGCCCTGCCGCGCCGCCGGGCAGGCGCCGCGCTTGCCGGCTAGCCCTTCGCTGCAGGGCGGGCCGCGCCTGGAATGCATTGCGCGGCGATCTAGTCGTGAAACGTGTGGTCGATCAAGGACTCGAAAGCCTGCGCATTGACGGGCGCCGAGTACAGAAAACCCTGGGCAAAGTCGCAACCCGCCTCGACCAGGGCCTTGCGCTGCCCCGGCGTGGTCACGCCCTCGGCGATCACCGCCAGGCCCAGCTTGCGCGCCATGACGATAATGGCCTCGCACAGGCTGCGGTCTTGCGGGCTGCGCTCGATATTGCGCACGAAGGACATATCGATTTTCAGATAGCCGATGTGATAAACAAGCAGATAGGGCAGCGATGAATAGCCCGTGCCGAAGTCATCGAGCGCAATCTTCATGCCGGCGTCGCTGAACGCCAGCAGCTTGTGGCCGATGTCGGGGCTGATGTCCATGAGCAGCCTTTCTGTGATCTCGACCACCATGGCATTGCTGGGCACGCCAAAACGGTGCAGGCTGGCCAGCAGGTCGGCCACATGCAGCTTGCGGCTGGCGAACTGAGCCGGCGACATGTTGACTGTCATTTGAAACTGCGGCTGCCTCTGACGCCATTGCGCCAATTGGCGGGCAGCCTCATGGAAGACCCAGTTGCCGATTTCGACGATAAGGCCGGTCTCCTCGGCCTCGTGCATGAAATGCATGGGGCTGAGCAGGCCGTTGCGCGGATGCTGCCAGCGCAGCAACGCCTCTGCCTGGACGCAGCGCCCGCTGCGCAGATCGACAATGGGCTGGTAATACAGAATGAGCTGACCCGCATCCAGCGCCCCCGAAAGGTCGCGCGCCAGCTGGCGGCGCAGGCCGACGTCGCGGCGCATGCCCGGCGCATATACGCTGTAGCAATTGCGCCCCAGGTCCTTGGCCGCGTACATGGCCAGGTCGGCATTGTGGATGAGCTCATCGACGCTGTCGCCGTCGCGTGGATACGATGCAGCGCCGATGCTGACCGATATGAGACCGCGGTCTTCGCCCAGCATATAAGGCTCGGCCACGGCACGCACGATTTTCTCGCAGAGGGAACGGATCTCGTCTTCGTCGCGGATGCCGTCGGCGACGATGCAGAATTCGTCCCCGCCCAAGCGGGCGACCAGGTCGGAACGGCGCACGCAGCCCAGCAGGCGCGAGGCCACCTGACGCAGCATGTCGTCGCCCTTGGCGTGGCCCAGCGAGTCGTTGATCTCTTTGAACAGATCGAGGTCGAGATACAGCAGGACGAAGGTCGAGCCCGTGTGCCGGGCGTACAGCATCTTGGCCTCCAGGCCCTGTTGCAGCATCAGCCTGTTGGGCAAGCCCGTAAGATAGTCGTAATGCGCCTGGTACCAGATGCGCTCATCGCGGCGCTTTTTCTCGGTGACGTCCGAAAAAAGCCCTACCCGGCAACGCACGCTGCCGTCGTCGTTATATGAAGTGCTGACCGACAGCCGCTCTGCGTATTCTTCGCCATTCTTGCGGCGGTTCCAGATCTCTCCCTCCCAGCATCCCGTACGGCGAATGGCCTTCCACATTGCCTTATAAAAGGCCGTGTCATGGCGGCCCGAGCTCAGCATGCTGATGCGCCGTCCCACCACTTCGTCGAGGCTGTAGCCGGTAATGTCCGTGAACGCGGGATTGACGGTGACCACGATGCCGTTGGCATCCGTCACCACCATGGCCTCGCTGCTGTGCTGGTACACCAGCGACGTGAGCTGCGCCATGGCCTCTTCCTGCTTGCGCCGGGTAACGTCGAGCATCACCCCCGCAATCAATTGCTTTCCGTCGGACTCGATGCGCGAGCCAAGGATCTCGACATCGATGAGCGAGCCGTCTTGGCAGCGTGCCTTGCGCTCGTAGCGGATGTCTTGTTCCCGCACGAGCGCCTGGCGCAGCTTGACCGCGACCCGCTGGCGTTCGTCGTGCGGCACGACGTCGAAAAGTGAAAGCCCCAACAACTGGTCGCGCTGATAGCCCAGCATGCGGGCCAGGCAGTTATTGACATAAATGAAACGATCGTCTTGCACCAGATACATGCCCACGGCGGCTTGCTCGGCCAGACTTTCGTACATGGCCGGCGTCCAGGCGGAAATGCGATCAAGGTGCGGGAGCTTATCTCGATGACGCTGCCACTCTTCAACCATAGGCCGTCCATCCAAAGTAGGGACTGCTGCTGTGAAGCCGCCCTGCTGCATGGCGGCTGCCGATCGAGTGCGGCCCCGAAGATCTGGCCTGAGAGATCGGCTCAACTTTCTATTATACTCGCCTGGAAAACATATGTTACAAAAACATGAGAGAGCCGGCTGGGTATTATCATTTAAGTGGGCCGAAGGTTTCCAAACGGTCGCGCCGCCCGAAAGCCCGCCTTCAAGATGTTATCTGCATCATTGAACCCGACCTCAGCATAGACCGGGCATTCTCACGTTGCACCAACACACTTTTTTGCTTTCGACTTGCACAAAAAAAAAATTTGGTGCATAATTTCGCTTCTTTGCTAGGCACCGCAACACGGGGGTATAGCTCAGCTGGGAGAGCGCTTGCATGGCATGCAAGAGGTCAGCGGTTCGATCCCGCTTACCTCCACCAGTTCCTACAAAGAAGGCAGTAAACATCAAGCAGTAGTTTGGGCCAAAACGCCCGGCGCTTTAGCCAAAAGCAACAGCAGTAGCCGCCAAAAGCAGCATACGCTTCGTGCTAAAATTTGCAGCTTGTTTGTCCTTGTGTCCCCTTCGTCTAGAGGCCTAGGACACCACCCTTTCACGGTGGGTACAGGGGTTCGAATCCCCTAGGGGACGCCAGTACTTTCTGGCAAGCAGTACACCGCTGCGGAGCGGTAGTTCAGTTGGTTAGAATACCGGCCTGTCACGCCGGGGGTCGCGGGTTCGAGTCCCGTCCGCTCCGCCAAAGAATTCAGTAAAAAGCGCCTAACTCAAGTTAGGCGCTTTTTTCGTTGGCGTACTCTGAGCGACACTTGGGCGATCAAACGAGGGATGCCGATCACGGACCCTCTGCCGAAGTCGCACGCCGAACATATCCGGCATCCAGCAGCGCGGTGTCGGGGCAGCCCAGCTGTACAAGCGTGTTCCGATATTCTTCCTGCAACAGACTCAAGGCGTGGGATACACCCGCTTCGCCGCCGCAAGCCAAGCCGTATAGCGCGGCGCGGCCCAGCATGACGGCGCGCGCGCCCAGCGCTACGGCCTTGGCGATGTCGCTGCCGCGGCGTATGCCGCCATCGACCAGAATGTCGAAGCCGGGCGTGGGCGCCAGCTGGGCCAGCACGTCCAGCGGGCTGCATGTGTCGTCTAGTTGCCGGCCGCCATGATTGGACAGTACCACGCCATCTATGCCCATCTTGCGGCAGCGCTCGATGTCGTCGGGATGCAGAACGCCCTTGACCAGCATTTTCCCGGGCCAGTTCTGGCGGATGGCGTCGAGGGCGGCCCAATCGAAGCTCTCGTCCATGGACCGGCGGAGCAAAGCCGCCCGCGCTTCGGGCGACGGCACCCGGGAGGCATTGAAGTTTCCCAGCACCGGAAGGCCATGGCGCAGATAGCGCCATGACCAGGCGGGATGGCAAAGGCCGTCCCAAAGCGTGCGGAGGCTGTAGCGCACGGGCAGTCCGAATCCGTTGCGCAGGTCGCGCTCGCGCTTGCCGTTGGCCACGACGTCGACGGTGACCACCAGGCATTCGTAACCGGCGGCCTTCGCCCTTTCGACCAACGACAGGGCCAGCCCCGGCTCGATGACATACAGCTGAAACCAGAGCCGCCCAGCGCTCAGTTCCGCCACCTGCTCCAGCGACATGCTGGAGGCCGTCGACAGGGTGAAGGGAATGCCGCAGCGCTGAGCCGCGCGCGCCAGGGCGAGGTCGGCCCGGGGCCAGAACAGGGAGTTCAGGCCGGTGGGCGCCACGACGGCAGGAAATGCAATATCCCGCCCGAACATCGAGGTTTCCGGCCTGACGGCGCTCAGGTCGATCAAGCGCCGTGGCAGGAAGCGCCAATTCTGGTATGACGTCGGGTTGCTCCGCAGCGTTCGCTCATCCAGGGCTCCCCCCTCGAGATAGTCATAGACCATCTTCGGCAAAGTGCGACGCGCCTGCCGGCGCATTTCATATACGCTTACCCACTTCATATATCAACTACCGCCTTCATTTCGCTTCGCACAAAGAGCACAGCCACATCAGAAATGGTGGGTCAGCCCCACCGCCACGCTGGTCTGGCTCCCTCCGGCCTCGGCCTGGAAGCCCGCGCCCGAGGTGCCGCTCGAGGCCGAGTTGGCCGCATAGCCCTTGTTGTCCATGTAGGCGGCCGATATGAAGATATGAGTGCGCTTGGAGAACAGATAGCGAGCGCGAGCCACGTAGAACCACGACTTGGAGGCAACGTCCGCGTCCTTGTAGCGCAGGTAGTTCACCGAGCCGTCCAGAATCACCGAAGGACTCGCCTGATATGCCGCGTTCAGGGACCACATGTCGCTGCGATCGCCCAGAGACCCCGCATAGCTGGCCATTCCCGCATCATTCTTGCGGTTCAGGTAGATCAGGCTGACCTTCAGGTCGTCAAACTTGACGTAGCCATTGAGCGTCCAGTGCCTGTCCTTTTCGTCCTTGAGCAAGGGCGCGCCGGCACCATACCATTCGTTCCAGGCCCCGCCGCCGGCGTCCGTGCCTTGCAGGACATCGTAGGCCGCCGCGACACCCCAGTTCGCCGCGTCGTAGCCCAGCATCACCGACCAGGCCTGGCACGCGGTCTGATCGGTGTAGTCGACCCCGCAGCCCTTGAGCGTCTCGCGGCCACGCGCATAAGCGGCGCCGAAGCGCAAGCCGTCGAACTTGCCGAGATAGGTGATGGAGTTGTCCATTCTCGTATTGGGTATATAGCTGTTAAGCGACGCCAGGCCGTGCGTATTGGACCCAAGCAGATCCGCCTCGGACAGGCCCCGCTTGAGCATGTTGTATTGCCGGCCAAAGGCCAACTGGCCGAAATCGCCCTTGAGACCTACCCATGCCTGGCGGCCGAACAAGCGCCCCCCTTGGCGCGAAATGCCCGTGGCGGTGTTGAACCCCGATTCCAGCACGAAGGCCGCGCTCAGGCCATTGCCCAGGTCCTCTTTGCCGCGCAGGCCCCAGCGGGACGAGATGGATGACGTGACGTTGTTGAAATGGACCGAACTGTGCTTTTCGCCGGTCTCGACGTTGTACACGTTGTTGACGTACTCGATTCCCGTCCCGACGATGCCGTACAAGGTGACGTTCGTCGAGCCCTGCGCACCGGCCATCATGGGAAGCACCGATGCAATACCCATTGCAATAAGTCTTGGTTTCAATGTCATCTCCTCCACCGTCAGTCAAAACGGTTCAGTTTCGTTGTCGCGGGCAATACTCCGCCAAGCGAGGCGTCCGTCGGACGCCCGCTGCGGCCCCGAGCCGCCGCTTGACTCAGGGAAATTCATGGGTGAAAGCGAAAGGGGTCAGGACGGCCGCACGGCAAACTCGTTCAGCGCTTCACGGTTCAGGGTGAAGCCCAGGCCGGGCGTGTTCGGCAGCTCGAGCCAGCCGTCTTGGGGAACGGGAAGATCGTTGAATATCTTGCTCAGGCATTCGACCGAAAAGATGTGGTACTCGATCATTCCTCCGTTTCGCAGGCCGGCGTGCAGATGCATGTTGTGGAAGGGCCATGCCCCGCCGTTGTCGATATTGACGCCGAACCCTTCCGCCATGGCCGCTATCTTGCGGCACAAGGTGATGCCTCCGGTAATGGCCACGTTGGGCTGCAGCACATCGAGCGAACCATGAAGAAGAAAGTCCCTGAACTTCTGGATCTGCCCTTCGTTCTGCCCACCCGCCAGCGGGATTCTCGTTTTGCCGCGCAGTTCGCGCAGGCCGTGCACGTCGTTCGCGACCAGCGGTTCTTCGAAGAACGAGATGTCGAAAGCCTCGATGCGCCAGGCCAGCCATGTCGCGTGATAAAGATCCAGATTGCAGTTCGCATCGACGAACAGTTCGGCGTCCTCGCCGGCCGCCTCGCGCAGGATCTCGACCCGCTTGATGTCCTCGCGCATGACATCCATCAAAGGACGCGGCTCGTCCCGCCGCTTCAGGCCGTTGTGTCCCACCACCATCTTGAACTTGCTGAACCCCCTCGCCTTCCAGGCGGTGGCCACTTCAGCCAGTTGCTCGCGATCGAAGAAGTCGAATCCGATGGTGGCGTAGGTTTGCACTTTGGGGCGCGCCCCGCCCAGCAGCCTCCAGACGGGCAGGCCCAGCGCCTGGCCCTTGATGTCCCATAGCGCCAGGTCCACGGCGGCGATGGCATGCATGGCATAGCCCGACTGCCCGCGAGGCGTCATCAACCAGTAGAGCTTGTCCCAGATCCTTTCGATATTCAGCGCATCCTGGCCCACTAGCGCCGGCGCCGCAATCTCGTTGATCGCGCAGGCGACGACGCTTTCCTCTGTGATCGCCGTCATGCCGACGCCGACATGGCCCGCCTCGGTCGTAATTTCAACGATACAGATGCCCAGCTCGTGCTCATTCCTACGGCCGCAATAGTCGAAGGAAGCGGGGACCGAAAGGGCCGTCGCCCTGACCTCAGTGATTTTTGTCGACTTGCTCATGACTGCAATAACTCCTGATGAGTGATGCGCCGCCGGCTTGGAACCGGGCCAGGCGCATCCATTCCGAAAAACAGATCAACCCTTTCTGGATTCGCGCACAGCGCCTATGGCCACCCAAAGCAATGTCGCTGCCGATGCCGCGACGAAGAACAGGCTGATCGGACGTGTCAGCAAGGGCAAATAGCTGCCGTCATACAAGACCAGGCCGGACCTCAGATTGACTTCAGCCATCGGGGTCAGTATGTAGGCAATGATGAACGGGCCAACGGGCACCCGGGCTTTCTGCAGTATGTAGCCGAATACGCCGAAGCCCAGCATGACCAGGACGTCGAAGAAGTCGCTCGACACGGAGAAGGCGCCGATCACGCAAAACACCACGATCACGGGGAACAGGACCGATTTGTCGAGATACATCAGCTTGGCCAGAAGCGGCGTCGCGATCCACATGATGAGGAAAACAATGATGTTCGCCAGCAAGGCGCCCGCAATGATGGTGTAGGCGATGTCGGGGTTCGAGCTGAACAGCAGGGGGCCCGGATTCAGATCGTGAATCACCATGGCGCCCAGCAGTATGGCGGTGGTCACCGAGCCCGGTATGCCCAAGGCGATGAGGGGCGCCAGGGAGCCCACCGCAGCGGCGTTGTTGGCCGTCTCTGACGCGACAATGCCCTCGCTGGCCCCCTTTCCGAACTGATCCGCGTTCTTCGACGTGGCCTTGGCCACCCCATAGGAAACGATGGAGGCGGTGGTGGCGCCGATACCCGGCAGAATTCCGATCCATGTCCCGATGACCGAGGAACGGATCAGATTCCAGCCGTTAAGGCGAAAATCCCTTAGCTTGAAGACCACTTTATTGGACACGCTGTCGACGATCTCCGCCACAGCCGTCATCTTCGATACGTCGATCAGCACCTGGCTCAGGACCAGCATCCCCAGCATCACCGGCAAGAGCGAAAAGCCGTTGTCCAGGGCGCTGACGCCGAAGGTCAGCCTCAGCGATCCGGAAACGGGATCGATGCCCGGGAAGGACAACAATGCGCCGAGTCCGGCCGAGATGAGGCCGTTGATGAATCCTCCCCTCGATATCGCCGCGATCAGCACCAGCGCCACCAGCGTCATCGAGAAGATCTCGTACGGGCCGAACCGCACCGCGAAGTCGGAAAGCGGCGGGGAAAAGACGGCAAGCACCACCCACGCCAGCATGCCCCCCACCAGCGAAGCACCCACTCCCAGCCCCAGCGCTCGCGAGGGCTCTCCTTTCTGGGCCATCGGGTAGCCGTCCAGCGTCGTCATGATCGCGGCTTCCGTACCCGGCATATTCATCAACGTAGCACTGATCAGGCCACCGGTCGTAGCGCCGACGTATATCGTTATCAAGAGAATCAGCGCATCGCTCGCACTCATGAAATAGGTCAGCGGCAGCGCCAGCGCAATGACCATCGCGCCCGACAGGCCCGGAATGGCGCCCACGAAAATACCAAGGCTTGCGCCAATTGCGGCCCAAAGCAAGCCGTTCACCGAAAAAGCGGCGAGATATCCTTCCATCATGTCTTAGCCCTCTCTGGATTCCCGCTTACAGGAAGAAATGAAAAACCTGGGTGGCGACATAATCGACGGCGACGGAGAAAATCGCCGTGGCGACAACCGCCTTGATGATCGTTCCGGCCGTGCGCAGCCTGACCAGATACAGAAAGGAAGCGATCAGAAAGAAGAACACCGCTATGCCGAATCCGAGCTTGAACATGTCGATGGCAAGGACGAACAGCACAATGAGACCCAGCATGACCAAAGACCTGTGCAGTCCGGTTTCAGGCTGGCCGGCCTGCACGTCCCGCTTTTTCAGCATTGTGGCCAGCTTGGCCAGGGTCATGACAAGCAGAAAAACGGCAACCGCCTTGGGTAGCGAAGCCGCGCCGAGAGGCTCGTAGGCGCTCGGCTCGATGCTTAGCGACGAGGCATAGAACAGGACCGCCAGGCCTAAAGAGAGCACAACGCTGATCCAGTCGTAACGGACACGTGGAGTAAACATGGCTTATCTCGCTATCACTTGTATTTATTTGGATGAAGAAGCGCCTTTCACAACGTCCACGACATCCTCGAAAGACTTGTATTCCGCCGCCACGCGCTGCTTGAGCGCATCACCACGCACTATCTTGAGCTCTTCGCCGGTGCGCGACAGATAATCACGAACGCCTTTCGAGTGGGCCACTTTCTCTATCGCGTCTGCGATGACGTCGATACGATCGGCGGGCGTGCCTTTGGGTGCCCAGTAGCGGCGGTTGATACAGGAGGAAATCGGGTAGCCCAGCTCTTTGGCCGTGGGCAGGTCGGGCGCCATCGCCGAGCGCTCCGGGCTCATCATCGCCAAGGGCCGCAGGTCGGCCTCGCCGCGCTTGATCCACAATGGAGACATCAGCGCCATGTCCGTGAACCCGCCTTTCAGCGACACGAATCTCTTCGCCGTCGAGCCGACCGGAACAATGGACCACTGGGTCCCGAGCAGCTTCATCAATTCGGCCGACGGAAAATGCGTCACGCCCCCGATTTCGTCGGCCTGCTTGAATCCCCTGCCCTCTTTCTTTACAGCGGAGACAAAACCTTCAAAGTCCTTGATCGGGGATTTCGTCGGCACGGCCATGAACATGCAGGCTTCGCTCACCTGGATCACTGGCTCGAAGTCATCGATGGAGTAATCCACCCGCCCCATCGCCATCGAGCTGAACATCTCCTGGTGTATCTGCAGGATGGTGTAGCCGTCAGGGTCGGCCTTCAATACCTGGCGGGTTCCGACCGCCCCGCTCGCCCCCTCGGCATTGGTGATGACCAGGGGAACGGGCAGAAGCTTATCGGTTTCAATGGCGTTCTGGATGGCGCGCGCCAAGCCGTCGGAGCCGCCGCCGGCGCTGAAGGGGACGACCAGATGAACGGGTTTGTCCGGAAATGCGTCTTGCGCGATTGCATGCGGCGCCCCTGCCATCTGGGCAAGCCCCAGCATGACGGCGGCAAGGCTCGAGGTTACAGCTTTCTTCATAATGCCTCCTTGTAAAGCCCCCAGTCCTCCCACCCAATGGTGTTCGCCTGGCCGGCATCGGATTCCGTTGTCCAACGCCGCCTTCGCGGCCGGCCTTCCCGCTTGGGAAGGAGTAGCTCATGGTGATGAACCACGGCAGCCCTGGACAAGGCCTGTCTCGGATATAGAAATTTTTCTCGGATCCCCTGAACGCTGCGTCGCCTTGCCGGCGGCCGCCTCTTTTTTCAGGTTGAATCTATTGTGTGGTGAACATCGATATAAGACAATAAACATGAACTAATAAATAACATTAGCCATATGAATGTCAGTGATCTCGATCTGAACCTCTTGCGGCTCTTCAATGCGATCTATACGTGCAACAAAGTCAGCCTCGCGGCAGACAGCCTTGGAATCAGCCAGCCCGCCGCCAGCCAGGGGCTGGCTCGCCTGCGGGTTCTAGTCGGCGATCCACTGTTTGTGCGGGCCCCGGGCGGGGTGCGGCCCACCCAGCGCGCCGAAAGGCTCGCGGCAGCGGTGCGCAACGCCCTCGAAATACTCGATCTCGCGCTTGCCGACACGGACGCCTTCGATCCCGCCCAGTCTCAACGCGTCTTCCGGATACAAATGATGAGCGACATGGGCGAAGACCGGTTTCTTCCCGGCCTGCTGGCCGAGATGGAGCGCCAGGCGCCAAGAATCGGATTGAAATCCATATCGCTCGAGACGCTCGAACTGGCGCAAGCCATGGACAACGCGCAGGTCGATTTTGCCTTCGGCTATTTTCCTCGCCTCAACGGCACCCGGCGCGTGCAGCTGTTCAACGACCGCTACGTCGTCATGCTGCGCAAGCGCCATCCCCTGCTATTGCGTGCCAAAGACCACCGCGTACCCGCGGCGCTGCTGCAGCAAGTGGAGTTCGTGGCGGTCGAGACCCACCTCGACACGCTGCGCATGCTTAAGCTGCTGGGCCTTGAACACCGCTTGCGCCTGGTATCGCAGCACTTCATGACGCTGCCGTCCATCATCCGCGCAACCAACCTGTGCGCCATCGTGCCGGACACCACTGTGAGCGAATTCAATCGCCATGATGAGTTCGCCTATATCGAGCCCCTTGACCTTCCCCTGCGCAATTTCACGGTGTCGCTGTATTGGAGCCGAAGGTTCGAACAAGACGCCGGCATCATCTGGTTCCGTAATCTGGCAAGCCAGCTGTTCGCGCGTTCGCCTTATGGCGGCAAAGGCGGAAAATGACCGGCCTTGTCCAGCCGCGGCGCCGTCGCAACGATTCACCACCGTTGCATCCACCGCTTGCATCCACCTTGCATCCACCTTGCATCCGCAACAGCGAGCAGCCATTCAAACTAAATGCCTATGCCATACTCGACCCTGCCCCCAGATCTTCCAGAGCCGATCACCAACCAGCTACTCGATGCGCTTTTAGTTCTAGAGAGCCAGCTTGGCGATGCCGTTCAGGCGATTCATTTGTTTGGCTCGGCGATCGACGGCGGCTTGAAGCCGTATAGCGATATTGACCTGTTGATCACTATGGACGCTCCCTTGGGCGAATCCAAAAGGGCCGTATTGATGACGGATCTGCTGTCAGTATCCGCTTTTCCCGGCACCGATTCCACACGCCGTGCACTAGAAGTGACGGTACTCGCGCAAGAGGACGTAGTGCCATGGCGACATCCGGCCAGACGGCAAATGCAATTCGGTGAATGGCTGCGTGACGATATCAATGCCGGGGTTTTCGAGCCGGCCATGGCGGACCACGATCTGGCCATCCTGCTGGCAAAGGTGCGGCGGCATAGCGTTGCTTTATACGGCCCGCCAGCCCACGAGTTTTTCGACGAAGTTCCCGCCATTGACCTTCAGCGCTCGCTGTTGGAAACGCTGTCGCAGTGGAATACGGAAGCAGACTGGGAAGGAGACGAAAGAAACATCGTCCTTGCCTTGGTGCGCATCTGGTACACCGCGATGACGGGAGACATTGCGTCCAAGGACGCCGCTGCGGGGTGGGCCCTGCAGCGCCTGCCCCTGGAACATAAACATGTTGTCATGGCTGCCCGAGACGCATATCTTGGACTAGAAGCCGTAGATCTAGCCGCCTATCCGAAAGAACGGGCGGCACTGCTGGACTACATTCGGTTTAGCGTGAGGGCCAAGCTCGAGGCATAGCCCGCATGTCCGGCTCTTACTCGCTCAAGTCAAGCACTTCCAGCGCCGGATCCGCATCAATCTGAGAGTCGGTGAAAGGCGGCTCGTACAGTTGCTGGGCGTGCCCATGCATGCCCTTACCAACGCGGGCACATGCTCGACCCGCTCAAGCCACGCCCAGCATGGAATCCAGCAGCGCCTCATCGGCAGCCAGCTCTTCGCTGCGCGCCCTGTGGCAGATGCGGCCGCGCTCGAGGACAATGGCCTGGGTGGTCATCTTTAACGCAACGATGGGGTGCTGCTCGACCACCAGGGCGGTAAGCGTCCCCTGGGCAGCCATTTTCTGCACCGCCGCGGCCACCTCTTCGGCCACCAACGGCGCAAGGCCTTCAAGAGGTTCGTCAAGCAGCAACAGCGCCGGGTTGGTCATGAGCGCGCGCCCGATGGCCAGCATCTGCTGCTCGCCGCCGGAAAGCTGGTCGCCGTAATGATACTTGCGCTCGTTCAGGCGCGGGAACAGCTTCCAGACGGCGTCGAGGTTCCAGTGCCCGGGCCGGGCGACCACAGACAGGTTCTCTTCGACCGTAAGAGACCTGAACACGCCTCGCTGCTGGGGCACCCAGCCCATGCCCATGCGGGCGCGCCGCACGGGGTCGGCCCCCTCGAGCGAATCGCCGCGCCAGTGGATGGCGCCGCCTGTCTGACGGGTAGCGCCCAGCAGTGTGCGCAACAAGGTGGTTTTCCCCACGCCGTTGCGGCCCAGCACCGCCAGGCTCGCGCCCTCTTGAATCGAGAGTGAGATGTCTTCGATGATGGTGGCATCGCCGTAGCCGGCGGTGACGTCTTGCAGGGTAAGCAGTTCAGGCATGGCTGTGTCCGAGATAGCTTTGGCGTACGCGTTCGTCGTTGGCGATTTCGTTTGGCGTGCCCTGCGCCAGCAGGGCGCCTTCAGCCAGCACCGAAATGCGCGACGCGAACTGGAACACCAGCTTCATGTCGTGCTCGATAAGCAGGATGGTAAGGTCGCCAGGTAGTTCGGCCAGGGTCTGGAACAGGCGGCGGCTTTCGCCCATGGGCACGCCGGCGGCCGGCTCGTCGAGCAGCAGCACACGCGGCTTGCAGGCTAGGGCCAGCGCGATTTCAAGCAGGCGCTGATGGCCATAGGCCATGAAGCGCGTTTCATCGCGGGCGTGCTCGAGCAGGCCCACGGTACGCAGTATCTCGGCCGCCTCGTCGACCGCGCGGGCATGGGCCGGCGAGGCGCCCACGAACGAAAGGCCGGCGCCGTTGGCCTGGCACACCGCCAGCGCAACCGAATCGAGCGGAGTCATTTCGCCGAACAGCGCCGTGATCTGGAAGGTTCTGACCAGGCCGCGCCTGACCCGCTGAAACGGCGCCAGCTTGTTGATGCGTTCGCCATCGAGCAGGATATCGCCCGAATGGGGTTGCAGCACCCCGGCCAGCAAATTGACCAGCGTGCTTTTGCCCGCGCCGTTCGACCCGATGAGTGCATGGCGTTCGCCCGCCCTCAGCTGGAAGTCGACGTCGCGCGTAACCTTGAGCGCGCCGAAACTCAGGCACAGCTTGCGCGTTTCAAGCACCACGGCGGCCGGGGCGCCAGCCGCCGGCGCCGCGCCGGTGGCTCTGGTGTGCGGTAGGGATGAGGGTGTGCTCATGGCTGCCTCCGTTGCTGGCGGTGTCTCAGGCGCTGTGCCATGCGGCGCACCAGGGCCACGATGCCGCCCCGTACGAACAGCACCACCAGTATCAGCACCAGGCCCAGCCAGAACTGCCAATAGACCGGATTGATGGCCGCAAGGGAATCTTGCGCCACCAGGAAGCCCGTGGCCCCGACGAGGCCGCCATAGAGCTGGCCCAGACCGCCGATAATGAGCATGGTGGCCACGTCGGCGCTACGCTGGAAGGACAGCACGTCGATGGCGACGAACTGATTGGTTTGCGCCAGCAACGCCCCCGCCACGCCGGCCATGGCCGCCGACAGAATGTAGATGCGGCTCAGGGCACGGGTGTTGTCGATGCCGATGGCGCCGGAACGCACCGGATTGAGGCGTACCGCGTGCAGCGCCAGGCCGAAGGGCTGGCGCACCAGATGGCGCGCCAGCAGAAAGCCGACAAAAAGGCAGATGGCCGAATACACGTAGGCGGTGCGCCCCCACATGTCGAACGCGAACACGCCCAGCAAGGGGGAAATGACGATGTCCAGCATGCCGTCGAGGCCGCCCGTGATGCTGGACGCCTTGTTGGCCACCTCGTAGAACAGCATGCCCAGGCCCAGGGTGATCATGAGGCGGCTGAGGTCGTTGCCGCGGCACACCAGGCGTGCGGTAAGCGCCGCGACAAAAGCCGCGCCGGCAGCCGCGATGAAAAGGCCCGACAGCGGTTCGGTCCAGCCCTGCTGGCCTAGTTTACCGGCCACGTAGGCGCCTATGCCGAAGAATGCGGCGTGCCCCAGCGTGACGATGCCCGCATAGCCCATGACAAGGTCGAGCGACAGGGCGAACAAGGCCGCGATGAGTATTTGCGTGCCCAGCACCAGATAGCCCGGGAACACGAACCAGGCGGCGGGCACCAGAAGCCAGAAGACGATCTCGGCCCAATGCCAGCGCCGCTGCTCGCGCAGATAGTGTGCTCCGCCGTTCATGGATGCCTCCGTCTCATGCTGCGCAGGCCTGTCGGCCGCAAGGTAAGCACCACGATCATCAGCAGGTAGATGATGAACGCCCCCATGGCCGGCATGTAGTACGCGCCCGCGATGATGGCAATGCCTATCAGCATGGACGCCATGAAGGTGCCCATGATGGAGCCGGCGCCGCCCAGCACCACGATCAGCAGCGCCAGCACCAGGTACTTCAGGCCGAACCCCGGATCGAGCCCCATCGCCTGCACGCTAAGCGCCCCGCCCAGCGCAGCCAGCGCCGAGCCCACAGCGAAGGCGCCCATGAATACCTTGTCGACCGGAATGCCCAGGCTGCGGGCGACGTCCTGGTCGTCGACCGAAGCCCGCACCATGGCGCCGAACCGCGTGCGCACCATGCCGACATGCAACAGGCCGAGCACGGCCAGCCCGACCAGCAACAGGAAAAGCCGATAGCGCGAAAACCCGACGGGCCCGAAGCGCAGGCGCCCCTCGAGGAACTCGGGAATAGTGACGGCCTGCAGGCCCGGTCCCCAGATGTAGGTGGCGGCGGCCGCGATCATGAACAAGGCACCCACGGTAAGCAGCACCTGGGCCAGCGGCGGAGCGCCATAGACAAATCGGAACAGCCCCCTTTCAAGCACCACGCCCAGCACGCTGGTAACGACGACCGCCAGCGCCAGGGCGGGAAAGAACGACCACCCCAGCATGGACATGCCCGTAACGAGCGCATAGCCGCCCAGCATGGCGATGGCCATGTGGGCCAGGTTGACGAAACCCATGAGGCCCAGGGTAATGGACAGGCCGACCGACATCAGGAAAAGCAAGGCGCCATAGGCGAAACCATCGAGCAATACCGCTATGCCGTTGATCAGCATGTAGCCCTTCCTTTAGGCGTTTGCGTGGCCGGGCAGGCCCAGCCAGGCCGCCATGGGCCGGCCGAACCTGGCCTGGGGCCCATCCAGCGACGCGATCATGGACAGGTGGTTCAGGCCCTCGCCTTCCTGATAGTCGACCTGGGCGTGGCCGAGCAGATGCTGGGCGTATGCGCGCGACTGGGCAATGAAGGCGTCGGGCTCGTCGGCGCCCACGGCCACCATGACGGGCGCCCGCAGCTGGGGAGCCTTCTGGCATAGGGGGCTGAGCCTGAAAGCCTGCTCGTCGTCGAGCCGCAGCCATTCCTGGGCCGGCGTGGCGGCCACGGGACGCAGGTCGTACAGGCCGCTAAGCAGCATGTAGCCGGCGATGCGGCCCGGCGCGCTTTCGGGCAGGCCTTGGGCCAGGGCCTGGGCGACCAGATGCGCCCCCGCGCTGTTGCCCGACAACACGATGGGGCCTTCGACCATGCCGAATGGCGCGGCGCCGCTGACGATGGCGCGCAAGGCGCCGCCGATGTGGCGGCTGATTTCATGCATGGGCGTCTCGGGCACTACGGGGTAGCCCAGGTTGATCCATTGCACCCCTTCGTTTACCCAGGCGGGCGCAAGAAAGGCGCGGTTGGGGCGGCCCTTGCCCTTCCAGTAGCCGCCGTGCACGAAGACGATGGTGCCGCGGACGGCTCCGCTCGTTGGCCTGAAGACGTCGGCCGCCGCCAGGGGATGGTCGCCGTAAGAGACGGTGGTTTGCTGGATGCCCTGCTGCCCCTGTACCGCCTCGCTGCGCTGCTGGAAGCGCGCCAGTTGCCCCGGCGCATCGGGCGTGCGCGAATCAATGTCGTAGTCTTCGAACCCCTTGCCCAGGCTGGAGGTGTCCAGCCCGGCCCAGGACGGCGATGGTGCATTGGATGCCGTGCTCATTCTTGTCGGGTTCCTACGTTGGGAATGGTTTCGAACTCGATATTGGCCAGCCTGCCGTCGACTTTCTCGACACGCCGGATATACATGTTTTGCACGATGTCGCGGCCTTCGTCGATGGAGATGGGGCCACGCGGGCTTTGGGCCTTGTAGCCCTTGAGTTCGGCGACGGCCTTGTCGCCATCTATTTTGCCGCCGAGCTTTTCGACGGTGTGATAGATGGCGGCCATGCCGTCCCAGGCGCCCGTGGCGTACCAGTTGGGCCGCTCGTTCTCGCCGTAGGCCGCCTTCCAGGCTGCGACGTACTTGCGGTTTTCGTCGGAATCATGGGCGGCCGAATAGTGCATGCTGGTGATGAGGCCGATGGCGTCGTCGCCCAGACTGTCGAGCACGACTTCGTCGGTGAGTTCGCCGGTAGAGAGCAGCTTGATGTCTTTGTCCATGCCGCGTGCGCGGAAGGCTTTCAGGAACTGCAGGCCCTGGTCGCCCGAGGGGCTCATGAAGAAAATGGCATCGGGTTCGGCCGCCGCGGCCCGCTGCAGATAAGGCGCGTACTCGACCCCGCCCAGCGGCGTCTTGACCGAGCCCACCACCTTGCCGCCGGCCGCCGTAAAGGCCCCGGAGAAGTATTTTTCGACGTCGATGCCGGGCGCGTAATCGGGCACGATGATGTAGACCGACTTGATGCCCTGCTTGGCCGCCCACTGCGCCAGCGGCTCGGCCACCTGCTGCTGGCTGAGCGAGAATCGCACGATGTAGGGAGAACGGGTAGGCACGAAGACGGTGGCCGCTGCGTTCATGACGACCATGGGGGTTTTGGTCTGGGTGGCCACCGGCGCCACCGCCAGGGCATTGGGCGTAAGCCCGAAGCCCGCCAGGAACTGCACGTGCTCGCGAGTGACGAGCTCTTGTGCCGCCCGGCGCGAAACCTCGGGGTTCAGGCCAGTGGTGTCGCGATACAGCACCTCGACTCGGGTATTGCCCGCCTTGTCGCCATGTTCTTTCTGGAACAGCTCGATGGCGCGGCGCGACTGCTGCCCGTATATCGAGAACACGCCGGAGAACTCGCCGATGACGCCCACGCGGACGACGTCTTCGGCCCACGAGGGGGCCGAGCCGCCGGCCAGCAGCACGCCTGCCGCGAGCGCCACCATGGTTGCGCCGAAGCGCCGGCGGGCCGGCCGCGCAGCGGACTGCCCGAGCGGCGAGCCGCAAGAATCGGTGGATGGATATCTGGATGTCTTCATTTTTTGTCGCCTCCTTGGCTAACGCAGCACTTCATCGAGCATTTCGTGGGACGTGAGTACGTCGCCGAAGCTCTGGAATACCGTCGTGAAACCCGCCTGATGGTCTTCGGGATAGCGGGCGGCATTGGCGTCGGACACCATGGCCACCCGGTAGTCGAGCATCATGGCGTCGCGCGCAGAAGTTTCACAGCAAAAATTGGTGACGACCCCGCCGATGGCCACGTTCTGGATGCCTCGGGCGGCCAGCTGCTCGTGCAGGTCGCACACGCCGGGAAAGAACGCGCTGAACCGGCTCTTGCTGGCCTGGATGTCGCCGGCCTGGACGTCGAGGTCGGGGTGCAGTTGATGACCCGGATTGCCCGGGCTAAGGCCGTCGCGATGCCTTGCGCCGTTTTCCGCCGAAAAGAAATTGTCGTGGTAAAGGGGCCAGAGACTTTTGCCGTTTTCGCCGGCTGTCATGCTGACCCAGGCCACGCAGGCGCCCTTGGCCCGGAAGCCCCCGGCCAGGCGGTTGATGACGGGAATGATGTTCGTGGCCGGCGGCAGGCCGTCGACGTAGAAGCGCTGCATGTCGATGATGACCAGCGCCGTGCGGCTGGGTTCGAAGCGGTCGTATATGCGCAGCCGCCCGCGCTTTTGCATGACGCGCTCGACGACGTGGCTGGGCATGATCTGCTGGGTGGTCATGGCAATCGGTACATCCGGAAAGTTGATCGGTCGGGCGACGCGGCCCTTTGCGAAGGGGGCCTATTTTTTTACAGTCTAGGGTGGAAAAACCCGCCTGAATAGACGAAAATCGCCTCATTCGCTATCGAAAAAACTTATATGCAGCCGACCACCACCCGCCTTTCCGAAGCCGCCGCGCCGTCTGTCTCCACCCGCCACTTGCGGGCCTTTCACGCGGTGTGCCGGTACGGCAGCGTCTCGCAGGCCAGCACCGTCCTGTGCCGCGCCCAGTCGGCGGTCACCCGGGCCGTGCTTCAGCTTGAAAGCGAACTGGGCGCCCCGCTGTTCGAGCGCTCGGTCCACGGCATGCTGCCCACGCGCTTCGGCCAGGTGCTGTTGCGCCGCGTCGAACGCGCCTTCGCCTACATGGACACCGCCTACCGCGACGTCGCCGTGCTGTCGCGCGACGCCCGGCGCACCGGGCTGTACAGCCTGCACATGAACGAGCGCCGGCTCAAGGCCCTCATCGAGCTCTCGCGCCGCCGCCACATGGGCGCGGCCGCCAACGCGCTGGGCATTTCCCAGCCCGCCGTCAGCCTGATGCTGCGCGACATCGAGCACGAGATCGGCGCCGCCTTGTTCGAGCGCGGCGTGCGCGGGCTCCACCCCACCCAGGCGGGCGAAACAGTCATCTGGCAATTGAAGCTGGCCCTGAACGAGGTGCGCATCGCCGCCGACGAGGTCGCCGCAATACGCGGCCTCAAGCAGGGCGAGGTGCGGGTGGGCGTGCTGTCGCTGGGCCGCAGCTATGTGCTTCCGGTGGCCATCACCCGGCTTTTGCGCAAGCATCCCGAGCTCAAGATCTCGACCATGGAGGGCTCGTTCGAAGTGCAGGTCGCCGCCCTGCGCGCCGGCGAAATCGACTTTATGCTGGGCGCCCTGCGCCCGCCCCAGCACTGCAAGGGCCTTAGCCGCGAGCCCCTCATCAACGACATGATGGCCGTTGTATGCCGGGCGGGCCACCCGCTTTGCACACGCGAAAACGTCTCGCTGGCCGACACCCTCGAATATGAATGGGTGCTGCCCCATTCCGGAACGCCCACGCGCAACCTGTTCGAGACCCTGTTTTCGGCGCGCGACATCAGCCAGCCGCACATTGCGCTCGAAACCACCGATCTTTCCATCATCCGCGAGGTCTTGCTCGACAGCGACATGCTTACAATCATCTCGCCCCACCAGTATCGGCGAGAGTTCTCGTCGGGTATGCTTTACCGGCTGGCGCTGCCACTGCCCGAAACGGCCCGCCAGGTGGGGCTGCTGCGCCGCACCGACGACCGGCCCTCGCCGGGCGCACAATTACTGCTTGCCGAGGTGCGCGCCATCACCTCCATACCGGAAGTTCCCCTTATGGATCTCGAGCCTTCACTATGACCAACCCCGCCCCACAAGTCCAATTTCGCATGCGCGTCTATCGCGACGGCACCATCGCCATCGGCCCCGGCCGCATCACGCTGCTCGAGGCCATCGACCGCACAGGCTCGATCTCGGCCGCCGCCCGGCAATTGAAGATGTCTTACAGGCGGGCCTGGCTATTGGTGAACGACACCAACAACGCCCTGAAGAAACCGGCGGTCACGTCGTCCGAAGGCGGCGCTTCGGGCGGGGGCAGCAAGCTTACCGAAACAGGCCAGGCGCTGATACGGCACTATCGCAATATCGAACTCATTGCGGCGCAAGCGGCAAAAGCCGACATCGACGCACTGACCGCGCTGATCGCCCGCTGAACCCGCGCCTCTTTCGCGCCGGAACCCTTTCCGCCCCGCTTTGCCTGCCCGACGTTTGCCGCCCGGTTAACGCCGGCTTATTTGTCGGCCGCCACTTTGGCCAGCAACCTGATCAGCGTCTTGCGCTCGCGGCCGGTAAGCTGGGCCCCAATCATGTCTTCATAGCGGCGCGACAGCGCTGTGAGCCGGCGAAGTTCTTCGCGGCCCCTGGGGGTGACGGCCAGGGCGTAGCTGCGCCGGTCGTCGGGAATGCTCTGGCGTTCGACATAGCCCAGCGATTGCAGGGCATCGATGACCTTCACCACGCTGGCCCGATTGACGCGCAAGGCATCGGCCAGGGCCGACTGATTGATGCCGGGCTGGTTGCCGATGATGCACAGCGCCGTCATGCGGCCCGGAGACAATGCGTCGGCCCCGAAAAGCCCGAACAGCACTTCGTATGACCGCACCTGGGCTTTCTTGATTTCGTACGCCAGCGAATCGCGCAGCAAGTCGATGTCGTCTTCTGCCGCCCGCCCGCTACGTGCCGGGCCCTCGCCGGCGGCAAGCGGTTGTGGAAGGTCGCCGTCAGTGCCGGCGGGATTGTATGTGTTCATCGATAGCGCTACCGAAAGTGCAATCGGGTTGCACGCAAAATATATCATCGGCCCCGGATCGGGACGCTCTTTTGCAGAATCTGCAGCCGGCCCCAGGGTTAGCACGGATGGAAGGCCGCAATCCGGGATAATATGATCTTTATAACTGTTAACCAGCCTAACAATATATTAGTATCGGCCCTTATGGACAAACGCGCTTGCCTGCGCAACGTCCTTCCGGGCGCACATATCAAGGACCCCCATGACCGGCCTGAACCAGGTAGTGGCCATCGACATCCACACCCACGCCACCGTTTCCACACGCAACGCACCCGACGAGGTCGCCATCGCCTTCGACGCCGCCATGGCGGCCTATTTCAAGGAAAAAATGCCTCGGCCCACCATCGCCGAGACCGCCGACTATTATCGCGAGCGCAATATGATGGCCGTGATTTTCACGGTCGACACCGAAAGGGCCAATGGCCAGGTACGCATCTCGAACGAAGAAGTGGCCGAAGAAGCCGCTCAGCACCGGGATGTACTCATTCCCTTTGCCAGCATCGATCCGCTGCGCGGCAAGATGGGGGCGCGCGAGGCACGGCGCCTGATCAAAGACTACGGCGTCCGGGGCTTCAAGTTCCATCCCTCGCAGCAAGAGTTCTACCCCAACGAACGGCGCGCCTACGATCTGTACGAAGCCATCGCCGAGGCCGGCCTGCCGGCCATCTTCCACAGCGGCCAGACCGGTGTGGGCGCGCGCATGCGCGGCGGCGGCGGCGTGCGCCTGAAGTACTCCGACCCCATGTATCTGGACGACGTGGCGGTTGACTTCCCCGACATGCCCATCGTCATCGCCCACCCCTCGTTTCCGTGGCAGGAAAACGCCCTGGCGGTGGCTACCCACAAGCCCCAGGTCTATATCGATCTTTCAGGCTGGTCGCCCAAGTATTTCCCGCCCATACTCATCCAGTACGCCAACACCGTCCTGAAGGACAAAATGCTGTTCGGCTCTGATTTCCCGGTCATCACGCCCGACCGCTGGCTCGAGGATTTCGACAAGATCGGCATCCGCGAGGAAGTAAAGCCGCTTATCTTGCGCGATAACGCCATCAGGCTGCTGGGCCTGGACAAAGACCCGGTCTATGGGCGCTATGTGCGCCTGCAGCCCCCCGCGGGCGACGGCTGCTGCTAGCTAAAATAAGCCTTGAACTCGTCGGGTATGGCCGCGCCTTTCAGGCGGCCCTCGCCGACGAGCTCGGCCCAGGCGCGCAGCTCGTGCCCGGTCGACACCAGGCGATCGCCGCATTTCACCGTGTAGGCCACCTTGAAGCGGCGCTCGGACCACTCGACGACATCGGCCTCGATGGTGATGACATCGTCGTAGGTGACCGGCGAACGGAACACACTGCCCACATCGACCAGCGGCGTCACCGCATTGAAGCGCGAACGGATGGTGCGCTGGCTAAGGCCCCTGCTGCGGCACAGGCCCTGGTAGGTGCTGTCGTACCAGTAAAAGAAAGTGGGGTAGAAGACGATGCCGGCATCGTCGCAATCGCCCCACTCGACGGTCAGGCTACGTTCAAACAGGCTCATTCGCCGCGCTCCGCAATGCAAAAGTTCTGATAATAGCCTTTTACGACCCTACTTGAGCTGCGGCAGGCCCATGATCTCGCGCGCCTCGGTCGGCGTGGCGGGTTCGTGGCCCATTTCGCGGATGAGGCGCACGGTGCGCTCGACCAGCTGAACGTTGGTAGCCAGCACGCCGTGCTCGTAGTACAGATTGTCTTCGAGGCCGGTGCGCGCATGGCCGCCCAGCAAAATGCCCTGGATCGTGGCCGGCAGCTGCGCGGGGCCGATCCCGCTGACGTTGAACACGGTGTTGGGCGGCAAGTGGTCGACCATCATCTGCAGGATGCGCGGAGTGTAGGGCAGCGCGCCCTGGAAGGCATTGACGCCGATCACGATGTTGATGAAGTGCGGCGCCTTGTCCAGGCCGGCCTTGATGGCATTGGTCACGTCCTGAAGAATGTCTTCAAGGCTGAAGACCTCCCATTCGGGCTTGATGCCGCGCGCCATCATCTTCTCGGCCAGCTCGCGGATGCGGGTGGGCGTGGTGGGAACCAGGATTTCCTTGCCGCCGAAGCTGGCGCATATGGTCTGCGCGTCGAGCGTGCACATCTCGGCGCCGGGGGCTTCCATGCCCTTCAGGCGCTCCTGGAAGTTGATTTCCCACAAGCCGTTGTTAAGCTGGTGGATCATGTCGCCGTTGATACCGCCGCCCGTCGAGTTGTTGAGCACGATATCGCATTTATCGCGTATCAGTGCGTTTATTTCGCCGTAGACCGCGGGGTCGCAAGTGGCCTCGTCGTCGCTGGCGCGGCGCGCGTGCAGAGCCACCACGCTGGCGCCCGCGTTGTAGCAGCGCAGCACGTCTTCAGCGATTTCCTTGGGCTGGGTGGGCAGGTTAGGGTTTTGCTTCTTGCTGGCCATGCCGCCCGTAGGGGCAACGGTGACGATGACTTTACGCTTGCTCATTGGATGTCTCCACTCAATTATCGGACGCCAGCTTTTCGTATGCCGCGGCCAGTTCAGGATCGATACGGCGCATGTCTTCATGAGACACGCGGCCTGTGCGGGTCATGTAGCTGTAAGCAAATTCTACCGGACTCATCGAGGGCACCAGCTCATCCATTTTTTCGTACCACTCGATGCTGGCATTGGCCGCCTCCCAGATCTTGCGCATGGGAGGCAGGCGCAGTTCGCGAAAGCGCTCGCGGGCACGCGCCACGTCTTCGCCCGTTTCCTTGAAGGCCTTGAACAGCGCAACGGCGTCTTCCATGGCCAGCCGGGTGCCCGAGCCTATGGAAAAATGGGCCGTGCGCAGCGCGTCGCCCAGCAAGACCACGTTGTCGAACCCCCATTGCTCATTCCAGATGACGGGAAAATTGCGCCAGTACGAGTGGTTGCTGACAATGGGATGGCCCTCCAGATCTTTCTCGAACACCCGCTCGCAATACGCAATGGTGTCTTCCGGGCTCATGGCGTCGAAGCCCGCGCGCCGCCAGGTGTCTTCTTCGACCTCGACCAGAAAGGTGCTCATGTCGGGCCGGTAGCGATAGTGGTGGGCGCAAAATACGCCCTGCCCCGTTTCGCGGAAAGTAAGCGTCAGGCTGTTGAAGGCCTTGGTGGTGCCGTACCAGATGAATTTATTGGGCCGCCAGTCGGTGGTGGTGCCCAGCTTCGCCTCGTTCTCGGCGCGGATCCACGATGCGACCCCGTTGGCGCCCACCACCAGGTCGGCGTCGCCGATTTCTTCCAGGCTATTCACCTCGGTCTCGAAGCGTATGGGCACGCCCAGTTGCTCTACATACTGGTACATCAGGGTCAGGAGCTCGAGCCTTCCGATCGAGGCAAAACCATTGCCCGCAATGGGAATGCGAGTGTCGTTGTGGACAACGGTGATCTCGGGCCAGTTTTCCAGATGGGGCGTAAGGTAGTGGTAAAGCTGCTCGTCGTCGCCTTTCAGGAACTCGAGGGCGCGATCGGAAAACACCACGCCGAAGCCCCAAGTGGCATCGCGCGGGTTGCGCTCGTAGATGACGATGTCGTGCGATGGGTCGTGCTGCTTCATCAGTGCGGCAAAGTAAAGCCCCGCGGGGCCGGCGCCGATGATTCTGATCTTCATTGACTGTCTCCTAGACTGCGTACGCCGCCCTGGGCGCCTTCGCCGGCGCGCTCGCAAGCGGGCGCCGCGCATACCGCTAATAGTAGTGCAAGCCCGGGTTATAAAAATAATGCCTGGGTGATATAGTCGTTATTCGAAATTCGGTTAACCACGCCATTACTGCCCTCCAGCCCCGGGGCAGCCTCGCCACCTTCCAGCCTTACTCAATGCACACACGTCTGCTCGAATACATGCTGCGGGTCGCCGAGCTGGGAAGCATCAACAAAGCCGCGCTGGACCTGAACCTTTCCCAGCCCACGCTTTCCCGCCACATTGCCACGCTGGAAAAAATGATGGGCACGACGCTGTTCGTGCGCACCCAGGGCGGGGTCAGCCTGACTGAAGCGGGCAAATTGCTGGCCGACCGCGCCCGCCCGCTGCTGCGGCAGTTTTCCATGCTGAAGGACCAGGTGGGCGAAATGGCCTCCGGCCAGTTGTCCATAGGCGTACCCGCCTCATGGCAAAAAATCTTTACCTCGCCCTTCGCCGGCACGCTGGTGACCCAGCACCCGGAAATCAAGCTGCGTGTCCATGAAGGGGTCAGCAATATGCTGCGAGACCATCTCTTGGCCGGCCTGCTCGACCTGTGCATCATCCCCTTCGATCCCGCACCGCCCACAGGCTACGCCCAGACCCCGCTGGTTCGCGAGCCGCTGATCGTGCTGGGCAGCCAGGCCGACCACCTCAAGCCCCACGAAGCAACGCCCATATCGCGCCTCGACGGCGCCAAGCTGATCCTGCCGGGACGCCCCAACGCCATCACCTCGCAAATCGAGCACATGCTCAAGCGCAAGGGCATGGATTTCAGCATCGCGGTGGAAACCGACACCCTGGGGCTGTGCCTGGACCTGGCCCGCGAGGGGCTGGGCCTGACCATCGTGCCCGCCTGCGCCCTGTACGAGCATGGTCTTTCCGACATCAGCTGGAGCCCGCTGCGAGGGCTGTACCTGACGTGGTCGCTATTCGAAAGCCTGGCGCGCTCGCATTCTCAGGCGGTGCACGAAGGACGCCGCCTGGTGCATGCCACCGTGGCCGAGGCTATTGCGCGGGGCTCGTGGCACGGGGTGGAAGCCGCGAGCAGGCCTGGTCTCTCGGTGCCAGCGCAGTCGGCTGAATGAGCCCTGCAAAATGCCAGTGGCGCCCAGACTCGGAATCTTGCCAAACCCCCAGCCCTTAAACAGCCTGCGCCGAGTCAGGGGCCCGTCGGCTGCCTCTCACTCCCCCCTATGATACATTTTGAAACTCTTTCACGCCGCGCTGCGGGCGCTCTGGTTCGGCGGCGAAAACCGGCCGCCTGCGTTGAAATTGAAAGACATTGAGCGATTTTGAACTTTATTTACTGGGTATTGGAATCATCTCGCCATTTGCCCAACGGCCCCGGCATGCCTACCATAGCCGGATACGTTCTCATCATTATCATTGCCGCCCATGACCACCATCACCACGCTTGAAGTTCGCCGCAAGCAAGAGACAGCCCCTCTGCGCTGGACAATCTCCCAGATCGCCGAACTCTACGAGCTTCCTTTCCTCGATCTTCTTTTCCGCGCCCAGACGGTGCATCGTGAACACCACGAGCCCAACACCGTCCAGCTTTCCAGCCTGCTGTCGATCAAGACCGGCGGCTGCCCGGAAGACTGTTCGTACTGCCCCCAATCGGCGCGCTACGAAACCGAGGTAGAGCGTGAAAAACTGATGCCGCTCGACGAAGTGCTTGAAGCCGCGCGCCAGGCCAAGGCCGGCGGCGCACAACGGTTCTGTATGGGTGCGGCATGGCGCTCGCCCAAGCCGCATCAGATCGACGCGGTGGCCGAAATGGTGTCGGCAGTGAAGGCCCTGGGCCTGGAAACCTGCGTTACCCTGGGCATGCTCAAAGAAGGCCAGGCCGAACAACTGCGCGATGCCGGGCTTGATTACTACAACCACAACCTCGATACATCGCCCGAGTTCTATGGCCAGATCATCACCACGCGCACCTACCAAGACCGCCTCGACACGCTCGAGCGAGTACGTGGCGCAGGCATCAATGTGTGCTGCGGCGGCATCGTCGGGCTGGGCGAATCGCGCCGCGAGCGTGCGGGCCTGGTCGCCCAACTGGCCAATATGAACCCCTATCCCGACTCGGTGCCCGTCAACAACCTCGTCAAGGTCGAAGGCACGCCCCTGCACGGCACGCCCGACCTCGACCCCTTCGAGTTCATCCGCACCATCGCCGTGGCCCGCATCACCATGCCCAAGGCCGTGGTACGGCTCTCGGCCGGGCGCGAAGCCATGAGCGAGACCATGCAGGCGCTGTGCTTTGCCGCAGGCGCAAACTCGATCTTCTACGGCGAAAAGCTGCTGACCACCGGCAACCCGCAGTACATGCAAGATCGGGCCCTGTTCGAGCGCCTGGGCCTGCGTGAAGCCGGCCACCACGGCCACGACACGGCGCACCAGGCTTTGAACCAGGCCTGATCCGCCAAGCCGAAAGCCAACCGCCCAGCCAGCCTCTCATGCTCAGCCTTGTGGCGAGCGTCGCATCCAGCGTCGCCGTCTCCGTCCTGCTGAAGGTCGCACGCCGGCAGAACATCCGGGTGGATCAGGCCATCGCCGTCAACTACCCCGTGGCCGCCCTGCTGTGCCTGGCGCTATTGCACCCTCAGCCAGAGCAACTGCTTGCTCCCGGCACGCCGTGGTGGGTGCTGATTCTGCTTGGCCTTCTGCTTCCGGGCATCTTCCTGGCCATGGCGGGTGCGGTGCGCCATGCCGGCATCGTGGTCAGCGATGCGGCCCAGAGGCTTTCGCTTCTGATCCCCCTGGCGGCGGCTTTTCTGCTGTTCGGCGAAACCGCATCGCCTGCAAAGCTGGCGGGCATGGCCGTGGCCCTTGCAGCGCTGGTCTGCCTGCTCTGGCAGCCCGGCCGCATGGACATCGCGGCACAGGACAGCGCGGGCCCGGCTGCCCGGCCTGGCGACATTCCATCCGGCGGCAGGGCCGGGACGCTGACTGTGCTGCTTTGCGTGTGGGCGGGCTATGGCGCAATCGACATCCTGTTCAAGCAAATGGCGCGAAGCGCCGTGGACTTCGCCAGCAGCCTGCTTGCCGCCTTCGTGCTGGCCGGGCTGGCCATGGGGGCATGGCTAGCCAGCCGCCGCGCCCGATGGCGGGCGCGCAGTGTGGCGGCAGGCGTGCTGCTGGGCGCGCTGAACTTCAGCAACATCTATTTCTACCTGCGCGCCCACCAGCAGTATCCCGACAATCCCACCCTGGTCTTCGCCTCGATGAACATCGGCGTCATCGGCCTGGGGGCCCTGGTGGGCGCCTGGGTGTTCAAGGAAGGGCTGCCGCCCAACAAGCTTGCGGGATTGGTCCTGGCCGTCGTCGCCATAGGGCTGCTGATGCCGCGCTGAGAGCGACGGGCAGCAAGGCCCGCCGCCTGGCCCTGGCCGCCGATCTGCCCGGCAGCCGGCCCGGCCGACCCACGGCCAAGAAATCAGGTCGCGGCCGCCGCCTCTTCGGGCACAGGCTCGGCCGAGACGTCGCTTTCGACGTCGACCCGCGGATCGAGTGCGGCCACCACGGGCGTGGCCTGCACTTCGGACATGGGCACGAACTGGGTCGGAGCATCGGCACTGAGGTGATCGCCGCTTACCCGCTGCGGCCTGACATACAGCACCAGCACGGCGGCGCAGGCCGACACGAACATGAAGAAGGTCTGCGTGCCGATTCCGCGCATCAAGGCGCCCGCTATCAAAGGCCCCAGACAGGCTCCCAGGCCGTAGATCATGAGCACGATGGCGCTGAGGCCGACGCGGCGTTCGGGTTCTATATTGTCATTGGCAAAGGCCACGCCAACGGGATAAAGGGGAAACTGCAATATGCCGAAGGCACAGGAGATCACCAGCAATGCCCAGTAAGGCAACTGCACCCAGCCCCACAGTGGCACACCCACCAGCAACAGCAGCAATGAAGTGACGCGGATGAGGCCGGCGCGATTGAGCCTGTCGGCCAGCCAGCCCATGGGCCCCTGGGCCACCAGCCCGGCCGCGACGCCCGCCGCCACGAAGATGGCGGCCTGGTCATAGCTGAGCCCCTGCCTTACCGCGAAGACGGGGCCCAGACCATAGAACGCCCCTGTAAGCAGGCCGGTGATGAAGACCGTGGCCAGCGACATGGGCACCAGCGAAAAGTAGTAGCGGGGCTTGATGGGCACGGGCACCTGCATGGCGGGGTGCAGGCGTCCCGTCAGCGCAATGGGCACCAGGCACAGCACCGAGCACATGGCCGCAAAGATAATGGGCTTGAAATCCAGCTCGGGGAACATGACCAGGGCAAATTGGCCCAGCACCATGCCCAAGCCGGAAAACACCATGTACAGCGCGAAAATGCTGCCGCGAATCTTGTTTTCGGCCTGCTCGTTCAGCCAGCTTTCCACCACCATGAACTGGGTGACCATGGCCAGGCCCACCAGCAGGCGCAGCGCCAGCCACAGCCAGAGATTGTCAGCCAGGGCCATGGTCAGCAACGCCGCCGTGACGATGGCGGCGCCGGCCGAGTAGGCGCGTATGTGGCCGAACTTGATGATCAGTTTGTGGCCCACCCGCGCGCCGGCCACCAGGCCGAAATAATACGCGGCCATCTGGGCGCCCACCCATATTTCGGACACCGAAGCCGCGGTCAGCCACAGGCTGAGGAAGGTGTTGAACAGGCCTGTGCCCACCAACATCAGCAGCGTGGCGAGGTAAAGCGAGAAAAAGGACGCGACGTTCTTCAGCATGAATAAGCACTGCCGGCCGGCAGCGCCGGGCGGTAGATCAAATCGTGGGAATCAGGCCCCCGCGCGGCCAAGCCATGGCGCGAAGGGGGTTGGCCGCATCGCTGCGGCACCCGCCATGCCGGCAGGCGTGGCCGGGGGCATCAGCGCCAAGCGGCCAGGCCCGGATCAGAGCTGCTTGAGCAGCGTCTGGGCATCGCTTACGTTCAGGCCGGGGCCTTGTTCGAGGTTGAGCTTTTCGACCACGCCGTCGCGCAGCAAGGCCGAATAGCGCTGCGAACGCACCCCCAGGCCCTTGTCGACCAGGTCTAGCTCGAGGCCCAGGCTCTTGGTCCAGGTGCCGCTGCCGTCGCCCAGCATGCGGACGCGGCCGTCGACGCCCAGGCTCTTGCCCCAAGCACCCATGACGAAGGGGTCATTGACCGCCACGCACCAGATCTCGTCCACGCCCTTGGCCTTGAGCTGGTCGGCCGCCTCGAGATAGCCGGGCAGGTGTTTTTCGGAGCAGGTGGGCGTAAACGCGCCGGGCACCGCAAACAGGGCCACTGTCTTGCCCTTGGCCTGCTCGCCCACCTTGAACGGGTTCGGCCCCAGGCCGCAAGCATCGGTCTCGACCTGCACGTACTCGGCCAGCGTGCCCTCGGGAATGCGATCGCCTTCTTTGATGGTCATGTGTTTCTCCTGTGGATTGGATGGGTGGCATCGCGCCGGCCGCGGTGCAAAGCTACGACCGCGCCGGCGCGTACAGTATCGGTTGTAGCATGTTCCAGGCCCCCACGAGCGGGAAAACCCTGAGCCCAATGATGAAAATCCGCCTGATGCCCGCAGGACACAAAACATCGCGAACAGACACATATGCATACGCCGCTTTCATGTCCTGGTAATGAAAGTTGGGCACAATGGATTTCCTCGCGTTCCCGGCGCGTCACGAACACACAGAGTAGGGGCCTTGCATGATACTGCCCAAAATGTCCGCCGCCCTGCTGTCCATGAGCTTTTTCGGCAGCGCCTATGCCTGCGCCGACCTGCACGGCCATACCTCGCTGGATCAGTGGGTGGTGATATGCGGGGCCGCGAACGGCGCCGCAGCGGTGTTCCAGGCCCTGCCCCACGACCTGGCCCAGCACCGCGAAACTGCCAAGACCCACATCAGCCGTTTCGCCGCCGAAAGCGGCATGAGCGCGCTTGAATTCGAACCCCTGTTCGAACGCGGGCTGACCGAAGGCCAAAGGCTGGTCGCCAGCCGCAGCACCCTCTTCACCCCGCGAAAAGTCGCCCTGCTCGACGGCTTCCATCACGACAAGCACATCGCCTACGCCGATGTGCGGCGTGCGTTCAGCTCGTAGGCGACTGGCGACACGCCGTTCGCTGGCTCGAGTGCACAAGCTCGCGGGCATGCCTGCACGGCGTGCCGGCGCTGCTTCGAACCCATCGGCAAAGCTGTTCTTGCGGGTATCGCGTATAGTATAAGGACCTGATCCTTATCCATTTTTCGACATGAGCCACACCCCGTCGGCCGAGCCCGCGCTCAGCCACCTCGACGATGCCGGCCAGATCCGCATGGTCGACGTCAGCAGCAAGCTTCCCACCCAGCGCAGCGCCACGGCGCAATGCCGCGTCCGCATGAGCGCCCAGGCCTATCGCCTGCTTACCGCGCAAGAAAACAGCAAGGGCGAAGTCCTTAACACGGCGCGCGTGGCCGGTGTGCTGGCGGCCAAGCGATGCGCCGAGCTCATCCCCCTGTGCCACAGCCTGCCGCTCAGCTTCGCCGGCATCGAGTTCTTCCCCGAAGACGAGCACCACGCGATCACGGTGCGCGCCACCTGCCGCACCGACTACAAGACCGGGGTCGAGATGGAAGCCATGACCGCCTGCAGCGTGGCCGCGCTTACCATCTACGACATGTGCAAGGCGGCCGACAAAGGGATTGTCATCGAAGACGTGCGGCTCAAACACAAGTCCGGAGGTAAAAGCGGTGAGTGGCACAGCGATTAATGTTCTGTATTTTGCCCAGGTCGCCGAACTGACCCAGGTGCGCCAGGAATCCTGGCCGCTTCAAGGGCCGATCAGCGGGGCCGACTGGCTGGCGCAGCTCGAACAGCGCTATCCCCAGCTGGCGCCCACCCGGCGGCTGAAGCTGGCCGTCAACCAGTTCCATGTGCGGCCCGACAGCGTCATTCAGCCAGGCGACGAAGTCGCCGTGTTCGAGCCCGTGACCGGAGGCTAGCCATGGTCATTGTCCAGCAACACGACTTCGACTCCGCAGCCCTGGTGGCGCAACTGCGCGAGCGCACGGCGGGCAAGGCCGGTGCGCTGGTCACCTTCACCGGCTACGTGCGCGACTACGCGCCCGACCAGGCCACGCAAAGCCTGTTCCTCGAGCACTACCCCGGCATGTGCGAACGCGAGATCACTGAAATCTGCGATACCGCGCTGTCGCGCTGGGACGTCGCCGAAGTTCTGGCCGTGCATCGCTATGGCGAACTGCACCTCAAAGATCAGATCGTGTTCGTTGCAGTCGCCAGCGCGCATCGCGGCCAGGCCTTCCTGGCCTGCGAGTACGTCATCGACGCACTGAAAACCCGCGCGCCCTTCTGGAAGCGCGAAACGCTGGCCGGCGGCGATCGTTTTTGGGTGCAGCAACGCGAGGCCGATGCCGAAAAAACCGAGCAATGGAACCAACCCTGAAGAGCCGACCATGAGCAAAGCAGATCCCAACGCCCCCCGCATTTCGCTGAACTGCGCGGTGCTGACCATCTCCGATTCGCGCACGCCCGAAACCGATACCTCGGGCGACTACCTGTCCGAAGCCATCGCCGCCGCCGGGCACCGCTGCGTGCGCCGCGGGCTCTGCGCGGGCAATATGTACGAGCTGCGCAAGATCATCAGCGACTGGATCGCCGATGATGAAATCCAGATCGTCATCACCAACGGCGGCACGGGCTTCAGCCACCAGAAATCCACCGGCGCGGCCCTTACGCCGCTGCTCGACATGACACTGGCCGGGTTCGGCGAACTGTTCCGCCATCTGTCGTATCTTGAAATCGGCACGTCCACCCTGCAGTCGGACGCCTTCGCGGGGGTGGCCAACAACACCCTGGTCTTCTGCGTGCCCGGCTCCACCGGCGCCTGCAAGACAGCCTGGGAAGGCATCATCAAAGAACAGCTCGACAGCACCCATCGGCCCTGCAACTTCGCCACGCATTATCTCAATACGTCCGAAGCGCTGGGCCTTTAAGGCCTTGCCGCGGGGCCGGCCATCGGCCTGCCCGCGCCATTGCAGCCATCAACTTTCACACCGCTGATAACGACATGCTTGAATTCGACGTCGCCCAGGCCCAGCTTGCCCAGGCCGGAAACGCCCCCACAAAAACCGAAGACTGCCCCTTGCACCAGGCACAGGGCCGCATCCTGGCCAAGTCGCTGACCGCCCACCTCGACATGCCGCCGGCCGACAACAGCGCCATGGACGGCTATGCAATTCGCTTCGCCGACTACCAGCCGGGCCGCGGCCTGCCCGTGCAGCAGCGCTGCTACGCCGGCGAACAGCCCCAGCCGCTGCAGGCCGGCCAATGCATCCGCATTTTCACGGGCAGCCTCATTCCCGAAGGGGCGGATACGGTCGTCATACAAGAAGACGCCACTGAAACCGACAACGTCCTGCTCATCGATCAAGCGCCCAAGCTGGGCGAGCACATACGCCGGCGCGGCGAAGACGTGCAGAAAGACAGCACGCTGCTTGAAGCGGGAAGGCGCATCGGCGCCGCCGAGATCGCCCTGCTCGCCTCCCAGGGCTATGCCCAGGTGCCCGTCTATCCCCGGCTGAAAGTCGGCATTCTTACTACCGGCGACGAATTGGCCGAACTGGGTACGCCCTTGCAGGCGGCACAGATCTACAACTCCAACGGCCCCATGCTGGCCGCCCTGGTGACGGGGCTGGGCGCCGACCCGGTTCATGTGCTGCATGCCAAAGACACCTTCGAATCGCTGCAGCAGGCACTGAACACGCTGATAGCCGATTGCGATCTCATCATCAGCGTCGGCGGCGTATCGGTAGGCGAAAAAGACCTGGTCAAGCCCGCCATCGAAAAGGCCGGTGGCGAGCTCGACCTGTGGCGCGTCAGGATGAAGCCCGGCAAGCCGGTGGCCCTTGCGCGCGCACAGGGCAAGCCCATCGTCTGCCTGCCCGGCAACCCTGTATCGGCCTTCGCGGTGTTTGCCCTGCTGGTTTCGCCGCTGGTGCGCCGCATGCAGGGGCGCGAGCAATGGCTGCCTCCCATCGAACACGCCCAGCTGGACAGCCAGCCGCCCTTCAACGACATACGGGATGAATTCATTCGCGTGCGCGCCCAACGCGGCGATAACGGCCACACTCGGCTCGGCGTCTTTTCCCGCCAGGGCTCGGGGGTGATCAGCTCGCTGCCCTGGTCCGACGGCCTGGCCCGCATTCCGGCCGGCAGGCAATTCAAGGAAGGCGATCTCGTGCCCTACTACAGCTGGGCAAGCTGGCTGGTGTAGGCGCCACGCGCATCCAGGGCGGGCCAGGGCCCGCGGCAGGGTCTACGAAGCCGCCCCCTGCCCGCCTGCCGCACGCCAGTCTTCAGGCGTATTGATATTGCGGAAAAGGCCAGGGTCGTCGCCGAAGTCGACCGGCACGGCACCGTGGCGCCGGTGCCAGTCAAGCACCTTGCGGCCGCCTTCCAGCAGATAAGACCGCAGGTCTCGTTGCAGGTCGCAGCGCACCAGCATGCATAAGGGGTGCTCTTTGCCGCCCGCACAAGCGTAGGCCAGCGGGGCCTTGCCCCCCGCCGCTTCGGCAAGCCGCGCAGGCATGTCCATGGGCAGGCGCGGCACGTCCACCGGCGACACCAGCAGCCAGGGCCGCCGGGAACGCACCATGACACTGGCCACCCCGGCCAATGGGCCGGCGTCGCCGCCGAATTCGGCATCGTCGGGAACACAAAGCCCGTGGCGGCCGTAGATATCAAGATGCCGGTTGGCGCTGATATAAAGTGTGTCGACCCAAGGAGCCAGAGTCTGCGCCACTCGCTGCACCAGCGGAGCGCCGTCGAGCATCAGCAGGCCCTTGTCGACCGCCGGGCCGCCCTGGCCCCGCATGCGGCGCGACTGGCCG
>Ga0180218_1000481_pt1 | contig 36876 bp, 35 predicted proteins | sample eDN3rd37CKraftBY_FD_151334 | JGI IMG/M metagenome (GOLD analysis project Ga0180218, IMG submission 151334) | Enriched backyard soil microbial communities from Emeryville, California, USA - eDNA 3rd pass 37_C Kraft BY (version 2) (version 2) | ecosystem: Environmental > Terrestrial > Soil >... | reverse complement strand
ACCGCGGACTCGACACCCTGTTCTCCCGCCAGACCCGCGCGCTGATCGAGAATTCCGTCATCGTCGCCCAAGCCTATCTCAACGAGCAGGCCCGGGCCGTGCAGGGCGACACCGGCCTGATGGCGTTCGACCTGACGCGCCATCGAACCATGTTCGATCAGGATCGCCCGCTCTATCACAAGATGCTCAACGAGCAGGCGCTGGTCCGGAATTTCGCGCTTGCCATGATCGTCAATTCTCAGGTCGAGATCGTCGAGCAGGCGGACAAGAAGGTCGAGCGCAATTTCATCACCCCGTCGAAGGAGACCATCCAGAAGGTCGGCGATACATCCCCGGAGATCGGCATTTCTCTCGATGAGAATTATATCGCCTCGATCATCAAGCTGCGCGCCTATGACGATGCCTATCTGTTCGTCGTCCGGCTGATGGACCCCGTGGTGGCCGGGCAGTTGCGCCGCACCCTCGACAGTATCGACGAATTCACGGCGGTGGAATCGCGTCGCCTCGGCGTGCAGATCGGATTCTGGTCGATGTATGTCATCATCGCGCTGACGGTGCTCCTGTCCGCGGTCTGGATCGGCATCAATTTCGCCAATTATCTGGTCGCGCCGATCCGCCGTCTGATCGGCGCGGCGCAGGCCGTGTCGGCCGGCAACCTGTTCGTCCAGGTTCCGACGCGGCGCGCGGAAGGCGATCTTGCCAACCTCGGCACGACCTTCAACACCATGACCCGGGAGTTGCGCACCCAGCGCGACGACATCATGCGCGCACGCGACCTGATCGACAGCCGCCGCCGCTTCACCGAGGCCGTGCTGGCCGGCGCCAGCGCAGGCGTCATCGGCGTCGATCCCGCAGGGCGGGTCAACATCCTCAACCGCTCGGCGGAAAAGCTGATCGGCTGCAACGAGGCCGACGCGCTCGGCCGGCCGCTGATCGAAATGCTGCCGGAACTGACGGACATGCTCGCGGTCGCCGAGCAGGGTCCGCTGCGGCTCGCACAGCGCGAGATCACCATCAGCAGGGATGGGCGGGAACGCAATCTCTCCGTGCGCGTGACGAGCGAACACACCCCGGATGCGGAGCATGGCTATGTCGTCACGCTCGACGACATCACTGAACTGGTGTCCGCGCAGCGCACCTCCGCCTGGGCGGATGTTGCACGCCGCATCGCGCATGAGATCAAGAATCCGCTCACGCCGATTCAGCTTTCGGCCGAGCGTCTTCGCCGCAAATACGGCTCCAAGATCACGGAAGATCCCGCCATCTTCCAGCAATGCACCGACACCATCGTGCGGCAGGTCGATGACATCAAGAGAATGGTAGACGAGTTCTCCCGCTTCGCGCGCATGCCCAAGGCCGAAATGGTCGAGGAGGACGTCGCCGATACGGTGCGGCAGGCGGCGTTCCTGATGCGTGTCGGCTATCCCGATATCGATATCGAGGTCGAAACGGAATCGGACGAGATGCCTGCGCGGTTCGACCGCCGCCTGATCTCGCAGGCGCTGACCAACATCATCAAGAACGCCACCGAGGCGATCTCCGCAGTACCGGATGAAGAAATGGAAGGACGCGGACACATCGGCGTGTCGGCGGCGCGTGACGGCAACGACATCGTCATCGAAGTCATTGACAACGGCATCGGGCTTCCCAAGGAAAACCGCAACCGCCTGCTTGAGCCCTATGTCACCACGCGAGAGAAGGGAACCGGCCTTGGCCTCGCCATCGTTGGCCGCGTTCTGGAGGAACACGGCGGCAAGATCGAACTGCGCGACGCCGCCTTGAAGATTCCGGGCCAGCGCGGCGCTTGGGTGAGGCTGCGCTTTGCCGCCGAGATCGTGGGCAGGGACCTCCGGCCGACGACGTGAAAACCATTACGCCATAACAGGAACCCTCGTTCGCCCCGAACGACAGCATATTGAAGATACGCCATGGCAGCCGATATTCTGATCGTTGACGATGAAGCCGATATCCGCGAACTCGTCGCCGGCATCCTCCAGGACGAGGGCTATACCACGCGCACAGCCCGCGACAGCGACGACGCGCTCACCGCCATCGCCAGCCGCAGGCCCGGCCTCGTCTTCCTCGATATCTGGCTCCAGGGCAGCAAGCTCGATGGCCTGCAACTGCTTGACCAGTTGAAAAGCCTGCATCCGGACCTGCCGATCGTGATGATCTCCGGACATGGCAACATCGAAACCGCTGTGGCTGCGATCAAGCAGGGCGCTTATGATTTCATCGAGAAGCCATTCAAGGCGGATCGCCTGATCCTGGTCGCAGAACGGGCCCTCGAAACCTCCCGTCTCAAGCGGGAAGTGAAGGCGCTCAAAACTCTCGCGCCGCTGGCGGACCATCTGGTGGGCCGTTCGCCGGTGATGAATCAGTTGCGCGCGATGGTCGAGAAGGTCGCGCCGACCAACAGCCGCATTCTCATCGTTGGCCCCTCGGGCTCCGGTAAGGAGATGACGGCGCGCATGATCCATGCGCTGTCGGCCCGCTCAAGCGGGCCCTTCATCGTCATCAACGCGGCGGCGATCATCCCTGAGCGGATGGAAATCGAGCTGTTCGGCGTTCAGCGTGGCGAGAACGGTTCGGAGCGCAGCATCGGCGCGCTCGAAGAGGCGGACGGCGGCACGCTGTTCATCGACGAGATCGGCGACATGCCGCGGGAAACCCAGAACAAGATTCTGCGCGTCCTCATCGACCAGACATTCCAGCATGTCGGGGGAACCAACAAGATATCCGTTGACGTCCGGATCATTTCGTCCACCGCGCGGAATATCGAGGCCGAGATCGCAGAAGGCCGGTTCCGCGAAGACCTCTATCACCGCCTGTCCGTGGTGCCGCTGCGCGTGCCGCCGCTTGCGGAGCGGCGGGAGGATATCGGCGAACTCGTCAGCTATTTCATGGAGCAGATCTCGCAGACCACGGGGCTGTCCCGCCGCGTCATCGGCGAGGATGCGATGGCCGTGCTCCAGACCCACGACTGGCCGGGGAACGTGCGCCAACTCCGGAACAATGTCGAACGGCTGATGATCCTCGCCAGCGGGGGCCCGGATACGGTCATCACCTCCGAGATGCTGCCGCCGGATGTCGGCTCCATGGTGCCGGCGATGCCGAACGGCAATGGCGGCGAACAGCTCATGGGTTTGCCGCTGCGGGAGGCGCGGGAAATTTTCGAGCGCGAGTATCTCGTCGCCCAGATCAGCCGTTTCGGCGGCAACATCTCCCGCACGGCGGAGTTCGTCGGAATGGAGCGTTCCGCCCTTCACCGCAAGCTCAAGGCGCTCGGCATCGATTGAGCCGCATCGGCGGCAGGGCGGCAAAGGACATCGCGCCGGCGGCCGGTCTCCACTTCGCTCGAAAACGCTCTAGTGTTGCTGCGTGGATTCGACCGGTCCGGGGAATGCTTCGATGTCGCGAGTTGCCTATGTCAACGGCCGGTATGTGTCCCACCGGCACGCCATGGTGCATGTGGAGGATCGCGGCTACCAGTTTTCGGATGGCGTCTATGAGGTCTGCGAGATCCGGGACGGGCATCTCATCGACGAGCGCCGGCATCTGGCGCGGCTGAAACGCTCTCTCGGCGAATTGCGGATCAGAATGCCCATGGAGCCGACAGCGCTGGGTATCGTGCTGCGCGAAACGGTGCGACGCAACCGGGTGCGGAACGGGCTGGTCTATATTCAGGCTACCCGGGGGGTAGCGCGCCGCGACCATGCCTTTCCGCCCGCCGACACCCCGCCGTGTCTTGTGGTCACGGCCCGGAATCTCGACTTCGCGGCCAACGACCGTCAGGCCGCCGAGGGTGTCGCCGTCATCACGCTGCCGGATAACCGATGGGACCGCGTCGACGTCAAAACGGTGGCGCTGCTGCCCAATGTTCTCGCGAAACAGGCGGCGCGGGAGCAGGGTGCCAGGGAAGCCTGGTTCGTGGACCGGGATGGCTTCGTCACGGAAGGCTCATCGACCAACGCCTGGATCGTGACCGACCGGGCCATCGTGACCCGGCCGGCGGAGCAGGGCATCCTTCGGGGAATTACCCGCACCGTGCTGATCGAAATGGCGGCCCGCCTCGGGCTCGCCTTCGAGGAACGACCGTTCACGGTGGATGAAGCCTATGCCGCCCGGGAGGCATTCGTCACCGCGGCCAGCCAGATCGTGATGCCCGTGATCCGGATCGACGGCCGTTCCATAGGGGACGGGCGGCCCGGTCCGGTGACCGGGCGCCTGCGCCGCGATTTCCACGCTCATGCCGAGCGGAGCTGATCGGGTTTCCCACATCCGTAACAATTCCAACACGTTGGGCTTGCGTCAGAGAGCCGCCTACCATCTAATGGCGCTGCTGCGGACCTGGGGGGTACGAACGATCGACCTCCCGGTCTGGCCATAACAGTCTGCGGAGCGGGGTCCGCGGGCGCATAACGGAACAACGCCAATGGCGGCCACTCAAAACCTTCAGGACACCTTCCTCAACCATGTTCGCAAGGCGAAAACACCGCTCACCATCTTTCTGGTGAACGGCGTGAAGTTGCAGGGCGTCGTCACCTGGTTTGACAACTTTTGTGTTCTTCTGCGGCGTGATGGGCATTCACAGCTCGTCTATAAGCACGCCATTTCGACCATCATGCCCGGCCATCCTATCCAGCTTTTCGAAGGTGGCGAGGAAGGTGCAGGCGAAAGGGGCTGATTGGAGCCGCAGTCTTCCGATACGGCCAGCGATGGCCCTGCGCCCACCGCCGGTTCCACCGGCCGGGCGATCGTGATCGAGCCGCACCCGCGCAGCCGCCGAGACGGGCAGGAGCGGGGCGGCGGGATGCGCGAGCCATCCGCGCGTCTTGAGGAAGCGATCGGCCTGGCCGCCGCCATCGACCTGGAGGTCGTGGCCTCCGACATCGTTCAGCTCTCGGAAATCCGGCCCGCGACCTACATCGGCAAAGGCAAGGCCGAAGAGATCGCCGAACTGGCGAAGGCCCATGATGCGGAGATCGTCATCATGGATTGCGCGCTGTCACCCGGCCAGCAGCGCAACCTTGAAAGGGACCTGAATGCCAAGGTGCTGGACCGCACCGGCCTCATTCTCGAAATCTTCGGCCGCCGCGCGCAGACCCGCGAGGGCACGCTTCAAGTCGAACTCGCGCATCTGACCTATCAGAAAAGCCGGCTGGTCCGCTCATGGACCCATCTCGAACGCCAGCGCGGCGGCTTCGGCTTTCTGGGCGGGCCGGGCGAAAGCCAGATCGAGACGGACCGGCGGCTCATTCAGGAGCGGATCGTCCGCATCGAAGCAGATCTTGAGAAGGTCAAGCGCACCCGCAAGCTGCATCGCGACAGCCGCAAGCGCGTGCCGTATCCGGTCGTGGCGCTGGTGGGCTATACCAACGCCGGCAAATCCACGCTGTTCAACCGCATGACCGCGGCGGAAGTGCTGTCGGCGGACATGCTGTTCGCGACCCTCGACCCGACCCTGCGATCGGTGGACCTGCCGCACGGCACGCGGGTGATCCTGTCCGATACCGTGGGGTTCATTTCCGACCTGCCGACGATGCTCGTTGCGGCTTTCCGCGCGACGCTGGAGGAGGTCATCGACGCGGACGTGATCCTGCATGTCCGGGACGTGTCCCATGTCGATGCGGATGCCCAGGCCCAGGATGTGGAGGACGTTCTGCGCCAGCTCGGCATCGAAAGCGGAACCGACCAGCGCATCGTCGAGATCTGGAACAAGATCGATCTGCTCGAACCTGAGCGGCGCGAAAGCCTGGCCAATACCGCTTCGCGCCGGACCGGAAAAGCGCATCCCATTCTGGTGTCAGCCCTGACCGGCGAAGGCATCCGTGACCTGACCGACGCGATCGAAGACCGGCTGGCGCAGCGCCGCACGGTGCGGCAGGTCCGGGTTCCGGCCGGAGATGGCGCTGGCCTGAGCTGGCTGCACCGTCATGCGGAAGTGCTGTCCCGGACCGATCTGGACAGCGGCGACATGCTCGTCACCATCCGGGCGGAGCCGACGCGGCTGGACGAAGTGTACCGCAGGTTTCCGGCAGATACCGATTCCGGCTGAAGGTCCGGGCAACCGGTGCGGCGGGGTGGAGTCAGGCGCTGTCGCCCGCGACCGCTTCCGCCTCTGTTGCCTTGGCCGCATTCCAGAGCGCATCCATTTCCGCAAGGCTGGCAGTCTCGGCGGAGCGTCCCTCGGCGGCGAGGGCCTGCTCGATCCAGCCGAAGCGGCGCTCGAATTTGGCGTTGGTCGCGCGCAGCACAGCTTCCGGGTCAGCATCCAGATGGCGCGCCAGATTGACCACGGCGAAAAGGAGGTCGCCAACTTCAAGGCCCGCATCCGGCGCGCTTCCCGCATCCAGCGCCGCCTCGATCTCGTCGGCCTCTTCCCGGATCTTGGCCAGCACGGCCCGCGGGTCGTTCCAGTCGAACCCGACCCTGGACGCCTTGCGCTGGAGCTTGAGCGCCCGCATCAGCGCCGGCATCGCGGCCGGCACGCCGGCGAGGGCGCCTTTCGGCTCGTCCTTCTGTCCGCGCGCCGCCTTCTCTTCCTGCTTGATGCGGTCCCACATGCCGGCCACCAGCTCGGAGGTCTTGCCATCGGCATCGGCAAAGACATGAGGATGCCGCCGTATCATCTTGGTGGTAATGGAGAAAACCACATCACCGAAACTGAACGCCTGCTGTTCCTCGGCCATGCGTGCATGGAAAACGACCTGAAGCAGCAGGTCGCCCAGTTCCTCGCAAAGGTCGGGCAGGTCGTTGCGCTCAATGGCGTCGGCCACTTCATAGGCTTCTTCCAGCGTATACGGCAGGATGGTCGCGAAGCTCTGCTCCAGATCCCACGGACAGCCCGTCCCGGGCGTCCGTAGCGCCGCCATGATGTCGAGCAAGCGCTGAATGTCGCGGGCAGGGGCAAGTGCAGTGGTCAAGGCAGCGGTCATGGTCCGATCCGGTAAAACAAAGGGCCGACGCGGGAAGCATCGGCCCTTGATTGTCGCAATGCAACGATGCGGGCAGGCGGTGAACAGAAGCCGCTTCGGCCCGCTGCCAGTCAGGGATCAGATCATGCTTTCTGATCGAGCATGATCTTGTCCGGAACCGGTTCCCACCCCCGGAACAAGCCCGGGGCTGGCATTTTCGGATCAGGCTCTAGTGACCGCTGCCGTCCACGCCGCGGGATGCCTCGAACAGGAACCATACGCGCTTTTCGGTGGCGTCGATGAAGTTCTCCAGAAGGCTCGCGGTCCCGACGTCGCCATTCTCGTCGGCAACCTCGTGCGCCTTGCGAAGATTCTTGACCATTTCCTTGTTATCGCTCATCAATTCACGAAGCATCGCGCCGGCATCGACGAATTCCTCATCGTTGTCCTGGGTGCGCTGAAGCTTCGCGATATGACCAATCGAGCGCAGCGTCAGACCGCCGATCTTGCGGACGCGCTCGGCCAGCTCATCGACGCTGGCGAGGATTTCCGCCGACTGCTCATCGAGCAGCAGGTGATAGTCACGGAAATGCGGCCCGCTCACATGCCAATGAAAATTCTTGGTCTTCATATAGAGCGCGAGCGTATCGGCCAGGCAGGCATTCAGCTCGTCGGTGATGGCGCCGACCGCATTGGCCGAAAGGTCGGTCGGGGTATCCAGCTTGGCAGCGCCACGAGAGGGTTTTTCAGCCTTTGACACAGTTGGAACCTCACAAATTCGGAAAGGAAATCAAGTCGCAGGGATCATCTGCGCGGCTGAACTTTTCAACGGAACAAGTGGCAAGTGGTTCCGCCGTGCCGGGCTATCATACCAAAAACGCTCCCTGACATACCTCCTGAAGATGGGGGCTGCCGAGCCACATTGGATAGCTCGAGAAGAACGGCCGAGTGCGGGGTGAGCCGGACGAGAGCTGCCAGCCATCGGCAACGTGATTCGCATAAGGTATATTATGGAATATTTTTATACAGCCTGATCCGGGTTGCCGGCATCGCCTGACGCTGCCGGCGTCATGAACTGGGCCCGCGCCAGCGCCGCGAAGCGGCCATCCAGAGCAACCAGTTCCTCGAACGTGCCGCTTTCCACGACCCGCGAATTCTCGAACACCAGAATGCGCGTCGCCTTGCGGATGGTCGACAGCCGGTGCGCGATCACGAAGGTCGTGCGGTCCTTCATGACCTCGTCCAGCGCGACCTGGACCTTGACCTCGGTGCCGGCATCCAGCGCACTGGTGGCTTCGTCTAGGATCAGGATCGGCGGCGCCTTGAGCAGTGCCCGGGCAATCGACAGGCGCTGGCGTTCGCCGCCGGAGAGCGCCCGGCCTCGTTCGCCCACGGAGGATTTCAGGCCGTCCGGCGCCCGGGCGATCAATTCCGCGGCCTGGGCGCGGGCGGCGGCATCGAGCATCTCCGCCTCGGTGGCGTCCGGCTTGCCGGCCAGCAGATTCTCGGCGATGGACCGGTTGAACAGCAGGCTCTCCTGAAACACCACGCCGATATTCCGCCGCAGCGCCGACAGGCGCATGTCCCGGATATCGATGCCGTCGATCAGGATCGCGCCGGACTGCGGATCGAAAGCCCGGTGCAGCAGCGCCAGCGCCGTCGATTTTCCGGCGCCGGTCGCGCCGACCATGGCGACGGTCTCGCCGGGCTCAGCAGTGAAACTCAGGTCGCTGACCGCAGGGCGTTTGCCGTCATAGGAAAACGACACGTCGCGGAATTCGACCCGACCCTCGACGCGGCCGGGATCGATGGCATCCGGCCGGTCGCGGACGGCCGGCACCGTGTCCAGCACCGCGAAGAATTCCTGCAAACGCGGCCCTTCGTTGAACACGCGATTGGCGAAGCCGACGACCTTTTCCAGTTGCGCGATCAGCGTCCCGGCGAAGCTCATGAAAATGACGATGTCGCCGATCGACGCCTGGCCGTTGAGGTGCAACCAGATGCCCAGCAGGAAGATGACGAACAGCGTCAGCGTCGTCGCCGCCCGCGTCAGCACAGCCGCCAGCGCCCACCATGACAGCACCGGAATCTGCGCCGCCAGCAGCCGGTCGATGAGGTTGCGCAGGCTGGCGACCTCGGCTTCGGCCCGGGTGTAGCTCTGCACCAGCGCGATGTTGCCCAGCGTGTCGGAGGCGCGCTCGGCAAGGTCGGAATAATGCTGCTCCACGCTGCGCTGGAGATGCTCGCTCTTGCGGATCACCAGCGACGTCAGCACCACGAAAACGATGCAGACCACGACCAGCGGCAGGCCGAGCCGCCAGTTGAGATAAAGCGACAGCGGCAGCAGGACGATCAGCGTGAGCCCGGCCGCGAAATAGCTCCGGAAGAATTCGACCCACAGGCCCCAGAGCGCGTCCGTGCCGGTCAGCATGATCTTCATCAGGCGGCCGGAATGAGCATCGCCATGGAAGCTCAGCGGCAGTTGCAGCACGTGCTCGAAATAGCTCGTCAGCACCACATGGCGGCGGCGATGCGCCAGCCGGTCCGCATGGAGCGCCACCAGCACACCGGCGCCGATGGTGAACAGCCCGAAGCCGACCCAGGCGGCGATGAGCCAGGCGAGGCGGGACCATTCCATCGCCGCGCCCTGCCCGTGTGCCGCCGTGAGCGTGTCGATGATCCGTCCGAACAGCACCGGCTCGCCGAACTGCGCAATCGCGAGCGCGAGGTTGGCGAAAGCGAGCGTCCAGGCCAGCCGGCTTTCGGGACCGAGCAGAGACAACACCCGCCCGTAAAGCCGGATCAGGTTCATGACCCGCTCCCGACTGTCCCCGGCAGGCCGAGCTGCATTCCGTCGAAGGCAGGGCTCACGCCATCCGGCAAGCTTGCGCGCAGCGCGTTGTAATCCAGGTCGGTATGCAGGTTGGTGAGCACCGCGGCGCGCGGTTTCATCCGGTCGATCCAGCGCAGCGCATCGCCGACGCTGAAGTGACTGGGATGCTGCCGGTGCCACAGCGCATCCACGATCCAGATATCGAGGCCATGAAGATGGACCGTGCTGTCGTCCGGGATATCGACCACATCGGGCGTATAGGCGAGGCCATCGAACCGGAAACCAAGAGCCATGATATCGCCGTGGTGGACCACGAAGGGCATGGCGCGGATGGTTCCGCCCTCGCCGGCGATCTCGACCGCCTGCCCCGGCACCAGCCGGTGTTCGTTCGCGATCGGCGGATAGTTGCTGCCCGGCGGCGTCTCGAAGCAGTAATGGAAGCGATGGGTCACGACCCGCGAGGTGGCTTCGTCCATCCAGACGTCGAGCCGCCGGCGCTTGTGAATGAACAACCCGCGCAGATCGTCGATGCCATGGGTATGGTCGGCATGCTCATGGGTGAACAGGACGCTGTCCACCCAGTCGACATTCGCATCCAGAAGCTGCTCGCGCAGGTCCGGCGAGGTATCGACCAGCACGCGGGTAACGCCCGCCGCCGAACGGCGCTCCACCAGCAGGGAGCACCGGCGGCGGCGGTTCTTCGGCTCCTGCGGATCGCACTGCCCCCATCCCGAACCCGGCCGTGGCACGCCGCCGGAAAAGCCGCATCCGAGGATGGTGGCGGTGAGAGTCATGATGCCGGCCGGGGAACCTTCGAGAATAATTTGAAGAAATTGTCCGTGGTCTGTGCCGCGATCTCGTCCTCGGAAACGTTGCGGACACTCGCCAGCACCTTTGCCGTCTCAGAGACGTAAGCCGGCTCGTTGCGCTTGCCGCGATATTTGCCGGGCGCAAGATAAGGCGCATCGGTCTCGACGAGAATGCGGTCAGCCGGCAGATCAGCCGCGATAGCGCGCAGATCCTCGGACTTCTTGAAGGTCAGGATGCCGGTGAAGGAAATCGACAGTCCGAGGGCGATGGCCTTCTCCGCCAGCGCGCGCCCCCCAGTGAAGCAATGGAGAACGGCCGGGAAGGCACCCTTCCCCATCTCCTCCTCAAGGATCGCGGCGGTGTGCTCGTCTGCCTCGCGCGTATGGATCACCAGCGGCAGGCCGGTTTCCCGCGCGGCGGCGATGTGGCGGCGGAAGCCCTGCTCCTGCAACTCGCGCGGGCTCATGTCGTAATGATAATCGAGGCCGGCCTCACCCAGCGCCACGACTTTCGGATGCGCGGCCAGCGCCACGAGATCAGCGGTCGAAACGTCGGGTTCTTCCGCGGCGTGATGCGGGTGGGTGCCGACGGAGCAGAAGACATCGTCATAGCGTTCGGCAATCGCCAGCAGCTTCTCCTGCTGCTTCACGCGCGTCGAAATCGTCACCATGCGGGCAACGCCGGCGGCGCGGGCGCGCGCGACCACCTCGTCCAGCTCAGCGGCGAAGTCCGGAAAGTCGAGATGGCAGTGGCTATCGACCAACATGTCAGGATGCCGCCGGTTCGACGTAACGGGGAAACACCGGCGCGGGCGCCGGCAGCGGCGTGCCGGGCGCAAGCCGTGTCGCCAGCGCCGCGAAATCCCGCGCGTCCGGCGGAATGCCGACAAGGTCGAGCAGCTTTGCCGCGGCTTCGGGCATGACCGGCTGCGCAAGGATCGCGACCTGGCGGATCACTTCCGCGGTGACATAGAGCACGGTGCCCTGTCGCTGCGGATCGGTCTTGGCCAGCGCCCATGGCGCTTCGCCGGCGAAGTAGCGGTTCGCTTCCGCCACCACGGCCCAGACCGCATTCAGCATATGGTGAAGCTGATGCGTCGCCATGGCCTCGCGGGACTTCACGATCATCTCGTCGGCGGCCGCAAGGATCGTCGCATCGGCCTCGCTGAACGCGCCGGGCTGCGGAACCGCGCCGCCGAACTGTTTGGCCACCATGGTCAGCGACCGCTGCGCCAGATTGCCGAGATCGTTGGCAAGGTCCGCATTGGTGCGCGCGACGATGGCCTCGTGGCTGTAGTTGCCATCCTGGCCGAACGGGACCTCGCGCAGGAAGAAATAACGGAGCTGATCGACGCCATAGGCATCCGCCAGCGAGAACGGATCGATGACGTTGCCGACGGACTTCGACATCTTCTCGCCGCGGTTGAACAGAAAGCCGTGAGAGAAAATCTGTTGCGGCACCGCGATGCCTGCCGACATCAGGAAGGCCGGCCAATATACCGCGTGAAAGCGAACGATATCCTTGCCGATCACATGCAGGGCGGCGGGCCAGTAGGTGCGGAACTTGTCGCTGTCCGTGTCCGGATAGCCGACCGCGGTGATGTAGTTGGTCAGGGCATCGACCCAGACATACATGACATGCTTCAGGTCGCCCGGCACCGGCACGCCCCAATCGAAGGTCGTGCGCGAGATGGAAAGGTCGCGCAGCCCTCCTCGGACGAAGCTGGCCACCTCGTTCAGCCGCTCGCGCGGCAACACGAAGTCCGGCTGCGCCTCGTAGAGATCGAGCAGCGGCTGCTGATATTTCGAGAGGCGGAAGAAGTAGCTTTCCTCCTCGACCCATTCCACCGGCGTGCCGGTCGGCGCAAGGCGGCGGCCGTCCGGCTGGGTCGTGAGTTCGCTTTCGTCGTAGAAGGCTTCGTCCCGCACCGAATACCAGCCGGCATATTTAGACAAATAGATGTCGCCGGCAGCCTGCATCTTCTCCCAGATCGCGCTTGAGGCCGCGTAATGCCGGGGTTCGGTGGTGCGGATGAAATCGTCGTTGGAGCAGTTCATCCGCTCCACCATCGCCTGAAACTGCGGCACGTTGCGGCCGAGCAGTTCCCTCGGCGACAGACCTTCGCGGCCGGCAGTCTGCTGAATTTTCTGGCCGTGCTCGTCGGTGCCGGTCAGGAAATAGACGTCGCGCCCGTTCAGGCGCTGGAACCGGGCGATGGCGTCGGTCGCGATGGCCTCATAGGCATGGCCGATATGGGGCGCGCCGTTGGGATAGGCGATGGCCGTGGTGATGAAGAAAGGTTGTTTGTCAGCCATCGGGAATGCGATCATTCAAAGACAATGGCCGGGATGAAAGCCCGGCCAGCAACTGCCCGAATAGGTATCAACCGCGCGCAGCCTCGGCAAGAAGACCGAAAACCGAGAATACGAACGGCTTGCGCTCCAGATTATAGGCTTCGACATCGCGCGCGGCCGCATTCATCCTCTCCCATGCCGTCGCGAGCCGCATGCGGGAGGCGATATCCGCGCGGCGGCCAAGTTCCGCGGACAGCCAGTCGTTGACGGTGTCGACGAAAATCCCGAGCGGCGCCGCGTCGCTGCCGGCCAGCGCGTCGCCGAGCCCGTGCAGGTCGGCCTGATCGACCGCGGGCAGCCGCGCGAGATGATCCTGCACCCGCTGGCGCAGCGCCAGCGCGCGGCCCTCCAGCAGCGCCAGCGCGCGGGCGACGCTGCCCTCGGCGCCTTGCGCCGCCTCCAGGATATCCGGCTCGTCCGCCATGCGGGCGGTCACGGTTGCGACAGCAGCGGCGAGGTCGTCCGCCTCCAGTCCCCGCAACGTCAGACGCCGGCAGCGGGAACGCAGCGTCGGCAGCGCCCGGCCGGCAGCATGACTGACCAGCAACAGCAGCGACCGCTCCGGCGGCTCCTCCAGCACTTTCAGGAGCGCGTTCGCGCTGGATGAGTTGAGTTCGTCCACGGCATCCACGATGGCGATGCGCCAGCCGCCCTCGCCCGCGGTGGTGCCGAAGAAATTCACCGCCCTGCGGACATCCTCCACCGCGATGGCCTGCCGCATCACGCCTTTGTCGTTCTCCGTCCGTTCGAGGACGAAGAGGTCGCCATGAGCCTGCGCCGCCACCCGCCGCACCACGGGATGGTCTTCCGCGACCGCCAGCGAGGTCGCCGCCGCGACTTCCTGCGCGTGCGGGTCGGGATGCGCCAGAATGAAACGCGCCATGCGATAGGCCAGCGTCGCCTTGCCGATCCCGCGCGGGCCGCCGAGCATCCATGCGTGGGGCATGCGCCCGCTGCGATAGGCATCGAGCAGCGCCTGCTCGGCGTCTGCATGGCCGATCAGGCCGAGCGTTTCCCTTGGCAACGCGATGCCCTCGCGTTGAGCTTCGGTGCTCATAGCTTCGTCCCTGCCGTGACGGGGGCAAGTCCCTCGCCTTGCGGCATCCATGGGCCGAGCCGTTCGGACACCGCGGTCCACACAGCCTCCGCCACCTCATCCACCGCGCCCGCCGCGTCAATCACGACGCACCGCTGCGGAGCCAGCCGGGCAATCTCAAGGAACCCCTGCCGCAGCCGCTCGTGGAATGCCGCGTCCTCGCTTTCGAAACGGTCCGCCGCGGCAGCGCCCCGGCGCTCACCGGCGCGCTGCAAACCCGTCTGCGCCGGCAGGTCGAGAATGAGCGTGAGATCGGGTTCCAGTTGCCCGATGGTGGCCTGCTGGAGCTGATCGAGAAAGCCGACCTCCACCTTGCCCATGAGGCCCTGATAGACGCGAGTGGAGTCCGCGAAGCGGTCGCAGACGACCCATTCGCCCCGCGCCAGCGCTGGAACGATGGTGCTGCGGGCATGATCCTCCCGCGCGGCGGCAAACAGCAGAGCCTCGGTCTCCGCACCGAAGGGCTTTGCCGCGCCCGACAGCAGCACATGGCGCAGCGCCTCGGCGCCGGGAGAGCCGCCGGGCTCGCGCGTCAGCGTGACGGCAATGCCGCGCGCCCGCAGCCGCTCGGCCAGCAGCCGGGACTGGGTGGATTTGCCGGTTCCCTCACCGCCCTCCAGCGAGATGAAGCGGCCACGGCTTATGGGGCGGTTTGCAGGAGCCTGTTCGATCATAGCCATTGCAGGCCGGCACGAAAGAGATGGATGAAGATTTCCCCGGCGGCATCGACGGCCCGGCCAGGCAAACCGCCAACCGCGACCTCGTCGGCGGTATGCAGCGGCACTTCCAGCGCGACGATGTCGTTGCGCGAAACCCGCAGCACGCCGGCCGGCTGGCTCGCCCGCACCGGAGCCTGCAACGGCCCCTGATACACGATGCGGGCGACGATCTTCTCGTTGCCCGCCTTCGGCACCATCACGCGAACCGGCCCGGGGGCCAGCAGCGGAACCGAACCCTGCGTGCCGCCATAAACCTTGGCGTCGCCAACCGGCTGCCCCGCGCCGAACAGGATGCGTTGCTCGAAACTGTTGAAGCCCCATTCCAGCAGCCGCCGGCCTTCATCGGCGCGCTCCTTGTCGGACTTGGTGCCGCTGATGACGAGAACGAGCCGCATGCCGTTCTGCACGGCAGAGCCGACAAGATTATAGCCCGCCTCCGCGGTGTAACCGGTCTTCATGCCGTCGGCGCCGATATTCATCGCGAGCAGAGGATTCCGGTTGAGTTGCCGGATCTTGTTCCAGGTGAATTCGGGCTCGCGGTAGATCGCATAGAAGTCGGGATAGGTCGCGATGATATGCTGCGCGAGACGGGCAAGTTCCCGCACCGTGACCCTCAGTCCGGGATCGGGAAGTCCGGTCGAATTCGTAAAGACCGAGCGGGTCAGGCCCAGCTCCCGCGCCCGCGCCGTCATCTTCTCGGCGAAACGCTCCTCGCTGCCGGCGATGCCTTCCGCCAGCGCGATGCAGGCGTCGTTGCCCGACTGGATGATGGCGCCGCGCAACAGGTCCGCGACGCTCACGCGGCTGTGGATCGGCGCAAACATGCTCGAGGTGCGCGATGGCGCTCCGCCGCGCCGCCAGGCCGTTTCGCTGACGGGAAATTCGTCATGCAGATGGAGCCGGCCGTTCTTCAACTCATTGAAAACGACCTCCACCGTCATCAGCTTGGCAAGGCTCGCCGGGGCGACGAGTTCGTCCGCGTTCTTCTCGAACAGAACGCTGTCGCCATCGGCATCGATCAGGATCGCGGAGGCCGCCGCCGTCTGGAATCCCGACGGGGCGCCCGTCGAAGCAGCAGCCGTTCCTGCTGCCGTCATGACGGCGAAGAACAACCAGGCCGCTGCCGGACGCCGCGGCTTCTCGCTCCTTGTCCACGTCCATGCGCCGGAAATGGCTCGCGAGCAACGGAATAGAAACATCGGCGCTCTCACTGAATGAGAGTCAGATGTAGCAAGCGCCCGCCCGCACAACAATGCGGGCCGCCGGACCTTCGCGGCCCGCGACAGGGCAATCTTCAATAAAGCCCGCGGCCACTCACATAGCCGCCGTTCCCCTGCCCCATCGGCGCATAGGCGGATACGGGTCCTTGTCCGGCAGGCGAGACCACGGGTTCAGCGCCCTGCTGCCAGCGCAGCACGCCGCCGGATGTCCGCACGTCGCGGGCCGCAGACACATCCGTGGAGCGCAGGCCGACATCCATCGGCTGCGCCGGCAGCGCCGACGCCATGACACGGGGCTGCGGCGCAGGAGCAGCGGCGGTATCCTGCGAGCCCAGGCCGTAGGGCCGCTGGCTGGGGGTCGGAATCGCGCCGCGCAAGCCGGCGGTGGACGAGGACGCCTCGCTGCCGGCCGGCATGAAGGGCTTGGCGGAAGCCACCATCACACGCGAGGGCGCCGGTGCCGGCGCGCCCTCCCGCAGGGTGGCGAGAAGCAGGCGGTCGTCACTGCCTTCGAGCGAGGCCGGACCGATATATTCCACCCGCACACGCGCGAGGCCATGCCCCTTGAAGCCGAGCAGATGGGAGGCTTTGGACGACAGGTCGATCAGACGGTTATTGTGAAACGGCCCCCGATCGTTCACGCGAACGATCAGGGATTTCCTGTTCTGCGTGTTGGTCACGCGCACATAGCTCGGCATCGGCAGCGTCGGGTGCGCGGCGGAAATGCCGTCCATGTCATAGATTTCGCCGTTGGCCGTCAGACGGCCATGAAAATCCGAGCCGTACCAAGACGCCAGCCCCTCGGCGCGATAGCCGTCGCCCTCGTGCGGCGTGAACTGCTTCCCGCCGACCACATAGGGCTTGCCGATGCGGTAGGTGCCACCGCCCTTGGGGATCGAACGGCCATCCGCGATGACCCGGGGACTCGCGGAGACACCATATTTCGGATCGACTTTCCGGCTCAGCTTGTCCGACGACGAACAATTCGCGAGCACGAGACAACCTGTCAGCACAACCCCGGCGCGCAAGCACACGGCACCGGAAATTTGTCGTGTTTTTACCATGAAGCCCCGCCGACCCGACCTGCGACAACCCGTAACCAACGATACCGCGTCCGAAAACGGGCAGAAATACGGCCAATGGAGGATCACCCTGCCGTAATGGCCACCTTAGCCCGAGTTGGTAAACATCACCTTCTACGCGCCCGTTTGCCTTGAAACTGTGCACGCATGCGTTCTGGGAATACCTTTTTTGCACCGCAAAATGCCAAATCAGGTCAATTGATGTTCATATCTGCCCGGATGTTAGGCTAGAACGCCCCTCCAAACTCAAACCGCGGGGGTACCATGGGCGCGCGAATTCACGAAAGCCTACAGCCGATTCTTGAGGAGGTCCTGCGGCGCAACGCCGGCGAGGACGAATTCCATCAGGCTGTCAGGGAGGTGCTGGAAAGCCTCGGCCGGGTCATCGCAAAGCGCCCCCATTACACCTCCAACGCTCTCATCGAGCGTATCTGCGAGCCCGAGCGCCAGATCATCTTCCGCGTTCCCTGGGTCGACGACAAAGGCCAGGTCCAGATCAACCGCGGATTCCGCGTGCAATTCAATTCCGCTCTGGGCCCCTACAAGGGCGGCCTCCGCTTCCACCCCTCCGTCAACGTCGGGATCATCAAATTTCTCGGGTTTGAGCAGGTCTTCAAGAACGCCCTCACCGGCATGCCGATCGGCGGCGGCAAGGGCGGTTCCGACTTCAACCCGCGCGGCCGTTCGGACGGCGAGATCATGCGTTTCTGCCAGTCCTTCATCACGGAACTCTACCGCCATATCGGCGAATATACCGATGTTCCCGCGGGCGACATCGGGGTCGGCGGCCGCGAGATCGGCTATATGTTCGGGCAATACAAGCGGCTGACGAACCGCTACGAAGCCGGCGTGCTCACGGGCAAGGCGCTGTTCTACGGCGGCTCGCGCGCCCGCACCGAAGCCACCGGCTACGGCGCGACCTATTTTGTCGAGCGGATGCTCGCCACCCGCCAGCAGGGTTTCGACGGCAAGCGGGTCGTGGTTTCCGGGTCCGGGAACGTGGCGATCTATACCATGGAGAAGGTCATCGAGTTCGGCGGCAAAGTTGTCGCCTGCTCGGATTCCAACGGCTATGTCATCGACGAAGGCGGCATCGACCTCGATCTCATCAAGGAGATCAAGGAAGTCCGCCGCGAGCGCATTTCGGAATATGCCCGACGCAAGGGCAACGGCGTCCATTATATCGATGGCGGCTCGATCTGGGACGTGCCCTGCGAGGTGGCCATGCCCTCCGCCACTCAGAACGAGATTTCCGGGAAGGACGCCAGAACGCTCGTGAAGAACGGCGTCATGGCGGTCGGCGAAGGCGCCAACATGCCGTCGACGCCGGAGGCTGTCCGGATCTTCCAGGAGGCCGGCGTCCTGTTCGCCCCGGGCAAGGCGGCCAACGCCGGCGGCGTCGCCACGTCCGCCCTCGAAATGCAGCAGAACGCCTCCCGTGACAGTTGGACCTTCGAACAGACCGAGGCCCGCCTCGCCATGATCATGAACAACATCCATGATCTCTGCGCTGCCACGGCGGAGGAATACGGTGCGCCGGGCGACTATGTGCTGGGAGCCAACATCGCGGGTTTCGTGCGCGTGGCGGAGGCCATGGACGCCTTGGGGGTCATCTAGCCCCAGGGCAGCACTTCCGGACGGAAACGGCCGCGCTCCAGCGCGGCCGTTTTGCTTTGGGTCACGACAGCAGCGCGCCCGCTGACGGGCTCTCGCTCCGCAGGGCGGCATGGTCGAGCTTGCAGTGTCCCTTGCAGGTCGTGAACACCTTTCCGGCTGCCTGAAGCGCTCTGTCCCGGAAAATGGCTGTAAACTTGGCCGGACAAAAACAAACCCGCCGCGGGATGCCCCGGGCGGGTTTCGCTGCTCGATTCGCCAGTACATCCGTGGAGAAACGAGCAATTCGTATGAGAATGGCCCAAATTTGTTAATATTTTATGAACCTTGAGCCGGCCGGCCGGCCACACTCCGCGGTGCCCCCCGCTTCGGACAAGGACGCTCGCGGAAAGCGGCGCAGTTCTCCACCCTTTTCGCAGCCTCATCTGCAAGATTGTGGCGCGTCTCCCCTGAGAGGGAGATTTTAGTTTCCTGCGGTCAATAATTTTACATAAACTGATTGATATATGCGTTTTATGCATGACTCGAATTCGCTATTGTGCTCCGCACAATCGATCTTGCTGCTATGCGGTAAATGCTGATGTGGTAACGAGTTTTCTAGGCTATACAGGGTTCAACAGCTTTCAGAAGGACCCCTGCCATGACCTCAATCACTTCCAGTCTTCCCGCGATCAACGGTTCCGCGCGTCACCTGCTCCGCTACCTCAGCGATATCTTCGAAGGTATCCGTGAGGGTCTTGATGCGCAGCAGACCTACAAGACGCTGGACCAGCTTTCCGACAGCGAGTTGTCCCGCCGCGGCCTGAGCCGTGAAGACCTGCCGACGTTGGCGGTCGAGGCGCGCCTCGCAGCCTGAAGCCTACCCCTCCTCCACGTTTCTCCCCGCCTTGCCGGATCGCGCCGCCCGCGATCCGGCTTTTTCTTTGTATGAGGGCAGGCCATGCGGAAATTGGCCAGTTTTCTGTGGTTTAGGGCTTTGCATCCCGGCACCCCTTTGTTATAGGCGAGGCCACACGGCGCCGAATGTTCCCCGGTAGCTCAGTGGTAGAGCAACCGGCTGTTAACCGGTTGGTCGCTGGTTCGAATCCGGCCCGGGGAGCCATTTCTCAAGAATGGGCGCAGAAGCGGCCCCAGTTGCGTGTTCGCCTCTGGTCTCGACAACCGTTTTTGCAAGCATATCAAAGGGTTGGCGGAAGGTCGCGACCACCTCGCCATCTTCCCAGGTGCAGTTCGATAGCAGGAAGTTCAGCAGGCGGCGTTTTTCACGCGGTTCCTGCTTCGCGAACAGCCGTTGGGCGTTGCGGGCGAGGTCGAGAAGCGCAACTCCTTCGCCGAGATAGGATTTGTCGGCGTTCTGGTGGCGTTCGATCTCGCGCTGGCAGCGCCCCTGCTCCTCGCGCCACTGGTTCGACATTTTCTCGAAGAAGGCGGTATCGACCAGCCCATCGAGCTTATCGACATACATCGCGTGGATGCGATCGTTCAGCCGCTTCGCCTCACCCAATCCTTGAGGTTGCGATAGAGCCGGTCGGTCTTCTCGACCAGCATCACGCGGACGGACGGATGCGCCTTGAGATAGGCGACCATCTCGCCGAAGGCGGCGCGACCGGTCTGCTTGGCGGTTTCAACGTCGATATATTCCTGCGCCACCGCGAAGCCGTTTTCAAGTCGGAGCCAGAGCCAGCCGGAACCATGATTATGAGCTTCAAGCTCACCATCGGAAAGATCGCTCGCCTCGGCATCCCGGCGTTTCACAACGAGGCAATCATCTCGATCCGACCTCATCTTGCCGACCTTGCCCCCTTCTTGTTCAAAGTCCTGCCAGACCTCGCCAGAGGCGGCGACACGAAGGGGGCGATCAAGGGCGCGACGCTCAGGCGTTCACTTGTCCTTTGTCTTCTGCGCCTCGCGGGACAGCCGGGCGAGGTCATCCGCCGACAGGCCCTTGGTCGTCCGCAGCAGCGCCGCCACTTCGACAGGGTTGCGCTTGATGATGTCCGACAGGTCCGAGGCGACCTTGCCCGCACGCGCCAGAAGCTCGTCAACGTCGCAACCGATCACCCCGGCAATCAGGCGAATCTTGTCTTCGGCGGGCGGCGGGAACTCGTCGCGCTCGACCTTCGAAACATATGTCGGACTCACGCCGATCATTTTCGCCATCTCGCGCAAGCCGATCTCCTTCGCCTCACGCCGCGCCCGGATGAACGCGCCGAACTTCTCCCCGGACATGCTGGTTTCTCCTGTCACCTATTTATGAAGCACTTTACACGCGATTCGCGCCCTACCGTCAACTGATATCTAAACACTCCAGGAATGCGCTTATGCCGCGAGGCCACGCTCGCGAACGTTCTCCAAAATGCGCCGGAAATCAGCGCTCGGCGCGAGGCACATGGTTCGATAGTGAGTGACGAAGGGGAGCCACCTCTTTTTCAGAATCCGAAGACGGCCCCACCTCCTCACGCTTCAGTGCTCTCTTTCATCTCCTGCCGCTGTGACGGCATGCGGAACCTCGCCGGACAGCGCAGTGCTGCCGGCCGACGATATGCCGGCATGACGCAGGGCCGAGCCGTCCGCTACCGGTCCGCTGACAGTTGCTGCACCGACCCGTTGATGGTTTCCGCCGTCGCCACCAGCAGCGCGCGGACACGGATCATGTCGATATCATCGGGCGCACCGAAACAGGCTACGCCAAGGCTCGCGACAATGCCCTTCAGCGGCGTCATCAGCGGCACGGCGACACCCACGACGCCGGGGTCCACCTCTCCGCGCGTGATCGAATAGCCCTGCTTGCGGATGCGGCCGAGTTCGGCGCGGAATTCCTCCGGCTGAAAAGTCCCTTTCCCAGCCGCCTCGCTCTGGAGAATCGGCATCAGCCCCGACAGCCGACGCGCGGGAAGCTGGGCGAGGATCGTCCTGGACGGCGCGCCCTGCGACAGCGGCATGGGCCGCCCGCGCTCGTAGCTGACGCTGCCGGCGGAGCCGGCCCGCTCCTCCTGATGGATGCACATGACCCGGTCACGATACAGCCGGCACAAAAGCACCGTGCAGGGAATCTGCGCCTGATCGGCCAGCCACTTCATCGCCGGCGTGGCGATGGTGATGAGCGGATCGCTCAGCCGGATGTTCCGGTCCAGTTCGATGACCGCCGGCCCCAGCACATAGACGCGGGCGCCCTCGACGGCGTCCAGCAGCCCGGAACGCACCAGCGCGCCGAACTGGCGGTAAGCCGTGCTCAGCGAGACATCGAGCGCAGCGGCAGCCTCCTCGACGGTCCACAGCGGCTTTTCAGCCGTGAAAAGCCGCAGGATCAGGTGAAGGCGGTCGGCGCGATTCATGGCTGCCAGCTTTTGCCCTCCGGACGCTCAAATGCAAACGTCACTCATATCGGCTCTCCGGGCGTTCGAGGCCGAGATGATCGCGCAGCGTATCGCCCCGATAGGCGGTGCGGTGCAGCCCCCGCGCCTGCAATTCCGGGATGAGCGTTTCCGTCAGATGGACGAGGTCTTCCGGCATGGTGGACGGCTGGAGAATGAAGCCGTCGCACGCCTCCTCCTCGAACCATTGCTGCATCGTATCCGCGACCTGCGCCACCGAGCCGATGAGGCAGAGCTTACCGTGAGACCCCGCGAGCCGGGAATAAAGCTGGCGGATACTCAAGCCTTCGCTTTTGGCGAGCGCAACGATGCTCTTGAACGTGCCCATCTCGGAGCGCGGGCTGGGCCGGTCCGGCAGCGGCCCGTCCAGCGGACAATCGGACAGGTCCATGCCGAGCAGCGTTCCGATATATTCCCGCCCGACGACGGGGTCGATCAGGGATTGCAGATACTCGTAGCGCTCTTTCGCTTCCGCCTCGGTCCGGCCGCAGAACACCGTGCAGCCCGGCAAGATCCGCATCTGGTCCGGGGAGCGGCCGTATTTCGCCATCCGGCCTTTCACATCGCGATAGTAGGCAATCGAGCTTTCCAACGTCAGTTCGGAGGTGAAAACGCCCTCGGCTGTCGCCGCCGCCAGATCGCGTCCGACATCGGACGTGCCGGCCTGAAAGATCACCGGATGGCCCTGCGGCGGGCGCGCGATATTCAAGGGGCCCTTGACGTTGAAATGCTCGCCGGCGTGATCCAGCACATGCAGCTTGCGGTGGTCGAAAAAGAACCCCGCCTCCTGGTCGTAGAGGAAGGCATCGTCGTCCCAGCTATCCCAGAGTCCCTTGACGACATCGACGAATTCATGGGCGCGCTGGTAGCGCGCATCGTGCCCGTAATGCGTGTCGCGCCCGAAATTCTGCGCCTCGGATGCGTTGCCGGAAGTAACGACATTCCAGCCGGCGCGGCCGCCGCTGATGTGGTCGATCGAGGCAAACTTGCGGGCAACGTGATACGGCTCGTTGTAACTCGTCGTCGCGGTCGCCACGAGGCCGATCCGCTCCGTCGCCATCGCCAAAGCAGAAAGCAGCGTGGTCGGCTCGAAATAAGCCGTAAACTGCGACGACCGTGCGAGGATGTCATAAGGCACCTTCTCGCGCACGGCGGCGGCATCGGCGAAGAACAGAAAGTCGAAACACGCACGCTCGCTGATGCGGGCGCAATCCGCATAATGCCGGATATTGATGCCCGCATCCGGCTGCGCGCCCGGATGGCGCCACGCCGCGATGTGATGGCCGGTGTTCTTGAAGAACACCCCCAGATTCATCGGGCCACGTTTCGACGCCACCATGGCCTGCCCTCCCTTGTCAATAAAACGCCATCCCCGCCGTCAGCGCGCGGCGGCTTTCGGCACGGACGATGAGCCTCCCGCCGCGCCCAGATGCGGCATCACCTCCGCCGCGAACAGGCGCATCGACCGTTGCGCCTCAGCAAACGGCAACGTCCCGAAATTTACCTGGATCGAGGCGTGTTCGAACGTGCCGATACGATCCACGAGATTGGCGATGATGGTTCGGATCTCCGTCGGCGTGCCGACCCAGGCGCCGCCGTTGGCGATCTGGCTTTCCAGGTTTGCCTGCTTCAGCTTGGCCATGGATTCGGCATAGCCGCGATAGTCCTTGGAGGGCGCGCCCTCCACCCAGTCGTTGGTGGCGGCGGCGAAAGCCTTGAAATATTCGTTCAGCGGCTGGCGCGCGATCTCCCGCGCACGGCCGCTGTCCTCATGGCAGAACATATGGAAAGCAACCATGATCTCGCCGTCGCCGGCGTGTCCCGCCGCGCGCCAGGCGTTCCGGTAAAGCGTGAACAGCTCTTTCATCTTGCTGCCGCCCATCGGGATCGCCATCAGCGAATAGCCCTGCCAGCCCGCGAACTCGAAGCTCTCGGGAGTCTGCGTCGCGGCGATGTAGAACTTCGGCCGCGGACGCTGGGTCGGCCGTGGCAACGAGGTCGTATTCTCGAAGGTGTGAAACTGGCCGCGATGGGTCACGTTCTCCTGCGTCAGCAGCAGCTCGATCTGTTCCAGTCCCTCGCGGAAGCGCGCCTGCGACTCGTCCGGCGAAATGCCGAAACGCCGGAACTCATGTTTCAAAAACGCCCGGGCGAAGCCGACATCCAGCCGGCCATGAGACATCGCATCGAGCATCGCCAACTCGCCGGCGAGCTTGAGCGGATGGTTGAAAACCGGAAGCACCGCGCCGGTGACAAGACGGATGTGTTTGGTGCGCTGGGACAGCCCGGCCAGAAACAGCAGCGGGTTCGGACTATAGCCGCCATAGGCTTCGAAATAATGCTCGACGATGCGGGCGTGGGTATAGCCGAGGCATTCGGCCTCCTCGGCAATCGCAAGGGATTCAGAAAAATAGTCCTCGGCGCTTTTCTCGGCCGGGCCGACCTGCGGAAAGAACTGGACGCCGATTTCCATTGCACGTTTCCCTTCCCATTATTATTTCGCAAAATATGCAAAATATGCGTCAATCATCAAGTCAATAAATCAATCAATCGCGTTTTTTGCGAAATATCTGGACCGGCTATTCATTCCATGATTGATTATCGAGAATGAATGCCGGGCCGATGCAGGCGCCGGGCTGGCCAAATCCAGGGAGGAGCACCGCGTGAGTCTCGAACGCCTGAACGCCCCGATATCGACACCAGAACTCGAACGGCGTTGGAAGGCTGTGCGCGATGTGATGGCCGAGCGCGGCATCGACGTTCTGCTGATGCAGAACAACAACGACTTCATGGGCGGCTATGTCCGCTATTTCACCGACATTCCCGCCACCACCGGCTACGCCACCACCGTCGTCTTTCCGAAGGACGACGACATGACCATCGTGACTCACGCCCCGTTCGGGACGGATCGCACGATAACGGCATCGCCGCAGAACCTGCTGCGCGGCGTCAAGCGCGTGTTGGGCCATCCCTATTTCTGCAACGCGGGCTATACGCTCGGGCCGGAAATGGAACTGGCGCAGACGGCGCTTGAAAACTTCTCGGGCGGCACGGTCGGCACGGTCGGCACCGCCACGCTGCCGCATGCGCTGATCGACGGCCTCAAGCGGGGACGCTTCTCGAACGCCACCTTCGTCGATGCGACGGATGCCGTCGATCACATCAAGGCGATCAAGAGCCCAGAAGAATTGCGGCAGATCCGGCGCACCGCACAGATGCAGGACGGCGCGATCGCGGCCGCCTTCGCGGCCGTCAAGCCGGGCATGAAGGAAATCGAAGTCGCGGCCATCGCCCAGGCCCATTGCGCGGCCCATGGCTCCGAACAGGGCCTTTATCTAACCTGTTCCTATCAGCCCGGCGAGCCGGTGCGGCAGGCCAATCGCTATTACCAGAACCGCACCCTGCGGGAAGGCGACGTGTTCACGCTGCTGGTGGAGACCAACGGCGCCGGCGGATTCTATACGGAGATCGGCCGGACCTGCATCCTCGGCAAGGCGCCGGCCGATATCGTCGAGGAGCACGAATTCATCGTGGCTGCGCGGAACCACACGCTGGAGGGCCTGCGGCCCGGCATGAATTGCGCGACGGTGTTCGACACCTATAACGAATTCCTGCGCGCCAACGGCAAGCCGGAGGAAGCCCGCATCCATTGTCACGGCCAGGGTTATGACATGGTGGAGCGTCCGCTGGTGCGCAGCGACGAGCCGATGATCCTTCAGGAAAACATGAATATCGCCTGCCATCCGAACTATGTGACGGATCGCGTATTCGCGACATTCTGCGACAACTATATCGTCGGCAAGGAAGGCGCAGAGCGCATCCACGGCTTTGAGGAGAGGATTGTAGAGGTCTGACCCGCCCCACGGCATACGCCTTGCCGATCGGCTGCGGATTATCTCCGTGCCGTTTCGACATATGGAAGCATCAGGAAAGACGACTGCCGCAGATGGAATCCGCGCTGAACATCGTGGTTCTGCTGAATTCGCCGGAGGATGTCCGTCGCCAGTATCGCGAGGGCATTCCCGCCGGAGCGGACAACGTGTCCGTGCAGGTCATCAACGATGTTGACGAGATCGACCCGCATCTCGCGACGATGGACGTGCTGATGACCTATGGCACGTTCCTGCGCGATCGCGCGGAGCATGTCTTTCAGCATAGCCCTCGCCTGCGCTGGATACAGGCGCTCGGAAGCGGCATCGACAATCTGCGGCCCGCGCGGAACGACATCGTCATCACCTGCATCCGCGGCATTCACGACAGCGCTGTTTCTGAAGCCGCCTTCTCCGGCATGCTCGCGCTCAGCCGCAACCTGCCACAGGTGCTGCGCAACCAGCAGGCCCGCAACTGGGAGCGTCTGCCGTCCCGGCTGCTCGACGGGAAATGCGTCGGCATTCTTGGCGTCGGGCTCATTGCCGAAGCCCTTGCGCGGCGCTGCAAGGCGTTCGGCATGACCGTGGTCGGCATCACATCCCGCGCCGGCGCCATTCCCGGTTTCGACCAGTTGCGATCGCGCCACGCTCTGCTGAAGGCGGTTGCCGATCTCGATATCCTGGTGGTGCTGGCGCCCTATACTGCGGACAACCATCATCTGGTCGATGCCGCCACCCTCGCCGCCATGAAGGTCGGGAGCTTTCTCGTCAATGTGGCGCGCGGCGGCGTGGTCGATGAAGCCGCGCTGCTGCGCTCGCTCCAGTCCGGGCACATCGCCGGCGCAGCGCTGGACGTCTTCGCCGAGGAACCTCTGGCCGATCAGAGCCCGTTCTGGACAATGCCCAACGTGATCGTCACGCCGCATGTCGCCGGCATGAACGTGGATTACGTGCAGCGCGCGCTGCCGATCATCCTCGCCAATATCCATGCGTTCCGCGCGAACGACATCGCCCATATGAAGGAGCTGGTTCACGCCGGGGGCGACGCGCCTTCAAAAGCCTCCGCTTCCGCAGCTTGAAAGACGATACATTCACCGCAGCCTATCACCTGAGACATCGAGGTTGGTTTTCATGGGTCAGAATGCACTTCTCGTTGGCAGCGTACCTCTCAAGACCGTCGAAGACGTCATGACGAAGTTCGGCGGCACGCTGGGCAAACATCTTCCGGCCATTCCGGATGGCGAGGTCGGCGAGCGGCGCTCATGGGTTATGCGGCTGTCCTATCAGGTATTCAACGGTCATATCGACCTTGAAACCACCAAGCGCCCCGAGCGCAGCAACGGCATCGAGCAACTCATGCCGCGCGGCCCGAAGGACGCATGGCAGTTCAAGGTGAAGCCGGGCGTCGATATGGTCCGCTTCGGCAACCCGGGCTATCGCCTCGGCTATGCCAAGGATGCCGTGAATTCCTATTTCGTGTTCAAGACCCTGCGCGAGAAAGGCGTTCTGCCGCCGGATATCCGCTTCCAGATTTCCATGCCCATGGTCAACAGCGTGATCCGGCCGCTGACCTTCCCGGACCCGAAGGATCTGGAGCGGCTGCGCCCGGGTTATGAGGAAGCCATCGCCGCCGAACTCGATGCGATCTTCGAAGCAATCCCGCACAAGGACCTCGCGATCCAGTGGGACATGGCCTGGGAAATCGCCGCCGTCTACGACGGCATGGAAGGCTACCCGGCCGAGCGCGAAATCGAAACCCATGTCGCGCCGGTCGGCCGGCTGTCGCAACGGATTCCTCCCGATGTCGCGGTTGGCTTCCACTTCTGCTTCGGCACATTCGGCGGCTGGCCGCGCTTTGCGCCGAAGGATCTCGGCCGCGCGGTCGAACTCATCAACGCCTCGGTGAAGGCGACCGGGCGTCCGGTGGACTGGGTCCATATTCCGACCCTCGACCGGAGCGACGATGCCTTCTATGCGCCGCTGGCGGACCTCGATATCGGCAAGGCCCGCGTTTATCTCGGCCTGATCCACAGCATGGACAGCTTCAAAGAGCGTCTCGCGGTCGCGCGGAAATATATCTCCGATTTCGGCGTCGCGGCCTATTGCGGCTTCGGGCGCACGCCGCCGGAAGAAATGGATCAGGTGCTGAAGGATCACCTCAAAGCGATCGAACTTGCCGGCCTGTCAGGCGCATAAGCCGGACAGGCCGGACATCACGGCAACATAAAACATCAGGGAGGATTGAGATGATCGGAAGAAGGCTCGCCGCTGCCCTTGCGGTGCTCGCGTTTGGCGCGAGCACCGTGGCCGCGCAACAATATCCGAACAAGATCATAAAGATCGTGTCGCCCGCACCGCCCGGCGGCAGCACGGACATCATGGCGCGGCTCATCGCGCCGGGCCTTCAGGAGGACCTGAAGCAGACTGTCATCGTCGAAGCCAAGGGCGGCGCCGGCGGCTATCTCGGCTCCGAGCATGTCGCGAAATCCGCGCCGGATGGCTATACGCTGCTGCTGGGCGGCGCCTTCACGGCGATCACGGCGAGCTTGCAGAAAAATCCAAGCTATCTGCCGCGCAAGGACCTCGTTCCCGTGGCGATCTTCACCAGCGTGCCGAACCTGCTGGTCGCCGGCCCGCGCCTGAAGGCGAACACTGTCGCGGAACTGGTCGCGGAAGCGAAGGCCAATCCCGGTAAATTCAATATCGGCTCGAACGGGATCGGCACGACGCTGCATCTCTCCGGTGAGCTGTTCAAACTTCAGACCGGCACCAAGATCGAGCACATTGCCTATCGCGGCTGGGCGGACTGCATCGCCGGCGTGACCGGCGGCGAGGTCGATATGATGTTCGACAATCTCTCCACTGCCGTTCCGCTGATCAAGGCCGGCAAGCTCCGGCCGCTCGCGGTAGCGGCGACCGAACGGCACCGGGCCCTGCCGGATGTGCCGACCCTCGGGGAACTCGGCATCAAGAATGCCGAAGTCACCTCATGGTTCGGCATCATGGCTCCCGCCGGCACGCCGCAGGCCGTGATCGACAAGCTCGGCGTGACCTTCAAGAAGATCGCGGACAATCCCGAATTCCAGAAGCTGGTCGCCCAGCAGGGCATGGACGTGACGTTCCAGGGACCGGCCGATGCCCTGAAATTCTGGAACGGCGAAGTCGACAAATGGGAAGGCGTCATCAAGGCGGCGGGCATCACCGCGCATTGATCCCGCGGACCTGACGCCGCAAGCTGTAATTGTCGACACCATAACTGCTGCCGGGGTCCGCTCCGGCAGCAGCTTTTTTATGCAGCATTCGCGCCGACATACGCGGCCACGCGAACCCAAATGCGACACCCGCCCGTGATGCCAGAAATGATCCGGGAGCGGGATCACCCTCCCCGGTTTTCGCGAGCGGAGGTCCCCGATCCGGTGGAGCTGCCACCCGTCATCCGCTCCAGCAGATGGCTTTTCAATCGATCGATCTCTTCCGGTGACCAGCCCTGCACATCGGCCACCTCACGCCAGGCGTCGATATAATGCTGTGGCGCATAGACGTGGCCGTAACCTATCGGCGTTGTGGTCGCCACGAGCATGTCGAGCGCAAGCTGGAGCATGGTCACGATCGGATACCAGCGCAGCAGAGGCGAGACGTCCGGGCCGCGCGGCAGATCCATCCAGGCCGGCTGCCTGTAGAGATCGTGATAATCGAAGAAGGTCACGGAATCGCTGGCATACTGAAGGTAGACGATGCGCAGCGGGCCCCATGGCTGATCCGCCGGCAGCGGCGAACCGTTCTGGTTCATGAACCGGACCATCGAGCTATCCCGAAACTCCGGCAGCCAGGCGGGCGAACCTTCGTTGCGGCGCCGGGTTACCGAGCGCCACAGTTCGCTGACGAAGGGTGGACCTGACCACAACATGCCCTGAATCGGGTCGGCCAGCATATCGAACAGATCGACCGATCTTTGCGAATTCATCGCCCCCAGACTCAAGCCATGCAGATAAAGCTTCGGTCGCCGCTCCTTCGGCAGGGTCGTCCAATAAGCATAGATCTCCAGGAATAGCGCCCGTGCTGCTTCGAACCCATATTCGGGATGGGTGATCAGCGAAAGCGGGCTTGCGAGATACGAATATTGCAGCGCGACACTCGCGATATCGCCGCGATGGAGATACTCTACGCTATCGATTGCGGCCGGGTCTATCCATCCGGTCCCGGTGGGCGTGATGACGACGAGCACGGAACGCTCGAACGCCCCGACCCGTTTGAGCTCATCCAGCGCCAGCCGGGCGCGGCGCTCCGTTGTTTCAGCGCCTTTGAGTCCGACATAGACCCGTATCGGCTCCATGGCATTACCGCCGGCCATCGCTGCGATATCACCTGCGCGAGGACCGGCCGCGATGAATTCCCGGCCCGCGCGCCCCAGCGTTTTCCAGCCCACGAGCGATTGCGGACCGCCGGTTTTCAGAGGCGAGTCCGGTCGCTCCCGCTCCGGCTCCATCAGCGCATCGAGCTGGGCATAGGACGAGTCCAGCCCCTCCATCACGCCGCGAAACAACACATCGGCCGCGAGCGACCAGAACAGGAGAATGGCGATCGCCGCGCCGATCAGGTTTGCCACCCGCGGCGGCACGAACCGGTTCACCTGCCGCGCGGAAAAATAAAACACGCGCTTGAACAGACGTCCGACAACCAGCAGAGCAAGAAACGTCACGATAGCGACAAGACAGATCAGCAGTGGATTTGCGCTGGATACAGGGTCCATCCCCATGCCGGCGCGGACGGAATTCTGCCAGTCCGTCGTGCGCGCCAGAAACGCCACACCGACGACCAGACACGTTCCAATGACCAGCAGATTGGCCCGGCGGCGCAGGCTTTCCGCCACTTCGGGCAAGCCCAGATAGCTCCACAGCCAGCGCCAGAACACGCCGAGGCCATAGCCAAGCGCGAAGGCTGCGCCGGCAAGGACGCCTTGCGTCACATAGGTCCGTGGAATGAGGGTCGGCGTCAGAGCCGCAGCGAAGAACAGCGTGCCCAGCAGCAGGCCGACGCCGGAGAGCGATCGCCACACGGCAGCCGGCCAGGCGGATGGTGAAAGCATGGCGCCCCTTGGTCGATGAGAAAAGCTTCGCGACTCTTATCATCGACCGACATCCGGCGCATCCGTCCGGGACGGCCCGCTGCGGATCGTCACGCCTATGCGCCTCATTCGATGGGGGCAGCCTGTCGCCTCACGACCCGCCGAGTTCGTCCAGCCGTCGCCGCAGATCGGCGGCAACCTCGGTTATGTCCTGCTGGTTGCGCTGGCGCGGACGCGGCGTTTCGATGGTGATCGCGGCGGCGAGCCGGCCCGGCCGGCCGGCGATGGCGATGACATCGTCGGCGAGATAGACGGCCTCGTCGATCGAATGCGTCACGAACAGCACCGTCTTGCTGGTCTCGCCATGGATGCGCACAAGCTCGTCCTGCAACGTCTCGCGGGTGATGGCGTCGAGCGCCGCGAAGGGCTCGTCCATCAGCAGCACATCGGGATCGACCGCCAGAGCGCGCGCCAGCGCCACGCGCTGCCGCTGACCACCGGACAATTCGTGCGGATACCGGCTCTCATAGCCGGACAATCCCACCAGTCCGAGCATAGCCGACGCCCGCTCTCGGCGCTCGTGGCCACTGGCCTGTCCATGCTCAAGGCCGAAACTCACGTTATCCGCGACGCTGCGCCAGGGCAGCAATCGCGCATCCTGGAAAACCATGGCCACTGGCAGCGGCTTGTTGCGGTCGGTGGCGATCGTGACGGCACCGGCGGTCGGCTTCAGCAGTCCGGCAACGACGCGCAGCAAGGTGGACTTGCCGACGCCCGATGGCCCAAGGATCGCGACAAAGCGTCCCTTGGGCACATCGAGGCTGAAGTCGCGGAGCACTTCGGTCGCTTCGCCGTCACGATGAAACGTCAGGCCGACATGCTTGAGGGAGATCATCGCTTCCATCGCAGCAACCGGGCCTGTATCGCCACGAAGGCGGTATCGATAATGCCGTAGAGCGCCGCCATGGTGGCCATGTAGATCACCACGACATCGCTCGCCAGCAGGTTGGACGCCTGCATCATGCGTTGGCCGAGACCGGGCACGCCGAAGATCTCCGCAGCCACCACCGCCATCCACGCCTGCCCCAATGCGGTGCGCAGGCCGGCCATGATGCCGGGCGCCGCCGCCGGCAGGATAACTTTCGTCAGTTTCTGATGCGCGCGGCGAAAGCCGAAGGCATCGGCCAGTTCGATCAGCTCGCGATCGACCGTGCGCACCGCGCTGAGCGCGGCGAAATACGAAATCCAGAACACGCCGATGCCGATGATGAAGATCGCGGCGGTGGGATCGATGCCGAACCAGAGGATCGCGAATGGCACCCAGGCAAGACCCGGGATCGGCCGCAGGAGACGCACCACCCAGGCCAGCAGCGCCTCCAGGGCATGCGACATGCCGGTAGCGACGCCAAGCGCGACACCGAGGAAGCTGCCGAGAAAAAGTCCGGCAACATAGTTCCGAAGGCTCGTCAGCATCGCCTCGAACCAGACTCCGGAGTCCAGTTCGCGCATGAATGCGCCCGGCAGGGCGCTGGGCGGCGGCAGGATTGCCGCCGGCACCAGTCCCAGAGCCGGCGCGGCTTCCCAGATTCCCAGGAAGATCGCAAAGCCCAGCACGGCGAGAGCCGTGGCACGCGTTCTCGTCACGTCACATCACTCCGCCGCGCGTCGTGCGTCTATTTCGCGGCCGTAGCCCTATCATAGACGTCGAGGGCGAACAGTCCTTCGAGCGGAGCGGATTCCTTCAGCGCGCCGAGCTTCACTTGATAGTGCTGCAACTTGGCGGTGGATTCCACGATCCGGCGCGGATCGGAGGTGAACTGGGTCTGGGGCGACTTGATCGCCGCTTCCAGAATGTCGTTGGACACAAGACCCTTGCCGAAGGCCGCGCTGACAAAGGGCGCATTCTTCTTCGGATCGTTCTTCAGGTCTTCGGTTGCCCGCACGACGAGCCGGACCAGATTGTCCGTGGCCGCCGGATTCTTGTCCGCGAAGGAGCCCAGAACCGCGACGACCACGCCCGGGAAGTTCGGGAACATCTCCTTGCCGTCGGCCAGCAGCTTGATCTTGGGGTTCTGCCGCTGAACGATCGTCAGGGCCGGCTCGCGGATCGAACCGCCCTCGACGGCGGAGGTGGCAATCGCCCGCTGGGTCGCGTCGATGCCCATTTCAATGATCTGCACGTCCGCCTTGTCGGCCTTGAGAACCTCCCAGAGCCAGTAGTTCAGGGTGGTATGCGGGCCGGAGCCGATCGGCTGGGTCGCCAGCTTGGCGGGGCGGCCGTTCTTCTCGCGGAATGCCTTGAAGGCTTCCGCCGCATTGCGCCCTTCAAGAAACGGGGCGAGCGACGGACTGGCGGCCACGCCCATTTCCTCCACGACCGTGGCGGCGATCACGCGCACGTCGATGCCCTTGGCGCGCGCCACCAGCAGCGGCGCAAGGCCCGCCACATAGACATCGAGCGTGCCGGAACTGAGCGCCTGGATCATGTTCGGGCCGGATTCGAAGGCGGACATCTTGAGCGAAAGACCGGCCTGTTTGGTCCAGCCCTGTCCTTCCGCCACGAACACCTGCGCGGCGCCCATCACGGGAATATAGCCGACACGAAGCTCCTGCTGAGCCGCGGCAGCCGTGGAGGCAGCGGCGAAAGCAACCACTGCGAAAGCCTTCAGAATGCGCATGGAATCCCCTATCCGGGCAGATGTGCCTGTTCGGGATTATGTATTCCGTCCGGCGACCTGCCGAAAGCGCAGGGCGTTGCAAAGTTTTCCCGGAATAGGGATTTCGTATCTACGATATTCCAAATCGTGAGAATTTAATTCTTAAACACCTGACCCGTAGCGCGGCGACTAAAAAATTATCCTCCTTCGCCTCTTCGGCATTCCGCTGCGCCCCAGCGAGAGCGTCGCCTGCCCCCACCGCATCTCCAGACCGTCAGGCCGCATGAGCCGCCTCAAGCGCGGCAATATCGATCTTGACCATCTTCATCATGGCCTCCGCGACGCGCTTCACCCGGGAGACGTCCCTGTCCTGCATGGGTTCGCCAAGGCGGCGCGGGACGATCTGCCAGGACACGCCGTAACGGTCCTTCAGCCAGCCGCACTGCTCGATGCTCCCGCCCTCGGAAAGGGCGTTCCAGAGACGATCCACCTCGGCCTGATCGTCGCAATTCACCATGAGCGAAATCGCATGATTGAACGGCTCGAACGGGCCGGCCGTCATGGCCATGAACGCCTGACCGGCCAGCGTGAACGCGACGACCTTGACCGAACCGGCCGGGCCGCTGGGCGACTCCACGGGCAGCGCCGTCACGCTGTCCACCCGGGAGTCCGGAAGCAGGCTGGCATAGAATGAGGCGGCTTCCTCCGCCTTGTCGGTATACCAAAGACAGGGCGTGATCTTCGCAGCAGGGGTGAGCGTGGGCATGGCATTGTCTCCCGATCGCGGGGCCATTGAATGGAAGCGGCGGCCGCCTGCCCTGCATTCCGCGGAGGCGCGGCCGCGATATCCGGGCTCAGCCTGCGGCGGCTTCCGGCCCGCCCGCCGCCGCGGCAGGGTCCATCCACACCACTTCCCAGATATGACCATCCGGGTCTTCCAGCGAGCGGCTATACATGAAGCCGAGGTCCTGCTTCGCCGTGGCGTCGCTCTTGCCGCCCGCCGGGGTCGCCTTGTTCACGATGGAATCCACGTCGGCCTTGCTGTCCGCCGAAAGCGCAATCAGCACCTCGCTGGTCTTGTGCGCGTCCGGAATCGCCTTTGGGGTGAACTGCCGGAACTTCTCGTGGGTCAGCAACATCGCGAAGATCGTGTCGGAAAACACCATGCAGGAGGCGGTGTCATCGGAAAACATCGGGTTCTTCGCCGCCCCGATGGCTTCGTAAAAAGCGGTGGCCTTTCCGAGATCCGCAACGGGAAGATTGACGAAAATCATTCTGGGCATCGGGTTTCTCCGCTCGCTGAATGCTGATCTGACGACCCTAATTTATTTAGTTACATAAAACAACTATGAAGTTCAAAAAAATAACTATATAGAAAATGGTATGAAAAAACCTGCCGCCAAACGCCTTTACGACGATGCCTGCGCTACGGCCCATGCGCTGGACCTCGTCGGCGAACGCTGGGGCCTGCTGGTGATCCGCGAACTCATGCTGGGGGCGCGACGCTTCAGCGACTTGCGTGCCACCCTGCCCGGCATCAGCGCCAATGTGCTGACCCAGCGCCTCGAAGGACTTGAGGGAGATGGATTGATCCTGCGGCGAAAGCTGGCGCCGCCCGCCACCGGCCATGTCTACGAACTCACGACCTGGGGCTATGAGAGCGAGCCGATCTTTCAGGCGCTGGGCCGCTGGGCCGCGCGTTCGCCAAAACACGACCCCAGCCTGCCGTTCAGCGCCGTGTCCCTGTTCCTGTCGTTCCGCACGATGATCGATCCCGGACGGTCCGGAGACCTGACCGCGAAAGTCGGATTTCGCATCGCCGGCGAAAACTACATCGTTCGGATCGCCAACGGACAGCTCACCGTTGCCCGCGCCGCACCCGACGCCTTGGCCGAGGCGGATGTCGTTTTCCGCGGCACGCCGCCGGCCATCGCCGCGGCGGTGTATGGCGGGCAGCCGCTCGATGCGCTGGTCGCCACCGGCAGCCTGGATGTGACGGGAGATCTTGCCCTCGCCGCCCGCTTCACGACGCTGTTTCCGCTGCCCCCGAAGGCAGCCGCGCCGGCAGGCGCTTCATGACCGATCCGAGGCGGACTTCACGCCGATGTCTATCAACCCGCCGTGCCGCAGCGCCATCAGCAGGGCCGCGATCTGCGAAGCTTCCACCATCCCGCCGGCCAGCGCCTCCCGCACCGCTTCCTCGCAGCTCATGAGATGGAGGCTGACGACCTCGGTTGCATCCACGGCCGGCGGCTGAACCTGTCGCGCATTGCGCGCGAGGACGACGGAGATCGTATTGTCGAGACGCGCCACCACGGGCGACAAGCGGCCCACCAGCTCGAAGCTGTCCGCCGTATAGCCGGTCTCCTCAAGCAGTTCCCGTGCAGCCGCCTCCAGCGGGTCGGCATCCCGCGCATCGACAACTCCCGAAGGAACCTCAAGGGAGATTTCCTTGAGGCCATGCCGATACTGCCGGATCATCACCACTTGCGCCTGCGCCGTCACGGCAACGACCTGCACCCAGTCGGCCAGTTCCAGGATGTAATACGGATCGATCTCCGTTCCTTCCGCGGTGACACATGAATCGGCCCGCAGCGAGACCCAGCGATCCCGAAAGACATGCCGGGTGTCCTTCACTCGCCATGGCCGCAGCTCCGCACCGGCTTTCATGCTGTCACTCCACATTGGGGCAGGCTCGACACCTCCGGCCGATCATCCCACGTTCGCACCGCACGACGAAGGGCCTTGACGCTGCCTTCCGCTGGGCAGACATTCGGCGCCCGGTCCCCTGCGGTTTTCCCGCCTTCTTCCCTTCCCGCCCGATCCTGTCGCTGATGGAGCTTTCGTGACGAATATCTGGTCGAACTGGCTCGAAGCCATGCGCTTCGGGGCGGAAGTGCAGCAGGTCATGGGGCTGCGCATGTTGCGGATCGCGGCCGGAGGCCCCCGCGCGGCGACCGAGATGCAGCATATGGTCGCCGAAAAACTGGCAGCGGCGGCCATGATCCAGAATGCGGCGATCCATGCCGTGATCCAGGGACAGGACCCGCAGAAGGCAACGGATGTCGCCTTTGCCGCCGTAAAGCGGCGGGTCCGTGCCAACCGCCGCCGGCTGTCGCGAAGCTAGGCTGACGGCCGCACCTATCTTTGACATTTCAGAGGACAAACATGGCCACTACGCAAGCCAGCGGCTTTCGCAAGCATCTGGGCATTGAAATCATCCATGCCGACAAGGAGCGGACGGAGGGCGAAATGCCCGTCACCGC
>Ga0180218_1000479_pt1 | contig 36924 bp, 48 predicted proteins | sample eDN3rd37CKraftBY_FD_151334 | JGI IMG/M metagenome (GOLD analysis project Ga0180218, IMG submission 151334) | Enriched backyard soil microbial communities from Emeryville, California, USA - eDNA 3rd pass 37_C Kraft BY (version 2) (version 2) | ecosystem: Environmental > Terrestrial > Soil >... | reverse complement strand
GGCGCGGCTCACGACCGCCTGCAACCCCGAGGTGCCCCACCCATGACGACCCGCCGCGTCGACGCCCTGCCCGACGAGCACGCCGGTCCGATCCTCGGCCTGCTGGAGCAGGTCCGCGCGGCCGCGGCGCCGCCTGCCGGCGATGGGGGAGCGTGGGCCGCGGCCGAGGCCGGACAGGTCCGCGTGCGCACCGGGTACAAGGCCGCCCGGCGGACCCTGTCCGCCGGCCAGTGCGCCGCGCACACCCTGCGCCTGCTCGCCCTGGCCCAGCCCGAGGCCGACCGTGAGCCGTGGACCGACGCCCTGGCCCACGCGGGCGATGCGATCGGCTCATGGGACTGGGACGCGCGAATGCAAGGCGCCCTCGACCTGCGCCGCGCGTTCAAGGACCTGCCCGACCCGCTGCCGGCGAGCGTGCGCCCGGTCCGGCTCGTGGCCGCCTGGCTCACCCACGCCAGCGGGACCGGGCTCGTGCCCGTCACCGCCCGCCTCGCCGCGCACGTCCTCGAGCTCGGACCCCGCGACGACGTCCTCGCCGCAGCCTGGTACGCCACCCACGGGGACCGGCTCCTGGCCGAGCTCACCGCCAACGGCACCCCCACCAGCGGCGCCGCCGACGTCGACGAGGCGCACCAGCGCGCGCTGCTCCGCACCGCAGTCCGCGGTCTCTACCGCGCCCAGCTGCACACGAAGGTCGACCTCGCGGCCCGCGCCGGCATCACCCGCCGCACACTCGACGCCTGGCTCGCAGAGGGAGGTGCGTCATGACCGACTGGACGTCGTCTATGACGCCCCTCGATGGACTCCTCGCCTTCGCCGCGGCGCTACTGATCCTCCTCGTCTGGACGCCGGCTCTACCGGTCTGGAGCTTCGCCGTGCGCGAGCTGACCTACCGCACGCTCTGGTGGGCCGGCGCCCTGGCGGCCGCGCTCTGGGGCGCGGGCGCCATCGGGACCTACCTCCTGGCGAACGGTGCCGCGACCGGAATCGCGACGAGCGCCGGCGTGCCCGAGCTCGAGAGCGAGATCCTCGGCGCGTACCTCGGGCTCGGCCTGGTTGCATTCTCAGGCGGGGTGCTCGGCACGCTCATCCTGCGACGTCGATAGAGCTCGTCGTCGAGCACGCCGGACTCAGTGCCTGGTTCGTGGGCGCCCGGCCCCGCGCCGGCGATCCTCGAGTCCGTCGAGGGATTCCGCGGTCCACACCGGGCCGCCGTTGAGCTCGCCGGCCGGATCGGGTAGCCAGTCCACCCCGCGGTGCCGGGCCGTGCGCAACGACACCGGCGAGATGCCGAGCCGCTGAGCCAGGCGCGCACTGTCGTACAGCCCGCGCGGCCCGGGGCCCGGATCACGCGGCCCGCCGGGCCCAGATTCCTTGCTCACCCGACCACGCTAACAGAACCAAAGCGTTCTGTTTCTGCTAAACTAGAACGCAAGCGTTCTGATATTGGAGGCATGATGAACCCCTCTCGTGGGCCCCTCGCTCTCGCTGGCTCGCTGGTTCGGCCCTCCCGGCCCACGCCTGAGCCGACGACGGCTCAGCAGGCCCCGGCCGAGACCTACGAGTCGTTCCCGCGCTGGCCTGTCGTCCTTCTCGCCGCCGGCGCCTTCGTCGCGATCTGGGGCGGCTGGGTCGACCTGGGCCAGATGTCCGGCTTCGGCCCGGTGAACCTGCTCCCCGGGATCATGGACCTCACCCTGAACCTCGCGATCACGCTGCCGCTGGGCATGGAGGTCTACGCCGCATTCGCCCTCGGCGTCTGGCTCACCCACCGCAACATCCGGCCCGCCGCGCGCTCGTTCGCCGGCTGGTCTGTTCTGGCCTCCCTCGTCATCGGTGCCGCAGGCCAGATCACCTACCACCTGCTCCACGCCGCGGGCATCGAGCGCGCTCCCTGGCAGGTCGTCGTCGGCGTCGCGTGCGTCCCCGTCGCCGTCATGGGCATGGGCGCCGCGCTCTCCCACCTGCTCGGCGTGCGCCGCCCCCGGCCGGTCGCCGTCGAGAGCGCCGGCCCGGTGGTCGCTCCGGCAGCTGCCGCGCCGCTTGTCGAGTCTGACGCGAGGCCCGACGAAGCCCCCTCGCCGACGCACGAGCCCGACGAGACGGCGCAGGTCGAGCCGGTCGCAGAGCCCGCCGAGGACGAGGCGGTCGTGGTCGAGCCGGTCAACACGAGCCGTGTAGCGCGGTCGAGCGCCGACCTGGACCCGCGCACCATGTCCGCCGACCAGCGCGACGCCCTGATTCTTCAGCTCGCACGCGAGGCGCGCTCCGAGCGGGACCTCGCACAGCGCGTGCCGTGGTCGCGGTCGACGGTGAACCGGGTCCTGCGCAAGCACGACGTCGTCCTGAACCAGCCCGCGAACCAGCCCCAGATGCAGTGGGCCACGGACCGCGGCGAGACGGCCGTGGCGTGAACCACGGTGCCCGGCGACGGAGCGCCGAGCACGATCTGCCGCAGCCCTGCGGGCCGCGGCTGACGAGCGTTCTGAGTCTTCGGTCCGTCCCTGGCTCCGAGTGTGGCCGGCCGTCCCAGGGCGCAAGTCGGCTCCGCTGCGCTACGGCCCGCCTGCCCGCGAACCTCTCGGCTGCACTCGCTGCGCTCGTTGAGCCCGCCGAGAACTTCGCGACCAGGTGGGCATCCCGACTCGCTCGCGTTGCTCGCGCCCTGCGGGTGCGTCCTGGGACGGCTGTCGGCCAAACGCTCCGCTTGCAGGGACGGTCCGAAAAACGACGTGGGGGAGGGCATCATGGCCAGCCAGAGCATCAAGGTCACCGTGTACAGCAAGCCGGCGTGCGTGCAGTGCGACGCGACGTACCGCGCGCTCGATAAGAAGGGCATCGAGTACTCCGTGGTGGACATCAGCACCGACGACGACGCGCTCGAGCGTGTGCGCGCGCTCGGGTTCCTCCAGGCCCCGGTCGTCGTCGCCGGCGAAGAGTCGTGGGCCGGCTTCCGGCCCGACCGGATCACCGCCCTCGCAGTCCGCCGGGAGGCCTGAAATGACCGTCAAGCTCACCCGTGAGCGGGTCGTGGCGATCAACGCCGCCGCGTGGGAGTACTGGCGCTGGAACGCGAACCAGGCCGAGGACTGGACCCGGGGCTACCTCGCCCGGCGCGGTCTGCGCGGCCTGCAGGCCGGGTACGCGCCCGAGGGATGGGCCCGGCTCGTGGGACGCATGCGCGGCCGCGGGTACAGCCCCGACGAGCTCGTGGCCGCCGGCCTCGCGTTCCGCACCGAGGCTGGGGGAGTGGGGGACGTTTTCCGTGACCGCATGGTCCTGCCCTACCGCGACGAGACTGGCGCGATCATCGGTTTCACCGCTCGACGCAACCCCGCGGCCGACGACGTCGACGACGCCCCCGCGAAGTATCTGAACACCACGACGACGCTCGCGTTCGACAAGTCTCGGGACCTGTACGGGATCGACCCGGCCGCGGTCCGCCGCATCCAGGCCGGCGCGCGGGTCGTGGTCGTCGAGGGAGCCCTGGACGTCGAGGCCATCCGCCGCACCGGGTCACCCGTCGTGCCGCTGTCCGGTTGCGGCACCGCGCTCACCGCGACCCACCTCGAGCGCGTGCGCGCGATCCACGCCGACGCAGTCGCCCTAGCGGTGTTCGCGTTCGACGCCGACCCTGCCGGCCAGGCGGCCGCGGTGCGCGCATGGGACCTGCTCACCGATGACGAAGCCGGCACCGCCGGTGCCCTGGTCCTGCCCGACGGGACCGACCCCGCCCAGCTCATCCAGGACGGCCACGGCCAGGCCCTCGCCGAGCGCCTGGCCCAGCCCCAGAGCCTGGTGTCCGTCGTCGTCGACGTCGTCCTGGCTCGTCACGACCTGACGACCGTCGAGGGGCGCATCAACTCGCTCCGAGCCGCGGCCGCCCTCGTCGCGCGCATCGCGGACGTGCCGCTGTCGCGCGTCGGGACGCAGCTGCACGCCCGCCTGGCCCCGCACACCGACCTTGGGGTGATCGCCGGCGAGCTCGCGATCGCCGCGGCCGCCGCGCGCGGCACCACCTGAGCCGGTATCTGGGCCCGGCTAGGTTGGCATGCGCCAGGACCGGGAGGAAGAGCATGCCGATCAGCGACGAGGAGCGCGCCCAGCGCGCCGACGATGCCCAGCGCATCCGACACAGCACCCAGCTCGAGGGCGGACGCACCAGCGACGCCGCTCGCGTGATTCAGGACAAGTACGTCCGCGGCGAGATCGACGCCGAGGAACTGATGCGACAGACGATCGCGCTCGACAGCGACCAGGACGGAGCCAGCCCTTGACCGAACGCCCCTGGGAGAGCGGCGACGAGCAGGCCCGTTGGGACGGGTATCTGCTCGCCGACGGGCGAACCTTGCGCAACCGCGTCGGCGCCACCACACCTGAGATGCTGCGCGAGCGCGAGGACCGGCGCGTGGAGGCCCGGGCGCTGACCCTGCGCGAGCACGGGCTACCGGCGACGTACGACCTTGCCGGGCTGCGAGCGATCCACCGACACCTGTTCCAAGACGTGTACGACTGGGCCGGGGACGTGCGCACGGTGTCGATCCGCAAGAGCCGAGACGGCTGGTTCGCGCCGCTGGACCGGATCGAGGACGCGATGGACGCCGTGGCGACCTACCTGCGCGACACCGACAACCTGCGCACCCTCGACCCGAGCGCTGTGCCGGGCGCGCTCGCCAGCGTCTACGACGTCGTCAACCAGACCCACCCCTTCCGGGAGGGCAACGGGCGCGTCCAGCGCGAGTTCATCACCGCCCTGGCTCGCGAGTCCGGCCACCGCCTGGACTGGACCAGGGTGACGCTCGGCAGGCCCGGCTACGAGTCCGAGAACGACCAGGCCTCCCGCCTGGCCCGCACGGGAGACCGCGGCCCGCTGCGCGCCATGTTCGCGCGCATCACCACCAAGGCTGGCGCGATCGACGACCACGTGAACGACGCCCTGCGCCTGGTCGCCGCCTCCCGACCGCCGTCCACCGCCCGCCCGTCCGCCACCGCGCCGGCCGTCGCGCGCGTCAACCGTCCCGCACCGGGAGCACCCGGCAGGGACTACGGGAGATGAACCCGCGCCGCGGCCTCGCAGTCCTGGCCGTCGCCGTCGTCGCCGCGTGCAGCTCGCCGCGGGCCGAGGCCACGGTCGAGGTCGGGGGAGAGGTGTTCGCCGTCGAGCTCGCGGACAGTGCCAACGAGCAGAAGGAAGGCCTGGCCGGCCGCGAGGAGATCCCTGCCGACACCGGGATGCTGTTCCAGTTCGGAGAACGCGCCGAGCACCAGATGTGGATGGCTGGCATGCAGGTCCCGATCGACGTCGCCTGGATCGACGATGACCGCGTGATTGGCGTTGCGACCCTCGACCCGTGCACCGAGCCCGACCAGACGACCTGCCCACGATGGGCCCCGCCTGCCCCAGCAACCGCCTTGCTCGAGGTGCCGGCGGGAGCCCTGTCAGGCGTCGACGTCGGCGACGAGGTGACGCGGGGCGCTCCCTGACGAGCGACTGGCCAGAACAGCGTTATATCCTGGGTTATAGAGAAAGGTGGTACCCCATGACGACAGCTCCGACAGCGGACGTCGAGGCCGTGGTGCGTCTGCGGCACCGGCAGGTCGTCGACCGGCTCGACGAACTGCGCCTGGTGCGCAAGCTCGCAGCCAGCATGTCGCAGACGGAGATCGCGAAGGTGCTCGCGATCAGCCAGCCCGCGGTGCACAAGGCTCTCAAGGCCGCCGAGCGTGTGCCGGACGTGGCTGAGGGATTCAGCGGCGCCAGCCCGTACGAGATCGCCGAGCGGTACGCCGCCGGCCAGATCGACCGACCTCGCGTCATCGACGAGCTCGCCCGCTGGCCCTACGCGCGCACACCCAAGACCGACGGCTTCGACTGGCTCGTCAAGGACGCCCCCGGGACGTTCGAGGAGGTCGGGCGCGCGCTCGACGACGGGCTGCTCGACGATGACACCTACGACGCCGTGCTCACCCGCAAGAGTGGACGGTAACCGGGCCGACAGTCTTCACTTGCGGCGTGCCTGACGACCATGACCTCCACGCGGCCCACCGCGAGACCGTCCGAGAGTTCTCCCGCGCCGGGGGGCCGCTCGACAAGGACGGACCCCACTCCACGCTGAACAATCCCGCGTGGTTCATCGACGGTCAGGTCGATCAGCCCACGGCCCGCCGGCGTGCGCTGTGGCGACGGCTCCGCGACGAGGCGCGCGCCGAGGCGCCCGGCGTTCGCCAGGACGGCAAGGCGATCGTGCTGGCCGGACCGCCCGGGGCCGGCAAGGGCCACGTCCAGGGCAACGTGCTCGGGCTCGACAAAGACGCCTGGCTCGTCGTCGACGCCGACAAGTTCAAGGAGAAGCTGCTGCGCGAGGCCCTGGCCGACGGCAGCTACGAGACGTTCCTCAAGCCCGACGCCGTGCGCGAGCGCGAGGCGGGCGGCGAGCCGTTCTTCCCTCTCGAGCTCGCCGCCCTGGTCCACGAGGAGTCCTCCTACCTCGCGCGCCTGCTGCGCGACGAGGCGCTGCGCGAGGGCACGAACGTCGTCATCGACTCCGTGCTGTCCAAGCCCGACGCGGCGATCGCGCTCGGCGACCGGCTCGCCGAGGCCGGGTACGAGGTCGAGGTCGTCGACGTCGAGGTGCCCTACGAGCTCTCCCAAGCCCGCATCGCCCAGCGCTGGCGCGAGTCCTACGAGGGCGCCGTCATCACGGGGGAGGGGCTCGGCGGCCGCTGGGTCCCCAGCGTCTACGCCCGCGACGTCTTCAACGGCCCCGGCGGACGCGCACGATCCCAAGAATCGGCCGCAGCACTCGCGAAGGCATGCCCGGCCGTGCTGCGCTACCGACGCTTCTGGACTCCCAACAACGGCGTACCCATGCAGGTAGAGGCCGACCTCGGCCGGTTCCAGCGCGGGGGTGACCTCGTCGATTCCAGCCTCATCAGAAGCCGCGCCCGGGCGGCCGCGAGCTTCGCTCTTCAGGCCCGACGTGGCCCCGCTCGATCCACTCGGGGACCGCAGCACGAGCGGGAGTGAACTGAGAGGTCCGGCCTATCGATCCGCTTGTGCAGTCGTAGCCGCTGCCGAGTTAGAGCGCCAGGTTGTGTGCGCGCGCCAGAAGGTCTGCGGCGTAGTCCAGGCCACGGTCACGGAGCACGGGGATCAGGCAGTTCAGTGGTGGCCAATTTGAGCGGTAGGACCGTGCCCCGTGGGCGCCGGTGTAGAGCCCGCCTCCGGGCCCGGCGTACAGACCGCCGCCAGGTCCCGCGTACAGACCGCCGCCGGGTCCGGTGTAGAGCCCGCCGCGCGGCCCGGCGTAGAGCCCGCCGCCGGGTCCCGCATGCAGGCCGCCTCCGGGGCCGGCGTACCGGTTACGCGGCCAGACGTTTCTTGTCGACATCTGATCTCCTTGGTCCGAGCTCTAGTTTCCGCAGGCGGCGCCTGCTCACAGGGGAGCAGGGCTACCGAAGGTTGAAGGCCTTGCCGCACCTGCCGCATCGAATCAGACCGGGGCTGTAGCCACCGATCACGAACTTGGTGCGGCAGTGGGGGCAGGTGACGGTGTAGCCGCGCGAGCTGCGCTTCATGCTGACCTCCGGGTCGTCGAATGTGCTGGCCGGTGGCGCGCTTGCGCCACCGGCCCTCTGCTACTTCTCGTTGCGGACGCCCTTGTGCTGGTTCGGGCTGCCGTTGAGGATGCGACCGGTCGTGGTGTCGCGCTTGAACCAGGTGCTACCGCGCTTGAACTCGCTGCGGCCTCGGACCGCGCCGACGCGGTGTCCCTTGCCGGTGTTCTTCGCCATACCTCTCACCTCCGTCCTGACAGCCCATCCCGTCTTTGCACGGGGGCTCTCAACAGGTAGTCGAGGCAGGGGGCAGGAGAGTTAGCGGCAGTCCTCGCAGCGCCCGTCCTCGAGCAGGTAGCTGGCGAACATCATGAAGCAGCCGGCACACCGCGCCTCGCGCTCGGCTTGGCGATCGCAGCGGCATCGGCCGCAGCGCGGACAGGTTGGGCCCTGACATCCTGAGCAGGGGTACTGGCGAATCTCGAAGTCGGCGTCGCAGCAGTAGCCGGTGAGGAGCGGCCGGGTGTCGAACTCGCGCTGTTGCTGCGCGTGGAACGCATCGACGCCCCAGAGGTCTATGGCGGAGAGGATCGCGATGACTCGGTTCGTCTCGCCGAACAGGTCGGCGTAGAAATCGGCGTACATGCCCCATGGAGTTGTCCACCGGACTCGCTTGCTCGTAGTCGCGCCCGCAGCGAGGGTCAGCATCGGGTGCGTAGGCGAGAGCGTCTGGCCGCGCCAGGGGTACACCCTGGGCCACCCTTCATCGGGGTCGGGCCGGATGCTCGAGTGGCTGACGGATCGCGTGTAGCGGTTGATCAGGACGACTGCCCCCAAGTTGGGGAGCTTCTGCGCCAACGCGATCGCACAGACAGGGCGACTTGCTTGTGTGGCGTTGTACAGATCGACCAGGTGATGAGCTCGCAGTGTCGTCCTGGGGGGGAGGGTGGAGTCCAGAAGTGAACTCGGAAGCAGGAGCCTCTGCGCGATGCGGTCGCAAACGGTTTCGAGCAGGGGACCCGGATCAGGCTGGTCAATGATCCAGTCGTAGAGACCTGGTGTGTGTTCGACAAGCCAATGCCCGAGTTCATGCGCAAGCGTGAAGTTCTCTCGCCGGCTGCTCTCCGTGGGCGCGTAGAGCACCACCCCGTCTTCGAGGAACGACACCCCGTCGCAGGCGCCGCCGTCGTCTCGTGAGCCCGCGAGCCGCTCGACGGCAGTGACGGTCAGGCTGAGGTCTGCTCGCATCACCTCGAGCGGCTCGTAAGCGAAACGGTCTGCAGCGGCACTGGGCAAGGTCGCGACCGCGCGGGCGACGACCGCATCGATGTTCACCGATCACTCCGGAGGCGGTTCGACTGCGGCGACGAGAGCATCCAACGAATCCAGCATTTGAGCCGTGTCTGGAGCGTTTCCCCGATGAACCGTCGCGACAAGACGCCCCTGCAGGGTGGCGGACGCGACGGGTAGCGATACGTGCCGCGCACGAGCCCAACGGGCGACGAGCTCCTTAAACTTCGGACTGCGACGAAGTTCCTCAAGCAAGCCTGGTTCTGGTGTGTCGCTCGTCCCGAGCGAAAGCTGCTCGACCGTTCTTCCAAGGATCTCCGCCAGCGCCTGGATGAGCGCCGGCGGAACGTCGTGCGCCGTTCTGGTTTCCCATCGGAAGACGTCAGCGTCTGAGGTCTGCCAGCCTCGCTGACGGAGGCGCGATGCGATCCCGCTCGGCTTGAGACCCGCCTTCTTCCTTGCACGGGCGAACGCCTTGGAATCCAAGGTGCATTGCTGATCAGGGACCAGCCCCAGCATCGCTGCGACGGGGTCCGCTTCGAGGGGAGGCGCTTCATGCTGCGAAAGCCACAGCAACTCGCTCGTGTCAGCCAGCGCGCTCAACTCTGCGAGCTCGTCCGCTCCGATGCCGGAGCCGCGGAGGACCTCTCCAGTTCGGTGCTTGCGCTTTGAGAGCGCGTCAACAACGCGCTCTCGCTCTTCATCGTTCATCGTTGGTCCTCCTTCCGTCCATTGCGTCGCGAAGCAACTTCAGCACCTCGAGCTTCATCTGGCTGACCCTTGCCGGTGTCACGCCCAGTTGTGCCGCGATCTCAGCCCGAGGCCGCTCCAGTCCGATGTGTTCGACGGCCACGAGCCGCTGCCTCTCGTTGAGAACGTCGAGGCTCGCACGCATACGCGAGATCTGCTGCTCGAGGTCGACTCGTTCTGCCACCTCCTCGCCGACGTCGCTGTCGGCCGTTCGGCCATGCAGGTCGTCGAGCGACGGCCCGGCGCGCCGAACGGCCGCCGACTTCACGATGTCCTGCGCCTTGCGCTTGACGGCCTTGACGAGGAAGGCCTCCCAGTTGACGACGTTCGTCGGGAGGCCGCTCTTCATGAGCGATACGACTGCTGCGCTCACAGCATCCTCAGCGGAGGCCACCATTCCTGACGGGCGAAGCGTTGAGTATGCGACGCGGTACATCGCGCCGCGGTGTTGCGCGTAGAGGGCCGCCAAGTCCGGAGCGGCGCCGCGACACGCATGCGCGACGGAAGGCTCGTCTTCCACCTCCGCTTCGCCAGTCCGCTCCACACTTCACCTTCCCTTCAGCACGTAGTCGAGCGAGGCAGGCAAGTAGTTAGCCCGCCTTCGGGCGCCATCACGAGGATGGCCGAGAAGCCGTGTCGGTGGGGCCATCGGTCGGGTGAAATCTCCGATTAGAGATGCCGATAACGTTCGTTATGTCATATATGCCTGTTATGCCCGTTCTGATACGGCGCGCCATGGGTGGTGCGTGCGGCCCTCATTCGTCGCGCAGGAGTTCTGCGACGACGGCGTCGGCGGTCGTCTTGTCCCCCCAGATCCACTCGTGCGCGAAGTCGCGAACGCGCGTGTCCGAGCCTTGGCTCGAGGCAACGCCGAGCGGCGGAGGCGTCTTGGCTCGCCGGGCAACATCGGACTTGCTTAGCCCTGTGAGCTGAGCGACGGTCCGCTGCGACATGCCGGAGCGCAGCAGGAGCGCGGCTGCCTGGGAGACGGCCACTTCCGCCTCCAGGGTTGCGCGGTGAGCGAGGAGGCGAGCCTGCGCGACGGCACGAGTAGCGGCTGCTTCGAGGTCAGGAGATTCGGTCATAACCCCATCGTACCAAAACTGCCCCAGCGTTGGGGCAAATATGGGGCACGTTCTCTTGCCACGCCGCGATGACCGGCGCTCTCATCGCTACGGGCGGCCCCGAGACCCAGTTCGCCCAGCGTGCCGGCGTCACCTGCGTCACCGTTCGCGGCCCTCGGGAAGCGCTGACGGCGCACTCGGGGCGGCTCACCCGACCAGGCGCAGTGATGCGCCCCGCGCCCGGGCAGCGGGCCGCGCCTGCCCCTCAATGGGATCGACGAGGAGCCCGCCCGGGGTCGGGAGCGTGAGCGTCCACCGGTCCGTGGCGCCGCGTGCCGTCCGGGCGACGTCGAGCTCGCACCGCCGGAGGTAGCCGCCGCCGGCGTCCGTGCCGGACCACCGGTGCGCGACGACGTCGAGGCGCACCGCGGCCTGCTCCCACGGGCCCACGCTCACGAGCCCGGAGCCGCGCTCACGCGCGCGGGCGAGCAGCCGCCGGCGCTCGGACGTCGTGAGCCGGGCGTCCGGCCCGACGACGACGTACGTCATGCCGTCCAGCAGCGCCGCGACGACGCCGGCGGGATCGTCCCCGGCGCGCGGCACGAGCGCGACGCGCTCGAGCGCCACGCCGGCGTCCGCAGCCGCGAGCATCCCGAGGTCGGGCGCCCCCACCACGGCGAGCCAGTCCGAGGTGCCCTGCGACGTCGCGAGCAGCGCGAGCAAGAGCGACGTCGAACCCGTCACGACGCTGGCCGCGCCGCGCGGCAGGCACCCGTCGTCGAGGATCGCGCCGAGCGGGCGCGGAGCGTCGTCGAGGTCGACCACGCCCGGCGTCGACGCGCGCACGCCTGTGCGCAGCTCGGCGCGACGCAGGGTCGCGCGAGCCACCTCGAGCGGGTCGAGCGCAGTCGCCGTCACCCGTCCAGGCTACGCCGTCGTTCGAACTGGTGTTCGAATATGATTGTGTCGTGGGTACTCGTCGACGCCCGCCACCGGGCGGCTGGCCGTCCGGCATCGAGACGGTGCCGATGCGTGACCACGCCGAGGAGGCGCCCGAGCTCGCGCGGCGTGGTGTGCCGATCGTGCGCCCGTCCGAGGGCATCCCGGTGCGCGCGTGGATCACGCAGCGTCAGAGCGGTGAGGCCCGCGTCGACGGCGAGGCCGTCGCGTGGGCCGGTCGCCAGGTCCACGTGCGCTACATCTCCCGTGAAGGGCGCGAGGGGTGGGTGTGGCTCTGGGCCGACGCCGTCGAGCGTCGCTGAGCGGCACGGCCCTCTACTCGGATTCCTGTCAGACGTTCTCCGTCGCGCACCTGCTCGTAGAGCATGGCGCGCGAGCCCTCGTACGTCACTGCCTCGATCGCGACCTCACGTACCGGACCGTCGGCCGGCTGCCCCAGCTCAGGCAGGCCTGGTACGTGCCGTGGACGATCACGGCCGCTTGTTCGTCTCGTCGCGCAGCTCGACGAGCACGTGCGGGCTCGTCAGCGAGGCGTCGTCGTGGTCGTACTGCACGGGGATCATGTCCGGGTGCTCGGCGCGCACGTCGGCCGCGACGGCGCCCGGGTCGACGGTGCCCGTACGCCCGTTGTCCGTCCGGCGCACCCGGGTGCCGGACGCAAGGTCCTCGACGTCCGGGCCCGGGTCCGCGTCGACGACGTCGGCCTGCTGGATCGAGTCCGTGAGGTCGAGCAGGTCTCGCCACCCACTGGCGCGGTCGATGAGGTCGTTTGCCTGCGACCAGGCCGCCTGCGCGTGACGCTGCTCTTCGGTGACCATGATCGGGTTCCCCAGCCCGTCCGTCGTCATCTTCCGCTCGAGGTCGCGCAGGTCCGTCGCGGCCGCCGCGCGCATCACGCGCAGCGCGGCCGCGACGTCTGCCGGGTCGACCGCGTCGGCCAGGCGCGCGGCCACGAACTCCGTGGCCACCACGCTCGGCCACACGAGCGCCTTCGTCGGCTCGTTCGTCATGGGCTGCTCCTCAGCTCGCGTGGCGGTTCAGGTACTCGCTGGCGGCGTCGCGCAGCACCTCGGAGAAGGTGCGACCCTCGGCCTGCGCGCGGGCGCGCAGTGCGGCGTCCAGGCGCTCGGGTGCGCGCACCTGCCACAGCGGGGACTTGCCCGAAGGGCGGTCTGCGGCGAGCGTCGGGCGCCCTCCGGCGGCGGCGCGCTCGACGGCGGCGACCTCCTCGGGGGTCTCGGCGGCCGCGGTGAGCATCTGGTGGGCGTAGGCGCGCGCGGCCTCGCCGCGCAGGGCCTTGCCGGTGCGCTTCACGGGGCGGTCGTCCGCCTCGATCTGCTCGGCCCATGCGTCGTAGTCCGGGCCTCGCCCGGGAGCCTCGTTCGTCATCACTCCTCCTCCTCGATCAGCACCAGGAACTTGCGCCTCGCGGGCATCGCGTGGAACACCACGAGGTCGCGCGGTAGACGGCGATGCACCATCACCTCCAACAGCTCCCCGCCCAGACGGCGCGGGCCGATGAACAGGTCCGCGGCCTCGCCCGTCCCGTCGCGCGACTCGTCGAACTCCGGCTCGACGTGCACGGGGTTCTGCATCGCGTACAGCACCTCGTCACGAGTGACGCCGTGCTTGAACGCGCTGTCCCGCCACGTGATCGCCATGACAGAAGTGTAAAACAAAACCCCTAGTTCTGTCAAACAGAACCAGGGCGATCCATCGCGGTAGCGCCATCCCGAGTGGCGCGAGTAGCACTCACCGCGTCCACGGGAGCGGCGGCGTTACGCCCAGCCCGGCGCGAGGAGACCCGCGCCCGGCTCGTGCGCTCCCACCGGTCAGACACAGGTGATCCCGATGTGTTTGGGTGGGCCCGTGAGCACCTACGGGGAGCAGAAGAAGGCGTGGGCGCGTGAGTGGGCCCAGCTCCGGGCGCAGTATCTCGATGGGCGGCTCCCCGAAGTTCTGGCCAGCCCGGTCCCAGGTGATCCCGGCCTGTGGTGGTGGGAGTGTCCGGCCTGCCTCACCTACGGCCAGCCGACCATGTCTGAGGCGCAAGCGGCCAACGCGGGGCGAGGCCACGCGCAGACCCACGTCACCGACGAGGACTCCGAGTACCTGGAGGATCTGAAGGTCACACGCATGCCGCCCCAGCTGCTCACCGCCCACCAACGGCGACGTCGAGAACAGCTCGAACCCGGGCCCCCGGGGCGATGAGCTCCGCCACGCTACGTGGGCGCGCTTCCCGTTCTTGCAGGTCGGTGCGCCAGCCGACGCCGACACGCCGAGCAATGCGACACGCCGACGTGTTTGAGCCAACCCATGTCCGGTTTGGACTAGTTCTTGTGTGCGATGACGCTCGGCGCACCCGAGCTTTCGGCGTGGAATGACCCTGTCCGATCGTTCTCACAGGCTGTGGACTGACGTCCTACACACCCTGTGGACGACGGATTAAGTGTCGCGGAATTCCCGATTTGATCGGTGGGTATCCCTGTGGGCGGCACATTGGGGACGACGATTCTTGAGGGCTCGAACTTGCAGGTCTCGGGCCGATCGCTGGGTTGCTACCACGTGCGCACGGGTGAAGCTCGACCACGACATCTAGTGCGGTGGCACTGTGTCGACCACTAGGTACAGTGTGGTCACAGGAAAGGGCCGGAGGACTTCTGCCGCCGGTCCGATTCCTGTCACGGACGACGAAGGGCCGGCCAGGTTGCAGCCTGGTCCGACCCTGTCGTCCGCGATTCACGTCAACATCGAGACTCGTCGTTCACGGTTTCACGCGGTCATGCGTACAACGTCACCGTAGCAAACTTGCTCAGTGAACCGCGCGACGAGACTCCAAACAGATTGGAGCCCTCGTGGCCAAGACACCTACGGGCGAGAGCCGTCGCTCCCGCCCGGAGACTCCTCAGTCGAGTCTCCTGATCGTCCTGCTCGTGCTACTCATGTCGGGCGGGGTCCCCGCCGACGTCGCTGCCTGCGTGAGCGACACGCTCCCGCTGCTCGTCGCGAGCACCTAGCCGAACCGGCGAGCTGGGCACCGACTGAGGCGGTGCCCAGCAAGCCGGCTTGTCTCACACCGGTCTCGCCGCGGGCGGTAGGGCTTCCTCGAGCGGGACTTCGGGCCGGGCGCGCACGAAGCGGAGCGGGTGGCGCCACGACTTCCCGGACCAGGCGACGTCGGCGGAGACCTCGACGACGAACGGCTCGACGAGCGTCAGATCGATCGGCGCCGACCGCGCGTTGAACCTGCCGAACGTGCCGGGCGAGATTCGCGACGGCCACGGATGTTCCCCCGTCGGCCGGTGCAACAGTGGGACGAGCCGGCGCCGTGCGCCGGGGGTGAGCGGGGTCGTCCGCCCGACGATGCGCAGGTCACCATCGATCGGCAGGCCGGCGACGATCTCCTGAGGCTGGGACAGGGTGCCGGTCACCGCGGCGCACACGACGTCGACGGTCGCGCGGTGCTTCACCTTCAACCAGGACCGCTCTCCCCCGCGGTAGGGCTCGGCGCCGCCCTTGACGACCAGGCCCTCGACCCCGACCGCGGTGTACGTCTCGAACCACTCGCGCGCTTCGTCGACGTCGTCGGTCACGGGCGACAGGTTCAGCGGCGGCCGCCACGTCGCCGCGAGCTCGACGAGCAACGTCCGTCGGGCGTCGAACGGCTCGGCCCGCACGTCGCGGCCGTCGAGCTCGAGGACGTCGAACGCGACCAGGGACGCCGGCCGGGCACGGGCGGCGGCCGCGGCCGCGCGCGGGCCGCGTCCCATGCGCTCTTGCAGTACCTCGAACGCGAGCCGGCCGTCCTGCCAGACGACGAGCTCGCTGTCGAGGACGACGCCAGGGTCGAGCTGGGCTTCGAGTGCGGCGACGATCTCGGGGAACAGCGTGCTCAGGTCGGTCCCGCGTCGGGACCAGATGCGCGCGCCGTCGTCCCGGACCGCCGCGGTTGCGCGATAGCCGTCCCATTTCGGTTCGTAGCGGCAGCCGCCCTCGAGCGCGCTCGGCGCGGGGATCTGCTCGACGGCGCGCGCGAGGGCGACGTCGTACGGCATCGCCCTCGCGTCGGCCACGGCTCAGCCCGGGACGTTGCGCGGGTCGTGCCCGTGGGAGTCCTTCTGCGCGATCGTCCCGTCCAGGTTCTTGATCACGAGCTCAGCGCTCTCACGCTCGGCTGCCGCGCGCCCGGCGGCCACGGCATCGTCCTTCTTCGCGTGGTTCGACAACGGCTCACGCTCGCCCTGCCGGCGCACGTGCCACTGCTCGTCCTGGTGGTAGACCTCGATCGTCACGGCCACGGGGTACTCCTTCCGCTGGTGGTCAGACCACCGTGGAACGACCCCCCGGTTCTCGCACGTTCGCTGGCCGCCGCGTGAGTGCGAGACGCCGCGCCGTGCCGCCTATGGAGCCGTCGTTCCGGAAAGATCGGGCCCATGAACTGGACTGTCGTACCCCTGGACGCCCCCAACGGCACGACGAGGGCCGCGGGACTTTTCGCAAAACAGATCGACCACGTCGTGCGTTCCCGCATCGGGGTGCCGAGCCATCCCGCCCATCGCGAGCTCGCGGCCCACGTTCGAGGCGGAGCGGGAACGCCACCCGCACATCGAGTGGGTGTTGCCCGCGGACGTCTGGCTTGGCGTCGAGGACGGCGGCGCCCTCGTCGGCGCCGTGCACCTCGCCGTCCCGGTGGGACAGGCACTCGATATCGCCAGCAAGCCGGGTCACCCCATGGGCGCCGACCCCGCACGCTTCGCCAAGTACCTACGGCGCTGCGCCTTCGTTGACGAAATCGCCGTGCGAGAGACCCACCGGCGACAGGGCATAGCACTGGCACTCCTCGAGGCAGCCGAACGAAGAGGCGTCGAGGACACGGACCGTGAGCTGCACTCGATCGCGGCCTACGCCGGAAGTGAAGCCGCCGTCGCGCTGTTTCGCCGCGCGGGCTACAGCTGCGCACCTCCCGGCGCCCCCGTGCCCCGGGAGTATGCGAACGGGCTCATCACCTACTTTGACCCCCGCTACCAGGCGCTCGGGGGCTCCTACGTCTACAAGCATACCGAGAAGTTCCCCGGGGACTGGCGGCTCTAGCCGAGCGGTCCTGACGCGGGCCGCGGCCCGCGCTCACCCCTCGAGCGTCGCCAAGTGCCGATAGAGCGTGTCTCGCGAGACACCGAGCGCCCGGGCGACAGCAGCGCGGGACTGACCGCCGGCGAGGGCAACACGGGCGGCTTCGATGCGGTCGGGGGTCATGACGGTTGGCCGGCCGCCGACGCGGCCCCGGGCACGGGCGGCCGCGAGGCCGTCGAGGGTGCGTTCGCGCGCGAGGTCGGCCTCCATCTGCGCGACGGCGGCGAGCACGTGCACCATGAGTCGCCCGGCCGCGCTCGAGGTATCGAGCGTCTCCGACAGTGACCGGAGCGTGACGCCGCGCTCGTCGAGGTCGGCCACGAGGCGGGCGACGTGCGCGGCGGACCGGCCGAGCCGGTCGAGCTTCGTCACGACGAGCGTGTCCCCCTCGCGCAGCTGCGCGAGGACGCGGGCGAGCTCGGGACGGTCCTCGCGGCGGCCGGAGGCCTTCTCCACGACGACGTCGCGCACGTCGACCCCGCCGGGCCCGGTGAGCGCGTCGACCTGGGCGGTGAGGTTCTGCGCGGTGGTGGAGACCCGGGCGTACCCGTAGGTGTGTGCCATGGCGGTGACGGTAGCGAAAACCCCCGGGTCGCGTTCTGCGACAGCGGGGGTTTCCGGACACTAGTTCTGCGACATGTTCTCTCGGCGTGTCGCTGTGGCTTGCGCCGCTATATGGCGGGGTTCTGTCGGAGCTCAGTGGCGGCCTCCAAGCACGCGGGCAAGAGGACGCTGCGAGTGAGGCTCACGTTCCGCAAGCCGGTCCTTGAACGGGACACGTCTTTAAGCGCTGGACCGCGAAGCTCGAGGTTCGGTCTGAAGGGCCGGAGGGGCCACCTGTTAATTACGCCACTCAGTGGGGCGTCACCCGGCGAGCTCCGGTCGAGATGCGTGCTGCGGGGCGGTCGTGGTGCCATGGATGTCCGGCCGGGACTGTCCTGGCACCGGCACAGAGAGGTGATGATTGCGATGACCGTTCTCGATCCGTTCCGTGAGGTCGAGCGTCTGCTCGGCTCGGCGTTGCGTCAGAGCCCGTCCGCTGCGCTGATCCCGCTGGACCTGTACCGCTCCGGTGAGGAGTTTGTGGTCAAGATCGACCTGCCGGGCGTGGACCCGGGCTCGATCGACATCGACGTCGAGGACCGCACGCTGACGGTGCGTGCCGAGCGGCGCCCGCAGCAGGAGGGCGAGGCGCAGTGGCTGGTGCGGGAGCGCCCCGCGGGGACGTTCGCTCGCCAGCTGACGCTGGGTCAGGGCTTGGCGGTGGACCGCATCCAGGCCGACTACGCCGACGGTGTCCTGACGTTGACCATCCCGCTGGCGGAGGAGTCCAAGCCCCGCAAGATCCAGGTCTCCGCCTCCGGCGGGCAGAAGAGCATCGAGCAGGGCGGTCAGCAGGGTTCTGGTGAGGGGTCCGGCCATGCACAGTGACGTCGTCGTGGGCGCCGGTGCTGACCGGCGGCGCCCGTGGCAGGTTCGGAGGTAGCCATGACCAGTGGATTCGGGTTCGACTCCCCCTTCGATGACCTGATCAACCAGTTCTTCGGCGGACGGGACCCCTTCAGCTTGCTCGGCGCCCGCCAGACCACGGCGCCGTCGATGCAGCGGGTGGACCTGTCGCGGTCCTTGTCGGCGGAGGCGCGCGCTTTGATCTCGCGAGCAGCGGCGCAGGCGGCGCAGTGGGGCAACGGCGACGTCGACGCCGAGCATCTGCTGTGGGCGGCGACCCAGGAGCCTGCGACCCGGACGTTGCTCGAGCAGGCCGGGGTGGACGTCGCCGCGTTGGCCTCCCAGTTGGAGCAGGCGGTTCCGCACGGTGAGCCGGCAGCTCAGGGTGACGGGTTGTCGCTGACGCCGGCCGCGAAGCGGGCGCTGCTGGATGCGTACCGGCAGGCGCGGGGTGCGGGTTCGGCGTCGATCAACCCAGAGCACCTGCTGCTGGGGCTGGCCGCGAACACCGAGTCCGTGGCTGGGAGGGTGCTGGCCCGGGCGCTGCCGGACACGGACGCGGTTCGCCCGACCAGCCCGGCCGGCGCCGAGGGCCCGGCCCGGTCGGGCCGGGCGCAGTCGAGCACCCCGATGTTGGACGAGTACGGCCGGGACCTGACCGAGGCCGCTCGTGAGGGCCGCCTGGACCCGGTCGTGGGCCGGGACAGCGAGGTCGAGCAGACCCTGGAGGTGCTGTCCCGGCGCACGAAGAACAACCCGGTGCTCATCGGGGACCCGGGGGTGGGCAAGACGGCCATCGTCGAGGGCCTGGCCCAGCGGATCGTCAACGGCGACGTCCCGGACACCCTGAAGGACCGGCGGGTGATCGCCTTGGACCTGGCCGGGATGGTGGCGGGCAGCAAGTACCGCGGGGAGTTCGAGGAGCGCCTCAAGGGTGTCATCGATGAGGTCACGGCCGCCGAGCGGGAGGTGATCGTGTTCATCGACGAGCTCCACACGGTGGTCGGCGCGGGCGCCGCGGAAGGCTCGATGGACGCCGGCAACATGCTCAAGCCGGCCCTGGCGCGCGGTGAGCTGCAGGTCGTCGGGGCGACGACGGTCGATGAGTACCGCAAGCACATCGAGAAGGACCCGGCCTTGGAGCGCCGCTTCCAGCCGATCCTGGTGCCCGAGCCGTCGGTGGAGGACACGATCGCGATCCTGCGTGGCCTGCGCGACCGGTACGAGGCGCACCACCAGGTCCGGATCACGGACGAGGCGACCGTGGCCGCGGCCACGCTCTCGGACCGGTACATCACCAACCGGTTCCTGCCCGACAAGGCGATCGACCTGATCGACCAGGCCAGCGCCCGGGTCCGGCTCCGGGCCCGCACCGCCCCGCCCGACGTCCGGGACCTGGAGGAGAACGCCGCCCGGCTGCAGCGGGACAAGGACGCCGCCGTCGCGGCCGAGCACTACGAACGGGCCAACACCCTCAAGGCCGAGCTGGATGCCGCCCGCACCCGCCTGGAGGAAGCCCGCAGCCAGCGCGCCCCCGTGCCGGAGGTCACCGCCGAGGACATCGCCGAGGTCGTCTCGCGCACGACCGGTATCCCGGTCGCCCAGCTGACCGAGGAGGAGAAGGAGCGCCTGCTGCGGCTAGAGGAGACGCTGCACGGCCGGGTGGTGGGGCAGGAGGAGGCCGTGGAGGCGGTCGCCGAGGCGGTCCGGCGGGCCCGCGCGGGGCTGTCCGACCCCAACCGGCCCGTCGGCTCGTTCCTCTTTCTGGGCCCGACCGGCGTGGGCAAGACCGAGCTCGCCCGGGCGCTGGCCGAGGCCCTCTTCGGCGACGAGGGCCGGATGGTCCGGTTCGACATGAGCGAGTTCCAAGAACGCCACACCGTCTCCCGGCTGATGGGCGCCCCTCCGGGGTACGTCGGCTACGAGGAGGCCGGCCAGCTGACCGAGGCCGTCCGCCGCACCCCGTACACGGTGCTGCTGCTCGACGAGATCGAGAAGGCCCACCCCGACGTCTTCAACACCCTCCTGCAGCTCCTGGACGCCGGCCGGCTCACCGACGCCCAGGGCCGCACCGTGGACTTCTCGAACACGGTCGTGATCATGACCAGCAACGTGGGCGCCGAGCGCATCCTGGCGGCCACCCAGGCCGGCCGCTCCATGGAGGACCTGCGCGAGACCCTCATGAACCTGCTCGGGCAGTCCTTCCGGCCCGAGTTCCTCAACCGGATCGACGAGATCATCATCTTCCGCGGCCTGGACCGCACCCAGCTGCGCAAGATCACCACCCTGCTCCTGGAGCAGACGCGACGGCGGCTGCGCGCTCAGAACATCACCCTCGACATCACCGACCAGGCCCTGGACTGGCTCGCCAACCGCGGCTTCCAGCCGGAGTTTGGCGCCCGCCCGCTCCGGCGCACCATCCAGCGCGAGCTCGACAACCAGCTCTCTCGCCTTCTCCTGGCCGGCGACCTGAGCCCGGGTGACACCGTCACCGTCACCATCAGCGACGGACGGCTGCATTTCTCAACCACCCGGGGCACCGAGACCGACGGCGAACCGCCGCCCGGCCAGATGACGGGGTCGGAGATGAGCGCCGCCCACGAGACAGCACAGGACACCGGCGCCGGAGCCCCTTAGGAAACCGCGGGCTGACGTCCCGCTGCGGGGCGACAAGAGGCGCCCGGAAGGGCAGCTCCGCGGTGACTCGTACGAGAGGGACAGGCGCTCGGCGAGGGGCGAGAGCCGTTACCGGGCCCAGGGGAGGATCGCCGGGCCCAAGCGAGGAACGCCGCTCAGACGAGGTTCCCGAGTCGCTGCGCCTCCGCGAACTGCGTGCTCGCGACCTCGACGTGGTAGGTGCTCGCCTGGAGTGTGCTCACGCTGGTGAAGTCGCGCCGTCCACCGGTGGCCGCGTGGTCGATGAACCCGAAGATCGCGCCGAAGACGGCACCGATCAGGGCGCTGAGGAGGAGCATCCACAGCCAGAACCAGCCGCCGATGACGAAGATCGAGAACAGCAGACCGATGAGCAGGCCGAACCAGGCGCCTCCGGCGGCACCCCGCAGAGCCGCCTGAGCGTTCGTCTGCCGGCCGGTGACCTGTTCCACCGACCGCATGCCGGTCCCGACGATGCGGACGTTCTCCACAGGGAAACCGCGATCGGAGAGGAGATCGACAAGGCGCTGGGCGCCCGCGTAGTCGGGGAACTCCGCCAGTGTGCGGTAGTCCGCCTGGCCACTGGTCGCTGGGTTCTGGGTCATGGCGATCTCCAGGGAGCGGTCCGGCGCTGAGCCCGACCGATCGTACGCCCTTGGCCCGCGTCGTGCACCTCGTCAACAGGCCCACTGATCGCGTGCAGGGGCTACGGCACCGGCCCTCGGTGCTGGATGACCCTGATCGCACCTCGCCGCATCGATCTCCCCCGCGGTCATCGCGATCCCCGAGACTTGACCCGTGCCACATCCCGCTCAGCCGCCCGCCGCCCGCCCGCTCACGCTGCACCTCGGTGTCGTGCTCGAACCCCGCGCGGCCGAGCTCGTGCGCTCAGCACTCGAGACAACCCTGTCCGAGCGCCTGGCCGCCCGCTTTCCCGGGACCCGGTGGACGGTGTCCGTGGTCCACGAGGTCCTCACCCGGCCACCGGCCGGCCGCACCGAGCTCCTCGAGGAGACCCGGGACCGGATGCTCGACGCGGACTGGGACCTCGCCGTCGTCCTGACCGACTCCCCACTACGCGACGGGCACCGCACCCTCGCCGTCGTCACCAGCCCGGTGCACGGTGTCGGCCTGGTCTCCGTCCCGGCGCTAGGACCAGTGCGAGTGCAGCGGCGCGCGGAGGAGACCGTCGTCGGTGTCGTGACCACGCTGCTCGGCGCGGAGGCCGAAGGGCGCTCGCTAGATCGGCGGCTGCGTCAGCTTGCGGCCGACACCAAGGACCATCCGGGGGACAACGCGGTGGAGTTCGCGGCCCGCGTGCTCGGCGGGAACCTCTGGGTTCTGCTTGGGATGGTGCGAGCGAACCGGCCATGGCGCCTCGCCCTCCGACTGTCGCGCTCGCTCACGGTCGCCGCCGCCAGCGGCGTCGCGGCGCTCGTCACCTCCGACCTGTGGTCGCTGTCCGCCTCCTACGGGTCGCTCAGACTCACCGGCCTCGGGGTGCTGTCGGTCGGCGCCCTCACCCTCGCGCTCGTCCTCGGCGGCGGCCTGTGGGAACGCGCGCGGCACCGCCAGGAACGCGAGCAGGTGGTCCTCTTCAACCTCGCCACCCTCGCGACCGTCGTCATCGGCGTGCTGGTCTACTACCTCGCGCTGTTCGTCCTGGCATGGCTCGGCGCGCTGCTCCTCGTCTCGGAATCGGTGTATGCCACCTCGGTGGGCACGGCACTTGGCGCAGCGGAGTACGGGCGCCTTGCCTGGCTCACGGCGACGATCGCCACGGTCGGCGGCGCCCTCGGCGCGGGCCTGGAAGACTACGACGACGTGCGCGACGCCGCCTACACCCGCACCAGCGAGGCGGTCCAGCCGGTGGGCCGCGACACCAACCAGGACGGACCAACACACACCTGACCACGGCGGCTGAGCCCAGATTGGAGCCGTGCCCAGCCCGTCGCGACTCCCAACTCGCACCAGCCCCCTGCCCGATACCGCGCCAACGCGCCCTTTTCGCCGCGCGACGGCCCACATGCAATACCCGCTGGTCCGACCCTCACCCGGCTCTGAAGCGCGCGCCGTGCCATCCCGCAGCGATCGTCCCGTAAGACCAACCCCTACCGAGACACCCCGCGCCGTCACGACGCGTGAGCCGGCGCCTCGGATTCTCTGTCTCGCTAGACCCGCCCGCAAATATGCCCGATGAGGGCAGTGAATCGCCCTGGGTTTGTTGGAGGTTCCTGACCTTGGAAACGAGGATGGAGCCATGCCGAAGGAGCAGACGCCGGGCAAGCCGCAGACGCGGCGGTATTCGGATGAGGAGAAGGCCGCCGCGGTGCGGATGGTGCGGACCCTGCGGGCGGAGCTGGGGACCGAGCACGGCACGGTGCAGCGGGTCGCGACCCAGCTGGGCTACGGGGTCGAGTCGGTGCGCCAGTGGGTCAAGCAGGCCGAGATCGACGACGGGCACGCACCCGGGATCACCACTGCGGAGGCGCGGCGGATCCGGGAGCTCGAGCAGGAGAACCGGGAACTGCGGCGGGCAAACGAAATCTTGAAGCGGGCCGCAAGTTTCTTCGGGGCGGAGCTCGACCGCCAGCACAAGAGGTAGTCGCGTTCATCGACGCCAACCGCGGCGACGTCATCGACGGCGTGCGTCTCACAGTCGAGTCCATCTGCACCGTGCTGAGCGCAGCAGGGGTGAAGGTGGCTGTGAGCACCTACTACGCCGCCAGGACTCGCCCGCCCTCGGCGCGTGCGGTCCGGGACGCCGAGCTGGGCCCGATGCTGCGCGCCCTGTGGGACGACAACTACCGGGTCTACGGGGCACGGAAGCTGTGGAAGGCGGCACGCAGGGCCGGGCATGACGTCGGTCGTGACCAGGTCGCCCGCCTCATGCGCGGCCTCGGGATCCAGGGTGCGGTCAGGACGAAGCGGGTGCGCACCACTCGCCCGGACCCAGCCTTGGCCCGGCACCCGGACCTCGTCAGGCGGGACTTCACCGCGACCGCCCCGAACCAGCTGTGGGTCACCGATCTGACCTATGTGCCGACCTTCGCCGGCATGGCGTACGTGTGCTTCATCATCGACGCCTACTCGCGGACGATCGTCGGCTGGCGCGTTGCCGGGCACATGCGCACCGAGATGGTCCTCGACGCGATCGAGATGGCCCGCTGGTCACGCGGCACCCGCCTGACCGGTCTGAGGTGTCACTCGGACGCCGGAGCCCAGTTCACGAGTCTGCGCTACGGCGAACGCCTCGCCGAGATCGGCGCGACGCCATCGATCGGGACCGTCGGCGACTCGTACGATAACGCGCTCGCCGAGACCGTGAACGGCTACTACAAGGCCGAGCTGATCCGCGGGCCCGCCAGATCCGGGCCCTGGCGGACCGTGGAAGACGTCGAGCTCGCGACGCTCGGATGGGTCCACTGGCACAACACCGAACGCCTGCACGGCTACCTCGGCGACCTGCCACCCGTCGAGTTCGAAAGGAGGTTCTACGCTAAGCAGCAGGGCCACGAAGCCCTGATCGGAACCAAATGACCAGAGCCTCCATCAGACCCAGGGCGATTCAGATCGCCGCGGCAGGCTTGTAGAGGATGAACGCCACCAGCCACGCGATGCACTTGCGGAACCAGGTCTTACCCATCTCCGTACTCGTGAACGACGCCGACAGAGGCAGGATCCCGGTCAGGACCACGAGCATCCCGCCACGGGCGACCATGAGAACGATCTGGAACGCCGCCGCGAGGATTGCGATGATCCCGAGAATGATGATGAGTAGGGACCCAAGGCCCCCTGCCGCGGGATTCGTCGTCAGAGCGAGCAAGGTGAGCATGCTCTCTCCGAAGCACGCCGACCCGGCGGCCGTCACGTCGCACTGGAGCGAGCCGTTCAAGACCCAGACCGAGAACGAGTCGGCGGCCGCCACAAGAAGTCCCACGATCGTGACTCCGGCACCGGCGACCACGACGAGCGTCAGCAGGCTCTTGACCGTCTCCTTTCCGGGCTCGGCACGCTGCTCCCACGCCATGCGCGCGCCGCCGATGATCACCGAGACGATCGCCGCGGCACCCATGTACCACCACAGGCTCGACTGCAGGAAGAGCACCGCCCCGCCGGCGTTGCTTGGCCCCGCGGGCAGCAGTCCGGTGACGAGCGCGCTCGCGCCGGAGATGAGCACCACAGCGCCCAGGACCAGGCCGACCTTTCCGACGGCGGCGATCCCCTCGCCAGCGCGCATGCGTGTCGCGATGAGCGCGCCGAGGATCACGAGCGAGAGGATCGCGACGACGAGGCTGATCCACGTCACGTAGCCCAAGACGGTCGTGATGTTCCCCGCGCCCGGTGCCGAGCTTCCGGCACTGATCGCAGACTGGCCGCCCGATCCGGTGAGGTTCGGAGTGCCGATGTGAACCCAGATGGTGCCGAGCGAGGCAACTGCCTTGCCGAACGCCTCGAGGACCGCGTTGGCCATGTTGTCGATCGCGTCAGTAATCGCGTTTTTCGCCAGCTCTCCCGCCTTGCATCCAAAGTCAAGAGGTCCGCACACCGCCACCGTCTGTCACTCCCCCCAGGTGATGTAGCCCGCGAGGTCCGGAACCGTCGCGGTGTTGAGCGGCTGGGCGACGTCGGCGCTGATCTTCCAGTCACCGTCCTGCCAGACCAGCTCGTAGACCCCCGAGAGGGTCAGGTTCTGCCCTTCGGACGACGCCCGGACGGCGAGGTCGACGCGGGCGGTGTCTCCGTCGTAGGCGAGCATTCGGAAGCCGGCCAGGCTCATGCGGGTGCTCTCAGAACCCGAGGCGTCACCCACCTGGCCGATGAGTTCCTCGCGGTACGGGCCGTCAGCCAGGGCGTACTCGATCCACGCCTGGCTCGCGGCGGGGTCGGAGCCCTGCACCAGTGCGTTCGCGGCCATGAACAGCGCCCCGGTGGGCGAGTGCTGGAAGCAGAACCGCACCCCGTCCGCCGAGGTGTCCCCCGGCCCAAACTCGGGCGACGTCGGGTACGCGGTGGTTCCCTGGTACGCCCAGTCCGCGGCAGGGGCGGTCGACAATGTGCCAGCCAGCTCCTCCCCCTCCAGGCCGCACACGCTGGCACCGCCCGCGACGTCCGAAGGGTCGGATGTCGGGGCGGTGCTCGTCGTGTGCGACGGTTCTGGGGTGGGTTCGGGATCGTCCGAGCGCGTGGCGTTCACGATCGCGATGACGAGGCCGAGTACCACGACGAGGACGACGACCACCGCGGCCGCGATGAAGCCAGGCCGGGTGAACGGGTTCTGCTCGTTGTCGTCGGTAGCCATGCCGGACTCCGCTCAGGCCCCGGAGATGAAACCGACGAGCGCGACGGCGGCGGAGATGACGATGACGCCACCGAGGGCCATGCCGATCTTGCCGACGTGCTCCCCGCCCTCGCCACGACGCGACTGGACCGCCATGAGCGTGCCCGCTGCGATGATGCCGAGGATGCACACTACGAGGCCGACCCACTTGGCCCAACCGAGGATGGTGGTGACCGCCTCGGTGCCCGGAGGCTGCGTGGGTGCAGGGTCGGGAAGCTGCGCCGGGATCACGGCGGCGAGGTCGCTCGCCGTGAGGACGCTGTGCAGGGTGCTCATCGGGTTTCCTTTCGGTTGACGGTGCCGGCGGCACCAGGTCGGACGACAGCGCGGAGGTCATCGACGAGTCGACGAACCTCCCGCGGGGCGTCTGAGAGTGCCGGCGGCTCCCCCAAGCGCCATGCCTCGATCCACGGCAGGGTCCACGTGCGCGGGACCCCGCCGCCGACGATCTGTGAGAACTCACGCAGCGGACGCGGAAGCCGACCCGGTGCGTCAGCGACGATCACCAGGCCCACGACCTCGACGTGCGGGACCAGCCCGGCTGCCCACTGCGTGGCCGCGGCCTGTGCCGCGCGCAGCCCGCGCATGTTCGACCGGGCGGTCAGGACGACCCGCGCACCACCAAGCGTCTGCGGCCAGGTGTGCTCCGCCGCGAGCCAGTCGGGAACCAGCGCGGCAAGCGACGTCTCCCCCGCTCCGCCGTGCACCCCGAGCCACCACAGATCTGCGTCTCGCGGCTGGGGCTGGATCGGGAGCTGGTCTGAGGCGCCGGGTGCCGGGACGCCGCGCTGCGGCGCGGTGGGGCCGGTCGTCGCCGGCGCCGCCGGTTCGGTCGCCTCCGAACGTGGCGCGACCGGCTGCGGCTCCGCGGGCCGCGTGAGCCACGGATTGCTGCTGCCATCAGTCACGACGGCCCCCTCACATCGTCAACGGTGTGCGTAGTGTTCTCTACGGCAAGTGTAGTCGGATAGAGTGAAATCAGCAACAGAGGGTGATGGAGAGTGACAACGTTATCCACAGAGCGACAGAGTTATACAACGTGTACATTGGTCCAATGTGAAGCGGGGTGGTCTCGATGACCGACGGGCTCGACGCGCTCTTCGAGGGGCGTGGTCCGACCCTCTCCGCAGGTGAGGTCGCAGAACTCCTTGGGATGACCAAGCAGGGTGTCTACCACTGGCTCAGAGACGGGGTCCTCCCCGGCTACAAGGTGGGCACGACCTGGTTCATCCTTCGCGATGAGCTCAAGGAGACGCTGCGCAAGGGAGCGAACGCCGGGCCCGCACGGTCCGGCCCAAGCAAGGGGGACGAGTGAGATGAAGCGACTGGCGATAGGGGCAGGCATCGCCGCAGCGAGCGTTCTCGCCCTCACGGGCTGCAGCTCGGAGGGTGAGAACACTCCCGCTTCCACACCCACACCCACGGTCTCGACGTCACCGACGAAGCCGCCACCGATCGACCTCGACAAGTACCCGCCTGCGCCCGAGGGCGCGCTCGACGAGGACTCCGGTGAGACGATCGATCCGCAGCCCTCCCCCACGTGGGACGACGACCAGCGCGCGGACGCCGCCGCTCGTGCCGCGGAGGCTATGACCGCCTTCGCCGGCACGGGCGGCCGCAACTACGACACCTGGTGGGCTCAGCTCGAGCCACTGCTCACCCAGCAGGCCCGGTCCGACTACGCGCACGTCGACCCCGCCAACGTGCCCGCCACGAAGGTCCTGCCGGACCCCGCGCCTCAAGTCGTCGAGGAGTCGAGCGGCTTCGTCGCCGTCGTCGACGTAGCCACCGACGCCGGCACCTACCAGGTCGTCCTCACGCGCGCGGACAGCGCGTCACCGTGGCTCGCGAGCCGGTTCACCCCGCCCGAGGAGGCGAGCTGATCGTGGCAGGGGGGAAGTCGGGTGCCATCGTCGCGGCGGGGGCGGTGCCCGTGCTCGCGCTGAGCACCGTGTTCAGCATCCTGCTCGTGGGCGGGGCGGATGCCTCCGCCGCGTGCAACCCCGCGACAGGTTCGGGGACGAGCATCACGCTCGACCCCGAGAGCGTCCCCGACACGGAGATCGCCGGTTACGACCACGAGCAGCTCGTCAACGCCGCGCACATCATCGCCGCCGGCAAGGCCCTCGACCTCGGGGTTCGAGACCAGACCATCGGCGTCATGACCGCGATGGGCGAGTCCAGCCTGCGCGTGATCGACTACGGCGACGCCGCGGGGCCCGACAGCCGCGGGCTGTTCCAGCAGCGCGCGAACGGAGCCTGGGGTTCGTACGAGGACCGCATGGACCCGTACATCAGCGCCACGAACTTCTTCAAGGCGATGATCGGGAACGTCCCCGACCGTGAGTCGCTGGAGCCGACGATCGTCGCGCACCGCACCCAGCGCAACGCGGACCCCTTCCACTACACGAAGTACTGGGACGGTGCTGTCGCCGTCGTCGAAGGGCTCTCCGGCGTCGACACCGGCCTCAACGCCGGCACCGGCGGACAGGTCTGCTCCGGCGGCACCACCGTCCCGGGCGAGGTCAGCGCGACCGGGTGGGCCGTGCCCGCGGCTGGCCCGATCGTCAGCGTCTACGGGATGCGCCTGCACCCCATCGACAAGGTCTGGCGCCTGCACAGCGGGGTCGACCTCAACGGCGGCGGGTGCGACGGACCTATCTGGGCCGCGCAGGACGGCGTCGTGACGTTCACCGGGTTCGACCGCAACGGCAACGGCACCATCACCGTCGACCACGGCGGCGGAGTCCAGACCTCCTACCTGCACGAGTACGCCTCCGGGATCCTCGTGCGCGAAGGCGACCAGGTGAAGGCCGGCGACCAGATCGGCCGCGTCGGATCCTCCGGGCAGTCCACCGGCTGCCACCTGCATTTCTCAGTCATCGTCGACGGCTCCCCAACCGACCCGGTGCCGTTCATGAACGACATGGGCATCCAGCTCGGCTAGCGCAAGGAGGAACACACCATGAGCACCACCACGGAAGCAGCGACCTGGCCCCGCGTCGAGGCCACGCTGAACCACGACGGCACCGCAGAGGTCTCCATCGGCGGCACCCTGCACCCCATCGCCGCCTCGAGCGTCGACGAGGCACGGGTACAGGTCGTCTCGCTGGTCGCGAGCAAGGCCACCCAACTCGGCCGTCCCCTGCGCGCAATCACGCGCGGCCCCGACGGCGAGTGGCCCCTGATCATCCACGGTGACGGCACCGTGACGGCAGACTCCGCCGCCGAGGCCCGCCCGCGCTCCCGCTCGGCCGAGCCGGTCGCGGAGGCCGCTCCGGCGCCGACACCGACGCCCGCTCCCCCCGCCGCGGCGGAGGTCGCCGACGCCGAGCCTGTCGTCCAGGCAACCGCGGCGCCCGACGACACGCCTACCCCCGCCCCGGCGCCGCGCGGCTGGGTCCGCTCGGCCGAGGACCAGGCTGCCGCGGCGGCCGCCGCACCGCAGACTCGCCGAGAGCGTCGGGAGTCGTTCCTGACGGTCGAGCAGACGGAGGAGCCCGCGACCGAAGGCCTGCGCGGCGTCTTGTCCCGCGTCGGCTTCCGCATGGCTCCCAGCGAGGCAGAGCGGGCGATGCGCGAGTCCGTCCGCCTCGTCTCCCAGCACTGGCCCGGGCCTCGCACGACCGCCATCGTCAACGGCAAGGGCGGCGCCTCCAAGACGCCGACCACCGCGTTCCTGGCCGCCGTGTTCGCCCGCTACGGCGGCGCCGGCGTCGTGACGCACGACAACAACCAGACCCGCGGCACCCTCGGGTGGCGCACCGAGCAGGGTCCGCACGACGCGACCTTCCTCGAGCTCTTGCCCGAAGTCGACCGGCTGCTCGGCACCGCGGCCCAGTCCGCGGACCTCGCCCATTTCGTGCACCACCAGACGCAGGACAAGTACGACGTGCTGCGCTCCCAGCCGATGATCTTGGCGGACGAGCAGCGCCTGGGCGTCGCCCAGTTCGACGCGATCCACGCCGTCCTGCGCAAGTACTACCGGCTCATCTTCATGGACTCCGGCAACGACGAGTCCGACTCGCTCTGGCTGCGCATGGTGGAGAACGCCGACCAGCTCGTCGTCGCGACGACGACCCGCGGCGACATCGCCGAGGCCGGCGCCCTGCTCCTCGAGGCCCTGGCCGACCGGGACGAGCGAAGCGCCGCGCTCGCGCGAAACGCCGTCGTCGTGGTCAACCAGGCCAAGAAGGACGGCAGCATGGCCGAAGCCGAGCAGGTCGCCGCCGCGTTCCGCCCGCTCGCCCGCGAGGCGGTCGCGATCCCCTACGACCCGGCGATGGTCGAGGGCACGCTCCGCTACGGGTCGCTGCGGACCGAGACCCAGCGCGCATGGCTCGCCGCCGCGGCCGCCGTCGCGCGCGGACTGTGACCCGGCGCGACCGAAACGCCTCGCCGGAGCGGACCCGCACAACAGGGTCCGCTCCGGCATGTAGGTCACCACAACAAACCGTGTTCACGTATCAAGCACCACTGGTCAACTTATAACGATAGATTATGAGTAGCGGGGGGACGGGGCGTCGGGTGCTCATCCGGCAGGATGAAGCCCATGCCGCGACTCACAAAGCCCCCCGGGATGCCTAGGGAGGTCGAGGTCGCCATTGAGCTCATCGGCAACAGAGCGCGCGCCGAGGTGCTGCGCGCCCTCGCACTCCACGGCACGCTCACGATCGCGGAACTCTCGGACCTGCTCGGAGCCACGCGGCCAGCAGTCCAGGGTCACCTCAGAGCCCTGGAAGGCGAGGGCCTGGTGGCGGCCGACGTACCTCCCGAGCGGCGCCAGGGGCGTCGTGTGCAGTGGCGCGCGGATCGCCAGGCGGTCGAGCGGGTGGGCGCCGCCTTCGGCGACTACATCGCCGGCCGCTGACGACACGCGCGGCGTGTCCTCCCGCAGTCGCCATATGCCTATGGCTAAGTTTCAGGGCATGGCTACGAAGGCAGCGAGGACACGACGGGCCCGCGGGTCCCTCGACGCTCACACGCGCCGGTCCCTGTTCGCTGAGATCGACAAGGACGCCAAGGCCACCTTCGATGAGATCGCGGACGCCACCGGCGTCTCGCTCGCCCTCGTGCTCGAGGAGCTGGCGAAGCACGCGCGCAGCGAGCTCGACGACAACGGAGTTCCCGAGTGGTGGCCGTCGTCGGCCACGCAGCAGGACGGATTCGAACTGGTGATCGCCAACCGACGGGAGGCCGCTCCTCGCAAGAGCGCATAACCCCATAACGCAGAGCGGCCCGCCCCCGAAGGGGCGGGCCACGATCAGAAGCTCATCACCCTCAAGCTTGGCGGCGCGGAGGTGATGGGCCCCGATTGACGCACCCTCAGGTGCGTCGCTGTCTGGAGACCATCATAAGCACCCATCAGGCCCTCGCACACGAATTCGAGGGCGACACACCGAGCGGCGTCGAGCTGCACGCGCCCGATTCTGAACGAACGTCCAGTGCGTCCCCCGACGTCGCGACGGCAGAGTGGGCCGCCTGCGCTCCCCTGCTCGCGGGCGCTCCGCGGGTCCGGCTCGGATCACGACGCGCCGGCGGAGTCCAGTACCGCGACCGCGACGAGCGCCCCCTGACCGCTGCGCTGCCCTCGGCGCCGGCGGCCGTGCGCGTGTACGGCGACGACGGCACCTGCCGCGCCCTGTGCTTCGACCTCGACTCCTCACGGGGTGGCGCAGCGCGCGTCCTCGCCGACGCGACACGGCTCGTGCGTGAACTCGAGTCGGCCGGCGCTCGGGTAATCACCGACGTGTCCCCCAACGGCGGCCGCCACGTCTACGTCCCGCTCGCCGAGCGCCTGGACTACACCAGCGCCCGCGAGCTCGTCGAGGCGATCGCCACCGCCTACCCCACGATGGACCCCGGCCCGCACCAGTCGCTGCGCACCGGCTGCATCCGCGTCCCCGGCGCCGCCCACGCGACGGGCGGCCACCAGGCGCTCACGATGAGCCTCAACATCGCCGTCGACGTCCTGCATCGGCCCAGCCCGGCCGCAGCGGTCGCCGCGCTTCAGGACGCCTACCGGGCCCAGATCGACGCCCTGCGGGCCGCACAGGCCCCTCTCAAGGCCTCTGAGCCCGCTACGGACCGCCACAGCTCGGCCGCCCGCGGCCGGGCCCTCTCGGCCCGTCTGACGCGCATCGCCCGCGACGGCGTGTACGACACCGGCCGCTACCCCTCGCCGTCCGAGGCACGGCAAGCCGTCATCGCCGGCGCGGCCGCCGCAGGCTGGCGCCTCACCGACGTCGCCGCCCGCCTCACCGACGGACGCTGGCCCGGCCTGGCAGCGCTCTACGCCCGCTACTCCCCCACCCAGCGCCACGGCGCCCTCGCACGCGACTGGCACAACGCCCAACGCCACGTCACCCAGCACACCGACCCGCCCGCAACGGCCGGGAATCACACTGTGCATAGATCCAACACAAGCGCCCAAGAGTCACAGGGGGGCACCTCAGACCTCGGTGACGAGCACGCGTTCATCCGCACCTGGCGCGCCTGCCTCCGCATCACAGAGCAACACCGGTTCCCAGGACGTAAGTGGTACGGCGCCCGGTTCCTCCTACGAGCTCTTGGAGAAGCAGCCCACAAGACCGGGAGCCGGTACGTCTCGTTCGGCACCCGTTCCCTGGCCGTCGCGACAGGGATGGACCACTCAACCGTTTCCGTCCTGCTGCACGAGCTGGGGAAGGCCGGTTGGATCGACCGACTCGAGCAGGGTCGTGGCGAGCGCGCCGACCTCTACGCACTCACACTCCCGTCGGACCTGATAGACCGCGCCCAGGACCTGCGATGGGACCGCGGGCAGGTGCACGCGCTGCGCCCGGTCTTCCGTGAACTCGGCCACGTGGCCGCGCTCGTCTTCGAGGCCGTCGAGAACGGCCGGGCAGAGACCATCACCCAGCTGGTGGACGCGACCGGGATCTCCCGCCGGGCGGTCCACGAGGCCGTCGATCTGCTGAGCTCGTGGGGACTCCTCGACCGGACCGCGGGCACTCTCCTCCCCCGCTCCGACGCCCTGCTCCGCGTCGCCGAGCACCTCGGGGTCCTCGAGGGCGTCGCAGACCAGCTGCGCCTCTACGCCGCACAGCGCCGCGCATGGCGCGCCTACCTCACGCGACACGAAGCCGCCGAACCCGCAGACCCGGCCGAGTCCTGGTGGTGGCCCCCGGACGACGCGCAGGCGAGCGAGTGGACGTTGGTCGACGGTCTCGCGTCGTAGGCGCGGTGCTTGCAATGCGTGTAAGCATTGCAAGCAACGTAAGGCTTGCAAGTATTGAAAGCATTCCATTAGTTGCTATGCTTGCTCGTGCGCCACGGCGCGTCCAGCAACGAAAGCAAGCATTGCAATGCTTGCATTGCACCAGGAGGTGCCAACGATGCCCGTCACGATCCTCTTCGCCAACAACAAGGGCGGAGTCCAGAAGACCGGATGCACGGTCCAGACCGCAGCCGGTCTCGCACGTCAGGGGCTCAACGTCCTAGTCGTCGACATGGACCCGCAGGCGAACGCGACCCGACGCCTTGGGATCGAGTGGGACCCCGCGAACCCGATCCCCAGCGTCTCGGAGGCCATCGCCGCGAACACCGAGGGCGCGGGGGAAGGCGCCGTCGTCGAGTGCGGGTGGAAGAACGCAGCAGGGGAGCCTACGGCCGAGGCGAAGCACATAGACGTCATCCCCGCCCGGTTCGACCTCATCAACCGAGAGGCCGAAGCAGGCACGGTTGGAGCGTTCCGCCGACTCCGCAAGGCGCTGACGGGCTGGACCGACGACTACGACGTCGTCCTGATCGATTCTCGGCCCGACCTGGGCCACCTGGTTCAGATGTCGATGAGCGCAGCCGACGTCGTCATCATCCCCTCGGACACCGGCTACGACTCCGTCGAGGCCGCGATCCGCGTCAGCGACTTCGTGACCCAGCACGCGGTCGACCTCGCGAACCCCGAGCTGCGAGTCGGGGGCGTCCTCGTCACGCGACGCCGCCAGACAGCCGAGGGCGACTTCCAGATCGAAGGCTTGCGGGAACGCTTCGGGGACCTCGTCTGGGACCTGCGCACCATCAAGATCATTCCCGGCGACGTCGAAGTCGAGCTCACACCGCCCTACGTCCCGGAATGGACGAGATTCGCCGAGGCCGACGCCGCCGGGGTCTCCCTGACCGCCTGGAACGACGAGCGTGGGCGCACCACGGTCCGCATCTTCGACGAGGTCGCCCAGCGCATCATCGACCGGATTCTGCCCGCGTACGCAGAGAGGATCGCCTGATGGTCGAGCGCAAGCGACCCAGCGGAACCAGCCCAATTTCCCTGACGCCCCGCGTCGAGCCGATCGCGACACCTGCGGTGCCCGCGCCAGTAGTCCAGCCGCCAGCCGAACCCGCAGCTCCGGCGGCGCCGTCAGAGCAGCCGACTATCCGGACCGAGGCTCCGCCCCCGGCCACGACACGACGACGTGCCCCGGCGCAGCGCCCGCGCGCGACCGAGCCCGAACCTCTGGCGCAGGCCGCCGTGAGCACAGCCATGATCTCCCGGACCTTCCGATTCCAAGAGACCCTGATCCGCCGCGCCGAGACAGCCGTCCTGCGCACCGCCGGCCTCGACGGCGGCCACGTCTCCATGACCGCCCTGCTCAACACCGCGCTCGAGCGCGAACTGGCCCGCCTCGAGGCCGAGCTCAACGCCGGCGAACCGTTCCCCGCGAACCGCGGAGAGTTCCGCAGGGGCCGGCCCATCGGGACCTGATCGCTACCGACTGAAGGAGCAGTGCATGACGATCGACCTCTCACACCCCCACACGGTCACGGTGACGATGCCTCCGGCACGTGCGGACGTCGAAGGGAGCCTGCTCAGGCTGCTGGCAGATGGTCCGAGCGGGCCCGTCGTGGGAGACCTGATCTGGCCGAACGTCCCGGCCCCAGACCAGCTCTAGCAACTCTGTCCACCGCCCCGGTGACCCCTCGGATGAGGGACACCGGGGCGGTGTCGTTCCCAGACCCGGCCTGTGGCCGGTGGGGGAGTGGTGGGGCCGGCTGCTGTGGTCGAGCTCGCCGGGGTGGGTGGTGCTCCCGGCCGGTGGCCGGGACCCGAGTCGTGGCCGCTGCGCGGCCGCGGTTGCCGCGCTGCGCGCGGTTGTCTTCCCCTCCTGGCTCTCCATCATCACCCGCGCACCCCGTGCCGCAACCCGCTCGCCTTCGGCGCCGGCCCGACGTCGAAACCGGCCCGCGCGGACGAAAAGCGTGTCCGCGCAGACCGGCCCCGCCGTCTGGCCGGACCGCGGGTTGCGGCCCGGGGCCCCGCGCGGGTGGTGATTACGACGCCAGGAGGGGGCGAAAAACGGTCGGGACCACCGGCCACCCACCACCTGGCAGGAAGGAGCCCTACGTGGCTCAGCAGCCCCAGATCCGTGCGCGTTCCGTCGCCGACCTGCTCGCCTACATCCCCGCCCGCATCGGCTACGCGCCGACCGAGAGCCTGGTCGTCGTCGGGCGCCGGTCGACCACGGGACAGGTCGGACTGGTCGCCCGCGCCGACCTGTCTGACGTGACGCCCGAGACGGCCGACATGCTCGCCGTGCACATCGCGAACGACCGCGCCGCGTCGGCCGTGCTCGCCCTGTACACCGACGACCGGCAGGAGGCCGACCGCGCGCTCGCCAGCATGACCGAAGCGCTGCACGGGCAGGCCGTCGACGTCCAGGACGCCGTCCAGGTGAGCGCCGCCGGGTACGTCGACATGCACGCCCCGCTCGCGGTCGTCCGCCCCCTGTCGGACGTCACGACGAGCGTGCTCGCCGCCGAGATGGTCGCCCTCGGCATCGCCCCGGTCCGCGACCGCGCCGGGCTGCTGCCCGCCGAGGCCACGCCCGAGGCGCAGGCCACGGCCCGGCGGGCAGCCGAGAAGCACGCCGCGAAGAGCGCCGACGAGCAGACGACCCACGCGCTCGCCACGTGGCGGCTCGCCCTCACGGGCCTGGTCGGTGGCCCCGGGGTCTACGGCGAACTGGCGCAGATGCTCACGCACACCACGGTGCGCGACGCCGCGCTGCTGTCCATGGTCCCCGGGATCGACCCCGACACCGTGACCGAGACCGCCGCCGGAAACGCGCCCGACGAGGCGACCGGGCGGGCGGTCGCGGCGATCGTCGACCCGAAGGTAGGCGAGCGCCCGGGCCACGCCGCAGACGCGGCCGCCGACCTCCTCGCCCAGATCGTCGCCCACGTGCCCACCAGCGCCCCCGCCTGGACCCTCTGGGGCCTGGTCGCCTGGTGGCACGGGCAGAGCCCGGCCGCGAGCGACGCGTTCGCCCGCGCGCTGCGCAGTGACGAGTCCTACCGGCTCGCGCTCCTGCTCAACACCGCCATCCAGGTCGGGATGCCTCCCGCCTGGGTCGCGCGCGAACGCGACGCGCACTGACCGCCCGGCGCGCGGCCCGTGGGGGAGTCCCTACGGGCCGCGTGCCGTTTGCGCGTGGTGCTGCCCGTACCGGCCCATCGAGGGCCGGCACGGGCACCGGGGAGCTGCCGCCCCCCGCACCCCCGCCTCCAGCGCGGGGCCGGCGTCACGACGTGACCGCTGCGAGCCATCGGTGGGCAGGTGGTCCGGCCGGTGGCCGGTGGGGGAGGGCTGGGGCTGGCTGCTGTGGTCGAGCTCGCCGGGGTGGGTGGTGCTCCCGGCCGGTGGCCGGGACCCGAGTCGTGGCCGCTGCGCGGCCGCGGTTGCCGCGCTGCGCG
>Ga0180218_1000476_pt1 | contig 37144 bp, 39 predicted proteins | sample eDN3rd37CKraftBY_FD_151334 | JGI IMG/M metagenome (GOLD analysis project Ga0180218, IMG submission 151334) | Enriched backyard soil microbial communities from Emeryville, California, USA - eDNA 3rd pass 37_C Kraft BY (version 2) (version 2) | ecosystem: Environmental > Terrestrial > Soil >... | reverse complement strand
CAGGTCGACACCGGCGACGGTGTTTTCATCACGGCCGAGGGTCTGCTGATGTACCTGGAGCCCGAGGAGTCGATGGGCCTGATCAAGCAGTGCGCCAACAGGTTTGCCGGTGGTCAGATGGTGTTCGATCTCCCGCCGGTGGTGGTGAAGAAGTTCGCGAAGAAAGGGCTGCGGTCCTCCAAGCGCTACCGTGTGCCGCCCATGCCGTTCAGCCTCACGCCGAATCAACTGCAGGACCTGGCGCGCACGGTGCCGGGCATCCGCGCCGTGCACGACCTGCCGATGCCTGCCGGCCGGGGTTTTCTCTTCGAGAAGGTGTTCCCGGCGTTCTGGCAGTTCAAGCCCACCAAGCAGATCCGTGGCGCGTACACGTTGCTGGAACTGGGCTGAGGCACCATATCGCCGACAGCGCGCCCGCCTGATCCGAGACCGAACCGTAATGCTTACGGTGACGCCCCTCGGTATACGGTCTGGGTATGCGCACAGTGTCGGTGATCACCGGTGGAGCCGGTGGCATGGGTGTGGCCACGGCCAAGATCGTCGGTAAGGAGCACGCGGTCGTCCTGTGCGACGTCCGGCAGGATCGGCTCGACACCGCGGCGACCGCGCTCGCGGAGGTCGGGATCACCCCGACCGTCGTCAAGTGCGACGTCACCGACCGCCACGCGGTCAACCGGTTGTTCGCCACGACAGCCGGGCTGGGCACCCTCGCCTCGGTGATCCACACCGCGGGAGTGAGCCCCAGCATGGGCGACGCCGAATACGTCATCCGGACCAACGCCATCGGCACGGCCACCATCAACGAGGCGTTTTATGCCGCGGCGCCCCGGGGATCGGCGATCGTCAACGTCGCGTCGATGGCCGCCCATCTGCTGCCGGAGGAGATGATCCCGACCGGTCTGTTCCCGCAGGCGATGCAAGCTCCCGAGGTGTTCCTCAAGGACATGCTGGCGGCGTGCGAGATCGTCCCCGAGGAGGCCCGCTCGGGTATCGCCTACGCACTGAGCAAGAGCTTCGTGCGGTGGTACAGCTCGTCGCAGGCCGAACGGTTCACGGGTCGCGGGTTGCGCATCGTGTCGGTGTCGCCGGGTTCTGTCGACACCGAGATGGGGCGCCTGGAGGAGAAGGCCGGCGCTGGCGCGCTGGTCGCCGACGCGGCCGTGCCCCGCTGGGGCACGCCCGAGGAGATGGCCGAACTGTTCGCGTTCTGCGCCAGTGACCGCGCCGGGTACCTCACCGGCACCGACATCCTCAACGACGGCGGCGTCGTCGCGTCGATGCGCGAACGCGCGCGGGTGGCTGCCGAACAGCAGCAGCAGTAGCGGTCACGCCTGCCGCAGGATCAGTAGCTCACCGGTCAGGCCGCCGTCGGCCAGCAGATCGCCGATCTTGCCGCTCTGCTCTTCGGCGATCTGCCATGCGCGCGTGTGACCGTACCGTTCGGTGAGCGCCTTCTCGACGGCGTCGACGCGCTCGTTCCAGCCGTCCGGGATCGCGGGCAGGTCCGCCGTGCACAACTGTTCCTCGATCACCAGGCCCGCGCCGTCGACCAGGTGAGTGAGATGCTCAGGGGCGGGAAAGTGGTTGCCCTCGAACTCGTCTCGTGGAATTTCCCGGTTCGCGACGAACGCCAGCAGTCCGATGCGTCCGCTCGGGCGCACCACCCGGTGCAGTTCCTCCAGCAGCTCGGTTTGAGCGGGCGTCGTGCACAACACACCCAGGCACCATGCGGCGTCGAAACTGTTGTCCGCCAACGGTAGCGCCGCTGCCTGCGCGCGCAATACGGGGTGCCCGAAGAGAGTCTGTGCGGCGCGGCACGCGCCGGCTTCGGGTTCCACCAGAACCGGGTACACCGGAACCGCCTGCGCGGCATAGGCGGCGGGACCACCCACGCCGGCTCCGCAGTCGAGCAGACGCTGCCCGGCCGCAAGTTCGGTGTGCTCGATGAGCCAGTCGAGGGCGGCAGGGCTTCCACTTCCGCGGCAGCCCGCCGGGATGTAGTAGTCCGACCCGAGGTCGACGGCCACCTTCGCGGTCCACTCCGCGACGGTGTCGAACTCGGCTTCCATTGCCTCGTCTGCCTCGCCGGACTCGCTCACGGCGCCTCCCCTCGGGTTCGGTCGACACACAAATTCTTCACCCGCCGGCCGACTTCTGCCTTGATCGCCGCGCCGCCGCCCGACGCCGAGGCGGATCCGGAGATGTTGACGCCCTCGATCCCGTCGATGGACAACAGGGCGCGGGCCTCCTCGACTGCCGCTTCGATGCCTGCCTCCACCGGATCGGCTGCACCCAGGACCCGCTGGGTGACCGCCAGGTCGAGTTCCAGGCCGGGAAGCCCTTGCAGCACAGCCGCAGACGCGGTGTCGGTGAACACCGCGACCGCGGCGATCACCGGGATCGTCAGCCCCGCCGCCCGCCCGGACTCCATGAACCGGGCCACGGTGTGCGGGTACGGAACGTGGTTGAGCACAGCGATGCCCGCACCGGCTTTCTGTTTCTCCACCAGGCGCCGCGGCCGGGCGTTCACGGGCGGCGCGGTCGGCGTCTCGGGGACCGCCGCCACCATGTCGAGCGAGGCGGCCAGTGCCACGAGGCGAGGGCCGTCGAGGTCGAAGGTCTGTGTGACGTCAGGGCGCACGTCGTAGCCGCGCCCGTCGCCGGTCACGCACATCACGGTGTCGGCGCCGATGCTCCGCAGGCCACGCAGTTCCTGTTCGAGCACCACGCGGTTGCGGTCACGGCACGACAGGGTGATCCACGGGGTGACGCCGGAGCCGGTCAGCGCGTCGAGCAGCAACCGTCCCATCAGCGTCGGCGGAAAATCGGGCTTGTTCTGGTGCTCGCCGACGAGCACGGCGTCACAGGACCCGGCCAGCACACCCGCCGTCCTCACGACGTCCTGCTCGTCGAACGGTGCGCAACTGAAATCGGTCAACACCAGGGGCGCTCGCACCGGGGGTCGTGTCGCCACCGGGCCGCCCCATGGCACGAGTTCGTCGAAAATACAAGGGCCCGAACGCATCTCACACTGTCCATCGGGGCGAACCCCACCGCACGGGCCATAGGTCATCCGCTTCGGGCACACCGGCACCTGCGGGTCGGCCCCCGAAGGTGTCACGCGCTGTCGAGCTCCTCGTCGGTGAGCGCCTGGAAGCCCTTGGCCTGGGCACGCGCCAGCCCGGCCCGGATGACGCCCACGATCAGGCCGTGGATGGCCGCGGCGATGATCGCCTCACGCGTCGACCTGGAGAGATCCTCGGGTTCCGGAGGCTCTTGGTCCGACCGGCTGACGCGCTGCCAGATCTCGCTGAACACCTTGCCGGCCAGCAACCCACCGGCCACGCTGATCGCCATCGACAACGGCTTGTAGATCGCTTGGGACGTACTCACCCCCGCTGTGTTCCCGGTCGGGAGTCCTTCAAACCCTGAGGTGAGCGGACCGCGTCAACCCCAGTACGCGAAATTGCACGTGGGCCGTGGTTCGCTCTTGAACGACACCAACATGTCGCCCTCCATGATGATGGTGCAGATGAGCGAGGTGTCCCCACCGTCGGCGGTCACCTCGGACTTCAGCTTCTCGTACACCGGGTACCGCTTCTCCCATGGCAGGAACACATTGGTCTCGGTCTGTTCCGGGCCGCCGTTGATGCGGTAGCTGATGGTGACCGGCCCGCTGCCTCCGGTGACGCTCATGACGGCCGATCCGACCGGTGCGGATTGATCGGGCACCGGTGCTGTGGTCGTGGCGGACGCTCGCGTTTTCGGCGCGGTGGTCGACTCGGTGGCGGCGGCCGGGTCAGCGACGGGTGTGCCGGTCGCGATCTCGGTGCACCCGGTGGCCGCCATGACGATGACGGCGACGGTGCCCACGACCATGCCCACGGTGTTGCCCAGTGATCGCATGTCTCACCCTACGACGGGTTACGACCTGGCCCGGACAGCAATCTCACGGGGACGCGATCCCCGCCGGTACAGCAGCCATCCGGCGCCGATCAGCGCGAGGCCGAAGATCAGAAAGCCGATATCCCACGACAGCGGGGCGCCCAGATCGTCGCGCACGTGGTGCACCCCGAGGATCTGATGGTCGATCACGCCCTCGACGACGTTGAACACTCCCCAGCCGAGCAGCAACAGGCCGAAGTGGAACGACCACGTCGGTGCGAGACGCCCTCGGCGCCATGACAACAGAGTCAGGATCGACCCCGCCCACACCAGAAGCCACGTGGCGACGTGGAAGAACCCGTCGGCGATCACGTTGAGTTCGAGGCCCGCGAGCGTGTCGGTGCGTTCGGCGCCGCTGATCATGTGGTGCCCACTGCAGGATCTCGTGCAACACGATGCCGTCGATGAAACCGCCCAGGCCCAGCCCCAGGAGCAGGCCGGGCAACACACTGGGCTTGCTGTCGGGCATGGCGCGGGCATACCCGACGCCGGGCGAACGAAACCGGCCCCCACCTCTCGCCGACAACTCTCGCCGAGACTCTCGCCGAGCGTGCGGTTTCATACGCAACACGCCGCGGCGGGCGGATGAAACCGCACGGTCGGCGCACCCGGACTGGTCTATACCAAAGCTTCACCTTCTGTTACCGCCTCGCACACTCCGCGGCCAAGGGGCCGTCGCGGTGTCCGGAGAAGGTCCGTTCATGGCGCCGCTTCATCAGGAAGCGCTGCGACTTCAGGAGGAAACAGGTGCGTCAACAGAAATGGTCGCGGTGGTTCATGCCTGCCGTGCTGACCGCGATCACGCTGCCGCTCGCGGCGTGCGGTGCGTCCGCGGGTGGCGCCGCGGTGGATGCCGCGTCGCCACCCGACATCAATGCCGCCAAGGAGCAGGCCAAGCAGTTCCGGACCGCGGGCATGCCCGACGACTGGATCAACTTCGGCGAGTTCTACCAGTCCGTGTGTGACACGTATGACTTGGGCTGCAACGGGTTTGCCGTGCAGGGCGTCAACCGCGTCGACACCGACATGAGCTCGGCCGAGGAGATCGCCGCGTTCAAGAACGAGACCACCAACGCCCCGATGTGCTCGGATATCGGCATCGCGTTCGGGCAGATCGCCGAGGCCGAGGGGGTGCTGCTCAACTACACGCCCAAAGCCGCGGCCGATCTGCCCGCGGCCTACAAGGCCGCCGACGGTGGCTGGGTCGCCACCGCCGTGGGTGTCATCTCCATCATGACCAACACCGACGTGGTACCCAACCCGCCGCGGTCGTTCGCCGACCTGCTCAAACCGGAATACAAAGGCAAGGTCTCGATTTCGAACCCGGTCACATCGGGAACCGGACAGGCGACGGTCTTCTCCACCGCCGCGGCGCTGTCCAAGAACAAGGGGGAGTTCGACCTCGACGCGGCCATGGACTACTGGGCCGAGTTCTACAAACGCGGGCAGCGCAACGAGGCGGAGTTCTCCGCGGCGTCGTTCGAGCGCGGCGAGACCCCGATCCGCCTTGCCTACGACTTCGTCAACATTCAGGCCGCAAATCTCGTGAAGGACAAGGGTATCCACACCGAGAACGTGATCCCGGCCGAAGGCGGGGTGTGGCAGCCGTCGGCGACCATGTGCAACAAGAAGACCGAGGATCCCGACCTGGCGAAACTCGTTCTCGACCACACCCTCTCGAAGGAGGGCCAGCTGACCTTCGCGAAGGTGGGAGCCCGCCCGGTGCTCTACACGCTGGGCAAGCTCGACGTGCCCGCCGAACTGAAGGCCAATTGGTTGCCCGAAAGCCAGTACGTCAACGTCATCCAGTATCCCGACGATTCGTGGCCCGATCCCTCCGTGGTCGCCGACCGCTGGGAGAACGACGTCCTCACCGCGGGCGGATGACGACCGTCAGCCGCGCGGTGGCCGGCCCCGCCGATGACATCTCGGTGGGGCCCGGCCTGTCGTCCGCACCTGCCCGACGCCGCCGCGGCACGCTGCGCCGCATCGTCACGCAATGGGGTCCGGCGGTACCCTTCCTGATCGCTGCCGGTGGAATCCTCGCCGCGGCCGCATTCTGGCTGATCCGTACGAGTTTCAGCGGTCCCGACGGTGGCTGGACCCTGCAAGCCTGGCAGGACATCTTCGCCCAGCAGATCACCCGTGCGGCCATGGTGCGCTCACTCGGGTTGTCGGCAGTCGTGGCGACGCTGTGCCTCGTGCTGGGATCGGTGCTGGCGTACCTGGTCTCCGGCCTCGCCCGCCGCGGCCGCACCGCGGCACAGGCGTTGCTCAATGTGGCCGCCAACTTCGGCGGTGCCTCCCTGGCTATCGCCATGGTGTCCACCCTGGGCGCAGTCGGATTCGTCCGCCTGCTGCTGCAGGACCGGTTCGGGTACGCGCTGGGGTTCGACCTGTACTCGTTCTGGGGTGTGGTGGTCACCTACATGTACTTCATCCTGCCGCTCTACGTGCTCCTGGTGCTGCCGGCCATGTCGGTGCTGCGCGCCGAGTGGTGGGATGCCGTGCAGGCCGCGGGTGGGACGCGGTGGCACTACTGGCGTCACGTCGGGCTGCCGGTGCTGTGCCCGTTCCTGCTCGCGGGCTGGGTCCTGACCTTCGCCTGGTCGCTCGGCCAGTTCTCGGTTCCCTATGCACTTCTCGGCGACACCTCGGCGACGTCGTTGATCACCACGCGACTCGGCAACTTCCTGTTCTCGGCCACCGGAGGGTCCAACCGCTTCGAACGCGCGGCAGCTCTCGCGGTCTTCCTGATGGTCATCTCGGCGCTGGCGCTCGTGCTCTATCGGCTGATGGCCAACCGGATGCTGGCCCGATTGGAGAACCTGCGATGACCCGCATGTCCCGCTGGGCGCTCCTCGGCCTGTGGAGCGTGTTCCTCGTGCTTCCGGTGCTGGCGACCCTGCTCTACTCGCTGGCCACGGTGTGGCGCGGGCGAGCCTTCCCGGACGGATACACCCTCGCGTGGTGGGTTCAGGCCTTCAGCGAGCCGCGGGTGGTATCGGCCCTGATGCGGTCGGTATGGCTGGCCGTGCTCACCGTCGTCGTGGTCGCGGCCGTCGTACTACCCGCCCTGTACTGGGGCCACATCCGCAACGGACGGATCCGTACGGTGATGCAACTGTGCGCGCTCTTGCCGTTCGCGCTGCCGTTCGTGGTGCTGGCCTACGGCATCAAACGTCTCGCCGGGGCCAGTGAACTCACCCAGCCGTGGGAGTCCAGCCCCGTGCTCGTCGTCCTCGGCCACGTCGCGCTGTCCTTCCCGTTCTTCCTGTGGCCCGTGGACGGCGCCATGTCCGCGGCCGGTGTACGGCAGCTGTCCGAGGCTGCCGAGACCTCGGGCGCCACACCGTTGGCCACGTTGTTCCGGGTCGTCATCCCGAACATCCGCACCGGCATCCTGACGGGCGCGATCCTGACGTTCGCCACATCGTTCGGTGAGTACTCCATCGCCCGTGTCATCACCGGAAGCTCGTTCGAGACGCTGCCGGTCTGGCAGGTCTCCGCGCTGCAGGACACCCGCGGCAACCCCAACGGCGTCGCGGTCATGGCGATCTTCACATTCCTGCTCATGTTCATCGTCTCGGTGCTCATCGCACGGACCGGCAAGGGACAACCCCTGCGGCTTCTGCCGGGCATCGGCAACACACGATAGGAGTATCTCGTGCCCAGCGCTGTTCAGATCGAGTCGGCCACAAAGGTTTACGGGTCCACCAAGGCCCTCGACAATGTCTCACTCCACATCGATCCCGGCCAGATGGTCGCCCTACTCGGGCCATCGGGTTGCGGAAAGACGTCGCTGCTGCGGGCCATCGCGGGGCTCAATCCCCTCGACCGCGGTGCGATCCGCATCGGTGAAAGCGACGTCACCATGGTGCCCGCCCGGCTGCGCCCGATCGGCATGGTGTTCCAGCACTACGCACTGTTTCCCAATATGACAGTCGCGGAGAACATCTCGTTTCCGCTGACCGTCAACAAGCAGCGGCGCGCACAGCGTGCGCAGCGTGTCGGGGAACTGCTCGAGCTGATCGGCATGACCGCGCTCGCCGACCGTTACCCCAACCAGCTCTCGGGTGGCCAGCAACAGCGCGTGGCGCTCGCGCGGGCGCTGGCACCCGAGCCTGATGTCCTGCTTCTCGACGAGCCCCTGGCCGCGCTCGATGCCGCGATCCGCAACGACCTGCGCGACGAGATCCGGCGCATCCAGCACCGCGTCGGCACCACAGCGGTATTCGTCACGCACGACCAGTCCGAGGCGATGGCGGTGGCCGACCGCGTCGCGGTGATGGACCGCGGCCGCATCCTCGAGGTCGCCGCTCCCCCGGAGATCTACGAACGGCCCACGTCGCGTTTCGCGGCCACCTTCATCGGTTCCCGAAACGCGCTGGAGTTGCCGGTCGACGCCGACCGTGTCGTGCGATGGGGCACGGCATTCAGCGTTGTGGCCCCGGATGCGGCCAACGGCAAGGCTCTCGCGGTGTTCCGACCCGAGGATGTCCGCCTCACCGCGCATCAAGGTGTGGCGGGGACCGTCGACGTCGTGGTGTTCCTCGGTGCAACCAGCCGGGTGTACGTCACCGTCGAGGGCGAGGCCGGGGACCACACCGTGCACGTCGACCTGCCGTCACGTGCTGCTGCAAATTTCGTTCCGGGACAACGTGTCGGCGTTGTCGTCGCGCCAGAGAAAGTTCGGGTGTTCGCCTCATGACCGACCCCATGGTCGTCCTCGTCATCATCGACGGTGCCGGCGCGCGTCAGGTGCGCCCTGACACGATGCCGACACTGCACTCGCTCGCCACCTCGGGTGCCTGGCATCCCGAGGGTTCCGAGGCCGTGCTGTGCTCGGCGACCTACCCGAACATCCTGACCCTGGTGACGGGTAGCTCTCCCACGCAGCACCGCGTGTTTGCCAACCCGCTTTTCGGGCATGAGCTGGCCGGAACATCCTCGGTCACCACAGTTTTCGAACGCGTCGGCGATCGGGCTTCGGAGTTCGTCGTCGGTGATCAGTACCTGATCGATGTGGGCCGGGCGCGCACCGCGGGCCGGCACTGGCCACCTGAGGGAGTCCTGCCGGACGACGCCTTCCGCGACGAATTCGGCTACGCCACCGACTGCGCGGTGCTACCCCACGCACTGGCCGCCGTCGGGCGCCGACCCGATCTTCTCGTGGTGCATCTCAACGGGCCCGACACCGCGAGCCATCTGCACGGGCCGGACAGTGACGCCGCTGTGGAGTCCTACCGCACCTCCGACGCCACGCTGGCATCGTTGGTCGACGCCCTGCGCCCGCACTGGGACAACCTCCTGCTGCTGGTCACCTCCGACCACGACCAGGAGACCATCCACGACGACCGCCGCATCGACCTCGCCGGCCTGGCATCCGCGCGCGGCGTCGACGCCACGGTGTTCCACGAGGGCACCGCGGCCGTGATCTGCGGACCCGGCGCCGCCGATGCGCGCTGGCTGTCCGACGTGGCAGGCATCGAGCGGTCCTGGCTGGTGGAACCGGGACTCCGGGTGGCCGCGAGCGAACCGCACCACTGGTTCGCCACAGCCGATGGGCCTACCCGTGGCGGGGCCCACGGCGGTCCCAGAACCCGCGGACAGGTGGCGGTCGCGGCAGGCGGGCACCCGATGGTCGGCCGTATCGCCGGGGCGTGGCGCCACCGGCAACCGCGCGCCGAGGACTGGGCGGGCCTGGCACTGTCCGTATTCGGCTGACGCCGAACGATTTCAGGGGCCACACCCGAAACGCGGCGCGGGCATCTACGGTGCAACCGTGAACTTCGACGAATACCGCACATTCGACGCCACGGGCCTGGCCGAACTCGTCGCCGACAAGCAGGTGACGGCCGCCGAACTGCTCGAGGTCGCGCAGGCCCGCGCCGAAGCGGTCAACCCGAGGATCAACGCGATCGTGCGGGAGGTCCCCGCGGCACCCGCCGACGCCGCACCGGGCCCGTTCACCGGAGTGCCCTTTCTCATCAAGGACATCGGTCAGGACTACGCCGGTGTGCCCTCCTCGCGCGGTTCACGTGCTTTGAGGTCGATCCCGGTCACCGAGCACGCCACGGTCGTACAGCGGTGGATCGAGGCCGGTCTGGTGATCTTCGGCAAGACCAACACACCCGAGTTCGGCGCCAAGGGCATCACCGAACCCGAGGCGTGGGGTCCTACGCGCAACCCGTGGAATCTGACGCATACCCCGGGCGGATCCTCGGGCGGGTCGGCGGCCGCCGTCGCGGCGGGCATCGTGCCGTGCGCGGGTGCCAACGACGGCGGCGGGTCGATCCGGATCCCGGCGGCGTGCTGCGGGCTGGTGGGCCTGAAACCGGGCCGCGGTCTGACGCCGATGGGACCGGCGCTGTCCGAATCGGTGCACGGCGCGACGGTGCAGGGCGTGGTGTCGCGGACGGTGCGCGACACCGCGGCCATGCTCGACGTGATCAGCGGCGGCGAACCGAGTGGTCCGTACGCACCGAAACTGCCCGGGACACCGTTCGCGTCGGCCGTGGGCGCCGACCCGGGCAAGCTGCGGATCGGGGTGCGCGTCCCGTCGGCCATCAACCCGAACCCGCATCGCGAGGCGTACGCGGCGGTCGAGGCCACCGCGCAGACGCTCACCGATCTCGGACACCACGTCGAGGAGCTTCCGCAAGCGCCGTTCGACGACGCGGCGCTTGCGCGCGAGTTCCTGCTATCGTGGTTCGTCTACACCGCGTGGGAACTCGAAGAGGCCAAGCGCATCTCGGGTGCGGGTGACGAGGCGTTCGAACGCGACACGCTCATCCTGGCCGCGATCGGCCGCGCGACCAGCAGCGTCGCCTACGTCGACGCCGTGCAGCGACGCCACGACCACACGCGTCGGCTCACGACGTTCTTCGAGTCCTACGACCTGTTGATGACGCCCACACTGGCCACCCCACCGCCGCGGATCGGCGAATTCGAGCTGCCCGAACTCCTCAAGCGCGGGTCGGACGTACTGCTCAAGACCCGCACCGCGGGTCTGCTGCGCTTCACCAAGATCCTCGACGACAGCGTCGATGCGAATCTGGCATGGGTGCCCTACACGCAGTTGGCGAACATCACCGGGCGGCCTGCGGTCACGCTGCCGCTGCACTGGACCGCCGACGGTCTGCCACTCGGGGTGCAGTTCGTGGCGCCACTGGAAGGCGAATCGCTGCTCATCCGGCTCGGGGCACAACTCGAAGAGGCGATGCCGTGGAGGGACCGCGTCGCACCGGTGTGATCGCCCGGCGGGCGAGGATCAGGCGGTGAGCTCGTAGAGCGTGCTGCGCAACCACAGGTGGCTCGCGTCGTGGTCGAGCCGCGGGTGCCACACGGCATAGAACGGCAACTGCGGAAAGCTCTTGGGCGCGTCGAGGATCCGCACCGCTGACGGGTTGGCCAGCTTGGCGACCAGGCGCGCCGGGAACGTCACCACCAGGTCGGTTCCGGCCAGCATGTCCACCGCGAAGGTGTAGAAGGGCGTCGAGACGGCCACTTTGCGGGGGACCGGCAGGGCGTCCTCGATTAGGTGGGTGGTGCCCTGCTCGATCTCGATGCGGATGTGCGGGTAGGCCAGGTAGTCCTGCAGCGTCACCTGCGGACGGGCGGCCAGCGGGTGCTCGTGTGCCACCGCGCAGACGAAGTGATCGGTGAACAGTTCCCGGTGGGCCAGGTGCGACGCCGCAGGCCGACCGACGACGAGCAGGTCGATGCCACCCGCGTTCAACTCGGCGAAGGCCTCGTCGTCGAGTTGCTGGTAGACCACCGACGACCCAGGCGAGCGCTGATGGATCGTACGGGCCAGGTCGGCGCCGAACAGCGCGACCGAGTAGTCACTGAGCGCCAGCCGGTACGACTCGGTGGCGGTGCCCGGTTCGAAGTTCTCCGGCCCGAACAGCACGTCGAGTTCGGGCATCAGACCGGCCAGCCGAGCCTGCAGTCGCTCGGCTCGCGGCGTGAGGGTGTAACCGTCGCGGCCCGCGACCAGCAACGCGTCGTCGAACGTGCGGCGCAGCCGCTGCAGAGCGCGGCTCATGGCGGGCTGACTCAGGCCGACACGCGCCGCGGCCCGCGAGACCTGGCGCTCCTCGAGCAGCGCGGCCAGCGCGGGGAGCAAATTCAGGTCGACACCACCGATATGCGTTTGGCGCATACGGTCAATACTAGGAATTCATTGGGCAGATAGCGGCGGATACGCGCACCCTCTTAGTACAGCGGCTGTCGCCTGACAGGAACTCGAAAGGAATTGGTGATGCGGTCCCTGGCTCTCGATGTTCCCACCGACCGCACAGCGGGTACTCCTTGTCGACCTGTGCCAGCCCGACAAACATCTGTCGCACCGTTGTCGGCGTTGCCCAATCATCGTCTTTGCTGACGAGGCACCATGGAAAGAGACGACCAAGGGAAGGAGGGAACAGTGCGCCCCCATGGCACCGACCACGAGGGTAGGACGACCTCGGGGTTGGCCGACGATCCAGAACTCACCACCTTCGCGCTCCGCATGCCGAGGTGGCCTGCGCTCGTGCGTTTGCGGGGACGCGATCCACTCGTACGCGCCGTCGATCGCGTCGAGGCCCTGATCTTCTGCCTGGTCGTCGTGGTGGCGGTGCTCGCCGTTCCCGTCGTCGGTGCAATCGGCACCGCGGTCCACGATGCCCGCAGCCAGCACAATGCCCAGGCCGCCGCCAGCCGCACCCCGGTGGAGGCCACGGTGGTCGACATCTCCACCGACGCCGGCGACGCCTTTGCCAACACCCACACCGTGACCGGGCGCTGGTTGGTCGACGGCACCGAGCACACCGGCGTCGTTCCGGCCTCGCCGAACGTCTCGGTCGGTGACACCGTGCAGATCTGGGTCGACCGGTCAGGTGCGTGGGCTCCCGCGCCGCCACCGGCGTCGAGTGCGGCCGCAGATGCGATCACGCTCTCGGTGCTCATCCTGTTCGGCTTGGCCGGTGCCACGCTCACGGTTCTGGTGCTGACCCGGAAATCCTGCGACCGGGTCCGGTTCAACCGGTGGCAGCACGGTCTCGACACCTTCATCGACCACGGCGACGGTTACGCCAGCCGTCCCTGACCGCTCGGCTTTGTCGGGATCCGACAAATTCTGCTGGTCGGTTTTCGTCAATTCACGGCGTGACCGGCCGACATTGTCTGCAAGCTCGAGGCAGGCCCAGGGGGTGGGCCTGAAGGGAGGGACCACGTGACCGCCACCATCCGACGACACACCATCTCCAGATATCTGCGGCGCTCTCGCGGAACCGGGACGCTGCGACTGCGCCTGAAGCCGGCACATCAACGGTGCGGTTTCGTGCAGGGAGCCTGGTGGCCGCGCTCGACCGTGTTGGGCACCGAGCTTTCGCCTCTCCTCGCAGCGATCAGGACCCGCTTCGGCATGATCGAGCGCGTCCGGTATCACGCGGGTGACTGGTCGGAAACCGGAACTCAACCGGCCGATGACGTGGTGCTCGACGGCAGTTCGCCGTCACCGCACGTCGTGACCTTTCAAGGTCCGGATCTCGGCGAACTCAGGTTGCTGGTCGTTCCGCCCTACACCGAGCCCACCCGGGCCTATGACATCGTGGTGGCCGCGTCCAGCGTCCACGACTCGTCCACACCCGAACAGCTTCTGGAGCTCTCACAACCCGAGTTCGGCGATCTGCTGCAGGAACGCCCGCGCGGGCGCTGAGGCACTCGCCGAGACGGCCACACCCAGGTTCCGCACCGTCGTCGGTGTCAGCGGCCTGATCACGACCCCGTCGGGCAGATCGGGCAGGCCTGCGCTGGGCAGGATGCTCACGCCCAGTCCCGCCCGCACGATCTCCAGCACGGCCGAGAGGCCACGCGCCTCGAACGCCACGTCGAAGTCGACACCGATGCTCTGCGCGACCGGTGTGAAGGCCTCGGCGCACCCGCCCGTCGACCGGACGAACGGCTCTTTGGCCAGTTCGACGTAATCGACCACATCCCACCCGGCGAGCCGGCTGTCCGCCGGGACCACAGCGATCATGTCCTGGTCACCCAGCACCGCGGATTCGAGGCCCTTGACGGGCAGACTCACCACACCGGCCTCGGCGGCACCCCGGTCGAGCCAGTCCCGCACCTCCTCCTCACTGCCCTCGAGAAGCCGGACCGCGACCGCCGGATGACGCTCCCGGAATTCCCGCACGTGCGGCGCGACCAGCGTCCCGGTCACGCTCGGCAGGCTGGCCAGGGTCAGGGTTCCGGTGAGCGATCCGGCCAGCGCCGCAACATCTTTGCGCATCGCGGTGAGATGGCTGACGGCTTCCCTGGCATGCCCCAATGCGAGCTCACCCGCCTCGGTCAGCGATACGCCGCCGCGCTCGCGGACCAGCAATGGCAGCGCCAGCTCCTTCTCCAGCGCGGCGACCGCACGACTCACGGCAGGCTGCGACAGCCCCAGTTCGCGGCTGGCCGAGGTGAAGCTACCGGTCTCCACAACCGCCACGAAGGCCCTCAGCTGCAGCAGCGTGGACATCGCGCCCCCTGACATACAACGTTCGACATACCTCTATATCGACAACGGCATGCGAATTACTCCCGTTCACCACGTTTCACAAAACGTTCGAGAAACGTTTCGAGAGAACACCGCACCACGTGCCGCAGGAGGAACCATGCCGCCACTCGAGCAGAACACCATCGGCAACGGCGGGAACCGTGCCGCCGTCCGGAGCCTGACGTTCGACGACATCACCGTCACCTACGTCGTGGACGGTGTGATCGCCCTGCGCCCCGAGGTCTTCTTCCCCGCAGTCCCCGCCGACGCCTGGACGGAGCTGGTGACCGCCGGCGGGGAGCTGTTGATGAGCGCCGGTGGTCTTCTGGTCGAGATCGCCGGGTCCACAGTGCTGATCGACGCGGGCGTCGGCCGGATGACCGAAACACTGTCGTTCGGCGGCGTCGACTGCGGCTCGCTGATCGACGTGCTCGGGGCGCTCGGCGTGCCACCCGGCGACATCGACGTGGTGGCGTTCACGCACCTGCATTTCGACCATGCCGGTTGGGCATTCACCGATGGCACCAAAACCTTTCCCAACGCGCGTTACGTGGTGGCGGCCGACGAACTCGCGCCGTACGGCACCGCCGAGCGCAATGACGATCCGACGGCACCGTGGGACGCCATCACGCGACTGGCCGGTGGCGAGCACGACGTCGTGACCGTCCAGGACGGGGAGCAGGTCGTGCCGGGTGTGCACGCGGTCGTCACAGGTGGTCATACGCCGGGCCACACCTCCTACGTCGTCACCTCGGCCGCCGGTCAGCGACTCGTCGTGTTCGGCGACGCGTTCCATACGCCGGCCCAGCTCTCACATCTGCACTGGCTGTCGTCGGTGGACCCGGACGACGGGAGTGTCCTACGCGCCCGGCTTCGCCTGCTCACCGAGCTCGACCGGCCTGACACCGTCGGATTCGCGTTCCATTTCGGTGATCAACCGTTCGGCCGGGTCGTCACCGACGCCTCGGGCGTCAGGGTGTGGGAACCGGTGGCATCGCAGTTGGTGGCGCCCCCGCCACGTCGGTAGCGGCCTTCACTGCGCGCGGGCATGCAGGGCCTCTCCGAGGCTCCACACCGAGACCCCGATCAGCACAAGGTCTTTGAGCAGGAACTGCCCCGGCATCCCGGACAGCACCGGAATCGGACCCGCATGGGTCGCGATGACACCGGGGGTGGTGAACAGGAAGCTCAGCGTGCCGAGGAACAGCACGATGGCCATCGCGCTGCCGATCACCGTCGCACGTGCCGAAAACGGGCGCGCAGCAATGAGAATCGCGGCGACGATTTCAGCGGTGCCCAGGCAGTACGCGACCGCGGTGACGCTGAGGAAGTCGTACAGCCAGCTCATCAGCGGGCTGTGCTCGATGAGCACGCGGCTCTCCATCTTCACGTACTTGCCCACCCCGATCCAGGCGAGCACGATCACCAGGCCGTACCGGCAGATCATCTGCCCGGTTGTGGTGATTCGATCTGCGAGCACACGGTCCGCGGCGGTGATGGTCATCGATCAGCTCCTTCGACTCCGGCGTCTTCGGCAGCGATGGCGGCCAGCAGTCCGTCGAAGTCCTCCGCGCACGGGCCACACGCACACAGATGCGCAGCGACCCCCGGATACCGTTGGGCGCGTAGGCCAACCGGCAATTCGGCGTAGATGTGCAGAACCTCCATCGCCTCATCGCAACCGACGTCGCGCGGATCGGTCGTGAGAAACCGCTGAATTCGGGTCCATTCGGTCACGGTCGTTCCAATGCCACGTGGTTGGTCAGATACTCGTTGGTGACGAGGAATTCGCGGATCTTACGTCGCGCGTCGAAAATCGTTTTGTAGATCGCGTTCCGGCTCACACCGAGTTTGACGACCAGAGCGTCCAGCGGTGTGCCCTGGATGACGATGGCCACGAACATCTGCCGCTGCCGCTCGGTCAGGGTTGCCTCGACCGCGCGCTTGATCGCCGCGGACAACTCGGCGGCCTCGGCGTGCTCGCTCGGATCGATGCCGAAGCGTTCGGGCAGCCGGTTCCAGTCCTCGGTGTCGAGCGCGACGGGCGGATGACGCCAGTGGTGGCGGCCGATCTTGTGTGCGACTTCGAGGATGACGAACTTGTACGCCCACGTGGTGAAGCGACTCTCGCCGCGGAAGCTGTCGAGCTTGCCGAGGATCGACAGTGTCGCGTCGGACGCGGCCTGCTGGGCGATGTCGTCGAGTTCGCTGCCCGTGATGGCGGTGTGACGCCGGTGCACTTCGCGTCGGGCCACCCGCAACAGCCTCTCGTGCAGGCGCTCGATCGCGGTCCTGCGGTCAGCAGGGCATGCGCCGGCGTCGAGAAGCCGCAACCACTCGCGGGACTCGGCGTCCACCCAAGCTCCTCACAATCGTCGTCGTCGGAATCAACGAGGCACCCTCTCGCAAGGTTCGTGCCCCCGACGCGGCCCGGTCTTACCGTGTGACCCGAAAACTTTCGCCGTAAGAAGACCCGTCCGGCAGGGCACCAATGTGTATGAGCCTGCTACATCCTGGCGAGAAGTTCCCGCACCTTCGTGTGACGCCACCTGCGGCCCCGGCCATCGACCTGCCTGACCACTTCGAAGACCGCTTCGGAGTGGTGCTTTTCTTCCGCGGCGCGTGGTGCCCCTACTGTGTCGCCCAGCTACGTGCCTTCGACCATGCCACGGACAAACTGCGCGAGAACCTGATCGACGTGGTGGCGATGTCGGTCGACCACGAGGCCACCACCGCGAAACTGATCGCCGAGCACGGACTGCGGTTTCCGGTCGGGCACAGCGCCGACGCCCGCACGGTCGCCGAAGAGACCGGCGCCTTCGTCAACGCCGAACCGTTGCACCTGCAGTCGACGGGGTTCGTCCTCGATCCTGCCGGGTGCGTCACGGTCAGTGTCTACTCGAGCGGCGCGATCGGCCGGTTGGTGCCGGCTGATGTCATCGGGATGGTCCGCTATTTGCGAGAACACTCCGCGTGAGGTTCACGCTGGACCACTCGGCGGGACGATGGCGGTTCCGTGGCCCCGACGGTGATCCGTTCCTGTCGATCGGCGTCGTCCACGCCGACGACACCAATCTGCGCTACCCGCACAACATGGGCATCTTCACGGCGCGATACGGGGCATCGCGGCGACGCTGGCTGCGGGAGGGCCTGGTGCCGGAGATGACGTCGTGGGGGTTCAACACGCTCGGCTGGACATCGGAGTACGTCAGCGGTTCCGGGCTGGCCACCGACGGAGGTGCCGTCGACCTCGGCCACTCCGAAGGGCTTCCCGCCGACGACGTGGCCGCGCTCGGGATCCCGTTCACACTGTCGCTGCGGGTCGCCGAGATCGAGCACTGGAACGGCCATCCGGCGTACCGGGACCCGCGTGGGCCCGCGTTCGCGCAGTGGTGTGACCACCTCGCCAGGATCACGTGCCGTCCCGACGACCCGAACCTACTGGGGTACTTCCTGGTCGACGTACCGTGCTGGGGCCGCCATCCCACAGGCGCCGGTTATCCGCCCGGTGAGCTCGCGGCGATCGCCGACGCCTACTACCGCACCGCCACCGAGGCCATTCGCAGGCACGATCCGCACCATCTGATCCTGGGGGATCGCTACGGCACCCGGCATCCGGTGCCCGACGCGGTACTCGACGCCGCGGCGCCCTACGTCGACGTGCTGTCGGTGCAGACTTTTCCGGGGCCGGGCGCCGATCGGCTCCACGCCGCGCTGGAGATCATCGGGCGCTGGCATGTGCGGACCGGCAGGCCCGTGCTGATCGCCGACACCGGCAACTGGTGCCCGACGGTGATGCGCCCGGACCGCACGGGCTGGGCGAGCGACCAGCGTGACCGCGGCGCCGGCTACGCCGCGGCGGCCGAGGCGTTCACCGCGCGGCCGTGGTGCCTGGGCTGGCACTGGTGCGGTTGGCTGGAGAATCCACATCGCGGGTTCGGGCTCAAGGATCCCTGGGACGAGCCCTACACCGACCTCACCGAGGTCGTCAGACAGACGAATCTTCGGCTGTCGACAGGCGGAACTCCGAGAAGTCCAACGACACCAGCAGCCGGTCGCGGTGGATGATCCCGTCGTCGGTGTAGAAGTGCAGGTACTGGCTGACTCCGAAGCTGCCCGCGATGTCCACGCGGTAGTCGTGGCGGCGTAGCAGGCGGGGTGTGCTTGTTCCTTCATGGACGCGGTGTACACGTCCAGGCCGACGGTTGTCCATCACGGAGATGCGCGTGAGGCTGCTCGCTTCCATAGGCTTTGTGTCATGACAGCCACGTTGACGGGCGGACCCGATCTGCAGCAGGCCCGCCGGATCCTGACCGAAATCCCCGGCCCACGGTCCCGTGACCTGGCCGAACGCCGCAACGCCGCGCTCCCGGCCGGCCTGGCGAGCGGGGCGGGGGTCTACATCGCCGCCGCAGGCGGCGGCGTGGTCGTGGACGTCGACGGCAATTCGTTCATCGATCTGGGCAGCGGCATCGCGGTCACCACGGTCGGCAACGCCGCACCTGCGGTCGTCTCGCGCGCGGGCAGCCAACTCGCGCAGTACACGCACACGTGCTTCCTGAACGTGCCCTACGAGCCGTACATCGAGGTCGCCGAGCGTCTCAATGCCCTGACCCCGGGCGATCACCAGAAGCGCACCGCGCTGTTCAGCACGGGCGCCGAGGCCGTGGAGAACGCCGTCAAGTACGCACGCGCCTACACCGGTCGCGACGCGGTCGTGGTGTTCGACCACGCCTTCCACGGCCGGTCGCTGCTCACCATGACCATGACGGCCAAGAACCAGCCCTACAAGCACGGGTTCGGTCCGTTCGCCCCCGAGGTCTACCGCGCGCCCATGGCCTATCCCTACCGGTGGCCGTCGGGGCCCGAAAACTGCGCGGCCGAGGCGTTCGACCTGTTCACCACCCTGATCGACGCGCAGATCGGCGCCGATCAGGTGGCCTGCGTCGTGGTCGAACCCATCCAGGGCGAGGGCGGCTTCATCGTTCCCGCCGAGGGGTTCCTGCAGAAGGTCGCCGACTTCTGCCGTGAGCGCGGCATCCTGGTGGTGGCCGACGAGGTGCAGACCGGCATCGCGCGCACCGGCGCGTGGTTCGCGTGCGAGCACGAGGACCTGGTCCCCGACCTCATCACCACCGCCAAGGGCCTGGGCGGTGGCCTGCCGCTGGCGGCGGTCACCGGCCGCGCCGAGATCATGGACGCCGCGCACGCGGGCGGCATCGGCGGCACCTACGCGGGCAACCCCGTCGCGTGCGCCGCAGCACTCGGCGTGTTCGACGAGATCGAGCAGAACGGCCTGATCGAGCGCGCCCGCGCCATCGGCGAGGTGATCGTGGCAGAACTGCGCAGCATCGCCGCCACCACCGGCCTCATCGGCGAGATCCGCGGCCGCGGCGCCATGATCGCCGTCGAGCTGATCAAGCCCGGCACGCGCGAACCCAACAAGGAAGCCGTCGCCGCGCTGGCCAAGCACTGCCACGACAACGGTGTACTGACCTTGACGGCAGGCACTTTCGGCAACGTCCTGCGTTTCCTGCCGCCGCTGACCATCACCGACGAACTGCTCGTCGACGCCTTCGGCGTCATCCGCGACGGCTTCGCCGCCCTCTAGAAATCACCAGGAGCTCACCATGACCCTCACCGCACCCCCGAAGAAGTCCACCTACGCCCCGCTCGAGCTGTTCGACACCGACCGCCTGCTCGACCAGGACGAGCGCGACATCGCCGCAACCGTGCGGCAGTTCGTCGACACCCGGCTGAAGCCCAATGTCGAGGGCTGGTTCGAATCGGCCACTCTCCCACGCGAACTCGCCAAGGAGTTCGGCAATCTCGGTGTGCTGGGCATGCACCTGCAGGGTTACGGCTGCGCGGGCACCAACGCCGTGAGCTACGGCCTGGCCTGCATGGAACTCGAGGCAGGCGACAGCGGCTTCCGCAGCTTCGTGTCAGTGCAGGGTTCGCTGTCGATGTTCTCGATCTACCGCTACGGGTCCGAAGAGCAGAAGAACGAGTGGCTGCCCCGCCTTGCCGCGGGCGACGCCGTCGGCTGCTTCGGTCTGACCGAACCCGACTTCGGCTCCAACCCTGCCGGTATGCGCACCCGTGCGCGCCGCGACGGCAGCGACTGGATCCTCAACGGCACCAAGATGTGGATCACCAACGGCAACCTGGCTGACGTCGCCACGGTGTGGGCGCAGACCGACGACGGCATCCGCGGCTTCCTGGTTCCCACCGACACACCGGGATTCACCGCCAACGCGATCCACCGCAAGCTCTCGCTGCGCGCCTCGGTGACCTCCGAACTGGTGCTCGACAACGTGCGCCTGCCCGCGTCGGCCCAGCTGCCGCTGGCCGAGGGCCTCTCGGCTCCGCTGTCGTGCCTCAACGAGGCCCGGTTCGGCATCGTGTTCGGCGCGCTGGGCGCCGCACGCGACAGCCTGGAGACCACGATCGCCTACACGCAGTCACGCGAGGTGTTCGACAAGCCGCTGTCGAATTACCAGCTGACGCAGGAGAAGCTGGCCAACATGACCGTCGAGCTGGGCAAGGGCATGCTGCTGGCCATCCACCTGGGCCGCATCAAGGACGCCGAGGGTGTGCGCCCCGAGCAGATCAGCCTGGGCAAGCTCAACAATGTCCGCGAGGCCATCGCGATCGCCCGCGAGTGCCGGACCCTGTTGGGCGGCAGCGGGATTACGCTCGAGTACTCGCCGCTGCGTCACGCCAACAACCTGGAGTCGGTGCTCACCTACGAGGGCACCTCCGAGATGCATCTGCTGTCCATCGGCAAGGCGCTCACCGGAAAGGCGGCGTTCCGCGCATGACCCCGGTGACCATCAACCACCTTGTCGCGGGCGAGTGGGTGGCCGGTGCGGGCGACGTCGTCGTCAGCGTCAACCCGGCCCACCCGGGCGACATCGTGGCCGAGGGACACAACGCGACCACCGCGCAGGTCGACACCGCGGTCGCGGCCGCCGCCGAGGCGTTCCGCGCATGGGCGGCCACCCCGACGCACCAGCGTGGTGCGGTGCTGCTGGCCGCCGCGCAGATCGTCGACCGCAACGCCCAGGCCTGGGGCCTGGAACTGGCCACCGAAGAGGGCAAGACCAAGGCCGAGGGCATCGGTGAGGTCAGGCGCGCCGCACAGATCCTGCGGTACTACGGCAACGAGGGCGACCGGCAGGCCGGCGAGATCTTCTCGTCACCCCGTGCCGGCGAACAGATCCTGGTGACCCGCAAGCCACTCGGTGTGGTCGGCGTCATCACCCCGTTCAACTTCCCCATCGCCATTCCGGCGTGGAAGATCGCACCTGCCCTGGTGTACGGCAACACCGTGGTGTGGAAGCCCGCGAGCACCGTTCCGGTGCTGGCGATCCGCTTCGCGCAGGCACTCACCGAGGCCGGTCTGCCCGCGGGTGCGCTGAATCTGGTGATCGGTGACTCCGAGACCGGAACCGCGATCGTCGACCATCCCCGCATCGACGGTCTGACGTTCACCGGATCCACCGCGGTGGGCCGTCGTCTCGCGTCCGTGGCCGCGACGTGCGGCATCCCGATGCAGGCCGAGATGGGCGGCAAGAACGCCGCCGTGGTGCTCGACGACGCCGACCTGGACGTGGCCGTCGAACAGGTGATGCTGGGTGCGTTCCGGTCGACCGGCCAGAAGTGCACCGCCACATCCCGTTTGATCGTCACCGACGGCATCGCCGACAAGTTCGCCGAGGCACTGGTCGAACGGGCCCGCGCACTGCGGGTCGGCGACCCCACCGACGACGCCACCGAGATCGGTCCGGTGATCACCGACACCTCCCGCGCGTCGATCCTGGCCGGGATCGACACTGCCGTCGCACAGGGCGCCACGGTGCTCGCCGGTGGGCGGCCCTACACCGAAGGCCCGCTCGCCGAGGGGTACTTCATCGCCCCGACCGTGCTGGAACTCGACGGTTCCCCGGCCAAGGTGTGGAGCGAGGAACTGTTCGGGCCGGTGCTGGCGGTCCGCCGCGCGGCCGACGCCGACGAGGCGTTCGAGCTCGCCAACGACAGCGAGTTCGGCCTGTCCGCGGCGATTTTCACGCAGGATGTGACCCGGGTTCTACAGGCCATGGAGCAGATCGACGTCGGTGTGCTGCACGTCAACTCGGAGTCGGCCGGCGCCGATCCGCATGTGCCGTTCGGTGGCGACAAGAAGAGCGGTCTGGGCCCCAAGGAACAGGGGGCCGCGGCACGGGACTTCTTCACCCACACCACCACCGTGTACCTGCGGGGCGGGCGGCCGGGCGTATGAGCGCGGCCGCACTCGAGGGCGTCGTCGTCGCGGACTTCAGCCGCGTGTTGGCCGGGCCGTACGCGACGATGATGCTCGCGGACTTCGGCGCCGAGGTCATCAAGATCGAGCGGCCGGGCACCGGGGACGACACCCGACAGTGGGGCCCTCCGTACGACTCGACCGGCGTGGCAACGTATTTCAACTCGGTCAACCGCAACAAACGCTCGGTCGCACTGGACCTGGGCAGCACGGAAGGACGCGAGCAGGCGCGTGAGCTGATCCGCCGCGCCGACATCGTGGTCGAGAACTTCCGACCGGGCACGATGGAGAAACTCGGCCTCGGCTACGACGACGTCCGCGCGATCCGCCCCGACGTCATCTACTGCTCGATCACGGGATTCGGCCACGGCGGCGGGGCCGCCCTGCCGGGCTACGACCTGCTGGTGCAGGCCGTCGGCGGTCTCATGAGCGTCACCGGCACCGAACCGGGCGATCCCACCAAAGCCGGTGTGGCACTGGTGGATGTGCTGGCCGGTATGCATGCGCTCAGCGGCATCCTGGTCGCCCTGGCGCACCGCGACCGCACCGGCGAGGGCCAGCGGGTCGACACCAACCTGTTCTCGGTGCTGCTGTCGTCGATGGTCAACCAGGCGTCGGGTTATCTGGGCGCCGGTGTGGTGCCGGGCATCATGGGCAACCGGCATCCGAGCATCACGCCGTACCAGACCTTCGACACCGCCGACCGGCCCATCGCGATCGCGGTGGGCAACGACAAGCAGTTCCGGGCGTTCGCCGCGGTGATCGGCAGTCCCGAACTGGCCGACGACCCGCGGTTCTCGACCAACCCGCAGCGGGTGGGCCACCGGGACGTGCTGTGTCCCTTGATCGAGGCCGCGCTCAAGGCCAAGGGCGCCGACCACTGGTATCACGAACTGACCGCGGTCGGGGTGCCCGCGGGACCCATCAACGACCTGTCGGAGGCGTTCGCGTTCGCCGAGGAACTCGGCATCGAGGCCGTGGTGCAGATGCCCGACGGTCCGACTCCGCAGGTCGCCAACCCGATCACGCTGTCGGCGACCCCGGTGACCTACCGCAACAGCCCGCCTCCGCTCAGCTGACGCCGGGCCGCTCGCGGCTCACCAGCAGTTGCCACGCGCGGATCGCGAGCCACAGCTGGGCACGGGTGTCGGCCGTGCCGAGGTCGTCGGCGAGCAGATCACTGATGCGCCGCATCCGGTTTCGCATGGTGTGGCGATGGATCTGCAGTTCACTCGCGGCGGCCTCGAGCTGACCGTTGTGGCGCAGGAACGCCGTCAGCGCGTCGATCAGTTCGTCGCCTCCTGCGAGCAGAGGCTCGATGGGTTGGGCGAGCACACGCAGTTCCGCGGTGCTGCGCCCGCCAAGCAACGTGCCGAACACCTTGACCTCAGTGAACTCGGTGATGTTGCGCCGGGAGTTGGAATGCGCTGCGATCCTGGCCTGCTCGGCCCCGACGACCGCATCGGCGAGGCGCACCGGCTGGCTGGCCCCGCCTCTGACGGTGCGCCCGGTGACACGTCCGAACTCCTCGACCGCGGCATAGACGCGCCTGCGCCGGGCTGCGTGCACGATGATCGCGAACTCGTCGCCCGTGCTGGTCATCAGGTACGACCCGGCCGGTGCGAGGCGCTGCCCCAGATCGTCCTGCGCCGTCAACAGCGGCGTGAACCCAGTGAGCAGCAGGACGACCACCTCGTCGTCGGGCTGAAAACCCAAGTACCGCAAAACCGCACTGTCGGTGGTGCCGGTGCCCGAGAGGATGTCGCGGGTGACGGCGGAGCGCAGTCGGTCCTCGGCGTCGACCACCCGCGCGGGTTTCTCCAGTTCGATCGAGATGAGCGATACGGCGTGCGCGACGAGCAGCCGCTGCGAGTTGGACATCGGCTGCTCGGTGCGCACCGCGAGATGCCCGCGCACGGGCTGTGCGGCGCGCAGGGTCTGCACGGTGACATAACCATCCGCGTCGGCGACCACGCCGGCCTGCGCACGCGCACCGGCGCGCCGTGACGCCTCCAGCACCTCGACCAGCTGCTGGTCGGCCGCACCACGGGTGGCCAGGATGCGGCCCTCGATGTCGGCGACGACGACTGTCGCGGAGAGGCATTCGGCGAGAGCGTTGACGACCGCGGGGATGCCGCCGCGCAGTGTGGCCCGCGCCAGCACCTGCTGTTGATCGACCATGCGCTGCACGGCGCTCAGTTCGTCGGCCTTGACGGCGTCGATCACCACGCGGGCGATCGCGATGAACGGTGTCGAGGCAGGCACCTCGAGCACCGGCAGTCCCAGTTCGTCGCCTGCGGCCAGCACGGCCGCGGGCACCTCCTGCAGCGTGGTGCCGGTGTCGACGGCGAGCGCCGCGATGCCCGCCGCCGACAGCCGTGCGACGTAGTCGCGTTGTTCGCCGGCTCCGGCACCGATGTTGATGCCGGTGGTCATGACGAGCTCGCCACCCGCCAGATACGGTGTGGGATCGCGCAACTCGTTGGCGTGGGCCCAGGCGATCTCCCGGTCCGCGCCCTGCGCGCCGGCCAGCAGCGACAGGCCGAGCGACTCGACCTGTGCCAGCCCGCGCGCGGTGATCACTCCGCCGGCGCCGCCGCCAACGCCCGTGACTGGCGGGCCTGTTCGGCCGCGCCGACGAACGCGCCGAACAACCGCATCCGGTCGGCCTCGGGACCGTCGGTGTCCTCGGGATGCCACTGCACGCCCAGATAGAAGCGGTCGGGATCCTCGACGCCCTCGGTGATGCCGTCGAGTGCGCGGGCCGCCACGACCAGGCCGCGGCCCAGGCGGTCGACAGCCTGGTGGTGGCCGTTGCGGCCGATCACGCGGTCGGTGCCCAGGATCGACCGCAGCCGGGTACCGGGCACGACGTCGATCGGTTCGTCGACGAACACCGGTTCACCGGGTCCGCCGTGGTGCAGCTTGTAGTCGACGATGTCACCTATGAGCGACCCGCCGCGCGCGACGTTGAGCAACTGCGATCCCCGGCAGATCCCAAAGATCGGGCGACCGGCGGCCTCGGCCGCGGCGATCACGGCGAACGCGTCGCGGTCGGCACGCAGATCGACACCGTAGGAGTTCGGGATGGGTTCGCAGGAGCCGTAACACGACCCGTCGACATCGCCGCCGCCCAGCAGCAGCAGACCGTCGAAATCCGCTGCGGCCTCGGGGTTCTCCAGCGGTTGCGTGGTGTCCCAGAGCTCGAACGACGCGCCGAGTGAGACCAGGGTGGCAAGCGCGGTGCGGGTGAACCGCCTGACCAGTCCGGCGTCGTGCTCGTTGATGCCCGGAAAGTTCAACGAGGCCACCACGCACACGTGCGCACGCACCGACGTGGGCTCGCACGGGTTCGGGATCACGTCTTCACGACGTACCCGAATGGTCATCGCGATTCCTTTCTCTTGCGGGCCCGGTCCACCAGGTCGGCGAACAGGGCCGCGTCGCTGTCAGCTGTGGCGTGCCGGTCCTCGGGATGCCACTGCACGGCAAGGATATCGGCCCGCCGGTGCTCGACGGCCTCGATCACCCCGTCGGCGGCGACGGCCGTCACCGTGAGATCTGCGCCCAGGCGGTCGATGGCCTGGTGGTGGTATGACGACACGTCGACGGTCTCGGTGCCCACGATCGAGTGCAGCCGCGACCCGGTGACCACCCACACCGGGTGGATGGCGTTGTGGTGCGCCGTGGTGGTCTCGGTGATGTGCTGTACCAGGGTGCCGCCGAGCGCCACGTTGAGCACCTGCAATCCGCGGCAGATCGCCAGGGTCGGCAGGTCCAGCTCGAGCACCGCGCGGGTCAGGCCCAGGTCGAAGTCGTCCTGGAACGCGACGGTGTCCTTGGTCTGCGGCGCCGGGTCGGCGCCGTACCGGCACGGTTCGACGTCGGCGCCGCCGGGCAGAAGTGCGCCGTCGAACGCCGCGAGGCGTTGCGGCAGTTCGGCGAGCGGGTCGGCGGCGGGCCCGTGCAGGATGACGGGCTCGCCGCCGGCGGCCCACACCGCCTCGCAGATGGCCTCGGCGGCCAGCGTCGCCGAGAACCGCAGGATCGGCACGCTCTCGGCCCGCCGGCCCGGGACCGCGATCAGCGGGCGGTTCACTCGCCGAAGGGGTAGTCGAGGGTCGGCAGCCATTCCTTCCAGACGTCACGCAGACGTCCCGAGGAGATCAGACGTTCGAGCGCACCGTCGATCTCGGCGAGGGTGTCCGGCCGGTCCTTGGACACCGCGATGCCCCACTTGTTGGCGGTCTTGACCGTGAAGGCGAGCTCGTAGTCGGGGTGCGTCGCACCCAGCGGCACGAAGACCACGTCGTCGTCGACCACGGCGTCGACCTCCTCGGCCAGCAGCGCCGCCAGCATGTCGGCGTACACGTCGTCCGAACCGGCGCCGAACGGCACCGGGATGGCGCCCGTGAAGGTCTCCGCGAGCTTCATGTTGGTGCTGTTCTCGATCGCGGCGACCTTGCGGCCCACCAGGTCCTCGGGGCTCTTGATCCCAGTGCCCCGACGGATCAGCACGCCCTCGTGGAAGATCGCGTAGGGCCGGGTGAAGTCCACCTGCGCCTGCCGTTCGGGGGTGATGCCCTGGCCGCACAACACGGCGTCGGCGTCACCGCGCTGCACGGCGGGGATCATGTCGACCCAGGGCACACGTACCCATTCGACGGGCCTGCCGAGTTCAGCGCCGAGCGCCTCGGCCACGCCGGGCTCGTATCCCGTGCGCCCGTTCTCGGGGGTCCACAGCGAGAACAGCGGCGGGGCCTCGGCGTCGAGGCAGGCGAGCCGCAGGGGCTGACGGGTGGTCGTCTCGGTCACGGTGCGTCGCTCCAATACATTTCGCGTTCCCAGTCGGTCACATATCCACAGAACCTGGCCCACTCGTCGGCGTGGAAGTCGATGAGCAGCGAGGAGAGGTCCGGTCCGAGCGCCTGCGTGAGCACCTCGTCGGCACGGAACGCCTCGATGGCCTCGCCGAGCGTCAACGGCAGTGCGGGGAACCGGGTGTCGACGGGCGCGTCGTAGGACGAGCCCTGGGTCGGCGCACCCGGATCGATCTCGTTCTTCATGCCGTCCTCGCAGGCCGCGAGGATCACGGCGTGCGACAGGTAGGGGTTGACCGCGGCGTCGGGCAGCTTGTACTCGAGGCGGCCGACAGCCGACAACCGCACGGTGCAGGTCTTGTTGTCCAGGCCCCAGTTGATGCGTGACGGCGCGAATTGTCCGGCGTCCCAGTACCGTTTGTACGAGTTCACCGTGGAGCCGTTGATCAGCATGGCGCCGGCCGAGTGCGCGAGCAGGCCGCCGAGCGCGTGCTGGCCGAGTTCGGACAGGTGCAACTCGGTGACGCCGGGTTCGGCGAGCACGTTGACACCGTCGCGCCACAGGCTGAAGTTGTGGTGGCAACCGTTGCCCATCATTCCGGTGGCGGGCTTGGGCATGAAGCTCGCCTGGATGCCGAGCTCGCGTGCCACCTGCTTGCAGATCTGCCGGTAGGTGGTCAGGCGGTCGGCGGTGAGATCGGCCCGGTCGTACATGAAGTTCAGTTCGACCTGGAACTCGTCCTCGTAGTCGCCCTCGATCATGTCGAGGCCCAGCGCCTGGGCGTACTCGACAACCTTTTTGACGATCGGACGGTTCCGCTCGAGATGCTCGATGTGATAGGCGGGGCTTGACCCGGGGCGGAACTGCGCTTCCAAACCCTCACCCTGCCAGGTCATCTCGGGCTCGCAGCCGGTGCGCAGCTCCAGACCCGTGCGGTCGGTGAAACCGGCGTGCAGGCGCCGCAGCAGCCCGCGGGAGTCACAGGCGAATTCGGCGCCTGCACGTTCGGCCAGGTGATCGGGTTCGTACAACCGGCAGAACACTCGCGCGAAGCTGGTGTCCCACGGCAGCACCGCGAAGGTCTCCAGATCCGGGATCGCGGTGTACTCAGGGGCGTTCACGCCACCGGCGAGCAGCACACCCTCGCGGGTGCCCTGCAGGTTGGCCACCGCGGTCTGGTGCTGCTGCACACCCCTGACGGCGAGGCGTTCGAAGTGCTTGGCGGGAGCGACCTTGCCCACGACCCGGCCCGTGATGGTGACGGCCTGGAAGTAGACGAACTCGACTCCCCGTTCGGCGATGGTCTCGAGTACGGCAGCGAGGTCGGGGCTCGTGGCGTTGGCCTGCCGGTGCGCGTCAAGGGGTGTGATGGTCATGGTGATCAGTCCTCGATCGTGATGGCCTGGAGCGGGCAGACGTCGGCGGCCTCCTCGACCGCGAACCGCTCGGATTCCGAAGGCGTGCTGATGTATTCGAGGACGCCGTCGTCGGTCATCGAGAACACCGAGGGGGCGGCGATGACGCACTGGCCGTGGTCCTGACAGCGGTTGAGATCAACGGAGACTCGCATGATCAATCCTTTCGGGCGGGTTGGGCTGTTGGAGCGTTCAGGGGGCTCGTTCAGGGGGCCGGGGTGAAACCGATCGGCAGTGTGTTGGGTCCGGTGTTGCCCGAGTCGGGCAGCCAGGTGGCGCCGGGCAACTCATGCGGGTCGCGCAGGCGGCGGGCCAGCAGCGGCAGCGCCTCGCTCATGTCCGAGCGGGCCACGAAGTGGCCGAGGCAGTGGTGGACCCCACCGCCGAAACCGAAGTGCGGCTTGCGTTCTGCGGTGATGTCGAAGCCGGGCTCGAACACGCGCGGGTCGGTGCCTGCCGACTCGCTGTACAGGTGCACGGTGGTGCCGGCCTTCAGCGTCACGCCTTCGTACTCGAAGTCCTCGACCACCTCGCGGGTCACCCACCGCACGGTGGGGTTGACGCGCATGACCTCCTCGACGGCCTTGCCGCCGAGATCGGGACGCTCGCCGAGCAGACGCCACTGGTCCGGATGCTTCATGAACGTCTGCATCGCCAGGCCCAGCTGGTTGCGGGTGGTGTCGAAGCCCCCGAATATCAGCAGCAGGATGGCATCTCGCAGCTCTTTGTCGCTGAGCCTGCCGTCGTCCGGACGCGACGCGTTGACCAGCGTGGTCATGAAGTCGTCGCGCGGGTTGGCCCGGCGGTCCGCGATCAACTCGTCGCTGTACTCGTACAACCGCTGCACGGCGGCCTCGATCTTGGGCAGGTCCTCGCGCAGCGTGACGCCCAGGGCCAGGCCGATGGTCGCGGACTCGGTCGAGATGACCTTCCACTCCTCTTCGGGCAGGCCGAGCATGATCGCGATGACCCGCGCCGCGTACGGTTCGGCGAACTCGCTGACGAACTCGCAACGATCGGGTTCGGCGAAGTTGTCGATGAGTTCGTTTGCCAGCGCCTGGAATCGGGGCACCAGCGACCCGATCAGCTTGGGCGAGAACGCGGGGTTCATGAGCCGGCGCAGTCGGTGGTGTTCCTCGCCTTCCTTGTTGAGGATCCAGCTGGCGAACCACTCGGCGAACGGGCCCTCCGTGACGCCGTTGTGCGCAGGCCACGCGGCGCTGCCCTGGCGCAGTTTGGGGTGCTTGATCAGGCGGTTGACCTGCTCGTAGCGCAATACAGCCAGCCCGTAGGGCGTCGTTGCGTACCAGCTCTTCTCGCGGGCTTCATGGACCTCGTCCGAGGTGATCGAGAATGCCGGGTCCGTGACATCAAAACTGGGGACTGAGTCGAGGGTGGTCGACGACATCAGTGCTACCTCCAAGGGTTCGCGACCGAACGGTCACTAAATACTCTAGAAGTAGATTGTTAAAGTCAATAGGTCGACAACTGTCAATTTTCGGGGTTTTTGTTAAGGCTCCATTACGCCTGTTAGAACTGCGTTACTCACCGGTAGAAATCATGCGATTGCAACGACCCAGCCGGTCCCCAGCGGCATTTCGGCCACCTCACGGAACTCGTCGGGACGCGGATTCGCGCTCTGCTCCGGCATCTGCGGCAGCCTCGACCCGACGAACCACCGCGGCGTGTTCGCGGCCAGAACGCGCCGCTCGGTATTGACCACGACGGCGTCGCGCGCGGTCTGACGCAGGACCGCGAGCAGGTTGCGCTCGACCTCGCCGACCACCAGGTCGGCACCCGCGATGCCCAGGAACACCTCGTCGGCAACCACGGGGACCGTGGCCGTGATGGTGTACATGTCCGAACCGCTGTAGTCGACATACGGGCCGTAGGCCACGCGGGCCTGGCCACGCTGCGCAAGCTGGTAGAAGTCCATCTGCAGGTAGTCGTACACGTCCACGCTGGTCGGGTCGAAGTTGAGCCGTAGCCGGGCCACCCTGTCGTCGCCGCGACGCTGCCACCAGGCCAGATAGCGCTCCTTGCCCTCGACCACGAACGGTGCGGCGATGAACCCCATGCCCCATACGTCGTGGCGGCCCTGCAACACGTCGGCGAGCCGGCGCTGCAGCCCACTGAAGTGCGCCTCGGTCAGCGGCGCGCGCGGCGGCCTGATGGCGAGCACGTCCTCACGGATGCTCTCGAGCAGCCCGAACAGCGGCTCGAGCGCGTCCGAGGCTTCCTTGGCCAAGAGCTCGGCCAGCTGATCTCCACTCATCGGCCGGCCTCCTTCGTCGTGAGATCCAGGTTGATCTGGGTCAGCCGCGCGAGCTGCCCCATCACATGAGCCTCGGCCAACTGGCGGGCCTCCTGTGCGTTTTCGGCAGCAATGGCAGCAGAGATCGCGTGCTTCTCCTCCACATAGGCGGCCACATCGATGGGTGGCCCGATGGGTAACCAGATCAGGCCCGACACCTCGGCCTGCAGGTTCGCCTCGCGGCGCGCCAGGCGAGCCGACTGGGCCGCGACCGCGACCTGGATGTGGAACCGGCTGTCGGCCCGGATCCGGTCACGCAGCGACGTCGCGGTGTCGAGTTGATCGGTCAGCGCGAACAACCGCCGCACGGTCGACGGCGCGGCCCGCTCGGCGGCCAATCGGGCGGCCTGACCGGCGATCGCGGTGTGCTCGTCGAACAGATCTCGCAGGTCAGAGGCGCTCATGGCGGCAAGCCGGGCGGTCAGCTTCTCGACCGGCGGCCCTGCGGGCCTGCGGACGAACGACCCACCGCTGCGCCCGCGGCGGGTCTCCACCAGCTCGAGTTCACGCAGCGTCGCGAGCGCCTCGCGCACGGTCATCGGGGCGACGCCGAACTGCGCGGCCAGGTCGACCTCCACCGGCAGGCGTTCACCGTCATCCAGCAGACCCAGATGGATGGCCTCGGTGATGCGCTGCACGATCTCGTCGGCGCGACCCACGGGAGCCTCGGGCGCGACGAGCGGCGACAGCGACACCGGCGGTTCTCCTTCCGAGATACAGGTGGGCGATCCCGGCGGGGACCGATTCGCCGAAGTGGCGTCTGGAGATGTCGGCAATCTACCCGATTTGCGACGAATTCTGCCGTTCCTATTGCCGGATAAACAATAGGACTGTAGTTTTTCGCTCACTTGGCGCAGCACCTCCAGCAGAAAGCAGGCTGATGTCTATTTCCAAGTCCCCTGTCAGTCCCTCGGAAGGGGCTCACGCGTCCGATTCGGACGCCGCGCATCTGGACAAGCTCGGCTACAAATCCGAGTTCAAGCGGGATATGAGCCCCTGGGCCAACTTCTCGCTCGGTTTCACCTACCTGTCCCCGGTCGTCGGTATCTACACACTGTTCGCCTACGCGCTGGCCACCGGCGGCCCGCCGATGATCTGGAGCCTCGTGATCGTCGGCGTCGGCCAGCTGCTGGTCGCGTTGGTGTTCAGCGAGGTCGTGGCCCAGTTCCCGGTGGCGGGCGGGGTGTACCCGTGGGCACGCCGGCTGTGGGGACGCAAATACGCCTGGATGACCGGGTGGGTGTACCTCGTGGCCCTGCTGGTGACGATCGCGTCGGTGACCTACGGTTCCGGCCCGTTCATCGCCGCCACGTTCGGCATCGAGGCCACCGTGAACAACACCATCGCGTTCGCGCTGGTGTTGCTCGCCCTGGCCACGATCATCAACTTCATGGGCACGAAAGTGCTTGCGAAAGCAGCGATCATCGGTTTCACCGCCGAGATCATCGGTGCCCTGGTGGTCGGTGGCTGGCTGCTGATCGCGCACCGCGAGCACAACCTCGGCGTCATCTTCGACAGCTTCGGCGCAGGCGGCGACGGCAGCTACCTGTGGGCCTTCGCGGCCGCGGCGCTGATCGGCGTCTACCAGTACTACGGTTTCGAGGCCTGCGGCGATGTCGCCGAGGAAGTGCGCGATCCGGGTCGCCTGATCCCCAAGGCCATGCGCCGCACCATCTACATCGGCGGTGCCGCAGCCACTTTCGTGTGCCTGTCGCTGGTTCTCGCGGTGGCCGACATTCCCGCGGTGATCGCCGGCGAGGACGTCGACCCGGTCAGCACCGTGCTCACCGAGGCGTTCGGTCCGATCGGCTCCAAGGTCATCCTGGTGATCGTGCTGCTGTCGTTCTTGTCCTGCGCGATGAGCCTGCAGGCCGCCGCGAGCCGCCTGGCCTACTCGTACGGCCGTGACGGCATGATCATGGGCAGCAGCCTGCTCAAGAAGTTCTCGGCTTCTCGCCACGTCCCGCCTTACGCGCTGATCCTGGCCGCCATCGTGCCCGCCATGATCATCATCGGGTCGAAGGTCTCCACCGACGCGATCACCAAGATCATCAGCTTCGCCGCCTTCGGGATCTACCTGGGCTTCCAGATGGTCGTGCTGGCCGCGCTGCGTGCCCGCCTCAGGGGCTGGGTGCCGTCGGGCAAGTACACGCTGGGCAGGTGGGGTGTGCCGGTCAACATCGCGGCGCTGGTCTACGGCATCACCGCCATGGTGAACATGGCGTGGCCCCGCACTCCCGACGCACCCTGGTTCGACAACTGGATCGTCGCGCTGTCCGCGGCCGTGGTCGTGGTGACCGGCCTGGTCTACATGGCCGTCCACCCCCTGCACGACCGCAGCACGGCGCCGTATTCCGACGCCATTCCGACAAAGTAGGCGCGCCGCCCGCCCGCCCGCTCGCTCACGATCGAAAGAGATGTCTTGACCGCCACCGCCCAGCTGCCGTACCGGAGCACCAACCCGGCCACCGGCGACGTTCTCGCAGAGTTCGACACCACCACCGACGATCAGGTCTTTGCGGCGATCGCCGCGGCCGATGAGGCGTTCCGTTCTTGGCGCTCAACGCCTCTGGACGAACGTGCCGACGTCGTGCGGACGGTGGGAAAGCTCCTGCGCGAACGTGCCGACGACTTCGCGAAGTTGGCACAGTTGGAGATGGGCAAGAAACGCGGTCAAGGCGCCGGGGAGACCCGGTTCTCCGCATCGATCTTCGAGTTCTACGCCGACCGTGGCGCCGGCCTGCTCGCCGATGAACCGATTCCGACGTTCACCGGCGGGCAGGCGGTGATCCGGCGGCAACCGGTGGGTGTGCTTCTCGGCGTCATGCCGTGGAATTTCCCGGTCTACCAGATCGCGCGTTTCGCGGCTCCGAACCTGGTGCTGGGCAACACCATGCTGCTCAAGCACGCCGAGTCGGTTCCCCAGTGCGCGCTGGCCTTCGCCGAGTTGATGCGCGACGCCGGTGTGCCCGAAGGCGTGTACACCAACCTGTTCGCGACGTTCGATCAGGTGGCGACGATCATCGCCGATCCGCGTGTGCAGGGAGTTTCGGTCACCGGTTCCGAGCGTGCCGGTGCGGCAATCGCGGGGTTGGCCGGGCAGTCCCTGAAGAAGTGCATGCTCGAGCTGGGCGGGTCGGACCCGTTCATCGTGCTCGACGGCGACCCGAAGGAACTGGCCCGCACCGCCTGGAACTTCCGCATGCACAACATGGGACAGGCGTGTAACTCCAACAAGCGCATCATCGTCCTCGACACCATCTACGACGACTTTGTCACCGAGTTGGTCGCCGCGGCAGAGGCTTTCACCGGTGAGGAGATCGCACCGCTGTCGTCGCGGGCAGCGGCCGAGAACCTGGCCGCCCAGGTCGCCGACGCGGTCGACAAAGGTGCGACGCTGCACACCGGCGGTGTGCTGGCCGAGGCGCCGAAGGCTTACTTCACCCCGGCCGTGCTCACCGGTGTGACCCCGGGAATGCGGGCCTACACCGAGGAACTGTTCGGCCCGGTCGCCGTGGTCTACCGCGTCGCCGATGCGGAAGAGGCCGTCGCGCTGGCCAACTCCACGGATTTCGGCCTGGGGGCGTCGGTTTTCAGCGCCGACACCGCCCGTGCCGAAGCTGTGGCCCGCCGCCTCGAAGCCGGCATGGTCAACGTCAACACCCCGTCCGGCGACGGCCCCGACATCCCGTTCGGCGGCATCAAGCGGTCCGGGTTCGGCCGCGAACTCGGCACGCTCGGCATCGACGAGTTCGTCAACAAGCAGGTCTACGTCGTCGCCGAGTCGTCGTCGTCATCAGACTGAATCCCAGCTGGGAACACCGGCGCCGCCTCGGCAGTTGAGGCGAGAGTGACGGACGCACCTCGCTTCGGGATCTCGACCTCTTCTGCCGACGGCGGCATCGCCCCGGATGAGCTGGCCCGCGCGGTCGAAGAGCGTGGATTCGACTGGTTGTTGTTCGACGACCACTCGTATTTCCCGGCCGATACGCCCGACGCGGTCGATCCCGTGTTCCGCGCCCGGCTTCCGCTGATCCGCGACCTGTTCGTCGTGCTGGCATACGCCGCGTCGGCGACGTCGGCACTGACCATCGGATCCGGTGTCGCGTTGTTGCCGCAGCGCGACACGCTGCACACCGCCAAGGCTGTGGCGTCGCTCGCGACACTGTCGGGGAACCGCGTGGTCCTCGGCGTCGGGGTCGGCTGGAATCTGAACGAGGTTCGCAACCACGGCGCCGACCCGCGAAGGCGCGGCGCCAAACTCGACGAACAACTCAGCGCGCTGCGCGCCCTGTGGTCGGACGATGAGGCCGAATTCTTGGGCACACAGGTGCGTTTCGGCCCGGTCGTGGCCCGTCCCCGCCCCTCTGCGCCGGTCCCCATCCTCGTCGGTGGGGCCAGCGACGCCGCACTCGCCCGCACCCTCCGGTTCGGTGACGGATGGCTGCCGTTCGCCGAACTGTCGACGCCCGCAGACGTCGCACGCGCCAGGAAGTGGTTCGCCGAACAGGGCCGCAATGATCTCGGCGTCACGGTCTCGGGTGTGCCCGGTGACGCGTCGGTGGCCTCGGCGTATCTCGACGCGGGCGCAGGCCGTGTCCTGTTCCACCTCGAACCCGGCCCCGAGGACGACGTCCTGCGGGCGTTGGACGCCGTCGCGGACACGGTCCGATCCATCTGAAGGTTCGCCGCAGGTATTCCGCCCCGGCGGCAGATGCGCGACGCTATGGGGTGACCACCGACGTACGCCAGAGTTGAAGGAGTCCTGCATGGCAGGCAACACCAGCGTCCCCGGCGCGACCGTGGGAAGCCGACTGCTGGCGGTTCTCGACTGCTTCGACGTCGGTCACCGTGAACTCACCCTCACCGAGATCGCGCAACGCGCCGATCTGCCGCTGTCCACCGCACGCCGGCTCATCACCGAGCTCGCCGACTGGGGCGGCCTGGAACGGCTCCCGAGCGGGGGCTACCGGATCGGCGTCCGCCTGTGGCAGGTGGGATCGCTTGCACCCCAGGCCCGTAACCTTCGCGAGGCTGCCCTGCCCCACATGCACGACCTGTTCGAGGCAACCCGCGAGAACGTGCAACTCGCCGTCCTCGACGGGCTCGAGGCGCTGTGCCTCGAGAAGATCACCGGCACCAAGTCGGTGCCCACGGTCACCCATGTCGGCGGGCGACTTCCCCTGCACACCACGGGCGTGGGCAAGGTTCTCCTGGCCTTCTCACCCCGTGCGCTGCTGGAAACCGTTGTGGCCCAGGGGCTCGAACGCAGCACCATCCACTCCATCACGGAACCGGGACGTCTCGCATCGGCATTGGACCGCGTCCGGCAGACCGGGCTCGCCTACTCCTACGAGGAGATGACGCTCGGCGCGATCTCGGTCGCCAGCCCTATCATCCACGCCGGCAGGTTGTCCGGGGCCGTGAGCATCGTGACACACTCGGGCACGCATCTGGACAGACTGGCCCCCGCGGTGCGCACGGCGGCGCTGGGCATCTCGCGCAGCCTGCTCTAACGCAGCGGTTCGGCGAAAGCAGCTGCGTAACCGAAGAAGTCGGCCATCCCGCCCACCTGCGCGTCGGTCATCTGCGACCCGATCTGCACCGCGCATCCGCGCTGTGTCGCTTCTCTGATCAAGGGGGTCACGGCCGGCTCGGTGATCACGTCGGCGACCGCGGCGTCGGGACCGACACCGTCCAGATCGACGGGGAGCGGATCGGTGCTGCGCATACCCGCAGGACTGGCGTTGACGATGAGGTCGTAGCCCCTCCCGAGCGCAGCCACCGGTCGTGACAACACCCCCGTTGCGGAC
>Ga0180218_1000475_pt1 | contig 37184 bp, 30 predicted proteins | sample eDN3rd37CKraftBY_FD_151334 | JGI IMG/M metagenome (GOLD analysis project Ga0180218, IMG submission 151334) | Enriched backyard soil microbial communities from Emeryville, California, USA - eDNA 3rd pass 37_C Kraft BY (version 2) (version 2) | ecosystem: Environmental > Terrestrial > Soil >... | reverse complement strand
AGCTCCGCCGCCTATGTGCGCAGCCGGGAGTATTCGGCGGCGCTGTGCCGGGCCATGAACGAATGGCAGGTGGAGGACTGGACCCGCCACGAGAAGCGGCTGAAGGCGTCCATCGTGGTCAATCCGGAATTTGCCGAGGATGCCGTCCGCGAGATCGACCATTGGGCCGACCATCCGGACTTCGTGCAGATCACCGTGCCGCCGCGCACGTCCGACCCGCTCGGCCGCCAGTCCTACTGGCCGATCTTCGAGGCGGCGGAGCGCCACGACATGGCGATCGGCCTGCATGTCGGCGGCGTCAACGGACATCCTTCCGGCGGCGCCGGCTGGCCGTCCTATTATCTTGAGGAGCATCAGACCAACGCGCATACCGCGCAGGCTATCGTCACCAGCATGGTGATCGAGGGCGTGTTCGAGCGTTTCCGCCACCTGCGCGTGGTGATGATCGAGGGCGGCTTCGGCTGGGTGCCGCCGCTGTCCTGGCGGCTCGACAAGCACTGGAATCGGCTGCGCGCGGAAGTGCCCCATGTGAAGCGGCCGCCGTCCGAATATGTGCGCGAGCATTTCTGGTTCTCGACCCAGCCGATGGAAGAGTCGGCGAACCCGCAGGACATCGCCGAGCTGTTCGACTGGATCGGCTGGGACCGGCTCGTCTTCGCCAGCGACTATCCGCACTGGGACTTCGACGATCCGAACTATGTGTTCCGCACGAAAGTCTCGCCGGAGCAGAAGCGCATGGTGCTGCGCGACAATGCCCGCGCCGCCTTCCGCCTGCCCTGAATCGCGCCGAGGTTTGCATGACGACAGTTCCTTCCGGCGCGATCGACTGCGACATCCACCCGGCGACGCCGGGGCTGCGCGCGCTGCTGCCCTATCTCGACGATTATTGGGCCGACGCCATCGTGGCGCGCGGCATCGACCGGCAGAATCTCGACCTGACCAGCTATCCCTCGAACACGCCACTGGCGGGGCGGCCGGACTGGCGGCCGGAAAAGGGTGCGCCGGGCACCAGCTTCGAGATGCTGAAGGCGCAGGCGCTGGATGGCTTCGGCACGCGCTACGCCATCTGCAACCCGATCCATGTCGCGCAGGTGCTGGCCAACGACTACATGGCGGCGGCGCTGTGCCGCGCCATGAACGACTGGCTGGCGAAGGAATGGCTGGATCGCGACCCGCGCCTGCGCGGCTCCATCCTGGTGCCGATGCAGGCGCCGGATTTGGCGGTGGAGGAAATCGAGCGGCTGGCCGGCGACAAGCGCTTCGTGCAGGTGTTGACGCTGGCGATGGGCGAGCAGCCGCTCGGCAAGCGCGCCTATTGGCCGATCTATGCGGCGGCGGAGAAACACCAGCTTGCTATCGGCATCCATGCCGGCAGCATGTATCGCCATGCGCCGACTTCCGTGGGCTGGCCGTCGTTCTATCTGGAGGACTATGTCGCGCAGTCCCAGGCGTTTCAGGACCAGTTGCTCAGCCTGGTCAGCGAAGGCGTGTTCGTGAAATATCCGGCGCTGAAAGTCGTGCTGATCGAGTCCGGCTTCACCTGGCTGCCGAGCTATATCTGGCGCGCGGACAAGACCTGGCGCGGCGTGCGCATGGAGGTGCCGTGGGTCAATCGCGCACCGTCCGAATTCCTGCACGAGAATGTCCGCCTCACGATCCAGCCGACCGATGCGCCGCCGGACCCGAAGCAACTCACGCGCATCTGCGAGCAGATCGGCTCCGACAGGATGCTGCTGTTCTCGACGGATTATCCGCACTGGCAGTTCGACGGCGACGAGGCGATCCCGCAAGGGCTGCCAGCGTCGATGATGCAGAACATCCTCGTCGACAATGCCCTTGAGACTTATCCGCGCCTGTCGCAACACTGACGGCGCATTTTCCATTCCAACCCGAAGGCCGACATGAAGCTTGAAACTGATGTGCTGGTGGTGGGCGGCGGCGTGGCCGGCGTCTGTGCGTCCGTGGCGTCCGCGCGTGCCGGCGCGAAGACCATGCTGGTGGAGCGCAATGGCTTTCTCGGCGGTGCGGCGACGGCGGCGGCCGTGACCCAGTTCATGGGCTGGAAGACGGAGAGCGGCAAGCAGGTCATCGCCGGCCTCGGCCAGGAGATCATCGACCGGCTGGTGGCGCTCGGCGGCTCTAACGGGCCGGACTGGGGCCTGCTCTCCACCGGCATCATGATGGACCGCGTCGTGTTCGATCCGGAGATTTGCAAGATCGTGTTCGACGACATGCTCTCGGACGCCGGCGTGACGCCGCTGTTCCATGCCATGGCCTGCGGAGTGGAGACGCAGGGCCGCACCATCACCAGCGTTTCCTTCCTCACCAAGTCCGGCATCATCGACGTGACCGCGCGGGTGGTGGTGGATACGTCCGGCGATCTCGACGTGCTGCATATGGCCGGCTGCGAGATGCTGGGGCTCGAGGACGGCGAGCAGCTTCAGCCGGCGACCTCCTATTTCAAGATGGGTCCTATCGACTTCGAGGTGTTCGACGCGCTCACCCATGAGCAGCGCACCGAGATCGCCCATCGTGGCGTGAACGAGGGCAAGCTCGGTCGTCTCGCCATCAGCGGCTATCAGTCTCCCGGAAGCCAGGAGGGCTGGTTCAACGTGACGCGGGTGACGGTGGACGGCACTGACGCCATCGCGCTCTCCCGCGCCGAGATCGAGCATCGCAAGCAGGCGCTGATCGCGGCCCGGTTCATCGCGGAGAATGTGCCGGGCTGCGAGAAGGCGCGGCTCAGCGGCTTTGCGCCGCAACTCGGCATCCGCGAGACCCGGCGCGTCAAGGGTCATGTGGTGGTCGGGGAGGAGCACCTGCGCAGCGGCGAGGCGTTCCCGGATTCCATCGCCATCGCCAGCTTCCCGATCGACGTCCACGAGCCGGACAGCCCGCGCACGCGGCTGGAGCGCGTAGGCGGGCCGGACCATGTCTATCACATCCCGCTCGGCGCGCTGACGCCGGTGTCCCTCGATAACGCGCTGGCGGCGGGGCGCGGCGTCTCCGCGACGCATACGGCCTTCGGCGCCCTGCGCATCATGCCGCAGGCGATGGCGATGGGGCAGGCGGCCGGCGCGGCAGCGGCGCTCGCGAGCAAGCGCAACTCGCCGGTGAAGGATGTGCCGTTCGAGCTGGTGCGCGAGCAGCTTGTGAACAATGGTGTGATCCTCGATCCTCCGAAAGCCGCCTGACGATAGAATCGCGTTAGCCGGCCGGATAGCTGAACGGCGCATCCGGCCGGTCGCGGTCATAGACCTTCTCGCCGGCGACATAGGTGGCGCGCACCATGCGGTCGTCGCCCAGCATCATGGCGACGAACAGCTTGTCCATCAGCGTCTCGCAACAGCCCATGCGCAATTCCATGAGCGGCGTTGCGGCAAGGTCCAGCACGACCATGTCGGCCTCGTATCCGGGCGCGAGCGCGCCGATGCGGTCATCGAGATACAGTGCTTGCGCACCCCCGCGCGTCGCGAGCCAGAACGCATGGGCCGCCGTCAGCCGGGTGCAGCCGAGCTGGGCGATCTTGTAAGCCTCGTTGAGCGAGGTGAGCTGGGAGAAGCTGGTGCCGGCGCCGATGTCCGTGCCGAGGCCGACGCGCACCGGCCGGTCCGGCCGCCGCGCCTCGAACAGGCGGAACAGCCCGCTGCCGAGGAACAGGTTCGAGGTCGGGCAATGCGCCAGCGCCGAGCCGGTAGCGTGGCACAGCGCGAAGTCGGCCTCGGTCATATGTACGCCATGGCCGAAGATCGCGCGCGGCCCGGCGAGACCGGCCGAATCGTAAATGTCGAGATAGCTTTTGTGCTCGGGAAACAGGCTCGCGATCCAGGCGATCTCGTCCAGGCTTTCGTTCAGATGGGTCTGCATATAGACGTCGGGATGCTCCCGCCACAGCCGCCCGGCGGCGGCGAGCTGCTCCGGCGAGGACGAGCCGGCGAAGCGCGGCGTCACGCAATAGAGCTGCCGTCCGCGGCCGTGCCATCTCTCCATGAGATGCAGGGAATCCCGCACGCTGCTCTCGACCGTGTCGCATAATGCCGCAGGCGCGTTGCGGTCCATCATCACCTTGCCGGCGATCATGCGGGTGTTGAACCGCGCCGATTCCGCGAAGAAGGCTTCGACCGATTGCGGATGCACGGTGCAATAGACCGCCGCAGTGGTCGTGCCGTTGCGCAGCAGTTCCCGGAGGAACACGCCGGCGATCTTTTCCGCATGGGTGCGGTCCGCGAACTGCTGCTCCGCCACGAAGGTATAGCGATCCAGCCATGCCAGCAGATGCTCGCCGAAGGCGGCGATCATCTGGGTCTGGGGATAGTGCACATGGGCATCGATGAAGCCGGGCAGGACGAGGCTGTCCGGATAGCTCACGACCTGCGCCGAGGGCGGGATGGCGGCCGCGGCAAACGGCGCGACCGAGCGGATCAGTCCATGCTCGAGCGTGATCGCCGCGTCCGCCCAGTAGGTGAAGGAGGCCGCGGGATCGGACAGGAAGGGGTCGCGGTCGAAGGTGAGTGCGGCGGCGCGCAGGATCTGGAGAGTCACGGTGTCGTTCCGGTTTCGGCGATGACTGCGGATGTATGTGACAGGCGAGGCGGCGCGTCCCGGCCATTCTCCGAGCGGCGGGACCGGGCCGGAATCGCCGCCTGCAACCGACCCGACCTTTACAACTCTTCCACAACTCACGTTCCCTATGGTATCTCTACGGGGAATTTGATAGATCACCCCTTCGGGGTGTCGACAATCCGCGGAACAACAGCGGTCGGTGCCAGACTTCAGGGGAAACGAAACGTACGGTGGAACGATGTGGGGAGGCCGGCGGCGCCATGTTGCCGGATCGTTTGCAAGTATGATCACGGTCGGCGGACAAGTTCCTTCATCATTTCCATTCTGCATATCCAAAAAGGCGCACCTCCGTGTGCGCCTCTCAGGAGTAGGTTGAATGATTCGAGTCAAAAGCCCGCAAGATCTGGGTGCGGGGATCCTCTTTTTCCTATTAGGGCTGGCGGGAATTTATTTCGGCCGTGAACTGACCTATGGCAGCTCCATGCGCATGGGGCCGGGCTATTTCCCGTTCTGGCTCAGCGCCATCATCCTGTTCATGGGACTGGTCATCGGTTTGCGGGGCCTGATGTTCGAAGGACCGGCGATCGAGATGCCGCAGGTCCGTCCGATGGCCATGGTGATTCTGTCGATCCTGTCCTTCGGCCTGTTCGTGATCCCGCTCGGCACGCCGCTCGCGATCATCGTCCTGGTTTTCATCGCTGCCTATGCGCGCCCTGATGTGAACATTCTCGAAACAGCCATTCTCGCAGTCTGCTCGGCGGTATTCGCCGTGCTGGCCTTCATTTATGGCCTGGGACAGCCGCTGCCGCTGTGGGGAGATTTCTGACGTGGATATCATCGGCAATCTCACCACCGGCTTTGTCGCCGCACTATCCTGGGACAACGTCCTGTTCTGCCTCATCGGCTGCTTCCTCGGCACGCTGATCGGCGTTCTGCCCGGCATCGGGCCGATTCCCGCCATCGCGATGCTGCTGCCGATCACCTTCGGCCTCGATCCGCTGTCGTCCCTCATCATGCTGGCCGGCATCTATTACGGCGCGGCTTACGGCGGCTCGACGACCTCGATCCTGGTCAATATGCCAGGTGAAGCGTCAGCGATCGTGACATGTATCGACGGCCATCAGATGGCCAAGCAGGGCCGCGCCGGGCCGGCGCTGGCCATCGCGGCGCTCGGCTCGTTTTTTGCCGGCACCATCGCCACGATCTTCGTGGCCGGCTTCGGTCCGATCCTGTCGGCCTTCGCCCAGCAGTTCAACTCGCCGGACTATTTCTCGCTGATGGTTCTCGGCCTCGTCACCGCGGTCATTCTTGCTCATGGCTCGGTGCTCAAGGCTGTGACGATCATTCTGGTGGGCCTGCTGCTCGGTCTGGTCGGCACGGACGTGAACAGCGGGACGACCCGCTACACCTTCGGCATCTCCGACATCTGGGACGGCATCGACTTCCTGCCGGTCGTGATCGGCATGTTCGGCGTGACCGAGATCATCAAGAATCTCGAAGCCAAGCAGTATCTGCGCGATCCCATCAAGGCGAAGCTGTCGACCATGTGGCCGACAAAGAAGGATTTCCGTGACTCCGCCATGCCGATCCTTCGCGGCACGGCGCTCGGCTCCATCCTCGGCATTCTGCCGGGCGGCGGCGCGGTGCTGTCCTCCTTCGCGGCCTATACGGTCGAGAAGAAGGTCGCCAAGGACCCGTCCCGCTTCGGCAAGGGCGCGATCGAGGGTGTCGCCGGTCCCGAATCCGCCAACAACGCGGCTTCGCAGACCTCGTTCATTCCGCTGCTCACGCTGGGCCTGCCATCCAACGCCGTCATGGCGCTGATGATGGGCGCCATGATGATCCAGGGCATCCAGCCCGGCTCGGCCGTGATGACCAGCCGCCCCGACCTGTTCTGGGGCATGGTCGCGAGCATGTGGATCGGCAACGCGATGCTGGTCGTCCTGAACCTGCCGCTGCTGCCGATGTGGGTGCGGCTGTTGTCGGTGCCGTATCGGCTGCTCTATCCCGCGATCCTCATGTTCTGCGTGATCGGCGTCTATGCCAACAACAACAACGCCACCCAGATGGTGATTGTCGCGGTGTTCACGCTGTTCGGCTATATCCTGATGCGTGTCGGGGCCGAGCCGGCGCCGATGATCCTGGGCTTCATCCTGGGGCCGCTGATGGAGGAAAATCTCAGGCGCTCGCTGGTTCTGTCCCGTGGCGATCCGATGATCTTCTTCAACAGGCCGATTTCCGCCACGCTGCTGTTCCTCACATTCTGCGTGGTGCTGTTGATCGTCTTGCCATCTTTCCGAAAAACGAGAGAAGTGGCATTCCAGGAAGAATAGAGAAAGGCGGCCTTCGGGCCGCCTTTTTCTTGTCGGGATCACCGTGATCAATCGCGGGATAAAATCGAGGGAGGTCAAATCATGGTCACGCGTCGCGTCGTCCTTCAGGGAGCGGCTGCCGCTCTGCCGGCTGTCATGATGCCGGGCATTGTCAGGGCCCAGCAGTATCCGGCTCAGGATATCCATTTTATCTGCGCCTTTCCGCCTGGCAGCGGGGCGGATGTGCTGGTGCGCTATTTCGCCGAGAAGGTGCGGCCGCTGACGGGCCGCAATGTCCTAGTCGAGAACAAGTCCGGCGCGATGGGCAACATCTCGATCGCCTATACCGCGCGCGCCAAGCCGGATGGCTACACCGTCTTCGTCCATGGCGGCAGCGGCGTGGCCGCCAGCATGAGCCTGTTCAAGAACCCGCCGGTCGATGTCGCCAAGACCATCCAGATCGCGGCGACCATTAACCGCCAGCCCTTCATGTGCGTCGTCGCCACGGATTCGCCCTACAAGACGCTGGCGGATCTGACCAAGGTGATGAAGGAGAAAGGCGCCAAGGCGAATTATGCCACGGCCGCCACCAACGGCACGGTGATGGGCGAGCTTTATAAGCAGGCCACCGGCATCCAGGCGGTGGAGGTCGTTTACAAGACGGGCGGCGATTCCCTGAACGACCAGCTCAGCGGCCGGATCGATTATGCGATGCAGGACCCCGTCTACGCGCTGGCCCAGCAGCGCGAAGGCCGGCTGCGGATTCTCGGCATCAGCACCGGCTCCCGCCTCGATGCGACGCCGGATCTGCCGACCATGACCGAGCAGGGCGTGCCGATGGACGTGACCGGCTGGTTCGCCGCAATGGTGCCGGCCGGGACGCCGCAACCGGTTATCCAGCAGATCAACAAGTGGTTCGTCGAGGTCGTCAGCGCGCCGGAAACCAAGGCGTTCCTGAACAAGTTCGGCGGCGATCCCTTCATCATCTCGCCGGAGGAGGGCCAGAAGCTGTTGCTGAAGGATATCGACGCCTGGAAGGAGCACGTCCGCGTCGCCAAGATCGTGCCGCAGGGTTAGGGCATGATCCAGAAAAGTGCGAAGCGATTTTCGGACAAGATCGTGCTTAGACAAAAGGATCACCGACGGGTTTGATTCAACGAAGTTGGATCGGACCCGTGTGCCGCTTCGCACCTGCCGCGGCGTCACGTTGCTGTGACATCGGACTGACGCTGGACTGTGTCTGATGCGCGCCACGGGGCCACGCCAGGGCTGCGCGTGCCGCCGAGGCGTCCGTCGCCGCGGCTCTGCCGTGGGCCGAGGATGAGCGCTCCTCGGCGCGACGGTTGCGACGTCGATATTCGTGGCGTCCGCGCAGATCGTCGAGCATGGATCGTTGGGTATCGATCATGGGCGGCATTCGTCCCGGATACCTCATGCCGCAGGGAGTTCTTGCTTTCTGGTTATGACGCTCTTGACCATGGCGTTCCTGACCATGGTGTTCATGGCCGTCGCTCTCGCGACTATCTTTCTCACGACGTTTCCTGTGCCGCACTCGCTTCCCGGTATCGCCTTCCTAGAACCTCCTACGGTCGCGGCTTTGCTGACCGTGGTAGCCCCGCTGGTGCGCGCGGCCAGATTGACGGCCGGGCCGGCCAGAGGCGACAATGCGCGTTGTCGGTGCATCCGTGCCGATGGCGCCGGGGCAAGGCGGCTGTGAGTGGCAAGGCAGAGGGCGTCACGGCGGCACGATGGAGTCGAACTTCATTCCGCCGCGCAGCTCGCCGGCTGTATGGCGGGTGGGGTGCTCTCCACCGTGCTTCGGGGATGCCGGCTATGCCGTGCGGAGTCGAAGTCGCGAGGCGTCACCGTTTCATGCGGAGCGGCGTTTCGCGTTTCATAACGATATCGAAATACCCCAAGGAGGAAAACGATGAGACTTTCAAGGCGGGATGCGGCGGTCGCGGTCGCGCTGGGTGCAGCCCTGATGGTGGCGGCCCCTGACGCGCGGGCGCAGAGCTACCCCTCGCAGGATATCCACTTCGTTGTCGGCTTCGTTCCGGGCAGCGGCGCCGATGTTCTCACGCGCTTTTTCGCCGAGAAGCTGAGCGCCAAGGCCGGCCGCTCCGTGGTCGTGGAAAACAAGCCGGGCGCGGCCGGGAATATCGCCACGGTGCAGGTGGCCCGCTCCAAGCCGGACGGGCATACCATCCTGCTCGGGGCCGGCAGCGCCATCGCCGCCGGCATGCATCTCGTCAAGAACCCGCCGCTGGAGGTGACCAAAAACTTCCAGATCGCCGCGACGCTGAACCGCCAGGCCTTCATGCTGGCGGTTGACACCAACGCGCCCTACAAGACCGTCTCGGATCTCACGGCCGCGATGAAGAAGAAGGGCGCGGCCGCCAGCTATGCCACCACGGCCCCGACCGGCATCGTGATGGGCGAGATGTACAAGGCGACGGCCGGGCTCGAGGCCGTCGAGGTTCGCTACAAGGCGGCCGCTGACGCCCTCAACGAATTCGCCACCGGCAAGCTCGATTTCGGTGCGCTCGATCCCGTCTTCGCGCTGGCGCAGCAGCGGGCGGGCCGCCTGCGCATTCTGGCCCACAGCTCCGGCCATCGGCTAGAGGCCGCCGGCAGCATCCCGACCATGGACGAGGCCGGCGTGAAAGGCATGAATCTCACGTCATGGTGGGCGATCCATGTGCCGATGGCGACTCCCAGGCCGGTGGTTGACCAACTGAACAAATGGTTCGCCGAAATTCTGCGCGATCCGGAAACGGTCAAGTTCCTCAACAGCATGGGCGGGGATCCTTTCATCTCGACGCCGGAGGAGGGACAGGCCCTTTTCGTCAGCGACGAGAAAGCCTGGGCGGATTATGTGAAGATGGCCAAGATCATCCCGCAATGAGACCCTACGGCGTCTGCCGGGACAAGGCCCGACGGACGCCCGGACCGGCCCCTGAAACGGATGGGTAGTTGAATTTTGATCGCAGGATCGGCACGGAAGGCGGCATCGTCCGCCTTCCGTGGGAAGGCCGCGGATCGCTGGTAGAGAAGCTTTGATGATCAATCGCCGAATGGTTTTGAATTCTGCTCTGGCCGCAACCGCGGCGGCTGCCACCGGTCTGCGGGCCATGCCCGGATACAGCCAGGATGCGGGCTACCCGTCCCAGGACCTGCATTTCATCTGCGGCTTTGCCGCCGGCAGCGGCGCGGACGCCATCGTGCGCTGGTATGCGGACCGCATCCGGCCGATGGCCGGGCGGACCATCGTGGTGGAGAACAGGCCGGGCGCCGGCGCCAATATCGCCATCGAATATGTCGCGCGCGCCAGGCCGGACGGCCACACGATTCTAGTGCATGGCGGCAGCGGGCTTGCCGCCAACATGCATATGTATAAGAAGCCTCCGCTCGAATCGATCAGCCAGGTGCAGATGATCGGCGGCATCAACAAACAGGCCTTCATGCTGGTGGTGGATGCGAAGCAGCCCTATCAGAGCGTGGCGGACCTGACCGCGGCCATGAAGAAGAAAGGCGACAAGGCGACCTATGGCACCTCGGCTCCGCCGAGCCAGGTGATGGGCGCCATGTATCGCGATGCGGCGGGGCTACAGTCGGTCGACGTCAACTACAAGACCGCGGCCGACGGCCTGAACGACCTGACCAGCGGCGCGATCGACTATGCGCTGTTCGATCCGGTGTTCGCGACCGCCCAGCATAAGGCCGGGCGGCTGCGCGTGCTTGGCGTGAGCAGCGGTCAGCGCATGGCCGCAGCGCCGGAGTTCCCGACCATGGCGGAATCCGGCGTGCCGCAGATGAATCTGAATCTCTGGTGGGCCGCCATGGTCCCGGGCAAGACCCCGCGCCCTGTCGTCGAGCGGCTCAACGGCTGGTTCAACGCGGTGACGGGCTCCGAGGAGACCAAGGCTTTCCTGAACAACTTCGCCAGCGATCCCTATCTGATGACGCCGGACCAGGCCCAGGCTGAACTCGAGCGCGAGTTCAGGGACTGGGCGGAGTATGTGCGCATCGCGAAGTTCACCCCGCAGGGCTGATCGATCCGTCGCGACGCCATCATGGTCTCGTTGGCCATGACGGCGCTCGGCGAAGGCAGGGCGCGGTCGGTTGCATTCCGGCCGGAACTGATGAGAATGCGGCCAACAGCGCCGCCATGCGAGAGCGGCCGTCGGAGGGGAATGCCCGGATGCGGCATGGCGATGCCCAGCGCTATCGCGATTCGAGAGCAGGCGCTTTCGGCTGCCGGTCGGTCCGGCGCCGCTGTCCTTCACGCTTGAACTTATGCGGCGTGGCCGCTCCCAGGCTTTCTGAAAGACAACGCGGACGGTGCGGGCCTGCCGCGCACGGCCGGCAGCGTCACGGCGCACCGCGCGCCCATGGGCAGCAGATAGCGGCTGTAAAAACCCCGTGGATATGGCGGTGAGCTGCCGGCATTTGACGGGTTATCTGCATGTGAATCAGTGAATGCCGGCGTGAGACCGGCCGCGAACGAGGGAGGAGAACCGATGGCGGGACGTGTGACGGTGATGATGGCGGCGCTTGCAGCGACGCTCACGCTCAGTGGCGGGAAGGCGCAGGCGCAGAGCTATCCCAGCCAGGATATCCATGTGATCTGCGCGTTTCCGGCCGGCAGCGGCGCCGATGTGATCGTGCGCTACTTTGCGGAGCGGCTGCGGCCGCTGGCGGGCGTGAACATCGTTGTTGAGAACAAGCCGGGCGCGGCAGCCAACGTTGCGACGGAACATGTGGCCCGGTCCCGGCCTGATGGCCACACCATCCTGATCCACTCGGGCAATTCGCTCGCCTCGAACGCACATCTGATCAAGAACAATCCGGTGGATGCCCTCAAGCACATCCAGGTGGCCGCGACGATCAATCAGCAGGGTTTCATGTTCGTGGTCCACCAGAGCACGCCGATCAAGACCATGGGCGAGCTGATCGAAGTCCTAAAGAAGAAGGGAGACAAGGCGAGTTTCGGCAATTCCGCGAATTCGGGGCGCATCGCCGGCGCGCTGCTGAATGAGCAGGCGGGCCTGAAGGCCGTTCAGGTGCAGTATCGCACCGCCTCCGACACACTGAACGACCTCGCCAGCGGACAGCTCGATTATGCCGTGCTGGATCCCGCCGTGGCGCTGGCGCAGGAGCGGCAGGGGCGCGTGCGCGTCTTGTCCATCGTGGTCGACGAACGCCTGCCGTCCACGCCGGACATTCCGACCATGAAGGAGCTGGGCTATCCGATGGACCTGCGCGGCTGGTTCGCCGCCATGGTCCCATCTGCGACGCCGCGGCCGGTGGTCGAGAAGATCAACGTCTGGATCAACCAGATACTTTCCACCAGCGAAGCGAAGAAATTCCTGGAGGATGTCGGCAGCGTTCCGTGGTCCAGCAAGCCTGAAGAAGGACAGGCGCGGCTTGCCAAGGATATCGGAGACTGGGTGGACTATGTCCGGATCGCCAAGCTGATCCCGCAGTGAAGGCGAGTCTGGCCCGACGCGGTGCGACTGGTTGAAACAGACACATATTCAGACAAACAGGGGGAAACGACGTGAAAACCACAGGATGGATACGATCGGCTGCTGCCGTGATGACAGCTTTCACCGCCTATGTGCTGCCGGCGCAGGCCCAGCAGTATCCGGCGCAGGACATCCATTTCATCTGCGCTTTCCCGCCCGGGAGCGGCGCCGATGTCCTGGTGCGTTACTTCGCCGAGAAGGTGAGGCCGCTGACCGGCCGCAACATCGTGGTCGAGAACCGCGCCGGTGCGGGCGGCAACATTGCGATGCAATATATCAGCCGCGCCAAGCCAGACGGCTATACCATTTTCGTGCATGCAGGCAGTTCGATCGCCTCCAATATGCATCTGTACAAAACGCCGCCCTTCCCCGATGCCGGCAAGGCCATTCAGGTGGCGGCCACGATCAACCGCCAGCCCTTCATGATGGTGGTGGATGCCAAGACGCCCTACAAGACCGTGGCCGATGTCACCGCGGCGATGAAGCCGCTGGGCGAGAAGGCAACTTATGGCTCGGCCGCGCCGACGGGCACGGTGATGGGTGAGCTCTACAAGATCAGAACGGGCGTCAATGCGGTCGAGGTGGTTTACAAGTCTGCACCCGACGGCCTCAACGACATGGCCAGCGGCTCCGTTCAATTCGGCTTCCACGATCCGGTCTTCTCGCTTGCCCAGCAGCGCGAGGGGCGGTTGCGCATTCTCGGCGTCAGCACCGGTGAGCGGCTCCAGGCGAGCCCAGACCTGCCCACGATGAAGGAGCAGGGCATCGATATGGACCTGACCGGCTGGTGGGCCGCCATGGTGCCGCAAGGCACGCCGAAGGCGGTTGTGGACCAGATCAACAAGTGGTTCGTGCAGGTCGTCTCGTCGGCGGAGACCAAGGAGTTTCTGGCGAAGTTCGGCGGGGATACCCTGATCGAAACTCCGGATCAGGGGCAGGATCGCCTGCTGAAGGACGTCGTGCGCTGGGGCGAATACATCAAGGCCGCGAAAATCCAGCCCCAGGGCTGAACGCGGCGAACCTCGACGAATGCCGATTGCATCGAGGGGCGGGAAGGCCGGATATGATAGCCCGGCCTTTCTGCTTGCAATGATCGGGGAATTGGGGGAATTCCAACTCAACGGCGGCGGGGCCGCCGGACAGAGGGAGAGATATCATGAGGATTGCAACCTGGGCCGCTTCGCTGATCGCGGCTGTTGCGCTGGGGGGCGGCGCATCGTCGATTTCGCACGCGCAGCAACTGCCCGAGGGCGACATCAAGCTGATCGCGGCATTTCCCGCAGGCAGCGGCTCCGACATCGTCGTGCGCTATTTTGCCGATAAGCTGAAGCCGCTGGCCAACCGCACCATCATCGTGGAGAACAAGCCGGGCGCGGGCGGCAATATCGCCACGGAATTCGTTGCCCGCGCCAAGCCGGACGGCATGACGATCTATCTGCATACCGGCAGCTCCATGGCCGCCAACATGCATATCTTCCGCAAGCCGCCGGTGGACGTCACCAAGGCACTCCAGGCGGTGGCCACGATCAACAAGCAAGCCTTCATGCTGGTCGTGCATCCGGACAAGCCATGGAAGACCCTCGCGGAACTCACTGCCTATCTGAAGGAAAAGGGTGACAAGGCCACATATGGCTATTCGGCGACATCCGGCAATGTGATGGGTGCGCTGTACAAGGAGCGAGCCAAGCTCGCGTCCGTCCCTGTGGCGTACAAGATGGCCAGCGATTCCATGAATGACCTTGCCAGCGGCGCCATCGATTACGGGCTGCTCGATCCGCAGTTCACGATGGGACAGGTGAACAACAACCGGCTGCGGGTGCTCGGCATTGCCTCCGGTGAGCGTCAAAAATCCAATCCCGAACTGCCGACCATGCGGGAGCAGGGCGTGGACATGGACCTGAATGGCTGGTTCGCGGCCTTTGTGCCGTCCGCGACGCCGAGGGCGACCGTGGATCAGTTCAACAAGTGGTTCAATCAGATCCTTGCGAGCGAAGAGACACAGAAGTTTCTCGCCCAGTTCGCCAGCGATCCGTTGATCAGCACGCCCGACGAGGCGCAGGCGCGGCTGATCCAGGAGATCGATGCGTGGGGCGAGTATGTCCGGATCGCGAATATCGAGAAGCAGGGCTGATAACACGCCCTGCGGCGATCACGCTGTGACGTCTTGACGACGACGATGCCGGGGGGGCGACGCTCCCCGGCTTCGAACGAATAAAAATGGGAGGACAGGCGATGCTGAAAGGCTGGATGGCAGCTCTGTGCGCGGTGGCATCAGCATGGGGCATTGCCGCTGGCGCTGCCGGCGGCGCGGCAGCGCAGGCTTATCCCTCCCAGGACATCCGGCTGGTCGCCGCCTTCCCGCCCGGCACGGGCGCCGATGTGCTGGTGCGCTACTTTGCCGAAAAATTGCGGCCGCTGACCGGCCGCACGATCATCGTCGAGAACAAGCCGGGCGCCGGCGGCAACATCGCCACCGAATATCTCGTGCGCGCCAAGCCGGACGGCCACACCATCCTCGTCCATTCCGGTTCCACGCTGGCCTCGAATTATCATCTCATCAAGAACAACCCCATCGATGCCGGCAAGCAGGTGCAGATCGCCGCGACGATCAACCGTCAGGCTTTCATGCTGGTGGTGGACAACAGCAAGCCCTGGAAAACCCTGGCCGAGCTGACGGCCCATGTGAAGGCGCGGGGCGACAAGGCGACCTATGGCGTGGCGGCCAATGGCGGCAAGGCCATGTGTGCGATCTACCAGGCGCGGGCGGACTTCAATGCCGTTGAAGTGCTTTACAAGGTCGCGCAGGATTCGCTCAACGACATGGCCAACGGCACGGTCGACTTCGGCTGCCACGACCCTGTCTTCGCCCTGTCGCAGCACCGCGAGGGCCGGCTGCGCATTCTCGGCGTTGCTTCCACCGAGCGGCTGAAGGCCGCGCCGGATTTCCCGACGATGACGGAAGCCGGCTATCCGATGGATCTGGTCGGCTGGTTCTCTGCCATCGTGCCGATCGCCACGCCGCGGCCGGTGGTCGATCAGATCAACAAATGGTTCCAGCAGATTCACGAGCTTGAGGAGACCCGTACCTTCCTGCGGAATTTCGGCGGCGACCCCTGGGGTGCCACGCCGGATGAAGGGCAGGCGCGGTTGCTCAAGGATATCCACGATTGGGTGGAATATGTCCGCGTCGCCAAGCTTCAGCCGCAGTGAAGGTTCGGACGCGGGTCTCGTTTAACATGAAAGTGCAGGACAGAAGGGTGCAGGACAGCCGATGACACGATGGAGCAGGATAGCGGGTTGCGTGGCGCTCGGGATCGCGGCCAGCCTGCCGGCGGCAGCCGGCGCGCAGCAATATCCCTCGCAGGATATTCATCTCATCTCCGGCTTTGCGCCGGGATCGGGTGCGGACGTGATGGTCCGCTATTTCGGCGAGAAGCTGCGCGTGCTGAGCGGGCGGGCCACGGTGGTGGAGAACAAGCCGGGCGCGAACGGTAACATCGCCATCGAATATACCGCGCGCGCCAAGCCGGACGGCTATACGATTCTGATCCATGCCGGCAGCGGCATCGCCGGCAATCAGCATCTGTTCAGGAAGCCGCCTGTCGATGCGGCGAAGCAGCTGCGGATTGCGGCGACCATCAACCGCCAGGCTTTCATGCTGACGGTGACGCCGGACTCGCCTTACAAATCCGTTGCGGACCTGACCGCCGCGATGAAGGCCAAGGGTGATAAAGCCACCTATGGCAGCAACTCCGTGCAGAGCAAGATCGCCGGTGCGCTCTACAGGAAGGCGGCGGACTTGCAAGCGGTTGAAGTGCAGTACAAGAGCGGGCCGGACACCCTGCGGGAGCAGATGAACGGCACGCTGGATTATGCTTTCCATGATCCGCAGCTCGCCTCGATTCAGGCCAAGCAGGGCCGCCTGCTGCGCCTTGCCGTCGCGTCGGGGACGCGCATGAAGATGGCGCCCGATTTGCCGACCATGGCCGAGTCGGGTTTCCCCCAGTTCGACCTCGTCGGCTGGTTTGCTGCGACCGTGCCTTCGGCTACGCCGGACCCGGTCTTGAAGCAGATCAACGCCTGGATGAACGAGATTCTCGCGACAGAGGAATCCAGGGAGTTCCTGAACAACTTCGGCAGCGACGTCTGGATCAGCACGCCTGAAGAAGCGCAGGCTTTTTTCCTGAAGGATATCGTGCGTTGGGGCCAGAATGTCGCGGAGGCGGGAATCCAGCCTCAATAGCGGGATTCCGCCCTCAACAGACGCCTTCCGGAGACGGGGCATGGGAGCGAAAGCCCTGGCTTTGATGGATCAAGGCCGGGGTTTTTGTTTCTGAAGACTTTTATTTCTGAAGGCTTTGTTTTTATTCCCGCCGTCCTGCCTCGCGCGCAGCGGCGGTTGTTTCATCCGGAAACGCTATTCGCCCGGAATGCCGCGCAGACTACCGGGATCGCCTCAAGCCGCCGTGCAGCAGAGAGTATGCTTGGGCGGTATCATGACACCCAGAACAAAAGCATGAATCGGGCGAGCATCCATAAGGGCTTTCGTTGGAAATATCCTGTATTTATATTTCCACGGGAAAGGTCGCTCCATGTCTTCGCGTTCGTCACCATCGCCCCTTCGATCCGATATGGACCCGGCACCGGGTGCCGTTGTCACGAAAGCCGTCATCCGGGCAGCGGAGCGACTTGGGCTCACGGCGCGGGTTCTCGCGGGCGCTATTGGAGTGAGCGAGGCGACGGTTTCCCGCATGAAAAAGGGTGGCGCCGGCCTTGAACCGGACAGCAAGCCCTTTGAATTGGCGCTGCTTCTGATCCGCCTGTTCCGTTCTCTCGATGCCATTGTCGGTGGAGACGATGCGGTTGCAGCGGCCTGGCTGGCCAGCCCTAACGCGGCCCTTGCCGCGCGTCCCGTGGAAAAATTGCAGACGATCAGCGGCCTTGTCGATGTCATCGCCTATCTGGACGCGCGTCGCGCTCTCGTCTGAGTTTCGGCCGTTTGCCGGCCTCTGCTGGCGAGTGGTGGAGGCCCAGCACAGGATCTCGACGCTGAAACTGACGGACCGCCTCGCCGAGCAGATTCTGCTCGAGGAACTGCTGGAACAGACCAAGCCCGCCATTCCGGCCGAATGCCGCCATCTCGATTTTCTGCTGGCAACGCCGTTCCGCTACGGCGCGCAATATCCGCAGGGTTCGAGATTCCGCAGGGCCGGCCGGACCGCCGGCGTCTATTATGCCGCCGAGACGGTCGCGACCGCCGTGGCGGAGATGGCGTTCCGGCGCTTGTTGTTCTTTGCGGAATCGCCGGCGACGCCGTGGCCGAATGGCGCTGCGGAATACACTGTGTTCGCCGCGGAGATTGAGACGAAGCGGCTGCTCGATCTCACCGAGCCTCCCCTGGCGGGGGATGCGGCGATCTGGACCGATCCGGTGCGTTATCGAGGCTGCCAGTCGTTCGCGGAGGCCGCGCGGGACGCGGCGGCGGAGGCGATCCGCTATCGCTCCGTGCGCGACCCCGAAGGCGGGAAGAATCTTGCGATTCTGGTTTGCCGCGCCTTTGCCTGCGCCGCGCCGGTGGAGCGTCAAGGGTGGCGGATGCGGTTCAGCGCTTCCGGCATCCAGGCGATATGCGAGTATCCCGCGCAGGCTCTGGAATTTTCGCGCGATGCCTTCAGTGCCGATCCACGCATCGCAACGCTGAACTGGGTTCGCGCGACTGCCCCTCACCCGCTGCGAGGAAGGGCAGCGCGCGAACCCGAAACGTGAACGATAGAGCCCGGCCGGGCGTCAGGAATTACGCGCCTGCCAGGCAAGGGTGCCGAGCGCCAAGCCCTCGCTGATCAGCCCGATTCCGAACATGATGCCGAACAGCCAGGCGGCGGTCACAGGCATGCTCGCCCATAGCAGCACGGACAGCAGAATGCCGACGATTCCGCTGGCCAGAACCCAGCCCCAGTTCGGAAAGGGACGAATCGTCAGCGAGAAGATGACCTTCGAAATTCCCTCGACCATGAAGAACACGATCACAAGCAGCGTCAGCGTGAGGAGGCTCTCGCCCGGATTGCGCAGAAACAACGCGCCCACCACGACGAACAGCACAACAGAAATAAGCTGCAGCCAGAAGTGGGGAACGGCGCGTGCGCCGATCAGGCTGATCGCTTGAATGAGACCGCTGAAAATGAGCAGCCAGCCCAGAAAGAAAACGACGGCAACGGATGACAGGACCGGAAATACGATCGCCAGAGCTCCGGCGAGAATCATCAGCGCGCTCTGGAGGAGATACCAGATCGAATGCCGCTTCACGGTTTTGCGCATCGCTTCGCGCATGACCTCGGCAGCGGCGTCAAGTGACATTGTCATAACCGGCTCCCTGAGCTGTTGGAAACAAACGCATCATAATGCTAGCGGCTCGATGCACCGCGCACCAGCGGTAAGTGGACAGGAAACAGACGGAAAGAATGGAAGCCTTTCAAATAGATGAAAATCGTTCAAATAGGGCGCGGCCGGTCGCGGGTGGTGTTGCGCGATGGCGCGCCTGCAATCCTTGGCTTCTTCACCGTCTCCTGCATTTCTCAGAAGCGAAGTATCATGCTTAAGATGCCCGCTTGCTGGCGCGAACCGGTGGCGGTGCGGCCCAGCCGGTCCGCCGCGCGGGCCATGTCAGATGTTTCAGCTCTTTCAGCTCTTGCGGATGATGAAGACGAATACGCCGTTCTGCTGGTGATGTTCGTCCAGATGGCTGCCAGCCTGCGCGACGAGATGAGGAATATCGATGATCGTCATGGGGTCCGTGCACTCGACCCGCAGACGCTGTCCCGGCGGCAGCTTTTCCAGCGCCCTTCGGGTTCGCAGTGCCGGCAGCGGACATTTGAGCCCGCGCAGATCGAGGAGGATATCTTGGGTCATGGACACGGCTGCCGATGCCGCCTATCCGGCGGCCCGGCCCTGCGTGTGCCTCAGAGTGGGAGCGGGGGCAAGTCTTCAAGCTCTCAAAGCAGGTCTTCAAGCGCAGCCTCCCCGCGGCAAATTCCCCATCGCGGCTTGCGGATCGGCGAGCGCCTCTGAGCGGATCGCGGCTTGGTCTTCCCGAATATTGCTCCCCTCGTCCGGGCCGATGATCTAGGATGCGGCATGCGCATCATCGGCCTTGCCGGGTGGAGCGGCGCCGGCAAGACCACGCTGCTTTCCCGCATCATCCCACGACTCGTTGCCCGCGGTCTTTCCGTTTCGACGGTCAAGCATGCTCATCATGACTTCGACCTCGATCACCCTGGAAAGGACTCCCACACGCATCGGATCTCCGGCGCGACGGAGGTTCTCGTTGCGTCCGGGCGCCGCTTTGCGTTGATCCATGAATTGCGGGATGCGCCGGAACCGCCGCTGGGTGTGTTGCTGCGCAAGCTCAGCCCGGTCGATCTGGTTCTGGTCGAAGGTTATAAGCGAAATGCTCACCCGAAACTCGAAGTCTATCGCGAGGCCGTGGGTAAGCAGCTCATCCATCCAGGCGATCCGGCCGTCGTCGCCGTAGCGTCGGATGTCGCGCTGCCACAGGCGTCCGTTCCCGTTGTGGCACTCGATGACGTGGATGCCATCGTGGAGCAGCTTCTGCGCCACGCCGCGCCGCTGCAATTGGTGGAACTGTAGGCCTCCGCAGCTAGGACGCTGTGACTTGCCGGCGGTCGGCGGCTGTATTTCAAATGCTGGCGTCATGGTCCTGTATCGGCGCGCTGCGCCAGCCGGTCCGCTTCGGTCACGTCCTTCGGTGTGTTGATGTTGAAGAACGGGTCGAAGGGTTCGTCCGGCCACACGGCGGAGGCGACGCCATGGCGTGCAGTCCAGTCCGCGACACGCCGGACGTCATCCTGCGTCAAAGCTCGGCGCAGGTCCTCGCGCAGCGCAACCGGCCAGAGCGCCGCGAGGTGATGGCGCCGTGCACCGGACACGGCGCAGGCCAGCGACGTCCTCTCCTGCACCCGTGCCGCATGCAGGCGCGCGACCAGATCGCGTGGCAGAAACGGGCAGTCGACCGGCACGCTCGCGATCCAGTCGAGATGAGGCAGGTGAGCGGCGGCCCAGTCGAGTCCCGCCAGGATCCCCGCCAACGGACCGGGAAAATCCGGAATGGTGTCGGAGATGATCGGGAGATCCGAAAAGGCAAACCGCGAGGGGTGGCCATTCGCGGAGAGAATCATCCGGGCGACTTGGGGCAGCAGGCGGGTCGATACCCGCGCAAGCAGAGGTGCGCCTCCGACCTCGACCAGCGCCTTGTCCCGATAGCCCAATCGACTGGCGTGGCCGCCTGCCAGAATCACGCCGAGCGTAGGTGGGAATATGTCGTGCGTGGAAAGCGGCAGGGATGAAGAGGGAGACATGGCTGTCGGCGCGCTGGACTGGCTCCCCGCAATCTAGAGAGCAGGCCTCGGAAAATCGAGGCTGCGGGCGGTAACGCGCAACGAAAAGGGCCCCCACGGGGCCTTGAATGCGTGTGGCGTCGCTGCCGGCGATCAGCTCAGCGCGCCAAACAGCCAGAGCGCCAGAATGATTGGCAGCGGTATGCCAATCAGCCAAAGCAACAGCCCCTTGCCCATAACCCGTTCTCCTTCAAAGGAATTTTCCAGCGCGACAACGCTGGCCTTCGGCTGTGGTTCCATCTGCCTGTCGCGAGCTGCGGAATTTTATCTTCCTCTCCACGCAAAAGTTGTTGTTTTGACTTGAAAAATCCGGCGGACCCGGTCAAGACACCGGCACCGGAGAGGTGGCCGAGTGGCTGAAGGCGCACGCTTGGAAAGCGTGTATACGGGCAACCGTATCGAGGGTTCGAATCCCTCTCTCTCCGCCAGCGCCGCTGGAGCCAATATTCTCTAACGGTAGTTTGCTCCCGCAAAATGCCAAGAACCGCGGGCTTCTAGCACACCACCTCTGCACCAGCTCAGTCGCCGGAAGAGACGAAAGTCTCTCTCTTGGCCCGCTTTGCTCCGAAGCTTCGGACCGAAAGCGAACCGTACAGTTTAGCACAAGCTGTTGATTATCAATAGTTTCTAAGATTATGAATCCAGGCGTTTGAAATCTCCCGTCGGACAAGGGAGAGGACCTGGTTTGAAGGCTTCAAAAGCACAGAACGTGCTTACCGGCGCTAGAACTGCCTGAGAGGAAACTGAGCTCGTCAGCCCGGCAACAGTGGGTACAGAATGCTCGAAGCGGGCACTGCCGCTCCTCGTGATCGCGACGCTCTCACTACCGTCTGCGCGCCGGCACCTTCTGGGCCGTCCATCGTTTGCCCGCCGGTCGCGACTTACGATCCCGCCCTCCAGGCACGGCTTGCCGATGAAATCCAGCGTCTACCACGCGGCGCGGCGCTGGAACAGGTGCTGCGATCCGAAAGGAATTCTCGGACTACAAACTGCATGTCGCGACGAACTTTGTTCCGGTCTCGTATCTGATCACCTTCGCCGCAAGCGCGGGAGACGACGACACACGCTCAAAGCGCGTCGAGGTAATTGAGATCCTGGCCCACGCGCGTCGGCTCCCACACTGAGGAGACGCGCGCGATCAGGCGTGTTGACGAGGACTTCTTCGATGCATGAGTCGCCGCAGGCTCAGAGGCAATTCCGGACAAAGTGCGGACACAGCGCAAGGCCCCGCCGGCGATGCCGGGCGGGGCTCTGGTAAGCTGTTGATCCAGCTTCTGGAATTTGGTTGCTGGGTCGGTATTAGAACCTGTGACCTTCAGATTATGAGCTTCATTTTGGATAATTCCGGCTGTTTTCTTGTTACGCTATAGCCGGAGGCCGAGAGAAAATCTTTTTCCGTGAAGCATCACCGGGATCAGGCTCTTCCATCGTTCCGGCGCTTGGCGCGATGGTCGTCCTCGCCAGACATGAAGTGATCCACGCTCCCCATGATGGGCGGATCGCCATGAACCCGCGCACTTGAACAACTCTCACGATCCATCCGCGGCGATAACCTCGCCCGGCGCGCTGAGTATCAACAGGAGAGGGCGGTGTGCGATACGAGCAGCCATGTTCCCCGGCCGGCGGGTCTCGCGACTGCTTCTGGCATTCTTATTACTGCGACAGAACGATCTGCATCGAGTCCTGCCAGATCGTGACCGACCATCTCCCTGCGGCACATGCGCCCAGCCGGCAGCCGGCCTTGAGATAACGGGCCGGTATATCTGCGGCCCTGATGCGGATGGGTTGTGCGAGATGCAGGTCGAATGGCGGCGGGTGTGCCTGCGTATTGCGGTGCGCGCGAGATCCCGGCGCCCGGCACGCTGGCGCACCTCCGTTTCGGAGAAGCGGAAGTCGTAGAGGCGCTGCCGTTCAGGCCCGGCTGATCCGCACCTTCACGTCGCGCGGCGGCGCGTAGTAAGGCGACGACGTCACCAGCACATCGGCGCCCGCGGCAGCATAAGCCGCCGCATTGCCGGCGTTGATCCCGCCCGCCGCGGCCAGCAGCGGCCGGTTCGCACGCCGGGCAAAAGCCGCTGCAACCTGGCTCACATCCGCTGGAGTCATTTTGTCCACTTGCACGATCTCGGCGCCGGCATCCGCCAGCATCAAAGCCTCATCCAGCGTGGCTCCTTCTGCCGCAAGACGCCGCTCTGGCGCATGAGCTTTGAGCTTTGCGAAATGCTCCGCCAGCGGAACGTTGTTATCCAGCAGCACGCGATGCTCATCGAACACCAAAACATAATCTGACAGACCGAGTCGGTGCGGTGCCGCGCCCCCGGCCTCGATGGCCATCAGCGCCCAGCGCTTGATTCCGGGCATGTGCTTGCGGGTACAGGCAACCCTGCACTGCGGTGAAGCGCTGCGGGCCGCATCCACGATCGCTCGGCCGGCAGTGGCGAAGCCCGACAGAACCTCCATCAGCGTTTGCGCAACTTTGTAGGTCCGGTGAATCTGCCCTGCTGTGCCGGTGATCTCAACCAGACGGGTGCCCGCAGATGCAAACGCGCCCGTCGCAGCCAAAGGTTTCGCCTGGGCACCGGCAAGCTGAAACAGCCGCACCGCGGCCTCCGACCCGCAGACGATCATATCATCGCGTGCTTCAAAGCTGGCTCGCGCCATGGCATCGGAAATTTCGAGCCCGGCGGTCGTGACGTCCGAAAACGGGCAATCATCTTCCAGAAAACGCCGAAGATCGGCATCATCGATCAAGGTCATGGAGATGTTCGTTCGTAAGAGATGCAGGATGGCAGATCGCTATCAGAAGATAGATCATATCCGGATCGCTATATCCAAATAACTATAGATATCTCCTATCGTTAATCGCAACTTCCAATTTCTAATCGTCTGACAAGCATGGGAGTTCAGCGCACCTTAATGTATCAAGGGGCGATGATCTCATGCGCATAGTCGTTCACGGCCAGCAGGCCTTTGGGAAGGCCGTTCTGGAGGCGTTGCTCAAGCGGGGCGACGACGTCGTGGCGGTCTATGTCGCGCCGGACAAGCCGGGCGGGAAGCCCGATCCTCTCAAGGAATTCGCCGAGAGCGCCGGTCTTCCGGTCTTTCAGCCGTCGACATATCGCGATCCGGCCGCCTGGGATTCATTCCGCGCCCTCAAGCCGGATCTTCAGGTGATGGCGTTCGTCACGCTGTTCGTGCCGGAGGAGTTTCTCAACATTCCGACATATGGCTCGATCCAGTATCATCCTTCGTTGCTGCCCGCCTATCGCGGTGCCAGCGCGATCAACTGGCCGATCATCAAGGGCGAAACGGAGACCGGCCTGTCGATCTTCTGGCCCGATAATGGGCTCGATACCGGCGATGTCCTGCTTCAGAAGACCACGCCGATCACAGCCAAAGACACGCTCGGGTCGGTCTATTTCGACCGTCTGTTCCCGATGGGCGTGGACGCCATGCTGGAAGCCGTCGATCTCGTGAAGGCGGGAAACGCGCCGCGGATCAAGCAAGACGAAGACAGAGCCTCCTATGAAGGTCTCTGCCGCGCCGAGAATGCAAGGATCGACTGGGGCAAGCCATGGCAGCAGATCGACCGTCTGATTCGGGGCTGCAATCCATCGCCCGGCGCCTGGACCACTTTGAGCGATCAGACGATCAAGATTCTCGACGCACAGCCGCTCCCCGCCAAAACGCCCAAGGATATCGCCGGCAAGCTCGGCGAGATTGCCGCCATCGCGGACGACGGCTTCTCCGTGGTCTGCGCCGACGGCCGGATGAAGGTGACGCGCGTGCAGCCGGCGGGTGGCGCAAAGATGTCGGCGAAGGACTGGGCCGCCGCAGCAGCGCTGACCACGGGCCTGCGCTTCCAATAAGCGAGCGGCCCCATCCTTCGCGCGGGATGGGCCGCTGTTCCGTTCAGCGGTTGCTGGTCTGCAACCAGACGGTCTTCTGCTCGGTATAGTTCTCGATGGCGCCGCGGCCGAGATCGCGGCCGATGCCGGACTGGCCGCCCATGCCGCCCCATGGCAGCCGCGTGTCCGTCGGGCCATAGGTGTTGATCCAGGTCGTGCCGGCATCGAAGCGGTTCGCAACCCGCAAGGCGCGGTCGGTCGTCCGGGTCCACACCGCTGCGGCCAGGCTGTAGGGCGTGCCGTTGGCCTGTGAGACGGCCTCCTCCTCGTCCTTGAATTTCGACACCGCCACGACGGGGCCGAAGATTTCCTCCTGCGCAATCGTCATGCCTGGGGCAACATCGGTGAAGATCGTCGGCTCGATGAAATAGCCCCTGTTGCCGGACCGCGCGCCACCATGCGCCACGGTGGCGCCTTCGTCCCGGCCCAAACGGATGTAGCCCAGAATCCGGTCCATTTGCTTCTGGGAGATCACCGGCCCGAGTGATGTGCCGTCCTGCAACGGATCACCGATGCGCAGCCCCTGCGTCCGCTTGATGAGCTTTTCCACGAATTCATCGTGAATCGAATCCTGAACGATGATGCGTGTCGCCGCCGAACAGACCTGACCGGCGTTGAAGAACGCGCCCGATGCGATCTGCCGCACCGCCGCTTCCACATCCGCATCCTCGAACACCACGCTCGGCGACTTGCCGCCCAGTTCGAGGCCGACGCGGGTGAGATGTTCGGCCGCCGCCCGCATGATGAACTGCCCTGTCTGCGGGGAGCCGGTAAAGGCGATCTTGTCCACGTCCGGATGTGACACGAGCGCGGCGCCGGCGTCAGCGCCGAAGCCCGGTACGATATTCAACACTCCCGCCGGCAGACCGGCTTCCAATGCCACCTGGCCCAGCCAGAGCGCGGAGAGCGGCGTCAGCTCTGCCGGCTTCAGCACGACGGTGCAGCCGCAGGCAAGCGCCGGCGCGATCTTCCAGACCGCGTTCATCAGCGGAAAGTTCCAGGGCACGATCGCCGCCACAACGCCGACCGGCACCCGGTTCACATAAGTCAGCGCATCGCGCCGCGTAGGCACCACCTCGCCGGTGATCTTGTCCGCCCAGCCAGCATAATATTCGAGGCAGTCGAGCGCCGCCGGCACATCCATTCTTCGGGTCGCGGCCAGCGGCTTGCCGGCGTCCATGCTCTCCAGCAGCACAAGCTCGTCGATGCGCTCGCGTATGATCGCGGCGATCCGGTTCAGGATACGGCTCCGCTCGATGCCGGACATCGCAGGCCACGGTCCCGTCGTGAACGCCTTTCGCGCGGCGGTAACGGCGGCATTCACCTCCTCAGCGCCAGCTTCGGAGATTTCCGCAATGACCTCTTCAGTGGCGGGATTGAGCGTCGCGAAGCGCTTCCGGCTCGCCGCCTCGACAGTTTCTCCTCCGATCAGCAGATCGGTGGGCGGCAGTCTCACTGTGGCAGCGGGATTGGACATGGAAAACTCCGGTCGAAAAAGTTCGGGGACCATCGCGACATCGCCGCCATCAGCCAAATTGATATTGCCGATGGACTATCGGCCTTACCTATCAGGCAACGCCGCCCAACGCCCGGTCAAGCTGGGCAGCGACATCGAGCCGCTCCGTCACCTCGACAAGCGCGCGCGCAAGCGGCGGCAAAGGGTCTCGATTCGTCGTGACCAGTCCGACCACATGTTCCCGCGCCGGCGCGGTCACCGGAATAGCCACCGGCCGGTGCCCCGCGCCCTGCTGATAAGCCAGCAGCGTCAGGAAGGTATGCGGGACGATGCTGGACCAGCCGCCGTTACAGACGTGGGTGATCTGGGCCAGAATCGAATCGGTCTCGACCATCACCTGCATATCCTGCGCTCCGCCGTCCTCGAACAGCCGGTCGATGATGCGGCGATTCTGCATACCAGATGTCAGCAGGCACATCGGCAATGTGCCAGCCTCACGCCAGGTCACTTCGGATCGGCCGGAAAACGGCCCTCCAGGCGGCGTCAGCAACAGATAGCGCTCTTCATAGAGCCGGAACGTGCGGACGTTCGTGAGCGGCTCGTTCTCCAGATAGGTCAGGCCGGCCGCCAGTTCGCCCGAGTCCAGCCCGCGCTGGATCTCGATGGAGGACAGCGACAGAATCTTCAGCTTGACCTTGGGATATCGCGCACAGAATTCCTTCGTCAGGAACGGCACCACGGGCATCGCCGCCGGGATGACGCCCAACCGCAGGATGCCGCTCAATTCGCCCTTGAGCTGGGCGAGTTCCTGCTCCATCGCGACCTGATCGGAAAGAATGCGTGTCGCCCAGGCCAACACGCGTTCGCCCTCGCTCGTGAGGCCGCGAAAACGTCGCCGGTCGCGGTCGATCAGAGGAACCGCAAGCTCGCGCTCCAGTTGCTGCAATGCTTCGGAAAGTGTCGGTTGGGTCACGCATGAGGCTGCCGCGGCGCGCCCGAAGTGACGCTCGCGCGCGAGCGTCACGAAGAACTGAAGGTGTCTGAAATTCATCAAGGATTCCGAAGTTGACCGAGATGGGCCGGGAGCGGAACTGTGCCCACCGACCCGCATCGCTTCTTGATCAGTATCGCTTTGTCGGCTGCCTTGCCATCGCTATATCTAATTGAATATAACGTGGCGTCCAGTGATGAGAGCCGGCATGCCGCTGGCAGAAGTGATCGAGCGCATGGTTGCAAGAATCGGAGATCTTCTAAGTCAAAACTGCATCCGGATGCCTGATGCCGCTGCGTTGATAGATGGCGACCGCACAACGACATGGCGGGAACTTCAGGACAGAGCCAATCGGCTGGCAAGCAGCCTTCAGGCCATGGGCCATGGCAGACACAGCCGGGTCGCCACCATCGTTCCCAATGACACGACCGCCATCGAACTGCTGTATGGCTTGGCCATCGGCGGCGTTGTCGGCATTCCCGTCAACTACGGCCTGACGCTTCCCGAGGTCGAACAGCTCCTGGCGGATTCCGCGCCACAAGCGATCATCGTGGACGGTCAGTTCGTCGAGCGGCTTCAAACCGTGCTGGACGCTGCGAAGGCGACCGTCATCGTGAAGGGCGGAGCGCCGCTCCCGGGCTGGATCGCTTATGAGGATTTGCTGTCGCGGGGCTCGGTGGATTTTATCAGCCCGGCCGAGCCGGACGATATCCGCACCATCCGTTATACCAGCGGCACGACCGCCACGCCCAAGGGCTGCCTCGGCACTCATCGCCAGATCCTGGCCAGCATCGCGAATTTCCATAAGGAGATCCCTCTCCCGGAGGATCGCCCGTTTCTTCAGATGCTGCCGCTGTTCTCGGGTGCCGGCATCTGGATGGCCTTTACGGCGGCGTATCACGGCGTTGCGAATGTCCTGCTACCGTTCTTCGATGCCGCGCGCGCCCTCACGCTGATCGAGCAGCATGGCGTGGGGCACGCCTGCGGCGTGCCGACCATGATGCGGCGGCTCTGCGACGCATTCGAAGCCGGAAGCTACCGCATCCCGAGTTTCAAACTGTTCGGCTATACCGGAGCGCCGATGCCGCCCGCCCTGATCCGCCGGGCGATGAAGCTGCTGCCGTGCGACTTCTATCAGGGTTTCGGCGGTGGCGAGATGGGCGGCCTCGTCTCCTACCTTCTGCCGGACGACCATCGGAAGGCGCTCTCGGACCCGGCCAGGGAGCGGCGGCTCGCGTCCGGCGGCCGGCCAGCCGGCTATGCAACGGTGACCATTCGCGATCTCGGCACTGACGCGGTGTTGAAAGCGAACGAGATCGGGGAGATCGCTGTGCGGTCCGCCAGCAATTTCTCGGGCTATCACAACCGGCCGGAGGACACCGCCAAAACGTTGCGGGGAGACAGGGTTTACACCGGAGACGTGGGTTATCTCGACGATGATGGCTATCTCTATATCATCGACCGCGCCAAGGACATGGTCGTCAGCGGCGGCATGAACGTTTCTTCCGCCGAAGTCGAAGCGGTGCTGGTGGAGCACCCCGCGGTTCAGGCTGCTGCGGTCATCGGACTTCCGGATGAGGAATGGGGCGAGGTCGTCACCGGGGTGGTCACACTGCGCCCTGCTGCCTCTGTGAAGGAGGCGGAACTGATCGCATGGGCCCGCCAGAAACTGGCCGGCTATAAAGCGCCGAAGTCCATTCGATTCCTCGATGAGCTGCCGCTCAACAGCGCCGGCAAAGTGTTGAAGCGCAACCTGAGGGACTCTTTCATTGCCTCTTCTGCTGCGCATTGACACGCCTTCAACCGATCACCTCAGGAGCACCGAATGACGAAATGGATTCCCGACCCTTCTATGGGTCCTCGCGGCTATCTCGTGGAGCCGGAAGAGCTGACCTGTATCGATGTCACCATGCCGATCGAAGGCGTTGCGAAGATCACTCTGAACCGGCCCGAGAAGCTCAACGCCTTCAACGTCGCCATGGTGGGTGAAGTCCGCTCGGTGATGTGGCGGATGGCTTATGACGACCGGATCCGCGTGATCGTCATCACGGGCGCCGGCCGCGCCTTCTGTGCCGGCCGCGACGTGCAGGAGCTCGGCGCGGGTCGTGCGATGCCGATGCCTCAGTATCGGGCCTATACGCGCTCGAACCATGAGATGTTCGACGATCTCGAAGCCATCGAGAAACCGGTCATTGCCGCAGTCAACGGCGTCTGCGTCGGCGGCGGCATCGAATTCGCCGCGTCCTGCGACTTCCGCTTCGCTTCGTCGAAAGCGACCTTCTCGCTTCCGGAAATCTTCATCGGCGTGATCCCGGGTTCCGGCGCCTGTTCCCGCATGATCCAGATGATCGGTATCGAGAACGTCAAGGATCTGGTCATGACCGGCCGGACGATCGACGCCGCCGAGGCGAAGGAGATGGGCTTCGTCCGCCGGGTCTGCGAGCCGGACCAGCTCGAACACGAGGCTCTCGAATACGCCAAGCTGTTGATGAAGGGTGCGCCCCTCGCTGTCGGCATCGGTAAGCACGTCACCAACACCTGCCAGAATCTGGATACCGAGAGCGGACGCATTCTTGAGCGCCTGGCCCAGTCGTCGCTGGCAGGGTCCGACGATTCCAAGGAGGGCATCCGCTCCTTCGCCGAAAAGCGCCCGCCGCGATTCACCGGCCGCTGAGGCTACGACGTCAAGGAGACGCCGCATGGCGCCTCCTTCCACATGCCTGCCTTTCGGAGGAGCGCGCCATGAACAATGCCCTGAAGTTCTACATCGACGGAACATGGGTCGATCCTGTCGTTCCCGCCACGCGGCAAGTCATCAATCCGGCGACCGAGGAATCCGCCGGAACGATCAGCATGGGCAGCGCCGCGGATGTGGATCGCGCAGCCGCCGCCGCGCGGCGCGCCTTTGCCGATTTCGGCAGAACCACCAAGGCGGAGCGTATTTCGCTTCTTCAGAGCGTGATCGCATCCTACCGCAAGCGGGCGGACGATATCGCCGAGGCGATCATCCTTGAGATCGGCTCGCCCCGCACCTTCTCGGTCAATGTTCAGGCGAAGGTCGGCCTCGATCATTTCGAGGAAGCGATCCGCGTTCTCGAAACCTATGCGTTTGAAAGCAGCTTGCGCGATACGGTCATCCGGCGCGAGCCCATCGGTGTTTGCGGGCTGATCACGCCCTGGAACTGGCCGGTCAACCAGATCGTCGCCAAGCTCGCTTCGGCACTGGCGGCGGGCTGCACTTCGGTGCTCAAGCCCAGCGAGCTTTCGCCGCTCTCCGCGCTGATCCTCGCCGAAGTCCTGCACGATGCCGGCGTTCCCAAGGGAGTCTTCAATCTCGTCAACGGTGACGGCCCGACTGTCGGCCAGGCGATCGCCTCACACCCCGAGATTGATCTCGTCTCGTTCACCGGCTCGACCCGCGCCGGCATTCTCGTCGCTCAGGCCGCCGCGCCGACCGTGAAGCGCGTGTCCCAGGAGCTTGGCGGCAAGTCGGCCAATATCATTCTGCCGGATGCTGATCTCGATCAGGCCGTCGCGGGCGGCGTTCTGCGCTGCTACACCAATGCGGGACAGTCCTGCCAGGCGCCGTCCCGAATGCTCGTTCATGAGTCCCAACTCGGTCAGGTCGTCGAGATCGCCCGCGCTGCCGCACAGGGAATGAAGATCGGCGATCCGCAGTCCCCCGAGACCAATCTCGGCCCGGTGGCCAGCCGCATGCAATATGACAAGGTTCAAGGCATGATCGAGAGCGGCCTGCGCGAAGGCGCAACGCTGGTCTGCGGCGGTCCCGGCCGTCCCGCCGGCCTGAACCGTGGCTATTTCGTGCAGCCGACCGTGTTCTCCGACGTCCGCCCTGACATGACCATCGCGCGGGAAGAGATATTCGGCCCGGTGCTTTCCATCCTGTCCTACAGGACGGAAGACGAGGCCGTGGATATCGCCAACGACACCGTCTATGGGCTCGCGGGATACGTGCAGTCGGGTTCGCCGGATAAGGCGCGAGACATTGCGGCACGCCTGCGCGCTGGCCGCATCTATATAAATGGTGCGCCGTCGAATTCCGCCGCGCCGTTCGGCGGGTACAAACAGTCCGACAACGGAAGGGAGCTGGGGGTGTTCGGGCTGGAGGAGTACCTGGAAGTCAAAGCTATTCTTGAGAGATAGGAGCTTGAGACTTGTGTGGATGAAATATCCTCCTGACTTTTACCCTCTCTCAGGATGCTTGAAGCTGGCGAAATAGTTGGTTCGACTCTTTTCGATCCTTGACCGGGCAGGGAGGCGGCGCACAGCGCCCGCGCCCGCTGGAGGCCGGTGACATCGTCACGTCGATTGATGGTCTCGGATCGGTCGCGGTGCGTTTCGGCGTGTAATCTCTATTCCGCATAGGAATGATTCGCGCCGCGAGAATCCGGCGCGCGACCGGGAGACCATCATGGATCTGGACGAAGTGATCGCCAAGCTTGTCGACGCCAATCACATTCTCGCCCGCGAGCAGGTGGTGGACGCCTTCGGGCATATCAGCGTCCGCCATCCGAACCGGCCGGACCGCTTCCTGCTGTCGTGCTCGCGCAGTCCCGAGCTGGTTCAGCCGGCCGATATCATGGAATTCACCCTCGATGGCATTCCCGTCGATGCGCGCGGGCGCAAGCCCTATTTCGAGCGTTTCATCCATGGCGCGATCATGGCGGTCCGGCCCGAAGTGATGTCGGTGGTTCACAATCATTCCTACGATGTCATTCCCTATGCCGTGTCCAAAACGCCGCTGCGGCCGGTGTTTCACAGCGCCGGCAATCTTGGAAAGGTCATGCCGGTCTGGGATATCCGGACCCGCTTCGGCGCGACCAACATGCTGGTCAACGACATCGAGAAGGGCCGCGACATGGCGCAGGCGCTCGACGACCATAACGTCGTTCTGATGCGTGGCCATGGCTGCACCGTCGTGGGGCGCTCCATCGAGCAGGCGGTGCTGTCCTCGGTCTATCTCCAGGTGAATGCCCGCCTCCAGACCACGGCCATGATGCTGGGCGGGGATGTCAGCTATCTTCAAGACGACGAAATCGATGTCATCCAGACCGCCGCTGCCAACGCGCCGGGAAATGACCGGGCCTGGGAATATCTGTTATCGAGAACTCGCGGACATCATTCCGGCGAGCCTCGAATCCCGTCCATAAATTAACAGCACATCGCATATGCCGGATGTGCGGAGAAACGGGGCCGTGGTGAGCCGCGCAGCATTATTCATGTCATGAAGATGGCCTGACTGATGCCCTCCGATCCAACGCGCCACTCCGGGGTTATTCTAGATTTGTAGAGGCGTTTCGAAGGATGCACGGCCCCGCCAGTGATGGCGGGGAGTGCGATGACGCTTGCGGGCGTCAGCCGGAAATGAGGCTTATAAGGCTTCAGCCCGCGGTCATCGGCATCCGCTGAGTTTGCTGTCCTTGTTTTCGAGGACGAATGGTCCCAGCTTGGCATTGGCCTCGTCGAGATAGCTGGTATCCACCAGTTTCTCGGCGGGGAATTCCTGCTGGATGAGCCCCATCTGCTTGTAGAATTTTTGCAGATCGAGGGTGCTTTCGACATTCACCCGGCCGTCCGGCGTGCGAGCGGGCCATGGCAGATTGTCGATGACGTCGCGATTGCGCTCGATGCCGCTACGCACGGCGATGTCGATGATTTCCGCCCGGTTGCTGCCGCCATGATAGGCTTGGCAATAGTCGCGCACGGCCCGCATATAGCCCAGCATGTAGCGGCGGGCGACGTCGGGATTGGCCTTGGCCCAGTCGGTATTCATGAAGCTGACCGAGATCACGATCGGATGCGGCTTGATGTAATCGTCGGAATCCGCAAGCACGAAGCCGAAGCCCTTCTCCACCGCCTGCGCGCCGAAAGGTGGCACCAGCATCGCGGCGTCGACCGCCTTGTTGGCGAGCGCGACGGCCACCTGCCCGAACGGGATGTATTTCACCTCCACGTCCTTCAGCGTGAGGCCGACGGTCTCCAGCAGCTTGGCTATCTCGTAGTTGTTCACCGCACCGCGGGAATTGGCGGTGATCGTGCGGCCTTTGAGGTCCTTCAAGCTTTTGATCTCGTCCTTGAGGTCGCTGCGGACGATCAGCTCGTGGTGAACGGGGGATGAGACGCGGTCGTTAGTGATGATGACGGGAAGGTCCTTCGCCAGCGCGTTGAAATAGGCGGCGGAGATACCGCCCTCCACCACCTGAAGGCGATTTTGGGAAATCAGCGCCATGGCGTCACCGGACGAACCGAGAGTCTCGATCTCCACATTGACCCCGGCGTCCTTGTAGTAGCCTTTCTCCACGCCGATGACGGTGGCGATAGAGGACAGTGAACGGACGGCGCCCACGCGGATGGTGGCCTCTTGCGCTTCGGCGAAGGTGAGGCTGCCGACGAGGGCGACAAGGGCGATCAGTTCACGCATGGATTCCTCCCATTGTTACTTCTTGATGGCGAGCGACGGTCCCCTGCGGATCAAGCCTCAAGCCCAGCCCGCGCCGGTCGAGCGGCCAACAGGCAGGTCCTTTCTAGAAAGGATCGATCGTCTTGTCGACCGGCGAAGCTGCCTGCGTTTCGCTGGAATGGCTGGTCCGCTCCGGCCCTCGGCGAAACCGGGTCGCTGGGGTGTGTCTGTGAGCGGTCATTAGTACCTGCGTGGCGACTGTGATATGCGGCTGCGAAACTAGAGAGTCCGATCATGACGCCGACCGGCGATACCGCCGCCCCCCTGCCGCTCACCATCCATCCCGCGCTCGCCGCCGCCCTCAGGACGAAGGGCTACAGCCAACTGACGCCTGTTCAGATGGAGATGGCGAATGGCGGCCATGGCGAGGCCGATCTTCTGGTTTCGGCGCAGACAGGCTCGGGCAAGACCGTGGCCTTCGGCATCGCAATCGCCTCGACACTGCTCGGCAAGGCCGGACGCTTCGAGGCGGCCGGCCACCCGCTCGGGCTGGTCATCGCGCCGACGCGGGAACTCGCGATCCAGGTGCAGCGGGAACTCGACTGGCTCTATGGGGAAACCCAGATCCTGACCGCGACCTGCGTCGGGGGCATGGACATGCGCAAGGAACGCCGGGCGCTGGAGCGCGGCGCGCATCTCGTCGTCGGCACGCCGGGACGCCTGCGCGACCATATCACCAAGGGCGCGCTGGACCTCGGGGCGATTCGCGCCGTGGTGCTCGACGAGGCCGACGAGATGCTGAATCTAGGCTTTCGCGAGGACCTCGAATTCATCCTTGGCGCGGCCCCGGAGGAGCGCCGGACCCTGCTGTTCTCAGCCACGATCCCGCGCGGTATCGCGGAACTGGCCAGGACATTCCAGAAGGATGCCGTGCGGATCGCGACGGTAAGCGCTGCCGAGCAGCATGCCGATATCGAATATCAGATGATGCTGGTGCGGCGCGACGAGCGCGAACATGCCGTCATCAACACGCTGCTGGAGTCCGGCAGCACCAGCGCGCTGGTATTCTGCCACACCCGCGAGGCGGTGCGGCACCTGACCGCGCGGCTCGCCAATCGCGGTTTTGCGGTGGTCTCGCTGTCCGGCGAGATGGCGCAGTCGGAACGGACGAACGCCCTGCAAGCGATGCGCGACGGCCGCGCCCATGTCTGCGTGGCGACCGACGTGGCCGCCCGGGGCATTGATCTGCCGAATCTGGACCTCGTGATCCATGCCGATGTGCCGGGCAATCCGGCGACGCTGCTGCATCGGTCCGGCCGCACCGGGCGGGCCGGCCGCAAGGGCGTCTGCGTGCTGATCGTGCCGGAGAGCCGGCGCGGCGCGGCCCAGCGCGTGCTTGCACTGGCGAAACTGACGGCGAGCCTGCGCGCAGCGCCCGGCATGGCCGAGATCGAGGCGCGTTACCGCCGGGATATTGTCGAGACGGCGCTGTCCGCGGCGGAGCCGGATGAAACGGAAGCGGCGGTGGTGTCGGAACTGCTGGCCGGAGCCGGGGCTGAACGTCTCGCAGTTGCCTTCCTGCGTCAGCAGCTTGCCGCCCGGCCGGTGCCGGAGGATCTGGCGCCGCTCCCCGTGGCCGAGCTGGCGGCGGGGTCGCCGCGCCGCGGCAAGCGTCCGGACGGGGAGCGCGGCCCGCCGCCGGCGCGCGAGCCGCGCAAACTGGATATGCAGGACGGCGTCTGGTTCACGCTGTCGCTCGGGCGCAAGCAGCGCGCGGATCCGAAATGGCTGCTGCCGATGATCTGCAAGGCCGGCGGCGTGACGAAGCGGGACGTCGGCTCGATCAGGATCGATGAGGCTGAGACCCGTTTCGAGATTGCCGCCGACAAGGCGGCCGATTTCGCGGAGCAGATCACGCGGCCCGGCCGCGCCGAGAAGGGGATCGTGATCGCGCCGGCCGGCGAGTTGCGCGGGGCGTCGCGGCCGCCGAATCCGAAGTTCGGAAGCGGTGGCAAGGCTGTCAGCAAGGCTGCCGGCAATCCGTCCGCCGACACGTTCGGCAGCACTGCGCCCCGCACAAGGCCCGGAAAGAAGCCGGGGCAGAAGCCACAGTTCGCGGCCAGAGCCTCGGCCAAAGCCGCGCCGGCCGGGCGCGGGCCGGCCGGAAAGCACAAGGGCAAACCGAAGCGCGCCAATTGACGGGGCGGAAGCGGCGCGGCCGGCGGTCAGCTCCGCAGGCCCGGCGCTTCCTGTCCGGTGCGCGCCACATATTCCGTATAGCCGCCGCCATAGGCTTGCAGGCCGTCCGGCGTGAGTTCGAGCACCCGGTTCGACAGCGCCGCGAGGAAATGCCGGTCGTGGCTGACGAACAGCATCGCGCCTTCGTAGCGCGACAGCGCCTCGATCAGCATCTGCTTGGTCGCGATGTCGAGATGGTTGGTCGGCTCGTCGAGCACGAGGAAATTCGGCGGATCGAACAGCATCTTCGCCATGACCAGCCGCGCCTTCTCGCCGCCGGACAGCACCCGGCACTTCTTCTCGATCTCGTCGCCGGAAAAGCCGAAGCAGCCGGCGAGCGCGCGCAGCGGAGCCTGACCTGCCTGCGGAAAGGAGTCTTCGAGGGACTGGAGCACGGTGCGGTCTCCTTCGAGCAGCTCCATCGCATGCTGGGCGAAGTAACCCATCTTGACGCTCGGGCCGCGCGTAACGCTGCCTTCGTCGGGTTCGGACGCGCCGGCGATCAGCCGCAGCAGCGTCGACTTGCCTGCGCCGTTGACGCCCATGACGCACCAGCGCTCATTCCTGCGGACCTGGAAGTCGAGGCCGTCATAGATCGTGCGGCTGCCGTAGCTTTTGTGGACATTCTTCAGCGTCGCGACATCCTCGCCGGAGCGCGGCGCGGGCTGGAATTCGAAGCGCACGCTCTGCTGCCGCTTCGGCGGCTCGACCCGCTCGATCTTGTCCAGCTTCTTGACGCGGCTTTGCACCTGCGCGGCATGGGAGGCGCGCGCCTTGAAGCGCTCGATGAAGGCGATCTCCTTGGCGAGCATGGCCTGCTGGCGCTCGAACTGCGCCTGCTGCTGCACTTCCGCGATGGCGCGCTGGCTGCGATAGAAGTCATAGTCGCCGGAATAAGACGTGAGGTCGCCGCCGTCGATCTCGATGATCTTGCCGACGATACGGTTCATGAACTCCCGGTCATGGGACGTCATCAGCACTGCGCCGTCGAACCCCTTGAGGAAGTTCTCCAGCCAGATCAGGCTTTCGAGGTCGAGATGGTTGCTCGGCTCGTCGAGCAGCATGGCGTCCGGCCGCATGAGCAGGATTCGGGCCAGCGCCACGCGCATCTTCCAGCCGCCGGAGAGATTCGCGACATCGCCGTCCATCATCTCGTCGCTGAAGCCGAGGCCGCCGAGAACTTCCCGCGCCCGCCCGTCGAGCGCATAGCCGTCCAGCTCGTCGAAGCGGCCCTGTACGTCGCCATAGCGGACCATCAGCTCGTTCATCTCGTCGGCGCGCGCCGGATCGCCCATGGCGGCCTCCAGCTCCGCCATCTCGGCTGCGAGCGCGCTGACCGGACCGACGCCGTCG
>Ga0180218_1000474_pt1 | contig 37241 bp, 40 predicted proteins | sample eDN3rd37CKraftBY_FD_151334 | JGI IMG/M metagenome (GOLD analysis project Ga0180218, IMG submission 151334) | Enriched backyard soil microbial communities from Emeryville, California, USA - eDNA 3rd pass 37_C Kraft BY (version 2) (version 2) | ecosystem: Environmental > Terrestrial > Soil >... | reverse complement strand
GGGGCGCACCGACGCCCTGACGGACCTGGTCCGTGAGGCGACGCCGCTGCTGTGGCACACCGTGCGCGCCCAGGGTGTCGACCGGGACGTCGCCGACGACGTGGTGCAGTCCACGTGGGCGGCGCTCGTGCGGCACGCGGACACGATCGCCGAGCCGAAGGCCGTGCTGAAGTGGCTCCTCGTGACGGCCCGCCGGGCCGCCTGGGAGACGGTGCGCAAGGGGCGTGCGGACCTGCGCCGCCGCACCGAGCTGCCGGACGACGTGACCGAGGGCGCCGCGGCGCTGCCGGACGCCCGCCCGGGCCCGGAGGCCGAGGTGCTGACCGACGAGCGCGACCGCATCCTCTGGTCGTCGCTCCGCCGGCTCCCGGAGCGCTGCCAGGAGCTGCTGCGACTCGTCTCGCTCGCCGACCGCCCGGACTACAAGGCGATCTCGGCGTCGATCGGCATGCCGGTGGGAAGCATCGGCGCCACACGGGGACGGTGCCTGGCGAAGCTGCGCGCCGTCCTCACGGAGCATGGGGAGGCCTCGTGGACATGAGCCAGAAGCACGAGAACGCGTGGGGCGAGCCCGTGCCCGGCGAGGACGAGGCCCTGGACGCGCGCGACGTCGCGGTCCTGGGGCGTCTCGGACGCGCCGTCGAGGCGGTGGACCCCGTGCCCGACGGGCTGGTCGAGCGGTCGCTGTTCGCGATGACGCTCGCTCGGCTCGAGGCCGAGGTGATGGAGCTGCAGCAGATCGAGGCCCCTGTCGGGTCCGTGCGCGGCGACGCCCCGCCGCTCGAGGCGCGCACCATCACGTTCACGCACGAGCGCCTCACCGTGATGATCGCGCTGTCCACGGACGACGACGGCACCCACGTGCGCCTCGACGGCTGGGTCGCGCCCGCCGCCACGCTCGTCGTCGAGCTGCGCCAGCCGGACGGCGAGCGCACCACCACCGCCGACGACGACGGCCGCTTCGCCTTCACCGGCGTCGACCGCGGTCCCACCAGCCTGCTCGTGCGCCTGCCCGAAGGCGGCGACGTCACCGTCGCCACGCCGGTCATCGAGCTCTGAGCCGCCGGGCGCGACAGGCGCCCACCTGAGAACGTGCGCCGATCCGGCGCGCCCGTGACGAGGAGGACACGTGACCGAGACGCCGAGCGGCCCGTCGGGCCGACCGATGCGGCCCGTCGACCCGCCGATGCGCTTCCTGGACCCCAATGCGCTGCGTGCGCGTCCTGGACGCCGCGCGGTCGAGCCCACGTGGTATGTCGCCGACCGCGTGATCGTGCACGGCGAGCTGCCTGGTGGCCTCCGCGATCGGCTCCGCCGCCCCGGGACGGACGACCCGCGCCCGCGTCTCCTCGATGTCGAGTACCCCGACGACGACGGCGCGGCGACGCGCGTCGAACGGGAGGCACGGCGCCAGGGGTGCCGGCTCGGGCTCCAGGTGCGGTACCGGTCCGACGGACAGGGGACGGAGGACGACCCGCTCGACGGCGTGGACGAGGAGCACGGCTTCGTCCTCCGGCTCCTGCCGGAGAACCAGGACGCACAGCCCGACGCGTGGGGAGCGCTTGAGGCCGACGGCGACGACGAGTCGACGTCGTGGTCCCTCAGCCTCGACCACGTGATGTCGGCCCTGCCGTTCTCGACGCATCCGTTCTCGACGCATCCGTTCTCGACGCATCCCTTTTCGACGCATCCCTTTTCGACGCATCCCTTTTCGACGCATCCGTTCTCGACGCATCCGTTCTCGACCCACCCGGCCCAAGGGCTCGCCGAGTACGGCGTGCCCGGCTCTGGCGGTCGGACACCAGTTCGTTGGCTGGGTGGCGCCCCCGTGCGCACCGTGCGGGAGGACGGCGACATGTGGCGCACCCCGGATGGTGCACGCCGCCCTGTCGTTGCGATCCTCGACACGGGGGTCGGGACGCACGAGTGGTTCGGAAGCTACGGGACCGGCGCAGCGCCCGACGGCAACGGAGTCGTCATCCGTGACGCGCTGCTGGGCGACGACCCGATCGGCACCTACCCCGTGGCCACGTTTCCGGAGGAAGACGCCGAGATCGGCGGGGCGAGCACGTCACCCCTGACCGGCCCGCTCGACCCCGTCGCGGGGCACGGGACGTTCATCGCGGGCATCGTGCACCAGGTGTGCCCCGACGCATTGATCCTCCCGGTAAGGACCGTCGGGGGATCAGGCGTGGCCGCCGAGTCCGACGTGATCGAGTCGCTGCGCCGCCTCGCGAGGTTCCACGAACGCGGGCTGGAGGGGTGCGACGACCACGTGGCGATCGATGTCGTGGTGCTGTCGATGGGCTATTACCACGAACGACCCGAGGACATGCGGTGGGATCACCCGCTCCGAGCTGTCCTGGCGCGGCTGCGGGACTCCGGGGTCGCGATCGTCGTCGCAGCGGGGAACGACGGGGAGACGCGACCGGAGTTCCCGGCCGCCTTTGCGCCGGAGGTCGACCGTCGTGCGGTGCCCCCCACGATCACCGACGCGGGGGACACGTCGCAGGACCGCCCGCCGATCTTGACCGTCGGAGCGCTGAATCCCGACGGGACGACCGCCCTCTTCAGCAACGACGGCCCGTGGGTCACGTGCCTCCGACCGGGGGCCGGAGTCGTCAGCACCGTCCCGACGACGCTCGACGGGCCGATCACGCCTTCGCTGCGCATGAAGGAGAGGCACTCAAACCAGTATCGGTCGACGATCGACCCTGAGGGATTCCAGAGCGGGTTCGCCACCTGGAGCGGGACGTCGTTCGCGGCGCCCGTGCTCGCAGGAGAGATCGCGCGTGACCTGCTGCGCCTGCGCCAGGGCTCACCGGCGTTGGGGGCCGACGCGGACCCGACTACTCTCGTGCAGACGAGGGTGCAGCAGATCTGGTCGGCCATCACCGAAGCGACCGGCGGGCTGTCGGTGGGAGGTGCCCAACCCGCGTAGGGACATGAGGTGAGGCGTGGACGGTCTCGAGGCGGTGCTGGATCAGGTCGAGCGGGCACGGACGAGCGCTCGATCGCACCGCCGGTTCGGTCTCGCCCTGCGGACGTATCGGGCCGCGCTGCGCAGGCTCGATCAGCTCGACGAGACCCGGGAGGACGTCCTTCGTGCCCGTGCTCGGGTACTCGTGGGTATCGCCACCTGCGAGTACGAGCGAGGCACCGATCGGGACGCGGTCATGCGGGACCTCGACGCTGCACACGACCTCGCGTTGCGTGCTCGTGACGACTCGATGGTGGCGGTCGTCCGTGGCCACCGCGGCCTGCAGCTGATGCGCATGGGGGAGCTGGGTCTCGCCAGGCGAGAGCTCGACTCGGCTCTGGACGGAATCAGCGAGGACCGGGACCTGGTCCCGGTCCTGATCAATCGAGGTTGGCTCTGTCTCGAGACCGGCGAGCTGGATGTCGCGGTGAATGATCTCGAGCGCGGTCGTCTGCTCGCCCGCGACGTGGGCGAGACCGCGGTCGAGCTCATGGCGGAGCACAACCTGGGTTACGCCTGGTTCTTGGGCGGCGATCTTCCCGCCGCCCTGCGGTCCATGGACGAGGCAGCTCGGCACGCGCCGCCAGAGCATGCCGGCATCGGGCTGATGGACAAGGCCGCCGTCCTCTACGAGGCGGGTCTGCTGTCGGAGGCGGCAGACGCCCTCGGTCGCGCAGCGACGGTCCTGGCGGACACCCGCGCGTGGCGAGACCTCATCGACGCGCAGATCGGGCAGGCGCGATGTCTCGTGGGCCTTGGGCGGTACCCCGAGGCGATCGCGCTCGCCCGGCGGGTCCGGGGACGCGCGCGTCGTGCGGGCCACGACCTGCTCGACCTGCGGGCCGGCCTGATCTCGGTCGACGCCCGGCACGGGCTCCTGGTCGACGACGGGGCGGCTCCTCGGGTCTTCCTCCGCCTGGCGCACGACGCCGCAGAGCTGGCCGACCGGGCCAGGACGGTACCGGGGGCCGACCGCATCGCCGTCGACCTCGAGCTGGTCGTCGCCGAGAGCGCCGTGCGCGGAGGGGCGCCCGAGGCGGCCACCGAACGTCTGCGCCTGCTTCCGCCGGCCGCGGGGCTCTCGCTCGGCACCCAGGTTCGCGCCCAGGTGGTCCGCGCTCTGGTCGCGTTCGCGGCGGACGATCGGCGCGCTGGGCTCGCTGCCGTGCGCAAGGGCCACCGCCTTCTGGCTCAGCAACGGCAACGACTGGGCGCCGTCGAGGCCGTGACCGCGGCGTCGGCCCACGGCATCCGCCTCCAGGCTGTGGACCTGGAGGCCGCACTGCGATCGCGGCGCGCGGAGGCGGTCTTCGACGCCGTCGAGCGAGGGCGTGCCACGTTCGCCGGCTCCGGGCGGGTTCGCCCGCCCGAGGATCCCGAGATGGCTGCGTTGGTCAGCGGCGCACGACGGCTCGCGGAGCGCGCTCGCCAGCTCGAGGGCGATTCGGATTCGGCCTTCGAACAGGTCCGTCTCCGCCGGGACGCGCGGCGTCTGCAGAGCCAGGCACGGGAACGGTCGTGGCACGCGGACGGGCACGCGGACGTCCCGCGGCCCACGTCGGCACGCGAGCTGCGGAGGGCGCTCGAGGGCGCCGAGTCGGACCGAATCGTGCTCGACCTCATGATGATCAGGGATCGGGTGTGCGCCGTCCGGGTCGACGCGCACCGGTCTCGCCTGCTCGACCTCGCACCGCTCGCCCCGACGCTCGAGCAGGTGCGTCGGGTCCGGGCTGACCTCCAGGCGCTCTCGAACCCGCTGCTTCCGCAGCCCTTGCGGGCAACGGCGTCCCAGTCCCTGGTCCGGAGCCTCACGTGGCTCGACGACGCTCTGCTGCGTGCCGCCGAGGTCGAGGGCCGCCCGGTGTACATCGCGGCGCGCGACCGGCTGGTCTCGGTCCCGTGGTCGCTGCTGCCGTCCCGCAGAGGACTCTCGACGGTGGTCAACTCCTGGGTCACCAGCGGGCACGCGGGATGGGCGGCCGGGTCGGCGCTGGCTGTGGCGGGACCGGGCCTGCGGCACGCGAGCGCGGAGGCGGCCGAGGTGGCGCGCGTGTGGGGGAGCGAGGCGCTGCTGGACGGCGATGCGACCTGTGCAGCGGTCGCGGACGCGGTCGAGCAGGCGTCGGTCGTCCATCTGGCCGCGCACGGGACGCACGAGCCGGACAACCCGGTCTTCTCCAGCCTGCTCCTGGCCGACGGCCCGCTGTTCGCCCACGAGCTGGACGGGCGGGACCTGTCGCGTTCGGTCGTGGTCCTGTCGGCGTGCGACGTCGGCTCGGCGAGCATCCGGCACGGCGGCGAGCCGCTCGGCCTGACGAGCGTGCTGCTGCGCATGGGGGCGCGCGCCGTGATCGCGGCGGTCGCGCCGCTGCGGGACGACGTCGCCGTGCGGGTCATGCCAGCGCTCCACGAGGGGCTGCGCGACGGCCTGCGCCCGGGCGCGGCGCTCGCCCGCGCCGTCGCGGACGAGCCGGAGCCGGTGCCGCTGGTGTGCTTCGGCCCGCTGGTGCTCTGACAGCCGGAGTGGCGGGTGCCACAGGCGTCGCGTGCTGAGCACGGACCGTCGTCGTGTAGAGTTCTCGGGTAACCCAAGACCGCCGGTCGTCCGACGCTGCCCGGGCTCGCCCAGGAAGCCGAAGACCGAAGTCCCGTGAGAGTACGGGGGCCTGCGTAGGTGACACGACGACGATCACACAGCCCGGCTGTGAGCTCCGAGCCCCGTGCGCACCTGCGCCGGGGCTCTTTTCTTTCGCAGGTACCGGTGGCACCACCACCGGAAGGATTGCCATGGCGAGGCCGGACAAGGCAGCCGCTGTCGCGGAGGTCGCGGACAAGTTCCGTGACTCGAACGCGGCCGTGCTGACCGAGTACCGCGGGCTCACCGTCGCGCAGCTCAAGGAGCTGCGTCGGTCGCTCAGCGGCAACGCAACCTACGCCGTGGTGAAGAACACGCTGACGTCCATCGCGGCCAAGGAGGCCGGGATCGACGCGTTCGAGGCCGACCTCAAGGGTCCGTCCGCGATCGCGTTCGTGACCGGCGACCCGGTCGAGGCCGCCAAGGGTCTGCGTGACTTCGCCAAGGCGAACCCTGCACTGGTCATCAAGGGCGGTGTCCTTGACGGGAAGCCGCTGACCGCTGCAGAGGTCACCAAGCTCGCGGACCTCGAGTCCCGCGAGGTCCTGCTGGCCAAGACGGCCGGCGCGATGAAGGCCAAGCTCTTCCAGGCTGCCTACGCCTTCAGCGCGAAGCCGGCCCAGGCCGCTCGCGTCATCGATGCCCTGCGTCAGAAGCAGGAATCGGAGGCCGCTGCCGCCTGACGGCGGTGCGGCAAGCACTACCCCCTCCCTTGCTTCTGCGGGGCCTGATGCCCCAGGACGCACCAACCGAAAGGAACGCCATCATGGCGAAGCTCAGCACCGACGAGCTCCTGGCCGCCTTCGAGGAGCTCACCCTCATCGAGCTCAACGAGTTCGTGAAGGCCTTCGAGGAGAAGTTCGAGGTCACCGCCGCCGCTCCCGCCGCCGTCGCGGTTGCCGCCCCCGCCGCCGGCGGTGCCGGTGGCGCCGAGGCCGCCGAGGAGAAGGACGAGTTCGACGTCATCCTCGAGGCCGCCGGCGACAAGAAGATCCAGGTCATCAAGGAGGTGCGCGCGCTCACGTCCCTCGGCCTGAAGGAGGCCAAGGACCTCGTGGACGGCGCCCCGAAGCCGGTCCTGGAGGCCGCGAACAAGGAGACGGCCGAGAAGGCCAAGGCTGCCCTCGAGGGCGCCGGCGCCACCGTCACCCTCAAGTGATCGTCGCGGCCTAGCCGCGCATCGCTTCCGCGAGGCCCGCATCCCTTCGGGGGTGCGGGCCTCGCTGCGTCGTGGCGGCGGACGGCGGTGTCCGACGTCGTCACGGCGCGAGCGACCGGCACCCGGCGCGGCGTCGTGGGGGAGCCGGGCCGGTTGTGGAGGTGTCGTGTCGTGACCGACGTCGCGCGCGGGGCCCTGGCCGGGGCCGCCTACCACGGGTTAGGCTGGTCCGACAACCGTTTCTTGGGCGGCATATGGCGGCCACCGAGACAACGTCCTCACGACCCAGAACCGAGGGCGTCCACTCGTGTGCCCGCGCGAGTGGACAAACGACGAAGTTCTGGCTACGCTAGCGCTTTGCGCTCGCTTGTGCCCCGACGCCTCCCCGCCGACGAAGTCCCGCCCCCTGTGATCACGTCTTCGTGACCCCTGGGCCGGTTCCTCCCGCCGCGGTCCGGCGCCTGCAGCCTCGCTGAGCGTACAGCGTGCCATCGAACTGCAGGGAAGGACCCCTCTTGGCTGCCTCGCGCACCCCTTCTGTTCCGTCCGCCGACGCTATCGCGAACCGCACCGCTTCCCGCCGCGTCTCCTTCGCCAAGATCTACGAGCCGCTCGAGGTCCCCGACCTCCTCGGGCTGCAGACCGAGAGCTTCGACTGGCTCCTCGGCAGCCCCGCCTGGCAGGCCCGGGTCGAGGCGGCCACCGCCGCCGGCCGCTCCGACGTCCCGGCGACGTCGGGCCTCGAGGAGATCTTCGAGGAGATCTCGCCGATCGAGGACTTCGGCCAGTCGATGTCCCTCTCCTTCTCGAACCACCGCTTCGAGCCGCCGAAGTACACGGCGGAGGAGTGCAAGGAGAAGGACTTCACCTTCGCCGCCCCGCTGTTCGTGACGGCCGAGTTCGTGAACTACACGACCGGTGAGATCAAGAGCCAGACCGTGTTCATGGGCGACTTCCCGCTCATGACCGAGCGCGGCACGTTCATCATCAACGGCACGGAGCGCGTCGTCGTCTCCCAGCTGGTGCGCTCCCCGGGCGTGTACTTCGAGCGTCAGCCGGACAAGACGAGCGACAAGGACGTCTTCTCCGCGAAGGTCATCCCGTCGCGCGGCGCCTGGCTCGAGTTCGAGATCGACAAGCGCGACGCCGTCGGCGTGCGCGTCGACCGCAAGCGCAAGCAGCCCGTCACCGTCCTGCTGAAGGCCCTCGGCCTCACCGAGGCGGAGATCCGCGAGGAGTTCGCGGACTTCCCGTCCGTGCTCGACACGCTCGAGAAGGACCACGTCCACACCCAGGACGAGGCCCTCGTCGACCTGTACCGCAAGATCCGCCCGGGCGAGCCGCCGACGGTCGAGGCCGGTCGCGCGCTGCTCGAGAACTTCTACTTCAACCCGAAGCGCTACGACCTGGCGAAGGTCGGCCGCTACAAGGTGGGCAAGAAGCTCGGCGTCGAGGCGCCGCTGGCGGACTCCACGCTGTCCGTGACCGACGTGGTCGCCACGATCAAGTACCTGGCCGCGCTGCACGCCGACCAGGCGACGATCCCCGGCACCCGTGACGGCCAGCCGATCGAGGTCCGCGTCGAGACGGACGACATCGACCACTTCGGCAACCGCCGCATCCGCGCCGTCGGCGAGCTCATCCAGAACCAGGTGCGCACGGGCCTGTCCCGCATGGAGCGCGTGGTCCGTGAGCGCATGACGACGCAGGACGTCGAGGCGATCACGCCGCAGACGCTGATCAACATCCGCCCCGTGGTGGCGTCGATCCGCGAGTTCTTCGGCACCTCGCAGCTGTCGCAGTTCATGGACCAGAACAACCCGCTGGCGGGCCTGACGCACAAGCGTCGTCTGAACGCCCTCGGCCCGGGTGGTCTGTCCCGCGACCGCGCCGGCATGGAGGTCCGTGACGTCCACCCGTCGCACTACGGCCGCATGTGCCCGATCGAGACCCCTGAGGGTCCGAACATCGGCCTCATCGGCTCGCTCGCGTCGTTCGGCCGCATCAACCCGTTCGGCTTCATCGAGACGCCGTACCGCAAGGTCACGGACGGCAAGGTCACCGACGAGATCGTCTACCTGACGGCGGACGACGAGGACCGGCACATCATCGCCCAGGCGAACACCGAGCTCGCCGCGGACGGCACGTTCCTCAACGACCGCGTCCTGGTGCGCACCAAGGGCGGCGAGACGGACGACCTGCCGCCGGCCGAGGTCGACTACATGGACGTCTCGCCGCGCCAGATGGTGTCCGTCGCGACGGCGCTCATCCCGTTCCTCGAGCACGACGACGCGAACCGCGCGCTCATGGGCGCGAACATGCAGCGACAGGCCGTGCCGCTGGTGCGCTCCGAGGCGCCGCTGGTCGGCACCGGCATGGAGCGTCGCGCGGCGGTCGACGCCGGCGACGTCATCGTGGCGACCAAGCCCGGCGTGGTCACCGAGGTGTCCGCCGACCTGGTCCTCGTCGCGAACGACGACGGCACCACGGGCTCGTACCGTGCGGCCAAGTTCCGCCGCTCGAACCAGGGCACCAGCTACAACCAGCGCGTGCTCGTGGACGAGGGCCAGCGGGTCGAGGTCGGCTCCGTGCTGGCCGACGGCCCGGCGACCGACGAGGGCGACCTCGCGCTCGGCCGCAACCTGCTCGTGGCGTTCATGTCGTGGGAGGGCCACAACTACGAGGACGCGATCATCCTGTCGCAGCGCCTCGTGGAGGACGACGTCCTGTCCTCGATCCACATCGAGGAGCACGAGGTCGACGCCCGCGACACCAAGCTCGGGCCCGAGGAGATCACGCGGGACATCCCGAACGTCTCCGAGGACGTCCTGGCGGACCTGGACGAGCGCGGCATCATCCGCATCGGTGCCGAGGTCGGCGCGGGCGACGTGCTGGTCGGCAAGGTCACCCCGAAGGGCGAGACCGAGCTGACCCCGGAGGAGCGCCTGCTGCGCGCCATCTTCGGCGAGAAGGCCCGCGAGGTCCGCGACACGTCCCTCAAGGTGCCGCACGGCGAGCAGGGCACGGTCATCGGCGTCCGCGAGTTCAACCGCGAGGACGGCGACGAGCTGCCCGCCGGCGTGAACCAGCTGGTCCGCGTCTACATCGCCCAGCGCCGCAAGATCACCGTCGGCGACAAGCTCGCCGGCCGGCACGGCAACAAGGGCGTCATCTCGAAGATCCTGCCGCAGGAGGACATGCCGTTCCTCCCCGACGGCACGCCGGTCGACGTCATCCTCAACCCGCTGGGCGTGCCCGGCCGCATGAACGTCGGCCAGGTCCTCGAGACGCACCTCGGGTGGGTCGCGAGCCGCGGCTGGGACATCGAGCTGGCCGAGGGCGAGGACCTCTCCTGGAAGGAGACCCTGCCCGAGGTGGCGTCGAAGTCCGAGCCGGGGACGCCGGTGGCGACGCCGGTGTTCGACGGCCTCGAGGAGTCCGGCCTGCGCGGCCTGCTCTCCACGACGCTGCCGAACCGCGACGGCGACCGCATGGTCGCGACGGACGGCAAGGCCCGGCTCTTCGACGGCCGCTCCGGCGAGCCGTTCCCGGACCCGGTGTCGGTGGGCTACATGTACATCCTCAAGCTCCACCACCTGGTCGACGACAAGATCCACGCGCGCTCGACCGGCCCGTACTCGATGATCACGCAGCAGCCGCTGGGTGGTAAGGCGCAGTTCGGCGGCCAGCGCTTCGGCGAGATGGAGGTGTGGGCCCTCGAGGCGTACGGCGCGGCCTACACGCTGCAGGAGCTGCTCACCATCAAGTCCGACGACGTCCCCGGCCGCGTGAAGGTCTACGAGGCGATCGTCAAGGGCGAGAACATCCCCGACTCGGGCATCCCGGAGTCCTTCAAGGTGCTCCTCAAGGAGATGCAGTCGCTGTGCCTGAACGTCGAGGTGCTCTCGAGCGACGGGACCTCCATCGAGATGAAGGAGTCCGACGACGAGGTGTACCGCGCCGCGGAGGAGCTGGGCATCGATCTGTCCCGACGCCCCAACTCGGCCGCCACGGTCGACGAGATCTGATCCAGCGACCAGCTGAACTCCACGGACATTCGAAAGCTTTGAGGAAGTAGGACATCTTGCTCGACGTCAACGTCTTCGACGAGCTGCGTATCGGCCTGGCCACGGCCGACGACATCCGTGCCTGGTCGCACGGAGAGGTCAAGAAGCCCGAGACCATCAACTACCGCACCCTGAAGCCGGAGAAGGACGGGCTCTTCTGCGAGAAGATCTTCGGCCCCACCCGGGACTGGGAGTGCTACTGCGGCAAGTACAAGCGCGTGCGCTTCAAGGGCATCATCTGCGAGCGCTGCGGCGTCGAGGTGACGCGCTCGAAGGTGCGCCGTGAGCGCATGGGCCACATCGAGCTCGCCGCCCCGGTCACGCACATCTGGTTCTTCAAGGGTGTGCCGTCGCGCCTCGGCTACCTGCTGGACCTGGCCCCGAAGGACCTGGAGAAGGTCATCTACTTCGCGGCCTACATGGTCACGTGGGTCGACGACGAGGCCCGGCACGAGGACCTCCCGAACCTCCAGAACGAGATCGACCTGGAGAAGAAGGAGATCTCGGACCGCCGCGACAACGACATCAACACCCGCGCCGCCAAGCTCGAGGCCGACCTGGCCGAGCTGGAGGCCGAGGGCGCGAAGGCCGACGCGCGCCGCAAGGTGCGCGACTCCGCCGAGCGCGAGATGGCGCAGCTGCGCAAGCGTGCCGACCAGGAGCTGGACCGCCTCGAGCAGGTCTGGGACCGGTTCAAGAACCTCAAGGTCGCGGACCTCGAGGGCGACGAGATGCTGTACCGCCAGCTCGTCGACCGCTACGGCACGTACTTCGAGGGCTCGATGGGCGCCGCGGCGATCCAGAAGCGCCTCGAGAGCTTCGACCTGGAGGCCGAGGCCGAGTCGCTGCGCGAGACCATCCGCACCGGCAAGGGCCAGCGCAAGACGCGCGCGCTCAAGCGCCTGAAGGTCGTCAACGCGTTCCTCACGACGACCAACTCGCCCACGGCGATGGTGCTCGACGCCGTCCCGGTCATCCCGCCGGACCTGCGCCCGATGGTGCAGCTCGACGGTGGCCGCTTCGCGACGTCGGACCTCAACGACCTGTACCGCCGCGTGATCAACCGCAACAACCGGCTCAAGCGCCTGCTCGACCTGGGCGCGCCGGAGATCATCGTCAACAACGAGAAGCGGATGCTCCAGGAGGCCGTGGACTCGCTGTTCGACAACGGTCGCCGCGGCCGTCCGGTCACGGGCCCGGGCAACCGCCCGCTGAAGTCGATCTCCGACATGCTCAAGGGCAAGCAGGGCCGGTTCCGCCAGAACCTGCTCGGCAAGCGCGTCGACTACTCGGGCCGTTCGGTCATCGTGGTCGGCCCGCAGCTCAAGCTGCACCAGTGCGGCCTGCCCAAGCAGATGGCGCTCGAGCTGTTCAAGCCGTTCGTCATGAAGCGGCTGGTCGAGCTCAACCACGCGCAGAACATCAAGAGCGCCAAGCGCATGGTCGAGCGCACCCGCGCCGAGGTGTGGGACGTGCTGGAGGAGGTCATCCAGGAGCACCCGGTGCTGCTGAACCGTGCCCCCACCCTGCACCGTCTGGGCATCCAGGCGTTCGAGCCGCAGCTCGTCGAGGGCAAGGCCATCCACCTGCACCCGCTCGTGTGCGCCGCGTTCAACGCGGACTTCGACGGCGACCAGATGGCGGTCCACCTGCCCCTGAGCGCGGAGGCGCAGGCCGAGGCCCGCATCCTCATGCTCTCGAGCAACAACATCCTCAAGCCGTCGGACGGCCGTCCGGTGACCATGCCCTCGCAGGACATGATCATCGGTCTGCACCACCTCACCTCGGACCGCCCCGGCGCGACGGGGGAGGGGCGCGTGTTCTCCTCGCAGGCCGAGGCGATCATGGCCCTCGACCGCGGCGAGCTGGACCTCAACGCCACGATCAAGCTGCGGATGTCGGACCTCGTGCCCCCGACCAAGGGCTTCGAGGCCCCCGAGGGCTGGGAGCCCGGGCAGCCGCTGCTGTTCGAGACCACCCTGGGCCGCACGATCTTCAACGAGGCGCTCCCGATCGACTACCCGTTCCAGAACGGCGTCGTCGGCAAGAAGGAGCTCTCGACGATCGTCAACGACCTGGCGGAGCGCTACCCGAAGGTCGACGTCGCGACGTCGCTCGACGCGCTGAAGGACGCCGGCTACCGGTGGGCCACGCGCTCGGGCGTCACGATCGCGATCTCCGACGTCGCGATGCCGGAGGTCAAGAACGACATCCTGGACGAGCACGAGCAGCGTGCGCTGAAGGTCCAGGACCAGTTCGACAAGGGTCTGATCACCGACGACGAGCGCCGTCAGGAGCTCATCGAGATCTGGACCCAGGCCACCGACAAGATCGCGTCGGTCATGCGCGAGAACCTCGAGAACAACTCGCGGAACACGCTGTACCGCATGGTGTCCTCGGGCGCCCGTGGTAACTGGATGCAGGTCCGTCAGATCGCCGGTATGCGCGGCCTCGTGGCGAACCCGAAGGGCGAGATCATCCCGCGCCCGATCAAGTCCAACTACCGCGAGGGCCTGTCCGTCCTCGAGTACTTCATCGCCTCGCACGGTGCCCGCAAGGGTCTGGCCGACACGGCGCTGCGTACCGCGGACTCCGGCTACCTGACCCGTCGTCTGGTCGACGTGTCGCAGGACGTCATCATCCGCGAGGAGGACTGCGGCACCGAGCGCGGCCTCACGCTGCCCGTGGCCGAGCGCATCGGCGACGTGCTGGTGCCGCACCCGCGCGTCGAGACGAGCATCTACTCGCGCACGTTCGCGACGGACGTCGTGGACGCGGACGGCAACGTCGTGGCCGAGGCGGGCTCGGACGCGGGCGACGTGATCATCGACAAGGTGATCGCCGCCGGCATCGAGAACGTCAAGGTCCGCTCCGTGCTGACCTGCGAGTCGCGCGTCGGCACCTGCGCCAAGTGCTACGGCCGCTCCCTGGCCACCGGCAAGCTGGTGGACATCGGCGAGGCCGTCGGCATCATCGCGGCGCAGTCCATCGGTGAGCCGGGCACGCAGCTGACGATGCGTACCTTCCACACCGGTGGTGTCGCCTCCGCGGAGGACATCACGCAGGGTCTGCCGCGTGTCACCGAGCTGTTCGAGGCCCGCACCCCCAAGGGTGAGGCCCCGATCGCGGAGTACACCGGCACGGTGACGATCGAGGACACGGAGCGCACGCGCCACCTGGTCCTCACGCCGGCCGACGGCGGCGAGGAGATCCGCTACCCGGTGACCAAGCGCGCCCGCCTCCTGATCGCCGACGGCGAGCAGGTCCAGGTCGGCACGCAGCTGGTCCAGGGCGCCGTCGACCCGAAGAAGGTGCTGCGCATCCTCGGCCCGCGTGCCACGCAGAAGCACCTGGTGGACGAGGTCCAGGAGACCTACCGCTCGCAGGGTGTGGACATCCACGACAAGCACATCGAGGTCATCGTGCGGCAGATGCTGCGTCGCGTGACCGTGCTCGACTCGGGTGACTCGCACCTGCTGCCGGGTGAGCTCGCGGAGCGCGTCCGCTTCGAGGACGCGAACCGTCGCGCCGTGGCGGAGGGTGGCCAGCCGGCCTCCGGCCGTCCGGAGCTCATGGGCATCACGAAGGCGTCGCTCGCCACCGACTCGTGGCTCTCGGCCGCCTCCTTCCAGGAGACGACCCGCGTGCTCACCGAGGCGGCGATGAGCGGTCGTCGTGACCCGCTGCTGGGCCTCAAGGAGAACGTCATCCTCGGTAAGCTCATCCCCGCCGGCACGGGCCTGCCCCGCTACCGGAACATCGAGGTCGAGCCGACCGAGCAGGCCAAGGCCGAGCTCTACCCGAGCTTCGGCTACGACGAGATCGACTTCCCGACGCTCGGCATGGGCTCGGGCGAGGCGATCCCGCTGGAGGACCTGGACTTCGGCGACTTCCGCTAGGTCTGATACCACGAGGTAGTCCGGGAGGGGCGCACGTCACAGCGTGCGCCCCTCCCGTTCCTTTGACCCCGCTTGCTTCCGCGGGTAATCTTGGAAGCCGTGCCCGTGCCGTCGCGCGCGCATCCCGCTGTCAGCCCAGAACGTTCTCGCTCGGGCCGGCTGCCGGAGGCGTCGCCGACCTGAGCGCACAGGTACCCCGGGAAGATCGCTCGGACCGTCCGTCAGGGCGGGGGAGCTGAGCTGACCCGGGCCATCGAGCCGGTGGTAAGTGGCGTTGCGGTCCGTGAGGGCCGCGGGTGCCGCATGCGATCGGCACGCACAAGCCAGACAGACCACCGTCGAGGGCCGGCCGGCCCTCGTGAGCTCGAGAAGACGACGGAGACGTAGTGCCTACGATCCAGCAGCTCGTCCGCAAGGGCCGGTCCACGAAGGCCGTGGCGTCGAAGACGCCGGCCCTCAAGGACTCGCCCCAGCGGCGCGGCGTGTGCACCCGTGTGTACACCACCACCCCCAAGAAGCCGAACTCCGCGCTCCGCAAGGTCGCGCGCGTCAAGCTGTCCTCGGGCACCGAGGTCACGGCGTACATCCCCGGTGTCGGCCACAACCTGCAGGAGCACTCGATCGTGCTCGTCCGCGGCGGCCGTGTGAAGGACCTCCCGGGTGTCCGTTACAAGATCGTGCGCGGCGCGCTCGACACGCAGGGCGTGAAGAACCGCAAGCAGGCCCGCAGCAAGTACGGCGCGAAGAAGGAGAAGGCCTGATGCCTCGCAAGGGTCCGGCCCCCAAGCGGCCGCTCATCGTCGACCCCGTCTACGGGTCGCCCGTCGTCACGCAGCTGATCAACAAGGTCCTGCTCGACGGCAAGAAGTCCACCGCCGAGGCGATCGTCTACGGCGCCCTCGAGGGCGTCCGTGCCAAGACGGACCAGGACCCGGTCGTCGTGCTCAAGCGCGCGCTGGAGAACGTCCGCCCGGCTCTCGAGGTCCGCTCCCGCCGTGTCGGTGGCGCCACCTACCAGGTGCCCGTCGAGGTCCGCCCCGCGCGCTCCACGACGCTCGCGCTGCGCTGGCTCACCGACTTCTCGCGCGCCCGTCGCGAGAAGACGATGACCGAGCGTCTGATGAACGAGATCCTCGACGCCTCCAACGGCCTCGGTGCCGCGGTGAAGCGCCGCGAGGACATGCACAAGATGGCCGACTCGAACAAGGCGTTCGCGCACTACCGCTGGTGATGCGCTCAGGACGGCTCCGGGTGACCCCCGGGGCCGTCCGCGGATCCGGAGCCGGCCGGGGGCCGGCCCTCCGGCCCGGCTTCCGACCTTCCACCGACCAAGGGGAAAGACACCGTGGCACTCGACGTGCTGACCGACCTGAAGAAGGTCCGCAACATCGGCATCATGGCCCACATCGATGCCGGCAAGACGACCACCACCGAGCGCATCCTGTACTACACGGGTGTGAACTACAAGATCGGTGAGACGCACGACGGTGCGTCGACGATGGACTGGATGGAGCAGGAGCAGGAGCGCGGCATCACGATCACGTCCGCCGCGACGACCTGCTACTGGAAGAACAACCAGATCAACATCATCGACACCCCCGGTCACGTGGACTTCACCGTCGAGGTCGAGCGCTCGCTGCGCGTGCTCGACGGCGCGGTCGCCGTCTTCGACGGCAAGGAGGGCGTGGAGCCCCAGTCCGAGACCGTGTGGCGTCAGGCCGACAAGTACGACGTCCCGCGCATCTGCTTCGTCAACAAGATGGACAAGCTGGGCGCCGACTTCTACTTCACGGTCGAGACCATCATCAACCGCCTCAAGGCGAAGCCGCTGGTCATCCAGCTGCCGATCGGTGCCGAGAACGACTTCATCGGCGTCGTCGACCTGCTCGAGATGAAGGCGCTCGTCTGGCGCGGCGAGACCGCCCTCGGCGAGAGCTACGAGACCGAGGAGATCCCCGCGGACCTCCAGGAGAAGGCCGAGCAGTACCGGGGCGAGCTCATCGAGGCGGTCGCGGAGGCCGACGACGAGCTGCTCGAGAAGTTCCTCGGTGGCGAGGAGCTCACGGTCGACGAGATCAAGTCCGGCATCCGCAAGCTCGTCGTCAAGTCCGAGGCGTTCCCGGTCCTGTGCGGCTCGGCGTACAAGAACAAGGGCGTGCAGCCCATGCTCGACGCCGTCATCGACTACCTGCCGTCGCCGCTCGACGTCCCCTCGATCGAGGGTCACGACGTCAAGGACGTGGAGAAGGTCGTCGAGCGTCACGCCGACGCGTCGGAGCCCTTCTCGGGCCTCGCGTTCAAGGTCGCGACGCACCCGTTCTTCGGCAAGCTCACCTACGTGCGCGTGTACTCCGGCAAGGTCGAGCAGGGCGCCCAGGTGCTCAACACGACCAAGGGCAAGCGCGAGCGCATCGGCAAGCTCTTCCAGATGCACTCCAACAAGGAGAACCCGGTCGAGGAGGCGCAGGCCGGTCACATCTACGCGTTCATCGGCCTCAAGGACGTCACCACCGGTGACACCCTGAGCGACCCGGCGAACCCGGTCATCCTCGAGGCGATGACCTTCCCCGAGCCGGTCATCGACGTGGCCATCGAGCCGAAGACGAAGGCCGACCAGGAGAAGATGTCGACCGCGATCCAGAAGCTTCTGGCCGAGGACCCGACGTACCGCGTCAAGCTGGACGAGGAGACCGGCCAGACCGTCATCGGCGGCATGGGCGAGCTCCACCTCGACATCCTCGTCGACCGCATGCGTCGCGAGTTCAAGGTCGAGGCGAACGTCGGCAAGCCGCAGGTCGCCTACCGCGAGACGATCCGCCGCACCGCGGAGAAGATCGACTACACGCACAAGAAGCAGACCGGTGGCTCGGGCCAGTTCGCGAAGGTCCAGGTGACCTTCGAGCCGCTCGACACGGCCGAGGGGGAGCTCTACGAGTTCGCCAACGCCGTGACCGGTGGCCGCATCCCCCGCGAGTACATCCCCTCCGTCGACGCCGGTATCCAGTCGGCGATGGAGCAGGGCGTGCTGGCCGGGTTCCCCGTCGTGGGCGTCAAGGCCACGCTGCTCGACGGTGCCTACCACGACGTCGACTCCTCGGAGATGGCGTTCAAGATCGCCGGCTCGATGGTCTTCAAGGAGGGCATCAAGCGCGCCGACCCGGTGCTGCTCGAGCCCGTCATGGCCGTCGAGGTCCGGACGCCCGAGGAGTACATGGGTGAGGTGATCGGCGACATCAACTCGCGTCGTGGGATGATCCAGTCCATGGAGGACGCGACCGGTGTCAAGGTCGTGCGCGCCCAGGTACCGTTGAGCGAGATGTTCGGGTACATCGGTGACCTGCGTTCCAAGACGCAGGGCCGCGCCGTGTACTCGATGCAGTTCGACAGCTACGCCGAGGTTCCTCGCAACGTTGCTGACGAGATCATCAAGAAGACCCGGGGCGAGTGAGTCCCCACAGGTCGACGACCAGCACAACCATCAACCTGTAGGAAACCCCCGTCGCCCCGCGGGATGTAGGCTCTCTCGCCGAGTCTCGCAACGTTCGGGAACATCTACCCAAGTCCCAGGAGGACCCCAGTGGCTAAGGCCAAGTTCGAGCGGACCAAGCCGCACGTCAACATCGGCACGATCGGGCACGTCGACCACGGCAAGACGACGCTGACCGCCGCGATCTCGAAGACGCTTGCGGACACGTACCCCGACCTGCCGGCGAACACGCAGCGCAACTTCGACGAGATCGACGCCGCGCCGGAGGAGAAGCAGCGCGGTATCACGATCAACATCGCGCACATCGAGTACGAGACGCCCAAGCGTCACTACGCGCACGTCGATGCTCCGGGTCACGCCGACTACATCAAGAACATGATCACCGGTGCCGCCCAGATGGACGGCGCGATCCTGGTGGTCGCCGCGACCGACGGTCCGATGGCCCAGACGCGCGAGCACGTGCTGCTGGCCCGCCAGGTGGGCGTCCCCTACCTGCTGGTCGCGCTGAACAAGGCCGACATGGTCGACGACGAGGAGATCCTCGAGCTCGTCGAGATGGAGGTCCGCGAGCTGCTGTCGTCGCAGGAGTTCGACGGCGACAACGCGCCCGTCGTCCGCGTCTCCGGCCTCAAGGCCCTCGAGGGTGACCCCGAGTGGACCAAGAAGGTCCTGGAGCTCATGGAGGCCGTGGACGAGAACGTCCCCGACCCGGTCCGCGAGCTCGACAAGCCGTTCCTCATGCCGATCGAGGACGTCTTCACCATCACCGGCCGCGGCACCGTCGTGACCGGCAAGGTGGAGCGCGGTGCGCTCGACGTCAACTCCGAGGTCGAGATCGTCGGCATCCGTGCGCCCCAGAAGACCACGGTCACCGGTATCGAGACGTTCCACAAGCAGATGGACCAGGCCCAGGCCGGCGACAACACCGGTCTGCTCCTGCGCGGCATCAAGCGCGAGGACGTCGAGCGTGGCCAGGTCGTCGTGAAGCCGGGTTCGATCACCCCGCACACGAACTTCGAGGCGCAGGTCTACATCCTGGGCAAGGACGAGGGCGGCCGTCACAACCCGTTCTACTCGAACTACCGTCCGCAGTTCTACTTCCGGACCACGGACGTCACCGGCGTCATCACGCTGCCCGAGGGCACCGAGATGGTCATGCCCGGCGACAACACCGAGATGTCGGTGGAGCTGATCCAGCCCATCGCCATGGAGGAGGGCCTCGGCTTCGCCATCCGTGAGGGTGGCCGCACGGTCGGTTCCGGCCGTGTCACCAAGATCATCAAGTGACCATCGCTTGATCTTGGTCGGCTGAAGCCCGGCTGATCGTCCGGAGGCCCGGGCCCGCGAGGGTCCGGGCCTCCGGCGTGCGCGGACGCGTCGTGCCCTGAGGGGAGGTGCGTCCGGTGTCACAGCGGCAGTACCCCGTTCCGGCTTGGAATCACGGGGTTCCCTGTGGCAAGATGTTCAGGTTGCCTGTCACGGGCGCGTTCTTTCTCGTGTCGAACAGTGTGTAGCACCACGGTGCGTGCACCGGTCCGGTCTTCCGGAGCGGTCCACCCGCCTGGAGCGGTTCTCCTCTCGGAGGAGTCGCGGGGTTGCCGGCTGTCGACGCGCGTGAGCGCCCCGCGGGACACATGTCTCGACAGGCCAGACAGACGTCGTGGTCCGCCTCGCGCGGACCACAATCAACGGCCCCACGCCGATTCGGTGTGCGCCCGGGTGCGTCGCCTAGCGCGACACGCCCGAGCGCGGGGGTCGGACAGTAGCGGTTCGAGAGAGAGAGTCAGACGACGCCATGGCGGGACAGAAGATCCGCATCCGGCTCAAGTCCTACGACCACGAGGTCATCGACAGCTCGGCGCGCAAGATCGTCGACACGGTGACGCGCGCTGGTGCGACGGTCGTGGGTCCGGTGCCGCTGCCGACGGAGAAGAACGTCTTCACCGTCATCCGGTCGCCTCACAAGTACAAGGACAGCCGCGAGCACTTCGAGATGCGCACGCACAAGCGGCTCATCGACATCATCGACCCCACGCCGAAGGCCGTCGACTCGCTCATGCGGATCGACCTGCCTGCCGACGTGAACATCGAGATCAAGCTCTGAGGCTGGGATAGACATGACCAACCAGCAGAAGAACGTGACCGCGGTGCTCGGCACCAAGCTCGGTATGACGCAGCTGTGGGACGACGCCGGTCGTCTGGTCCCCGTGACCGTCGTGGCCGTCCCGACCAACGTCGTGACGCAGGTCCGCTCCGCGGACGCCGACGGCTACGCGGCCGTGCAGCTCGCCGCCGGCCAGATCGACCCGCGCAAGGTCACCAAGCCGCTCAAGGGCCACTTCGAGAAGGCCGGCGTCACGCCGCGCCGTCACGTCGCCGAGGTCCGCACCGAGGACGCCGCCGAGTACACGCTCGGCCAGGAGATCACCGCCGAGGCCTTCGAGGCCGGTGCCGTGGTCGACGTCGTCGGCACCACCAAGGGCAAGGGCACCGCCGGTGTCATGAAGCGCCACGGCTTCGCCGGCGTCGGCGCCTCGCACGGTGCCCACCGCAACCACCGCAAGCCGGGCTCGATCGGCGGCGCCTCGACGCCGTCGCGCGTCTTCAAGGGCCTGCGGATGGCCGGTCGTATGGGCCACGCCCGCATGACCGTCCAGAACCTGACCGTTCACGCGGTCGACGCCGAGAAGGGTCTGCTGCTCGTCAAGGGCGCGGTTCCCGGCCCCAAGGGTGGCGTCGTCGTCGTGCGTACCGCCGCGAAGGGTGCGTGACCTCCATGGCCAACCAGACCGTCGACGTGCTCGACGCCCAGGGCAAGAAGGCCGGCTCCGCCGAGCTCCCCGCTGAGGTGTTCGACGTCGCGACCAACGTCCCGCTGATCCACCAGGTGGTCGTGGCGCAGCGCGCCGCCGCCCGCCAGGGGACGCACGCCACCAAGACCCGCGGCGACGTCCGCGGTGGTGGCAAGAAGCCGTACAAGCAGAAGGGCACCGGCCGCGCCCGCCAGGGTTCGACCCGCGCCCCGCAGTTCGCCGGCGGTGGCACCGTCCACGGCCCGCAGCCGCGCAAGTACGACCAGCGCACCCCGAAGAAGATGAAGGCCGCCGCGCTCCGTGGCGCCCTCTCCGACCGGGCTCGCGCCGGCCGCGTCCACGTGGTCTCCGGCTTCGGCCTCGACGGTGCGCCGTCGACCCGGACCGCCGTCAAGACGATCGCGGCGCTGACCGAGCGTGAGCACGTCCTCGTGGTCACCGAGCGTTCGGACGAGCTGACGATCCTGTCGCTCCGCAACGTCGAGCAGGTCCACCTGCTGACCGCGGACCAGCTCAACACCTACGACGTGCTCGTCTCCGACGACGTCGTCTTCACCGAGGGCGCGCTCGCCGCGTTCCTCGCGGGCCCGGCCACGGGCAAGAGCGTGAAGGCCGTCGCCACGGAGTCCGAGGCGGCCGAGACCGAGGAGGCCACGAAGTGACCGCCGTGACGAAGGACCCGCGCGACATCCTGATCGCGCCGGTCGTCTCCGAGAAGTCCTACAACCTCCTCGACGAGGGCAAGTACACCTTCGTCGTGGACCCGCGGGCCAACAAGACCGAGATCAAGATCGCGGTCGAGCAGGTCTTCGGCGTCAAGGTCGACTCGGTGAACACGATCAACCGCAAGGGCAAGGCGCGTCGCACGCGCTTCGGCCTGGGCAAGCGCAAGGACACGAAGCGCGCGATCGTGACCCTCCGTGAGGGCACGATCGACATCTTCGGCGGTCCGGCTTCCTGAGGCGCAGAGAGCAGATCGAGGACTAACCCATGGGAATCCGTAAGTACAAGCCGACGACGCCCGGCCGCCGCGGCGCCAGCGTCGCCGACTTCGTCGAGATCACGCGCTCCGAGCCGGAGAAGTCTCTGGTCCGTCCGCTGTCCAAGACGGGTGGGCGCAACAACTCCGGTCGCATCACGACCCGTCACAAGGGCGGTGGCCACAAGCGTGCCTACCGCGTGATCGACTTCCGTCGCCACGACAAGGACGGCGTGCCCGCCAAGGTCGCGCACATCGAGTACGACCCGAACCGCACGGCTCGGATCGCGCTCCTGCACTACGCGGACGGCACGAAGCGCTACATCGTCGCGCCGAACAAGCTGTCGCAGGGCGACGTCGTCGAGGCCGGTGCCGGCGCCGACATCAAGCCCGGCAACAACCTGCCGCTGCGCAACATCCCGACCGGTACGGTCATCCACGCCGTCGAGCTCCGCCCCGGTGGCGGCGCGAAGATCGCCCGCTCCGCGGGTGCCTCCGTGCAGCTCGTCGCGAAGGACGGCCCGTACGCGCAGCTGCGCATGCCGTCCGGCGAGATCCGCAACGTCGACCTGCGCTGCCGCGCCACGGTCGGCGAGGTGGGCAACGCCGAGCAGTCGAACATCAACTGGGGCAAGGCCGGCCGCAAGCGGTGGAAGGGCGTCCGCCCGACCGTCCGAGGCGTCGTCATGAACCCGGTCGACCACCCGCACGGTGGTGGTGAGGGCAAGACCTCCGGTGGTCGCCACCCGGTCAGCCCGTGGGGCCAGCCCGAGGGCCGGACCCGCCGCCCGAACAAGCCGAGCGACAAGCTGATCGTCCGCCGTCGCCGCACCGGCAAGAAGCGCTGATAGGAGCCTGACAGATGCCTCGTAGCCTGAAGAAGGGCCCCTTCGTCGACGACCACCTGCAGAAGAAGGTGGACGCTCAGAACGAGAAGGGGACCAAGAACGTCATCAAGACCTGGTCCCGTCGGTCGGTCATCACGCCCGACTTCCTCGGTCACACCTTCGCCGTGCACGACGGCCGGAAGCACACCCCGGTCTTCGTCACCGAGGCGATGGTCGGCCACAAGCTCGGCGAGTTCGCTCCCACGCGAACCTTCCGCGGCCACGTGAAGGACGACAAGAAGGGCCGTCGCCGCTGACCCCCGGGTCAGCCGGACGACAGGCCCCGACGGTCTGAGAAAAGGAAGCAGGACAGCAATGGAAGCCAAGGCGCAGGCGCGGTTCGTCCGTGTCACGCCCCAGAAGGCCCGGCGCGTCGTGGACCTCATCCGTGGCAAGCAGGCCGCCGAGGCCGTCGCGGTGCTGAAGTTCGCGCCGCAGGCGGCGAGCGAGCCGATCCGCAAGGTCGTGGAGAGCGCCGTCGCGAACGCCCGGGTGAAGGCCGACCGCGCGAGCGAGCGCTTCGACGAGACGGAGCTCTTCGTCTCGGAGGCGTTCGTGGACGAGGGCCCGACCCTCAAGCGGTTCCGTCCGCGGGCCCAGGGGCGTGCGAGCCGGATCCTCAAGCGCACCAGCCACATCACCGTGGTCGTCGCACCGCGTGAGCAGAAGGAAGGGGCCCGATAGTGGGGCAGAAGGTTCACCCGCACGGGTACCGCCTCGGCATCACCACCGACCACCGGTCGCGCTGGTTCGCCGACAGCACCAAGCCTGGTCAGCGGTACCGCGACTACGTCCGCGAGGACGTGGCGATCCGCAAGCTCATGAGCACCGGTCTCGAGCGGGCCGGCATCTCCAAGGTCGAGGTCGAGCGCACCCGCGACCGCGTCCGCGTGGACATCCACACGGCGCGTCCGGGCATCGTCATCGGTCGCCGGGGTGCCGAGGCCGACCGCATCCGCGGCGAGCTCGAGAAGCTCACGGGCAAGCAGGTCCAGCTCAACATCCTCGAGGTCAAGAACGCGGAGATCGACGCGCAGCTGGTCGCGCAGGGCATCGCCGAGCAGCTCGCGAGCCGCGTCTCGTTCCGTCGCGCCATGCGCAAGGGCATCCAGTCCGCGCAGCGCGCCGGCGCCAAGGGCATCCGCGTGCAGGTCTCCGGCCGCCTCGGCGGCGCCGAGATGAGCCGGTCGGAGTTCTACCGCGAGGGTCGTGTGCCGCTGCACACGCTGCGCGCGAACATCGACTACGGCTTCTTCGAGGCCCGCACCACCTTCGGCCGCATCGGCGTGAAGGTGTGGATCTACAAGGGCGACATCACCGAGAAGGAGTTCGCCGCGCAGCAGGCCGCTGCCGCGCCCCGTCAGGGTCGTGGCCGTGGTGGCGAGCGTGGGGAGCGCCGCGGTGGCGGTCGTCGCCCCGAGCGTCAGGCCCAGCCGGCCGCCGAGAGCGCCCCCGCGTCCGACGCGGCCCCGGCGCCGGAGCAGGCTGCGGCCCCCGAGTCCGGAACGGAGGCCTGAGTCATGCTGATCCCCCGCAGGCTCAAGCACCGCAAGCAGCACCACCCGAAGCGCTCCGGCGCGGCCAAGGGTGGCACCACGATCGCGTTCGGCGACTACGGCATCCAGGCTCTCGAGCCCGCCTACGTCACCAACCGCCAGATCGAGGCTGCTCGTATCGCGATGACCCGCCACATCAAGCGTGGCGGCAAGGTCTGGATCAACATCTACCCGGACCGTCCCCTGACCAAGAAGCCCGCCGAGACCCGCATGGGTTCCGGCAAGGGCTCGCCCGAGTGGTGGGTCGCCAACGTCAAGCCCGGCCGCATCGTCTTCGAGCTGGCCGGTGTCGACGAGGAGCTGGCCCGCGAGGCCATGCGCCGCGCGATCCACAAGCTCCCGATGAAGTGCCGTTTCGTGGTGCGCGAGGGTGGTGCGAACTGATGGCAGTCGGAACCAAGGGCCTGGCCCCCGCTGACCTCGACGGGTTCGACGACGAGAAGCTGGTCGCCGAGCTGAAGAAGGCCAAGGAGGAGCTCTTCAACCTCCGTTTCCAGTCGGCCACCGGCCAGCTGGAGTCCCACGGTCGGATCAAGGCCGTCAAGCGCGACATCGCGCGGATCTACACGGTCCTGCACGAGCGCGAGCTCGGTATCCGCACGGCCCCGAGCGTGAGTGAGTGAGGCATCGATGAGCGAGAACACCAACGCGGTGGCCGCTGAGACGACCGCGCGCAGCACGCGCAAGGTCCGTCGCGGCTACGTCGTCAGCGACAAGATGGAGAAGACCATCGTCGTCGAGGTCGAGGACCGCAAGAAGCACCCCCTGTACGGCAAGGTCATGCGCACCACCACCAAGGTGAAGGCGCACGACGAGCAGAACTCCGCCGGTATCGGCGACCTGGTCGAGATCATGGAGACCCGTCCGCTGTCCGCGACCAAGCGGTGGCGCCTGACGGAGATCCTCGAGAAGGCCAAGTGATCCAGAAGGTCGTCTAGACCTTCGGCCGGGGCAGGCCGTGACACACGTATGCGGCCCGCCCCGGCCACCTCAGCAACTATCCGTTCGGCAAGGCTCGCCCGGGGGACCCCGGGACGAGAACCAGCTCGACGACAGGAGATCAATCGATGATCCAGCAGGAGTCGCGACTGCGGGTCGCCGACAACACGGGTGCCAAGGAGATCCTCTGCATCCGTGTTCTCGGTGGATCCGGCCGTCGCTACGCCGGTATCGGCGACACGATCGTCGCCACCGTCAAGGACGCGATCCCCGGCGGCAACGTGAAGAAGGGCGACGTGGTCAAGGCCGTCGTCGTCCGGACCGCCAAGGAGCGCCGTCGTCCGGACGGTTCCTACATCAAGTTCGACGAGAACGCCGCCGTGATCCTCAAGAACGACGGTGAGCCCCGTGGCACCCGCATCTTCGGCCCGGTCGGGCGCGAGCTGCGCGACAAGCGGTTCATGAAGATCATCTCGCTGGCGCCGGAGGTGCTCTGACCATGGCGAAGATCAAGAAGGGCGACCAGGTGATCGTCATCGCCGGTCGCGACAAGGGCAAGACGGGCCGCGTGCTCGAGGTCCTCAAGGACTCCGACCGCGTCGTGGTCGAGGGCGTGCAGCGCGTCACCAAGCACGTCAAGGCCGGCCAGACGGCTCGTGGCACCCGCACGGGTGGCATCGAGACCGTCGAGGCGCCGATCCACGTCTCGAACGTGATGGTCGTCGACCCGGAGACCAAGAAGGGCACGCGCGTCGGGTTCCGCACCGAGCAGGTCGAGCGCGACGGCCGTACCCGCACCGTCCGTGTGCGCTACGCCAAGCGTTCCGGGAAGGACATCTGATGACCGAGACCACTCTCGAGGCCCCGGCCACCCCGCGCCTCAAGCAGAAGTACCGCGAGGAGATCATCGCGGCGCTGCGCGAGGAGTTCGGCCACCAGAACATCCAGCAGGTCGCCGGTCTGACCAAGATCGTCGTCAACATGGGTGTCGGTGACGCCGCCAAGGACTCCAAGCTCATCGAGGGCGCGATCCGCGACCTCACGGCGATCACCGGGCAGAAGCCCCAGGTGACCCGGGCCAAGAAGTCCATCGCGCAGTTCAAGCTGCGCGAGGGCATGCCGATCGGCGCGCACGTCACGCTGCGCGGCGACCGGATGTGGGAGTTCCTCGACCGGCTGCTGTCGATCGCGCTGCCCCGTATCCGCGACTTCCGCGGGCTGAGCCCGAAGCAGTTCGACGGGCACGGCAACTACACCTTCGGTCTCACGGAGCAGTCGATGTTCCACGAGATCGACCAGGACAAGATCGACCGCGTCCGCGGTATGGACATCACGGTCGTGACCACGGCGACGACCGATGACGAGGGCCGCTCCCTGCTGCGCCGTCTCGGCTTCCCCTTCAAGGAGAACTGACATGGCGAAGAAGGCCCTGATCAACAAGGCGAACGCCAAGCCGAAGTTCGCCGTCCGCGCCTACACCCGGTGCCAGCGCTGCGGCCGTCCGCACTCGGTCTACCGCAAGTTCGGCCTGTGCCGGATCTGCCTGCGGGAGATGGCCCACCGCGGCGAGCTCCCCGGCGTCACCAAGAGCAGCTGGTAAAACCACTACGCCGCAGGTCCGGGCGGTACCTCGGTACCGCCCGGATACCCCGGCGAGGAAGGGCTGGAGCCCAATGACCATGACAGACCCCATCGCAGACATGCTCACGCGTCTGCGTAACGCGAACTCGGCGCACCACGAGACGGTCACCATGCCGCACTCGAAGCTGAAGTCGAACATCGCGGAGATCCTGCAGGCGCAGGGGTACATCTCCGGCTGGACCGTCGAGGACGCGAAGGTCGGCAAGACCCTCACGCTCACCCTCAAGTACGGCCCGAGCCGCGAGCGCGCCCTCACCGGCGTCCGCCGCGTCTCGAAGCCCGGCCTCCGCGTCTACGCGAAGTCCACCAACCTGCCCCAGGTCCTCGGCGGCCTCGGCGTGGCGATCCTGTCCACGTCCTCCGGCCTGCTGACGGACCGTCAGGCCCAGGCCAAGGGCGTGGGCGGCGAAGTCCTCGCCTACGTCTGGTAATCCGGAAAGGAGATATCGCCATGTCTCGAATCGGCAAGCTCCCCGTTCCGGTCCCGGCCGGCGTGGACGTCACCATCAGCGGTGCGCTCGTGACCATCAAGGGCCCGAAGGGGACCCTGGAGCACACGGTGCCCGCCCCCATCACGGTCGCTCAGGACGACGGCTCCCTCGTGGTGTCGCGCCCGGACGACGAGCGTGAGTCCCGTGCGCTGCACGGCCTCACCCGCACCCTCCTGGCCAACATCGTCACCGGTGTGACCCAGGGCTACGAGAAGAAGCTCGAGATCGTCGGCACGGGTTACCGCGTCGCGGCCAAGGGGCAGAGCCTGGAGTTCGCTCTCGGCTTCTCGCACCCGGTCACCGTGACCGCTCCCGAGGGCATCACCTTCGCGGTGGAGAGCCCGACCAAGTTCTCGGTCGCGGGCATCGACAAGCAGCAGGTCGGCGAGGTCGCAGCGAACATCCGCAAGATCCGCAAGCCTGAGCCCTACAAGGGCAAGGGTGTGCGCTACGCCGGCGAGGTCGTCCGCCGCAAGGTCGGAAAGGCTGGTAAGTGATGGCTCTCAAGGTTCTGGGCAAGGGCAAGGCCGTCGCTCGTCAGCGCCGTCACCTGCGCCTGCGCAAGAAGATCAAGGGCACCGCGGCGCGTCCGCGCCTCGTCGTGACCCGCTCCTCGCGCCACATGGTGGCGCAGGTCGTCGACGACACGGTCGGCAAGACCGTCGCCTCCGCCTCGACCCTCGAGGCCGACCTGCGCGCCCTCGACGGCGACAAGACGGCGAAGGCCCGCAAGGTCGGCGAGCTCGTCGCCGCGCGTGCCAAGGCCGCCGGCGTCGAGACCGTGGTCTTCGACCGCGGTGGCAACAAGTACCACGGTCGGGTGGCTGCGGTCGCCGACGGCGCCCGGGAAGCGGGGCTGGAGCTGTGATGGCCGACGTCCGCGATTTCGCACGGAAGATGAGGATCCTCTGATGGCTGCAGGGCAGCGCACCGGCGCCCCCCAGGGCGCCAACGAGTCCAACAAGAACGACGGCCGCCGCGGCGGCGGTCGCCGCGACGACCGCCGTGGCGGTGGCCGCGACGCCGCCGACAAGAACGCCTTCGTCGAGCGCGTGGTGACGATCAACCGCGTCTCGAAGGTCGTCAAGGGTGGTCGCCGCTTCAGCTTCACCGCACTGGTCGTGGTGGGCGACGGCGACGGCACCGTCGGTGTCGGCTACGGCAAGGCCAAGGAGGTGCCCGCGGCGATCGCCAAGGGTGTCGAGGAGGCGAAGAAGAACTTCTTCCGCGTCCCGCGCATCCAGGGCACCATCCCGCACCCCGTCCAGGGTGAGGAGGCCGCCGGCGTCGTGTTCCTGCGTCCGGCCTCGCCGGGTACCGGTGTGATCGCCGGTGGTCCGGTGCGCGCCGTGCTGGAGTGCGCCGGCATCCACGACGTGCTGAGCAAGTCGCTCGGCTCGTCCAACTCGATCAACATCGTGCACGCCACCGTCGCGGCCCTCAAGGGCCTCGAGGAGCCGGCTGCCGTGGCCGCCCGCCGTGGTCTGCCGCTGGAGGACGTGGCCCCGGCCGCGCTCCTGCGTGCGCAGGCCGCCGGGCTCGCCGACAAGGCGGCCAAGGCCGACGAGAAGGTGGGTGCGTGATGCCTCGACTGAAGGTCACCCAGGTCAAGTCCGCCATCGGCGGCAAGCAGAACCAGCGTGACACGCTGCGGACCCTCGGCCTCAAGCGGATCGGCGACACCGCCGTGAAGGAGGACCGTCCGGAGATCCGTGGCATGGTCACCACGGTGGCGCACCTCGTCACCGTCGAGGAGGTCGAGTGATCGTGGCTGAGAACAAGGCCGACAACACCGAGAAGGCGGGTCAGCCGCTCAAGGTCCACCACCTGCGTCCGGCCCCCGGCGCCAAGACCGCCAAGACCCGTGTGGGTCGTGGTGAGGCGTCGAAGGGTAAGACGGCGGGTCGCGGTACCAAGGGCACGAAGGCTCGCTACCAGGTTCCCGCCGGCTTCGAGGGTGGGCAGATGCCTCTGCACATGCGCCTCCCGAAGCTCCGCGGGTTCAAGAACCCGTTCCGCGTCGAGTACCAGGTCGTCAACCTGGACAAGCTCGCCGCGCTGTACCCCGAGGGTGGCTCCGTCACCGTCGAGGGCCTCGTCGCCAAGGGCGCGGTCCGCAAGGGCCAGCCGGTGAAGGTGCTCGGCAACGGCGAGATCACCGTCAAGCTGGACGTCACGGTCGACCGCGTCTCCGGCTCCGCCAAGGACAAGATCCTGGCGGCCGGCGGCACGGTCTCCGAGGACTGACATCCGCATCAGGGCCGGCGGCGCACATGCGCTGCCGGCCCTGTGTGCTCCCGGGGTGATTCGCCGGTCAGGCTCACGTGACGGCGTGTGGTCTGGATCACTGGTCCGGGGCACGTAGAATCCGTCACGGTCCGCGCCGCGCGCCCCATCCGGGTGGCGGCGAGGCCGGGGTCTCCCCGGCCGGACCTTGACCGAGTCGGCGTGACGGCGGCGTGGCCCACGGGCCGCGGCGTCGGCAGCTCGCGCCACACCTCGCCGGTCCCCGGCGACACGACAACCCGCCGCGGCGGGCCAGGAGGATAGGTGCTCAGCGCATTCGGCCGGGCTTTCCGGACACCGGACCTGCGGCGCAAGCTGCTGTTCACGATCGCGATCATGGCGCTCTTCCGGGTGGGGTCGCTCGTACCCACGCCCGGCGTCGACTACGGCAACGTGCAGCAGTGCGTCGCGGCCCTCGAGGGCAGCACCTCTCTGCTCGGCCTCGTCAACGTCTTCAGCGGTGGCGCGCTGCTGCAGCTGTCGATCTTCGCGCTCGGCATCATGCCGTACATCACCGCGAGCATCATCGTGCAGCTGCTGCGCGTGGTGATCCCGCGGTTCGAGGCCCTGCACAAGGAGGGCCAGTCGGGTCAGGCGAAGCTCACGCAGTACACGCGCTACCTGACGATCGCCCTCGCGATCCTGCAGTCGACGACGATCATCACGACCGCCCGCACCGGGATGCTCTTCCAGGGTTGCCCGGTCGACGTGATCGCGGACGACAGCTTCGTGACGGCCACGCTGATGGTCATCACGATGACGGCCGGTACCGGCCTGGTGATGTGGCTCGGCGAGATGATCACCGAGCGCGGCGTCGGCAACGGCATGTCGCTGCTGATCTTCACGTCGATCGCGGCCAGCTTCCCGTCGGCCCTCTGGTCGATCGCGGGCGGCTCGAACGGCCCCCTGAACTTCATCGTGATGATCCTGGTCATCGTGCTCGTCGTCGGCCTGGTCGTCTTCGTCGAGCAGTCCCAGCGCCGCATCCCGGTGCAGTACGCGAAGCGCATGGTGGGTCGCCGCATGTACGGCGGCACCAGCACCTACATCCCGATCAAGATCAACATGGCCGGCGTCATCCCGGTCATCTTCGCCGCGTCGATCCTCGCGATCCCCGGCCTGATCGCCCAGTTCGGCGAGCCGACGGCGGACTGGGTCGTGTGGATCTCCGACAACCTGGTCCAGCAGTCCGACCCGCTGTACATCGTGCTGTACGTGCTGATGGTCATCTTCTTCGCGTTCTTCTACACGTCGATCACGTTCAACCCGGACGAGGTCGCGGACAACATGAAGAAGTACGGCGGCTTCATCCCGGGCATCCGCGCGGGCCGGCCCACGGCCGAGTACCTCGACTACGTGATCACCCGCATCACGTCCGCGGGCTCGATCTACCTGGCGATCGTGGCGCTCATCCCCACGATCGTGCTCGTGGTGCTGGGAGTCACCACGAACATCCCGTTCGGCGGCACGTCGATCCTCATCATCGTGGGCGTCGGGCTCGAGACCGTGAAGCAGATCGACTCCCAGCTCCAGCAGCGTCATTACGAAGGGTTCCTCCGTTGACCGAGACGACCGAAGGCGGCAGCACTGCTGCCACGCCGACCACCCGCCGCGAGCTCCACGGCGCCCCCAGCGCCGAGGCGCGGGTGACGCGCCTGGTGATCATGGGGCCGCAGGGCGCGGGCAAGGGCACGCAGGCCGCGCGCCTCGCCGAGCTCTTCAGCATCCCCGCCATCTCGACGGGCGACATCTTCCGCGCCAACATCAAGGGCGGCACGGAGCTCGGCAAGCTCGCGCAGGAGTACAGCGCCAAGGGCGAGCTCGTCCCGGACGAGGTCACCGACCAGATGGTGCGCTCGCGCCTCGGCGAGGACGACGTCAAGGCGGGCTTCCTGCTCGACGGCTACCCGCGCAACGCGCACCAGGTCGAGGCGCTGGACGCCATCCTGGCCGACCTCGGCTGGGAGCTGGACGGCGTCATCGAGCTCACCGCCGCGCGCGAGGAGCTCCTGTCGCGGATCGCGAAGCGTGCCGAGATCGAGGGCCGGGAGGACGACACCCCGGACGCGATCGCGCGCCGGCTCGACATCTACGACGAGCAGACCGCGCCGCTCACCGCCGCCTACTCCGAGCGGGGCCTCCTCGCGAAGGTGGACGGCATCGGCGACGTCTCCGAGGTCACCGAGCGCATCGTCCAGGCGCTGGCCGCCGAGCTCGGCTGAGGTCCGCGACGCCATGATCTTCGGTTCGCGCGAGCGCGTCGAGCTCAAGACGCCCGACCAGGTGCGCGTCATGCGACGCGCGGGCCTGGTCGTCGCGTCGGCGCTCGACGCGGTGCGCGCGGCGGCCCGTCCGGGCCTGACGACGGCCGACCTCGACGCGGTCGCGGCGCGCGTCATCGCGGAGGCGGGGGCGACCCCGTCGTTCCTCGGCTACGAGGGCTACCCCGCGACGATCTGCGTCTCCGTGTCGGAGGAGGTCATCCACGGCATCCCCGGCGGTCGCGTGCTCGAGGTCGGCGACGTCGTGTCGATCGACTGCGGCGCGATCGTCGACGGCTGGCACGGCGACTCCGCGATCAGCGTCGTGCTGGGCCCGGACGGCGCGGTGGACGTCGACGACCCGAGCGCCGCCGACGGTGTCGTGGGTGTCGACGGGGCCGACCTCGACCTCGTCCGCGCCACGCGGACGGCCATGTGGGCAGGGATCGCCGCGCTGGCCGGCGGCAAGCGCCTGGGCGACGTCGGGACGGCGGTCGAGGCGGCCGTGGAGCTGGCGGGCGGCGTGGCCGGCGTCGAGTACGGGATCGTCGAGGACTACGTAGGGCACGGCATCGGCACGGCGATGCACCAGCCGCCCGACGTCGTGAACTTCCGGACCTCGGACCGCGGGCCGCGGCTGCGGCCGGGCATGTGCCTCGCCGTCGAGCCGATGGTCACGCGGGGGAGCGGGGCGACCCGGGTCCTCGCCGACGACTGGACCGTCGTGACGCAGGACGGGTCCCGCGCCGCGCACTGGGAGCACAGCGTGGCTCTCCTCGAGGACGGCATCAGCGTGCTGACGGCCGCGGACGGCGGCCGGGCCGGGCTCGCCCCGTTCGAGGTCGTGCCCGTGGCCCTCGACGTGTGACCGACGCCCGCCTGCCGCACGGTCGCACCCCCTGGTGCGATGGAGTACGATGGTCTGTCGGGTGTAGTCCGTTCGGCAGTTCCTCGAGATGCAGGCGCGAGTTGGTGGCGCTGCAGACCAGCACCGGTCCGACGTCACGTCGGCCGGCCGGGACGAGGGTGAGCAGGCGGCACGCACGACATCCGGACCTCCGTCACATCGCTGACGGGCGCCCGGGGACAGACGAGAGTTAGCGGAGGACATGGCAAAGAAGGACGGCGTCATCGAGATCGAGGGCAGCGTGGTCGAGGCCCTGCCGAACGCGATGTTCCGTGTGGAGCTGGCGAACGGCCACAAGGTCCTCGCGCACATCTCGGGCAAGATGCGTCAGCACTACATCCGGATCCTCCCCGAGGACCGTGTCGTGGTCGAGCTCAGCCCGTACGACCTGTCCCGCGGTCGGATCGTCTACCGCTACAAGTAACCACCACCCCATCGAGCGCCGTCGTGGCGCCGGCACCCGCCGGCGTGCGTACGGCGGCGGAGGAACACTGATGAAGGTCAAGCCGAGCGTCAAGAAGATCTGCGACAAGTGCAAGGTGATCCGCCGGCACGGTCGCGTCATGGTGATCTGCGACAACCTGCGCCACAAGCAGCGCCAGGGCTGATCGCAGCCACCGCCTGACGGCACGCGCTCGCCGTCGGACACAGCGCACCACCACGAACCTCGACCCCGCTCTTCCGAGAGCGGAGCCCCTCGCGGGGCAGGTCGGGAGGAACCTCCGGTCCAGGGGCCGGGGCCCGCGGTCTTCGCGGGAGGGCGGTGCGGTAGACCTCTGGACGAAGTACAGGAGCCGGAAGGCACATGGCACGTCTGATCGGCGTCGACCTCCCCCGCGAGAAGCGGCTCGAGGTTGCGCTCACCTACATCTACGGCGTCGGCCGTACCCGCGCCCAGCAGACGCTGGCCGCGACCGGGATCTCCCCGGACGTGCGGGTCAAGGACCTCGGCGACGACCAGCTCGTCGCTCTCCGCGACTACCTGGAGGGCAACTTCCAGCTCGAGGGCGACCTGCGCCGCGAGGTCGCCGCCGACATCCGCCGCAAGGTCGAGATCGGCACCTACCAGGGCCTGCGTCACCGCCGCGGCCTCCCGGTGCGCGGTCAGCGCACCAAGACCAACGCGCGCACCCGCAAGGGCCCGAAGCGCACCGTGGCGGGCAAGAAGAAGGCCCGCTGAGAGCAGTCCGTGGCGTGGTCGGCTCCCCGAGCTGAACCGCCCCGGTCCGATCAGACCAGGAGATCAGAGAACACATGCCTCCCAAGACTCGTGCCACGGCCGCGCGCAAGCCGCGTCGCAAGGACAAGAAGAACGTCCCGCTCGGCCAGGCTCACATCAAGAGCACCTTCAACAACACGATCGTCTCGATCACCGACCCGTCGGGCGCCGTGATCTCGTGGGCGTCCGCCGGCCACGTCGGCTTCAAGGGCTCCCGCAAGTCCACGCCGTACGCCGCGCAGCTCGCCGCCGAGTCGGCCGCCCGCCGCGCCCAGGAGCACGGTGTCAAGAAGGTCGACGTCTTCGTCAAGGGCCCGGGTTCCGGTCGTGAGACCGCGATCCGCTCCCTGCAGGCGACCGGCCTCGAGGTCGGCTCGATCCAGGACGTGACGCCCCAGGCGCACAACGGCTGCCGTCCCCCGAAGCGCCGCCGCGTCTGACCCTCCCGACGTCGTCGGGCCCCGGGGCCGAGGGATCGGCCCCGGGCCCGTACGACGCCGCAGCCTGCCCGGGCGGGTGGACCGAGTCCCACCCGGGGCCGCGAGTACTCGCGGATCCGTGATGCGTCATATGGCGGACGCACACTGAAAGGACCTGACCGTGCTGATCGCACAGCGCCCCTCCCTGACCGAAGAGGTCATCTCGGAGTACCGTTCGCGCTTCTCCATCGAGCCGCTCGAGCCTGGCTTCGGCTACACGCTCGGCAACTCCCTGCGCCGGACCCTCCTGTCGTCCATCCCGGGCGCGGCCGTCACCTCCATCCGCATCGACGGAGTGCTCCACGAGTTCTCCACCGTGCCGGGTGTGAAGGAGGACGTCACCGAGATCATCCTCAACATCAAGAACCTCGTCGTCTCCTCGGAGAACGACGAGCCCGTCGTGATGTACCTGCGCAAGACGGGTGCGGGCGTGGTCACCGCCGCGGACATCGTGCCGCCGGCGGGCGTCGAGGTGCACAACCCGGACCTGCACGTCGCCACGCTCAACGACAAGGGCAAGCTCGAGATCGAGCTCACCGTCGAGCGCGGTCGTGGCTACGTGTCCGCGGCGCAGAACAAGAACGACGAGGCCGAGATCGGTCGGATCCCCGTCGACTCGATCTACTCGCCGGTCCTCAAGGTCACCTACAAGGTCGAGGCCACGCGTGTCGAGCAGCGCACCGACTTCGACAAGCTGATCGTCGACGTCGAGACGAAGGCCGCGATCGCCCCGCGCGACGCGCTCGCCTCGGCCGGCAAGACGCTCGTCGAGCTGTTCGGTCTCGCCCGTGAGCTGAACGTCGAGGCCGAGGGCATCGAGATCGGCCCGTCGCCGACGGACTCCGCGCTGGCCGCGGACCTGGCGCTGCCGATCGAGGAGCTCAACCTCACGATCCGCTCGTACAACTGCCTCAAGCGCGAGGGCATCCACCAGGTGGGTGAGCTCGTGGCTCGCAGCGAGGCCGACCTGCTCGACATCCGCAACTTCGGTGCGAAGTCCATCAACGAGGTCAAGGAGAAGCTCGCCGAGCTGGGCCTCTCGCTGAAGGACTCGCCCCTCGACTTCGACCCGTCCAGCTCCGCGTACTTCAGCGGTGGGGACGACGAGGCCACGTACTCGGACGAGCAGTCGTACTGACGTCTCCGCGCCCGCAGCAGCCCGCTCGACCTGACCGGGCCGCGCGGTGCGGAACCACCCTCAAGGAGAACCAGAAATGCCTACCCCCACCAAGGGTCCGCGGCTCGGTGGCAGCCCGGCTCACGAGCGACTGATCCTCGCGAACCTGTCGACGTCGCTCTTCGAGCACGGCCGCATCACGACCACGGAGACCAAGGCGAAGCGCCTGCGCCCCCTGGCCGAGCGCCTCATCACCTTCGCGAAGCGCGGCGACCTGCACGCCCGTCGCCGGGTGCTGACGGTCGTCCGCGACAAGTCCGTGGTGCACACGCTGTTCACCGAGATCGCCCCGGCCATGGCCGAGCGCAACGGTGGCTACACGCGCATCACCAAGATCGGCAACCGCAAGGGTGACAACGCGCCCATGGCGGTCATCGAGCTCGTCACCGAGCCGGTGAGCCCGAAGCAGGCCGTCGTCAAGGAGGCCACGAAGGCCACTGAGAAGGCGTCGACGAAGGCCGCCAAGGCCGAGGACGAGAAGCCCGCCAAGGACGAGGCCGCCGTCGAGGCGACCGAGGAGGCCACCGAGGCTCCGGCCGAGGCGCCCGCCGAGGACGTCGCTGAGGACAAGGCCGAGGAGACCAAGGAGGCCTGACCTCCCGCGTCCCCGCGACCAGGACGAGCCCTGCGCCACCTCCCGAGGTGGCGCAGGGCTTCGTCGTCCCTAGGGTGGTCCGCATGGTCGCGCGCCCCGGGCCCGTCCCCGTCGTCCTCGTGCACGGGTCGCGCACGTCCGCGACCATGTGGCGCCGTCAGCTCGAGACGCTCGGGCGCGCCGGGGTCCCCGCCGTGGCGACCGACCTGCCGGGCCACGGCTCGCGCCGGGGCGAGCCGTTCACCCTCGACGGCGCGGTGGCGGCGGTGCGGCGCGACGTCGACGCGCTGGGCGGGCGCGCGCTGGTGGCCGGGCTGTCGCTCGGGGGCTACGTCGCGATCGAGCACCGGGCGCGGCACCCCGAGCAGAGCGCGGGCCTCGTCGCCGCGGCGTGCTGCACGGTGACCTCGTCGGTGCTGCGGCCGGCGTGGCTGTCGCTCGCCCGGTGGATCGAGGGGTGGCCCGACCACGGCGCCCGCCTGAACGACACGTTCGTCCGGCTGGCCCTCGACGCGGAGGGCGCTGGGGACCTGGCGGCGGGGGGCTTCGCGCTCACCGCCATGGCCCAGGTGCTGCGGGAGCTCGGCCCCACGGACACGCTCGGCGCCCTCGCGGACGCGAGCAGCCCCGTGTGGCTGGTGAACGGCCGCTACGACCACTTCCGCACCCAGGAGCGCGCGTTCGTCGCGGCGGCCCGGGCCGGCGGCGCGGACGCCCGGCTCGTCGTCGTGCCGCACGCCCGGCACCTCGTCAGCCTCGACGCCCCGGTCGCCTTCTCGAGGGT